>Ga0207695_10012566_pt1 | contig 10147 bp, 7 predicted proteins | sample KBSC54metaG_FD_184354 | JGI IMG/M metagenome (GOLD analysis project Ga0207695, IMG submission 184354) | Corn rhizosphere microbial communities from Kellogg Biological Station, Michigan, USA - KBS C5-4 metaG (SPAdes) (version 2) | ecosystem: Host-associated > Plants > Roots > Rhizosphere > Soil... | reverse complement strand
CAGCCAGCTCATGCGGCCGGCAAAAAGCGTGGTTTTTCCCGGCGTGCTGACGCTCCGCGGCTAGCTGCTGCGCTTGCGGGTGGGCGGTGCGGGACCCTTCACCGCCGCGTCGGCCACCGCCTTGAGCATCTCGCGCGCATGGTCGCGCGCTTTTGAGGTCACCTCGATGCCGCCGAGCATCCGTGCCAGTTCCTCGATCCGCTCGCCTTCGGAGAGCTGCGTCAGGGAGGTGCGCGTGGTGCGCCCGTCCGTGAGCTTTGCGACCCGCAGGTGGTGATGCCCCTGCGATGCCACCTGCGGCAGGTGGGTGACGCAGAGCACCTGGCCCTGCTCTCCCAGCGAGCGCAGCTCACGGCCGACGATTTCTGCGACCGCGCCCCCGATGCCCGAATCAACCTCGTCGAACACCATGCAACGCGTCTCACGCGCCGCACAGGACACCTGCACGCCCAGGGAGAGGCGCGACAACTCGCCCCCGGAGGCGACTTTCGCAAGGGGGCGCAGCGGCTGCCCGGGGTTCGCCGTGACCCGCAGCTCGATCTGGTCGAGGCCGTGCTGGGCCGGCTCGGTCCTCTCCTCCTGAGTGACATCGACCTGGAAGCGGCCCCCGGCCATCCCGAGGGTCTGCATCCGGGCGGTAATGTCTTTCGCCAGTGCGCGTCCCGCTGTTACGCGGCGCGCGGACAACTGCTGTGCCTGGCTGCGATAAGTCTCGAGCGCCGCCGCCAGCTCTTTGCGCAACACCGCGAGATCGAGCTCGGCGCGCTCGACGCTCTCGAGCTCGGCGGCCAGCTGCGCGCCGCGTCCGGGTAGCTCACTCGCCGGAACGCGATGTTTGCGGGCCAACTCCTCGATCGCCGCCAGCCGGCGCTCCACTTCGTCCTGCCGCGCCGTATCCACATCGAGGCTGTCGCAGTAGTGCTCCAGCTCCCGGGCGGCCTCCTTGATCTGGATGGCTGCCTCCTCGATGAAGGGCAACACGGCACTGAGCTTCGGGTCGACGTCCGCCAGCCCGCGCAGTGCCTGCAGTGCACGGCTCACGCCGGCGTGCGCACTGCCGTCTTCACCTTGATACAACTGGTGTAACGCAGTCTGGGCGGCCTCGGCAAGGCGCCCTCGGTTGGCGAGTCGCCCCCGCTCCTCGGAGAGGGCGGCCACTTCGCCGTCCTTCAGATGCAACGCCGTCAACTCGTGGACCTGGTACCGCAGGAGCTCCAGTCGCGCGTCCCGGTCGCGGGCCTTGCCCTCCAGCTCCACGGTCCGGTTGACGAGCTCCAACCACACCCGGTGCGCGATTCCGACCTGCGAGGTCAGGGGCTCGAGCCTGCCATAGGCATCCAGCAGCTCTCGCTGGGCTACGCTGCGGGTCAGCGACTGAAATTCGTGTTGGCCGTGGATGTCGATGAGAATGCTTCCGGCCTCGCGCAGTTGCTGGACCGGAACCGACTGCCCATTCAGATAGGCCCGCGAGCGTCCGTCTGTGCCGATGACCCGGCGGATGATCAGTTCGTCGCCGCCGGCGATGGACTGCTCGTCCAGCCAGCGTCGTAATTCGCGCGGCGCTTTGGCCAGTTCGAACGTCGCAGATATCTCTGCTCGCTCGGCGCCATGGCGTACCACCTCGGCTCCCGCGCGGCCGCCGGCGATCAGCTGCAACGCATCTACGAGGATGGATTTGCCTGCTCCCGTCTCACCGGTCAGCACCGTGAGCCCGGGTCGTAACTCCAGCTCGATGGCGTCGATGATGGCGAAATCGCGAATCTGCAGATGAGTGAGCATGCCAAGCCTGTCAGCGCTCGAAGCTGCCGCGCCCCCAGTGGAGCTTCGATCGTAGCAGGCGGTAGTAATCGTGGCCCACGGGATGCAACAGAGTGATGCGCTCCCTGGCGGCTTTCACCTGCAGCCGGTCGCCGGGCTCGATCTCCCCGATGACGGTCCCGTCACACGCGACCTGCGCGCGGATGTCCGGCCGCTCCAGCAATTGAAACTCGATGGTCGAATGGGACGACACCACGATCGGGCGGTCGGAAAGGGTATGGGGGCAGATCGGCGCCACGACGAACACGTCCAGGCTGGGCTCCACGATCGGCCCTCCGCAGGAGAGGGCGTAGGCCGTCGAGCCGGTCGCGCTGGCCACGACGATCCCGTCCCCGGCGTGCTTGTTGACATAGTTCCCGTTGACCAGTGTGGAGAAGTCCACCATGCGACCCGTGGCCAGCTTCTGCAGGACGACGTCGTTCAGGGCGAGCGAATCGACCGTGCCGCCGCCGGAAGAGTGCAGACGGGCGGCGAGCAGCGGCCGCTCGTCCTTCTGCAGATTGCCCTGCAAGGCGGCGTCGATGCTGGGAAACATGTCATTCGGCATGATGTCGGTGAGGAAACCGAGCCGACCGCGGTTGATCCCCAGCAACGGGACCCCGTGTCGCGCCACCAGCCGGGCGGCGTACAGCAGGGTGCCGTCGCCACCGATGGCGATCACCAGGTCGGCGCGCTCGCCGATTTCCCGTTCCGGGACGCGCGCCACGCGGGCCGGCTCCTCGGCGATGGGCGCCTCCTCGCTCATCAGGACGTCGACCTGCCTGGACTGCAGGTACGGGATGAGGGCATGCGCGGACTCGGCCACACGGGCGTCCGTGAACTTGCCGATCAACGCGCACACCCGAACCGGAAAGGTCATGTGAGCCCCGCAAACGAACCTCGCCTCACTGGAGGCGCGCCTTTGTAGCATGCGCCCATGACCTTGCGGAACTTGGGTTGCTTGACGGTCGGCGCGGCCGTCGCTAGCGTGGGCCCAGGAGGGACTGACGGCACGGTGATGACTTGACAGCCATGGTTCACGAAGCGTCCGAGGATGCCCTGGGCGAGCGCGCCCGGACTCTGCTGCGGATACTCGTCGAGAGCTACATTCGTGACGGGCAGCCGGTCGGCTCCCGGGTTCTGTCGCGCGAGTCGGGCCTGCAGCTGAGCTCCGCGACGATCCGCAACGTCATGGCCGACCTGGAGGAGTTGGGCTTCGTCGCCTCCCCCCACACGTCCGCCGGCCGCATCCCCACTGACAAGGGTTATCGCTTCTTCGTGGACACGCTGCTGCGCACCCAGCCGCAGCTGACCGACGAGGTCGCCGCCGAGATCCGCAGGCAGGTGGATAGCAGTCGCGAGACCTCCAAGGAGCTGGTCGCTTCCGTGTCCCAGCTGCTGTCCACGGTGACCCGGCTTGCGGGCGTCGTGACCCTGCCGCTGACCCAGAAGGCCTCCATCACCCAGATCGAGTTCGTCGGCCTGTCGGAGAACCGGGTCCTGGTCGTGCTGGTGTTCGATGACCGCGAGGTCCAGAACCGCATCATCCAGCTCGAGCGGCACTACTCCTCCGATGAGCTCAAGCGCGCCGCCAACTATCTCAACGAGCAGTTCCGCGGACGCACCCTCTCGCAGGTGCGCCAGGACATCCTCACGCAGCTGCGCGAGGCGCACGCGCACCTGAACAAGGTAATGCTGGATGCGATTTCGGTCGCACAGCATGTCTTTGAGGCAGAGGGGAGCGGTGGGGAACGCCTGGAGTACGTGATCAAGGGCGAGACGAACCTCATGGGAGTCGCCGAGCTGACCAGCGTCGAGAAGCTGCGGCGCCTGTTCGAGGCCTTCAACGAGAAGCGCGACTTCCTGCACCTGCTGGACCAGAGCCTGCGGGCGGAAGGGGTGCAGATCTTCATCGGCCATGAATCGGGCTACCAGATCCTGGATGAATGCAGCGTCGTCACGGCCCCGTATGCGGCCGGCGATTCGGTGATGGGAGTGCTCGGGGTCATCGGCCCCACCCGCATGGCCTATGAGCGGGTCATTCCAATCGTGGACCTGACGGCTAAACTACTCAGCGCCGCCTTGAATTCGAGGCGCTAGAGCCCCAAGGAGCGAACCCAAGTGAGGGTCGGCCGCCGCCAACGTGGCCGGCTGCGTTCGGCGTGGGGGCAGGAGGTTTTCGTAATGAGTGCGGATGAATCCGGGCAGGATCGTAAGTCCGGAGCGGGATATGAGCAGACCGCGGTGCTGCCGGAGACGGCGGCGCAGCTGGTGGAGCTGGAGCGGCTGCAGCAGGCGCTGACGCAGGCTGAAGAGCGTGCCAAGAACCATTGGGACCAGTACCTGCGGGCGGTCGCCGAGCTGGACAACGTCCGCAAGCGCGCGCAGCGCGACATCGAGTCCGCCAACCGCTACGGGCTGGAGAAGTTCGCCGGCGAGCTCATCCCGGTCAAGGATAGCCTCGAGCTGGCCGTTCAGAATCGCCACGGGGTGGACGCCAGGACCCTGGTGGAGGGGAGCGAGGCGACCCTGCGGCTTCTGGCCAAGGCCTTCGAGAAGCTCGGGATCAGCGAGCTCGACCCCGTGGGCGAGCGCTTCGACCCGGAGCGGCACGAGGCGATGATGGCGCAGGAGTCCCGGACGGCGGAGCCGGACTCGGTCCTGCAGGTGGTGCAACGCGGCTACGAGCTCAACGGCCGGGTCCTGCGGCCCGCGCGGGTGATCGTGGCCAAGGCGCCGTAGCCTCCCAAAAAAGCAACGCGCCGGGCGCCTTGAATCGACGCGGGGCGCACCCCAAAAAGGGGTACAAGGCTCACCCCCAATTAGAGAGATTCAGTTTCGTTTGCGGAGTACACAACCCATGGCAAAGGTAATCGGCATCGACCTCGGCACGACCAATTCGTGCGTGGCCATCATGGAAGGGGGCAAGCCCCGCGTGATCGAGAACAGCGAGGGTGATCGCACGACCCCATCCATCGTCGCCTTCACCAAGGATGACGAGGTTCTGGTCGGCCAGTCGGCCAAGCGCCAGGCGGTCACCAACCCGCAGAACACCCTGTTCGCAGTGAAACGCCTCATCGGCCGCAAGTTCGACGATGAGGTCGTACGCCGCGATATCGGCATGGTGCCCTACAAGATCGTCAAGGCCGACAACGGGGATGCCTGGGTGCAGGCGCAGGGCAAGAAAATGGCCCCGCCGGAAGTCTCCGCCCGCGTGCTCATGAAGATGAAGAAGACGGCGGAGGACTATCTCGGGGAGGCAGTCACCGAGGCCGTCATCACCGTGCCCGCCTACTTCAACGATTCGCAGCGCCAGGCCACCAAGGATGCCGGGCGCATCGCCGGGTTGACCGTCAAGCGCATCATCAACGAGCCGACCGCGGCCGCGCTCGCCTACGGGCTCGACAAGCAGGGGAGCGATCGCAAGATCGCCGTCTACGACCTGGGTGGCGGCACGTTCGACATCTCCATCATCGAGATCGCGGAAGTCGACGGCGAGCGCCAGTTCGAGGTGCTCTCGACCAACGGGGACACCTTCCTGGGCGGTGAGGACTTCGACCTGCGGATCATCAACTTCCTGGCCGAGGAGTTCCTGAAGGAGTCCGGCGTCGATGTGCGCAAGGACCCCCTCGCGATGCAGCGCCTGAAGGAGGCGGCGGAGAAGGCGAAGATCGAGCTGTCCTCCAGCCAGCAGACCGACATCAATCTGCCGTACATCACGGCGGATGCCTCCGGGCCGAAGCACCTGAACATCAAGCTGACCCGGGCGAAGCTCGAGGCGCTCGTCGAAGATCTGGTCCAGAAGACCGTCGCTCCGTGCCGTACGGCGATGAAGGATGCCGGCGTGTCGACCAGCGATATCGCCGAGGTGATCCTCGTCGGTGGGCAGACTCGTATGCCCCTCGTGCAGAAGTATGTGAAGGACCTCTTCAGCAAGGAGCCGCGCCGCGATGTGAATCCGGATGAGGCTGTCGCCGTCGGCGCCGCCATTCAGGGTGGCGTGCTCTCGGGCGAAGTGAAGGACGTGCTGCTGCTGGATGTGACGCCGCTGTCGCTGGGCATCGAGACCCTCGGTGGCGTGATGACCAAGCTCATCGAGAAGAACACGACGATCCCGACCAAGGCGTCGCAGACCTTCTCCACCGCCGATGACAACCAGACGGCGGTGACCATCCACGTGCTGCAGGGCGAGCGCGATCGGGCGGGCGATAACAAATCCCTGGGCAAGTTCGACCTCACGGATATCCCGCCGGCCCCGCGCGGCATGCCACAGGTGGAGGTGTCCTTCGACATCGACGCCAATGGCATCCTGAATGTGTCCGCGAAGGACAAGGCCACCGGCAAGGAGCAGAAGATCGTCATCAAGGCCTCCAGCGGCCTGACCGAGGATGAGATCAAGCGGATGGTGCGCGATGCTGAGGCGCACGCGGCAGAGGACAAGGAGTTCCGTGAGTTGGTGGACGTCCGCAACAAGGCGGATGGCATGATCCACGCGGTCGAGAAGTCGGTGAAGGACCTGGGCGACAAGGTCGATCAGGGCGAGCGCGCCAAGGTCGAATCGGCGATCTCGGACCTGCGCACCGCGCTCAAGGGCGATGACAAGGGTGTGATCGAGAAGAAGACGGAGGCCCTGGCGCAGGCGTCGGCCTCGATCGCACAGAAGGCGTATGCCGCCTCGCAGGGCGGCCCCGAGGGGGCCGCCGGTGCGGCGGGGGCGGCAGGGCCGGGACCTGGTGCCGCGGGCGCCGGACCGGGCCGCGATGACGTGGTGGATGCCGAGTTCGAGGAAGTCAAAGACAAGGATCGGAAGGCTTCCTGATTCTCGAGGGATGGTGTTGCAGGACAAGGACAGGGACTTCGGGCCCCGGTAGAGTATCGGTGGGATCGGATGGCGGGAGGGCGCGGGCTCGAGGGCACGCGCCCTTCGCGCAACGTACGTCACAAATGTGCCAGCCGATCCCCTCGTCCCGGGGGAGTCTTTGATCTACTAAAGCATGTCCAAGCGCGATTACTACAAGGTACTCGACGTACCGCGAACGGCGACCGAGGCTGAGATCAAGAAGGCCTACCGTCGGCTCGCCATGAAATATCACCCCGATCGCAACCCTCACGATGCGGAGGCCGAGGAACGCTTCAAAGAGGCCAAGGAGGCGTGCGAAGTCCTCACCGATGAGCACAAGCGTGCGGCCTACGATCAGTACGGTCACGCCGGTGTTGAGGCCGCTTCGCGCGGCGGTCGCGGCGGATTCAGTGGTGATGCGTTCAGCGACATCTTCGGCGATGTATTCGGCGACATCTTCGGTGCGCGCCGCGGAGGACGCTCCCAGGTGTTCCGCGGCGCGGACCTGCGCTATGAGCTCGAGCTGGAGCTGCATGAAGCGGTGTTCGGGCACTCGGTCGAGATCGAAGTCCCCAAGCTCGTCGAGTGCGAGACCTGCAGTGGCAGCGGCGCGGCCAAGGGCAGCTCCGCGGTCGCTTGCGACGGCTGCGGCGGCGCGGGCCAGATCCGCGTCAGCCAGGGCTTCTTCCAACTTCAACAGACCTGTCCGCGCTGCCGCGGTGCGGGCACCATCATCAAGAACCCCTGCGACACCTGTCTCGGGCAGGGACGTATCCGGCGCACCCGCAAGCTCTCTGTCAAGGTGCCGGCGGGCGTCGACACCGGCGACCGCATCCGCTTGACGGGTGAGGGCGAGGCGGGGCGCAACGGGGGCCCCCCGGGCGACCTGTACGTCGAGATGCAGGTCAAAGAGCATCCGATCTTCGAGCGCGAAGGGGAGCATCTCAGTTGCGAGGTGCCGGTCAGCTTCGCCACCGCATCCCTGGGCGGGGCGATCCACGTGCCCACCCTCGAAGGGGATGTCACCCTGAAAATTCCCGCCGAGACGCAGTCCGGACGGGTCTTTCGCCTGCGCGACAAGGGAGTTCAGCCGGTCCGCGGCGGAGCCCGCGGGGATCTGTTCTGCAAGGTCGTCGTCGAGACGCCCGTGAATCTGTCCGCCGAGCAGAAGGATCTCATCCGCAAGCTCGAAGAGACGCTCCGCCAGAATGCAACCCATCATGCACCGCGGGCCGAGGGCTTTTTCGAGGGAGTGAAGCGGTTCTTCTCCGGCGGCCACCAGTGAGCGCGCCATGATCCGCGCAGCCATCCTCGGCGTGAGCGGTCGCATGGGTTGTGCAGTGGTGCGTGCCGCGGCGGAGACATCTGACATTCGCATAGCCGGCGCTGTTGCTTCACCGGCGAGCCCGATGCTCGGGCGCGATGCAGGGAGCCTGGCGGGCATAGCCGACATCGGCGTTGCAGTCACTGCTGAGCTGACCGCCGCGGTCGCCGCGGCGGACGTCGTCATCGACTTTTCCAACGCTCGTGCCACTGTCGCGAATCTCGCCGCGTGTCGCGCGGCGCGCAAAGCGCTGTTGATAGGTACGACGGGGTTTGCAGCTGAGTTGAGCGCTCAGTTCGATTCCGCCGCGCGCGAGATCCCGCTGCTGATCGCGCCCAACACAAGTGTTGGCGTCACGCTGCTGATCGAGCTCGTCGCACAGGCGGCGCGGTCGCTTCCGAGGAGCTTCGACATCGAGGTGATCGAAGCGCATCACCGCATGAAGCGCGACGCCCCCTCGGGCACCGCTCTGGCGCTGGGAAATGCCGCGGCGCTGGCACGTCGTGGACAGGGCCTGACCCCCCAAGAGGCCGAGCCGTCGCGCAGCGGGCCCCGCCGCGAAGGGGATATCGGCTTTGCCGTCGTGCGCGGTGGGGACATCGTGGGGGAGCACACCGTGCTGTTCGCTGGCACCGGGGAGCGGGTCAGCTTGAACCACAGCGCGACCGATCGGGCGATCTTCGCCCGCGGTGCCGTCCAAGCCGCTCGCTGGCTGCAGGCGCAGCCGCCGGGGCGCTATTCCATGCGCGATATTCTGGGATATGAATCAGCCACTTAGGAGATTGTGGGCCGCAGTTTCCGCGCCCATCCGCGCGCGCCTCGGGCCGCATTTCTCATGGACACCCGCGGCCGCTGACCGTAAACTTTCCCCGTAATCCGAGTACGGGTTAGTCCATGCAAGGCGGGAGGATGTTCGACGAGAACTCCTCCCGCTTTGTATATCTGACGTCCGGAAATGTCCGTATCCGGAACCGGCCGGCACTTGATTCGGCGCGCCGCGCGCCGATGGTGAGGTGCGGCGGGCACAAAAGCCCGAAGTGTGAGTGCGCGGCCGCTTGGCCGCGAGCGAAATAAGGGGATTTGATGAGCGTACCCGCGGTGCTGGCGCTTGCGGACGGAACGATCTTCCGCGGCCAGTCAATCGGAGCCAAAGGCAACACCACCGGCGAAGTCGTTTTCAATACCGCGTTGACGGGTTACCAGGAAATTCTCACCGACCCCTCGTACGCGCGACAGATCGTTACTCTCACCTGTCCCCACATCGGCAACACGGGCACCACCCCTGAGGATCTCGAGTCGGCGCAGATCTACGCCGCCGGGTTGATCATCCGCGACCTGCCGATCGTCCCCAGCAACTGGCGCCTCAACGAGTCGCTGCCGGAATTCCTGGAGCGCGGCCGCGTCGTCGCGATCGCGGGCATCGACACTCGCAAGTTGACGCGGGTGCTGCGCGAGAAGGGAGCGCAGGCCGGCTGCATCATGACCGGCGAGCAGGTCGATGAGGCCGCAGCCGTGAAGGCCGCGCGCAAATTCCCCGGCTTGAAGGGCATGGACCTCGCGAAGGTCGTCAGCACGAAGCGCACGTTCCAGTGGAACGAGGGCACGGTGTGGCCGGACAATCTGCGCGCGCCGATTCGTGCGCATCAGCGGCTGCACGTCGTGGCGTATGACTTCGGCATCAAGCGCAACATCCTGCGGGTGCTGGCGGATTTCGGGTGTCGCGTGACCGTCGTGCCGGCCCAGACCCCGGCGGATGAGGCGATCGGCCTGGGCCCGGACGGAATCTTTCTCTCCAACGGCCCCGGTGATCCCGAGCCGTGCGACTACGCAATCGCCGCCTCCCGCAAGTTCCTGGAGACCGACCTGCCGGTATTCGGCATCTGCCTCGGCCACCAGATTCTCGGACTCGCCGTCGGCGCGCAGACGATGAAAATGAAATTCGGCCATCACGGCGCCAATCACCCGGTGCAGGACCTGGATTCCGGCCGTGTGTTCATCACCAGCCAGAATCATGGCTTCGCCGTGGACGAGGCGACCCTGCCGGGAAATGTGCGAGCGACGCACCGCTCGCTGTTCGACGGCTCGCTGCAGGGACTCGCGTTCAAGGACAAGCCGGTGTTCAGCTTCCAGGGACACCCGGAAGCCAGTCCGGGGCCACACGACCTGAAACCGCTGTTCGAGCGCTT
>Ga0207695_10012564_pt1 | contig 10149 bp, 12 predicted proteins | sample KBSC54metaG_FD_184354 | JGI IMG/M metagenome (GOLD analysis project Ga0207695, IMG submission 184354) | Corn rhizosphere microbial communities from Kellogg Biological Station, Michigan, USA - KBS C5-4 metaG (SPAdes) (version 2) | ecosystem: Host-associated > Plants > Roots > Rhizosphere > Soil... | reverse complement strand
GCCTGGCGGATAAATATCTTTTTCAACTGGAGAATATTCACCCCGCTGACATCCAGGCAGGCCTTCATTGCCTGTGGCACGATGTCAAGCGCAAATTCATACACCTTCCGCCCCTGCATTTTGAGGTACTTGACACGGGGATCCGAGTTCGGGAAATAGGATTTACCCATATATATGTAATCTACCTCCTCCGTAGCATAGGACTGAGCTACAGACCCAAGAATGCCGGAGCCTTCCCCCGGCCTTGATTCGACAACCGCAGCTCCTGCCCCATCGCTGAAGATCATGCTGTCCCGGTCATAAATGTCGATCACCCGGCTTAGGGCTTCCGTACCCACCACGAGGCATTTGCGGGCCGTCCTGGCTTTAAAAAATGTATCCGCATGGATCAACGCCTGAAGCCACCCGGGACAGCCGAATAAAATGTCGTATGCGATGCAATTGGGATTTCTGATCTTCAGAAGGCGCTTCACCCGTGCGGCCAGCGATGGAACGGCGTCGGATTGGCTCGTATGCTTTTGGACATTTCCAAAATTATGGGCCACGATCAACTGGTCAATGGACTCCGGATCGATGGCTGCGTCCAGTATGGCTTCTTCTGCCGCATAGGCTGCCATATCTGAAGCGTTGGTTACCATATCAGCATAGCGCCGGGCTGAGATACCGGTGACCTGCTCGAATTTCCGCACGATGTCCTCTGCATCGCCCTTGATCCGCTGTTCATTGCCATCATAAAAATCATGGACGGTGAAATCTTTATTTAATTTTACATTTTCCGGGATAAAGCTCCCTGTCCCTGTTATTACAGTTCGCATAACTAAAAAGAAAGAAAGTTAGATATTGCTTACAGGTGATAACTAAGTTAATAAATAGTGAGGGAATAGCAAAATATAAGCTGGTTTCACTTTCTGTTGGACGCTATTGGATCAGCGGCTTCACTGGCTTCCAATTGCCTATTGGTGCACTCTGAGGTGGGCACCGGTGACGCATAAAAAAGCCACAAGCATGATCCTGTGGCTATTAGAGGACAATAGTTCTGAACTAGTTTTTCATGATAACGGCGTCCAGGGAATGTAGCACTCCGTTGGACGAGGAGTGATCATGGTCTAATATTTCGGCTCCTTGAATTCTTACATGACCATCCTTTACGCGGACATGCAGTTGCTTTCCGTTTAGGGTTTTCAAGTTTGCTCCGTCCTTAAGGTCCTTATAATTAACTTTGCCGGCAACAATGTGGTCATTCAGAAAATCGGCAAGCTTAGCCTTATTTTCCGGCTTCAATAGCGTATCCACGACCCCTTTTTGTAGTTTTTCAAATGCACTATTCGATGGAGCGAAGACGGTATAAGGTCCAGTGCCGGTTAAAACGTCGCCCAATCCCGATGCAATAACGCTTTTCTTCAATATTGTCATGTTCTTCTCTGCGTTGATAACCTGTACAATGTTTGACATTATTTTAAAATTTGATTACCGATGGAATAACCGGCAACAGATGTAAGGTAACCTATTGTTAGGCGATTTCAATGTTAATGTTTAGCTTCTATAATTAATTCTACTTTGTCAGATTCGTAAATTAAATAGGCTTTCAAGGGAACGCTTGCGGAAAGGCTGTTTTGCTAACCACTATTTTATAAGGTTTTTTACATACACTGATTTTCTCCCGAACATAAATGCAATACCTATGCGAAGTATTACCTCCCCGGAGGGGAATCAAGCAAACTTGAAATAGTTATCGTCGAGGTGAGAAGGCTCCAATACCGGCGAAGACTACAATAGCACAGGAATATGCAAAAAACCTGACCTCTTTAACACAGGTTGTTGACCGAAATATCGCCGGCGCTGATCAGGATCCTGTAAGCAATATCCGCGCCCAGAGAATAAGTATAGCTATCAAGCGAAAGGTCTTCAAGCATGACGTTGTCGAACAGTTTGTAGCCGGTAACCGAATTTCTGCCGTCCATATTGGAGTAAATTATTCCCGTTTTTCTCCTTTTTGGAGCAAAATATTTCTCCTCCTCCGATTTACGCTAAATAATTCCTACCTTTGGAGCAAATTATTTGCATTTTCAGCTTTTTTAGAGCAAAATAATTCCAATCGGACTCGTTAGATGGAAAATATTGCCATGACAAGACTTCAAGAAATCATAATCGGAAAAGCGGACCGGTCCAAAGAGATTAAAAATCTGGAAAACCAGGGTTTGATCCGGAAAATCGCTCCCAGGATATACACCTCCACCTTAAACGAGAGCCCCGAAAAGATTATACGAAGGAATTGGTACCGGCTCATCTCCGACCTCTTCCCTGATGCCTTCCTAAGTCATCGAAGTGCTTTGGAGCGTACACCTACTGATGGAGGACACCTTTACCTCACTCGGAGCTACAAAAATACAGTTGAACTACCTGGGCTAACCCTGCACTTTTCCAAAGGCCCCGCTCCCCTGGAGGATGATCAATTCTTCTTTGGCAATCTCAAAGTATCAAGCCTCGCTCGAGCGTGGCTGGAGAACCTTCAACAGACAAAGGGATCTGGAGAGCATGTGAAAACATTAAGCCGGGAACAATTGGAAGAGAAAATAGAGGGTTTTCTCCGGGTTAAGGGCGAGAAGACGGTCAATCAACTCCGCGATCGGGCGAGAGCCATTGCCCCTATACTGAGCATGGATAAAGAATTTGTATCACTAAACCAACTAATAACCGATCTGCTTGGAACCGGACTATCAAAGAATCTCGTCAGTCCAATTGCCAGAGCAAGGGTACTCGGTGAACCAGTAGACCCGGACAGAATCCAGCTTTTTGAATCGGTTTATGAGGAACTGAACAGGCTAGAATATCCGGACTATCCAAATAAAAACAAGAGCGTCCAATCATATCGGAACTTTGCCTTCTTCGAAAGCTATTTCTCTAATTACATTGAAGGAACTGAATTCACCGTTGACGAAGCCAAACAGATCATTACGACTGCCACGCCCCTGCCCGCCCGGGACGAAGATTCACACGATATACTGGGAACTTTCCAAATCGTCTCCAATCCCAATGAAATGTCCATTTTGCCTGATTCGCCGGATCAACTCCTGGTGCTATTAAGGGAAAGACATGCTATACTGCTCAGTGCAAGAAAATCGAAAAATCCGGGCGAATTCAAGGACAAAAATAACCGGGCCGGTAGCACCGAATTTGTCGACCTGGAGTTGGTATCCGGAACTCTGAAAAGAGGTTTCGACTGGTATAGTCTGCTGCAACACCCCTTTGCCAAAGCGGTCTATATGATGTTCATGATTAGCGAAGTCCATCCATTCCTGGATGGGAATGGAAGAATTGCGAGGGTAATGATGAACGCGGAGCTAAGTTCCAAAGGTTTGTCGAAAATCATTATACCCACCGTTTATCGGGAGGATTATATGGGTGCACTAAAAAAGCTTACGAAACTGCGAGACCCGGATGCTTATATAAGGATGATGCTTCGTGCATGGGAGTTCAGTAGCCACATTCACGATGAAAGCCTCGACGTTATGGAAAAGTACCTGATAAGTTGCAATGCGTTTCTGAGCCACAAAGAAGGATATTTAAAAATAGTCCCTCATTAGATTTAAACAGTTTTGAATATCTTTATATAAGTCCGTCACCAAAAACCGGGGTGGGAAATTCGGTGTCCCGACCAACCACAAACGAGCCAACTCAATCAGAAAACAGGTTATTGCTGCAAGGTAATTTCTCCTACATCAGTAGCCTTCTTTTCGTTGACAACTACTCCTTCCTTTTCAAAATTTTTATAAGGAGCTACGGCTTCTATCACAAGTTTGTAAGTGCCCGGTTTTACCTGACCAATTTCAAAAGTACCGTTTTGAATATTTGTTCTCATTGTGTCCATTCCCGAAACAACGTAAGCTGAAGTTGCGGCAGCTGATGGGCTCACTTTTCCTTTGATGGAACCATTCTTGAAAGCAGTAAATGCAAATAGCGCAAATGCCATTGCTAAGCTTACAGCAACGACTGTTATTTTATTCGTTTTCATAAAACAATTTTAAACGTGAGTGAATTAACTTGATTTTTTAGACGTTTAGCACGCCGCGTATCTCTACGAAATTCAATAACTATGCCAGTCCCCGGCATAAATGTTTTTGTAGTACCAAGGGGCTGAGTGGGGTTTTTAATGCACATTTTGTGCTACCGGTGGAATGGTCTCCGGGTAGACACGGTGGAATACATTTACCCCGTTCAACGGGGAGGGATTCAAAGCGCTGAAAGCTGAGTTCTTGTCCCTACCACTCTGCAAACAAATTGATGCCCCCGGTTGGGGGCATTCTTATTTCGGAGTATTGTCGAACCTCTATAGTCAGGAACTTTTCACCGGGACAAGCCACATTTCAAGGAAAGTGTCCCCGATCTTACCTCCCGTCTCCAGGTTGGACCTGATATTCCAGGTGCCGGACGAAGGTTGCCAAATGAACCGTTGCGTGACGATGGAATCCCCGCCCACCCTGGAGACCGTTTTAAATTCATTTCCGTCACGATACCCATAGCCAAACCCTTCAGACAGGTCGGCATCCCCTTCTATGCTCACCCCGTGGACCACATATCGCCTGGTCCTGTGATTATATCCTATAAACACTTCATATTCCATTGGTACTTTCCACCAGGGTATGACCTCATTGCTCTTTGAATGCAAGTGGAAAAACTGGTGGTTCAGTTTCCACGAGGCCTCGATAACGCCGGTAAAAGAGCTCCCGTGAGCTGTCGAGGTTATATTCCAGTTGCCCGCCAGGTGATTAAGGAGATCATCGTGAAAGCGCCCATCGGTGGTATCTTCGGCAGCCTGCGCGAACGAGGCCACATAAAAGGATGTCGTTAAAAGTAAAAGGTATATCTTTTTCATGCTGATAAAGCTACCCCTATTGCCATCCCGCGGCAATCACCCAAACGGGTGATTTTAGATTAATTTCTTATAGATCGCCTTCGCTACGGCTTCGCTTTTGGAATGGACATGAAGCTTCTCATAAATATGCTTTACATGGGTCTTAACGGTATCTATGGAAATAAAGCATGTCGCGGCTACGAGTTTTAAAGAGCAGCCTTTTACCAATAAGCCCAGTATCTCCCTCTCGCGGTCCGACAGATCGATAAATTCGGTTTTTTCACCACCACCCGCGTGCAGTCTGAACATCTGCAAGACCTTTACGGCAACGGAGGCAGACATCGGCGCTTCGCCAAGAAAAGCTTCCCTGATAGCATCGATCATTCTTGAGGGCGCTGTCTTTTTCAGCATGTACCCCGATGCACCTGCGCAAATCGCGGCAAATATTTTGTCGTTGTCTTCAAAAACGGTCTGGATCAGGATCTTTACTTGCGGGAATCTCTCCTTGATCGACTGAGTCGCTTCTATCCCGGAAATGCCGGGCATATCAATATCCATCAGCACCACATTGGGATCGGACGATTGCATGTCACGGCCAAGTCGATTTGCATCGGAGAAGGCCCCCGCGCAGATCATGTCATCCGCATCATCGATCAGCCGCTGCAAACTTTCAAGTAACATCCTGTTGTCCTCGAATATCGCTACCCTAATTTCCATATTTAAATCTAAGTTCTATTGTTGTTCCCACATCGATTACCGAGGTGAGTTTAAAGTCCGCGTGCAGGTCGGCAGCTCGTTTCTTTAGCGTGCTCATGCCATTGCCATTGCTTTTTCCCTCGACCTGGAAGCCTTTCCCGTTGTCACTGATAACCATCTCAACTTTTCCGTCTCTTCGTGAGAGGCGGACAACTATTCTTTTCGCTTCAGAATGTTTGGCTGCGTTGTTCACCGATTCCTTGAAGAACAGGTAAATATTCTTACGTTGCTCCATCGTCAATGATATCGAATAAAGCCTGGCGTCGGCGCCGATATCCAGCTCGATATTTTTGGCTTCCAATATTTCGGCGGCAAATCGGCACATGCGCTGAAATACAGTTTCGAACCTGTCCTTCTCCGAACTTATCGCCCACACAATATCGCTTAGATTTTCTTGTACGGCCGCAGTATTTTCGCCGATTATGCCAAGGAGATGCTTTGCTTCCGGCAACCTTTTCCTGGCAAGTTCGTTCATAATGCCGATGCTGCTTAAAGCCGATCCAATGTCATCATGCAAGTCGTCGGCTATGCTATTACGCATTTTTTGCAGTTGGATCTTCCTTTTATGCTTCAAAACAATGAGCGCTACCACCATCAATATTAACAGGACCGAGAAAAAGAAGTATTGGAGAAATCGGGTTCGTAAGGCAGCCCCGGCAGCCTCAATTTCCTTTTGGTCTTCCTGCTGCTGAAATAAGATATTCTGCGCGGCGATCGTTTTTTCCCGGTTGAACAAGCTGTCTTTTATCGCGTACGCGATGCGCAGGTATTTAAGGGTGCTGTCCGGGTTATTTTGAAATGTATAAATATCCGTCAGCGTACTCGCTGCCTTGAGAACGGCAACAGGGTAAGTTTTGACCATCTTTCCGGTCAGCACCTTTTGGGCATACCACACAGCCGAATCAGCCTTCCGCAGTTCCTGGTACATTTTTGCAAGCCCATTAAAGGCATCGACCGTGGTCATTTCCATATGCATTTCTTCCGAAAAAGGAAGGCTCATCCGGTAGTAGGTCAGGGCAGAATCAAAATACCCGCTCGCGCCATAGGCATCGCCTAAAAATTTAAACTGTAAGCTCTTATTATATTTGCTTTCCTCGCTCGTTCCATTCAGCAGCGGATTCCGGGTCGACAATTCATATCCTCTTTTAGCGTAAAGCAGTGCTGAATCATTTTCCCTGAGAGCAATGAATACGGGGACGAATCCACTATACATGGATGGCAGATCATTTTTAAGAGATTGGAGTTCCGCAGCCTTCAGAATGGTGCGATAATAGCCCAAAGCAGTACGAAATTCCCCCAGGTTAAAGTAGCAATCCCCCAGCATGCCATTTGCCCACCCCGTGGAGGAGGGCGTATTCAGATGCTTGCTTATCGGCAACGCTTTGAAAGCATACTCCAGCTCAAGCGCATAATTTCCCAAAAAGTACAACGCCTTATTCATGGCAACGATGGCCCAGAATTTACCGGCATCGAAATCTATATTCTCTGCCAGTGACAATGCCTTCCGGGCATAAACAACAGCCGAGTCCGGCTCAGAAAAAGTATACGCATTGCTCAGGATAATGAGCGATTTGACCTTGCTTGTATCCTCCCTTGATACGGCCACGATCTTTTTCATCGAGTCCGCCCACAAGCGATCCTGTCCCACTGCTAATTCTGAAAAAAGCACTGAAGTTATTAGAAAGACGATATCAGTCGAGGTGATTTTCACCAGGCACTTAGCAGAATGTCTTTTTGAACATGACCACCGGCATTTCGGCCGTTCTCCCTGGCGTCAGCCGTTTATGGCGGAAAAGCTAACAGAAACGGCATAAACAGCATGAACACAACTGGCTCGATTTAGCGCGGGCCTTAGTATAGTTTCGTCGGAAGTTCGCTCACAGAAATGATCTTTCCGTTAAAGTTTGTCTTATCAAGCGAAATTATCGCTTGCCTGGCCTGCGTCACTACTGGCATACAGACCTCTCCACTCTTTAGCGAACGGCCATTCAGGGAATTTCTATTTACCATGGCATGGTCGACAATCCCGTATTGAAAGAACAGTTTTCGTAATTCCGTGTCGGTCGTATTCAAGCTGATATTAAAAATCCTGATATTCATGAACCTATAATTTGAAGGTAATCTTAACAATTTACCGGCGTACGCATTATACTGCCCCTACTTCCACGTAATTGTTCATGAAAAGAATACGATTCAACCTTTTGATCGCGCTCTTTGCATTCAGCGTGTCCATTTCAATAAATCCCCACCGAAGAGAACGCCCGGTCTTCTCGTCGCGCCCAATATGTGAAAGTCGCACGGCGCCGAAAGGCAGGAACAAATGGGCAAGTTGATGCGCCGTCGTCATCTCGCTTAAATTACCGATATAGATTTGCATAATACAAAATTTAATGAGGGAGCTTATATGTGCGAACTGACGATAGGGCTAACTGGCAGATCAGACTATAAGGAGTCAATAACAAACGAAAGATACCGATTAATACCGGCACTGGCAAATATTACTTTTATTTGAAATGTCAGGCCATTCATCTAAAGGCACGCATTTCAAAATAAAACAACGGTATTCATTTAATAAGGCTACATTACACCCATCACCACTTCTTTCGCGGCTACGATTACTTTTTCAGCATAAGGTTTTTAGTAAATATTTAAAACGTTCACTTTTTAAAATGTTAACTATGAGACTTTCTGAGTTTATTTTATTGAATGAGCAAGAAAAAAAATCGACTGTCCTTCACAGGGGTGTTCTTCTCGCCAAGAGAAGTAGCTTCGAATCCATGGTATTTTTGTTCCAACTCGGTAGTTATTATGTGGAAGCGTATTGCAACCCCTCGAATAAGGCGATCGAAGAGTACAGGATGTTTGACAACATCGAAGTTTTGAGCCCTTATTTGGACGCCATACCACTCGACAACCTACTGAATTGAACGTATCATCGATTCATCTTGAATTATCCCGTTCTTTGCAACGGGATAATTTATTTGGCAAATCAGGGTAGAAGACGTAACTTCACTGTGTTAATTTGAGTTCTGCATTTGTATTTGTTAATTTATCCCGCCTCACGAACTGGATTTCTTTTCCTCTACATTGTTTGCTTTTCTCACATCTTTTACTTTTTAATTGTTAAGTATGAACATTTATGTTTCTAATTTGAGCTTCAACGTACAGGATGAAGACTTAAGAGAATTTTTTGCTCCTTATGGCGAAGTAACCTCCGCGAAGGTTATAATGGATAAAATAACGAACCAATCCCGTGGATTCGGTTTTATTGAAATGCCTGATGAAGCAGCTTCAAAGAAGGCGATCGCTGAACTGGATGGTGCAACCGTCGAGAACAGGACCATCAAAGTCAATGAAGCAAGGCCCAAAGAGGCTCGACCGGCTCGCAATGATAACGACCGCAATTTTAACAACTCCAGCAGCTACAATAAGAACAGATATTGATATTCGTTCAAATTGAATTAAAGCTCCGGTTTCCCCGGGGCTTTTTTATTGTCTTACACCGGACAAAGTAACTATTGCCTATTTCTCCAGCACCGCCGGTAGGATATAATCCGTCATCATCTTATCCACCTGTGGGTGCGCATAAGGCATTCCGTAAGCAGTCGCGGTCACTACAATGACCAGCGGCTGGTCGGTGAAGACGAAGATCTTGTTGCCCCCGTTGCCCGTACAATACCAGGTCTCGTAGTCTTTCCCGCCGACGCGGTAGAGCTTGTTCCAGAAGAAATACCCGTAGTATTGATCGGGCCCGTAAGGTACGGGGTGATATTTGGTAAAGGTCTTCCGCACCCATTCCGCGGGGAGGATCTGTTGGCCCCGCCATACGCCGCCATTCTTGTAGAGCAGCCCATACTTCGCAAAATCAAGCGCCTTCAGCCGGATGCCACCGGCAGTATTCGAACTCGCCGAAAACCCCATGTCCGCTTCAATTCCCTATTTGCCCGTTTGATCAGGTTTTGCCCCGCACGACGTCCCGCGACTCTCCATTTTTACAGGAGAATAATTTACAAAAAGTTGTCATGAGAAATGGAACAAATACAGTCGCTATCGGCATTTTCCTGATCGTGCTGATCTCAGCAGAGATCGTCTGGAGCTGGCGGCAGGATAAGAAGGCCTATGGCCTGAAAGACACTCTTGCCAATCTCGTGATCCTGGCAGGCTTTCAACTATCCAAATACCTGTTTGCCGGTTACCAATTATTTATATTACAAGGAGCCTTCCATTATGCACCGGCACACCTGCCCGTTACGATATGGACATTTGCAGCCTGCTTCATCCTTGCTGATCTCACTTATTACTGGTTTCACCGGCTTTCCCATAAGTGGCAACTCCTCTGGGCTTTTCATCTGGTCCACCATTCAAGCCCCTATATAAACCTGACCACTTCCTATCGTCTCAACTGGCTCACTGCAACGATCAGTCCTTTCTTCTTTCTGCCATTGGCCTTCACTGGTTTTCCCCCTATCTATATTGCCCTTAGTTATGGGCTCAATCTGTTGTATCAGTTTTTTATGCACACGGAATCCATTGGGAAATGG
>Ga0207695_10012562_pt1 | contig 10150 bp, 8 predicted proteins | sample KBSC54metaG_FD_184354 | JGI IMG/M metagenome (GOLD analysis project Ga0207695, IMG submission 184354) | Corn rhizosphere microbial communities from Kellogg Biological Station, Michigan, USA - KBS C5-4 metaG (SPAdes) (version 2) | ecosystem: Host-associated > Plants > Roots > Rhizosphere > Soil... | reverse complement strand
AGGCGCGAGTGCCGCAGCGCTGGTAGGGGATCTCGAAACGGACAACGACGCACGGCGGCTCGCAGCGAGCGGTGTACCGGTTCGCCAGATCAACACACATGGTATCTGCCACCTTGAAGCGGAGATGATCTCGAAGCATCTGGGCGGCTGGAGTCTGGGCGAGCTGGACTATCTATTCATTGAGAACGTGGGGAATCTGGTTTGCCCGTCAGGATATGACCTGGGCGAGAAGATTCGGGTCGCGCTGCTCAGCGTTACAGAAGGGGAAGACAAGCCGCTCAAGTATCCGACGCTCTATAACTCCGCCGATGTCGCCGTGATCACGAAGATCGATATCGCCGAAGCTGTCGGTTTTGACCGCGAATCGGCGCTGAAGAACATCCGTGAGATTCGTCCAGGCATTCGCATCTTCGAAACCTCTGCGAAGACTGGCGTAGGCATGGCAGAATGGCTTGCGTATCTGGCACAGGCGCGACCCGCCCGATGACAGTCATCCGGAGAAAGCGATGCGAAAGACCGCGAGTTCTGCTACACCGCAAACAAAACCTGCCGATTCGGCTGAAGGTGTCGACGCCTACCTTGCTCAAGTTCCCGAGCCGGCCCGTACCACTTTAGAGAAGATCCGGGCGGCCATCCGCTCCGCCGCCCCGAAGGAAGCGACCGAGGGCATCAGCTACGGCATGCCGGCGTTCCGATACCAAGGGGCGCTCGTAGGGTATGCCGCATTCAAAAATCACTGCAGCTTCTTTCCGATGCAGGCCTCGCTTATCGACCAGATGAAGGATGAACTGAAGAGTTATCGAACGGCCAAGGGGACTCTGCAATTTCCGCAGGACAAGCCGCTGCCGGCTGCCTTGGTAAAGAAGATGGTGAAGCTGCGGGTTGCCGAGAACGAGGTCCGAACGGCTGCGAAGGACCGGAAACGCTCTTTGAGGTGATTCAAATCACATCTAGGCATATTCTCCCGGCGGTATAAGAGGGTTGCTATGTGCCTGGCAATCCCCGGAAAAGTAGAACAAATCACGACCACCGGCGACATTCGGATGGGACGCGTCAATTTTGGCGGAGTGGTGAAAGACGTCTGCCTGGACTACGTGCCTGAGGTCGGCGTCGGCGACTACACGATTGTTCATGTTGGGTTTGCGCTCTCGAAGATCGATGAGCAAAGCGCGCTGGAGACCCTCGATCTGTTTCGCAAGATGGGCGCCCTGGATGAAGAGCTCTCGACGGAGGAAGAGGCGTTTGCACGAGCGGCGAATTCCCCACAATCGGCGTGTCCTGATGGAAGCTGCGAGCTGACCGTTAAGAATCTGCGCCAAAAGGACGAGCCTCGCCAATGAGATATCTGAGTGAGTTCCGAAATGGCGAGATTGCGCAACGAATGGCGCGCGAGATCCGGCAGGTGGCAACTCGCCCCTGGAAGATCATGGAAATCTGCGGCGGGCAGACGCACTCGATTATCCGAAACGGAATCGATCAGATGCTCCCGCCTGGGATTGAGATGATCCACGGACCCGGATGTCCAGTGTGCGTGACGCCTCTCTCGCTCATCGACAAAGCGCTGGCGATCGCAGAGGAGCCGGGAGTGATCTTCTGCTCGTTCGGCGACATGCTCCGGGTGCCCGGAACAGATTCGGATCTTTTTCAAATCAAAGGGCGCGGTGGTGATGTGCGGGTGGTGTATTCACCTCTCGATGCCGTTGAACTCGCCGTTAAGAACCCGAACAAGCAGGTTGTGTTCTTTGGCGTGGGTTTTGAAACGACAGCGCCTGCGAATGCGATGAGCGTCCATCTGGCGAAGCGGCGCGGGCTGACCAACTTCTCACTCTTGGTTTCGCACGTGCTGGTGCCGCCTGCCATTGAGGCAATCATGAGTTCGCCCGGCAATCAGGTTCAGGCATTTCTTGCGGCGGGCCACGTCTGCAGTGTGATGGGGTTCTGGGAGTATCCGCCTCTCGCAGACGAATTTGCGATCCCTATAGTGGTGACGGGATTCGAACCGCTCGATCTTCTAGATGGCATTCGGCGGGCGGTGATCCAGTTGGAGAAGGGCGAGCATCACGTTGAGAATGCATACGAGCGGATCGTGTCGTATGCAGGAAATCTGGAGGCGCAACGGTTGCTGGCTGAGGTATTTGAGGTGACGGACCGATCGTGGCGTGGGATTGGGGTGATCCCAAGGAGCGGTTGGCGATTGAACGACCGGTACAGGGCGTTTGATGCCGAGGAACGCTTTCAGCTCTCCGGTATTCGTACCGAGGAGTCTCCGCTTTGCAAGGCGGGTGATGTGCTTCGTGGGGCAATCAAGCCGGCCGGCTGCGCTGCGTTCAGCAAGGAGTGTACGCCCCGGCACCCACTTGGGGCCACGATGGTGTCAAGCGAGGGCGCGTGCGCTGCGTACTTCAACTACGGGCGATACCTCTCGGCGGAAGAGCTAGCCAGTGCTGGAGCTTCTCGTGGCTGATCGAGACGTCCCGGACTTTTCGAACTGGAGCTGTCCGCTTCCGCTAAGGGACTATCCGACCATCGTGATGGGACATGGAGGAGGCGGGAAGCTGGGGAACGAACTTGTCGAGCACCTGTTCCTGCCGGCGTTTCGCAATCCGGCATTGGAGAACCTCGGAGATGCGGCAGTAATCGAGGTCGACTCAGGGCGCTTGGCGATGAGTACGGACTCATTCGTGGTGCAGCCCTTGTTCTTTCCGGGTGGGTCGATTGGAACTCTTGCCGTGAATGGGACGGTGAATGATCTTGCGGTATCTGGCGCGCAGCCCAAATTTCTCAGCGCGAGCTTCATTCTGGAGGAAGGCTTCCCGCTTGCCAAGTTAGCGGCAGTTGTTGATGCGATGGCGGAAGCGGCGGCGAATGCCAGCGTTCGCATTGTCACCGGCGATACGAAGGTGGTGGAGAGAGGGCACGGCGACGGCTGCTATATCAACACCGCCGGCGTAGGATTGCTGCGGCCAGGGATCAGCGTTGGACCGAACCGAGCGCAGGCCGGAGATCTGGTGCTGGTGTCGGGAACAATCGGCGATCATGGCATGGCGATCATGAGCGTGCGCGAGGGGCTGGAATTCGAGAGTCAGATTAGGTCTGACTGTGCGGCCTTGAACGGAATGATTGCCGATGTTTTGGACGCGGTGGGTTCATCCGTTCATGCGATGCGGGATCCGACGCGTGGCGGACTGGCTTCGACGTTGAATGAGATCGCAACAGCATCGAATGTCGGCATCGAAATCGAAGACGCGAAAGTTCCCGTCAGGATGGAGGTACAGTCGGCCTGCGAACTGCTGGGGTTGGATCCGGTCTATGTTGCCAATGAAGGCAAGGCGGTATTCTTTGTTGCGCCGGAGGCAGCAGATCGCGCGCTGGAGGTGCTACGAGCGCATCCGCTCGGCCGCGATGCTGCATGGATCGGCGCAGTGACCGGCCGGCATCCTCGTATGCTGGTTGCTCGAACCGCAATCGGCGCGAATCGCGTGATTGCGACACAGATAGGGGAACAACTGCCGAGGATCTGCTGAATGATTGGTCCTTTTGACCGATACACCGGATGATCCCTTTGAGTCGGCACCCCGCCGAAGACAAGTTCTTGTACGCTTATCGTTAACGCGAATTCTCCTTGTTGACGAACACTGAGGGGTGTACACTTCCGATCACAAAATCGATTTATCTGGAAAGAGTTTACTGCTGCTCAAAGCTCAGACGAGAAACATGTGCCTGGGTTATAGACGAGTGAACATGCATTGGGTGGTCGAGGGAAGCTGAACGTGAACCACGAGGACGTGAACGAAAAGAGAAGAAGAACTTCCTACCACAGAATGAAGAAACGAGTTCTGTGGCTGACCGCCACATTCTTTGGGCTGATCATCATCGGGTCCACCATTCTGATCGCTTCAGCCAATGAGGTGGATTGGCTATTCAAGTAAACACTCCTAGACACGACTTCTCAGAAGAGTCGTTCGTGTCATCTATTGCCTCAGTGCGCGACAGCGCTGCTCGCGCGCGAACATCCTTCGCATAACCCTGAGAGTTCGACACGGAAGGCGAGTACGCTGCCAAACACTGACGCGGCAGGTGAGACCGCAAACTCGTCGAACTCGGGTGTAGAAAGGTCACGAATGATGCCACAGCGAACGCATATGTAGTGATGGTGGGGAGCGGGATTGGGATCAAAGTGGACCGATTCTCGGGGTTGGCCGTAGGTTGCGATGAGATTGAGATCGTACAGAATCCACAGGGTGCGGTAGACAGTATCTAGAGAGATGCCCGGAATCCGAATGCGAATGGAGTGATAGATGGATTCGGCGTCCGGGTGATCGAGACGAGACGCAATCTCTCGGAAGATTTCGAGACGCTGGTGGGTGAGTTTGATTCCTGCTTCGTGGGCTTTGCTCTTGAAGTGTTCGACTCGACGTTCGATTACGCTTGGTTCAACTTTCATGGCTCACACCGACTTGAAGATTGGACCCGCTTGGAATCATAGGCTAGCGGAGCGGCAAGTCAAGTACGAGGGAAATGGACAGGATGTTTCCTGGAGCGAAAACGGTTGCGTTGCTCACCGTGCCACACGAACTGAGTGAAACGTCGCCTTGCCAGCGCAATAACCTGAACCTACCGAAGTGGGCAGTCAGGAAATCTTTTCGAATGCGCGCTGGATGCGGTCGGGAATGGCGGCGGAAGCGTCTTCAAGGTTATAGCCAATTTCGAGGACAGCGGCTGGCGGGGTCGGAAGAGCCTTTATGGATTCGAGAGCGGCGGCCCAGTCTATAGTGCCGTCCCCGAGCCACAGATGTTCGTCGCGGACGCCGTGATTGTCGTGAATGTGCAGTTCGGCGATTCGCTTACCGAAGATCCCGATCGCTTCCACGATCCCCGGAGTGATGTTGGCGTGACCGAGATCGAGGCAGATGTCGATCTGATCCAAGTGGGCCATATCAAGGATCATCATCAGATGTTCTGGGTTGGCGAAGTCGCTGGTCAAATTCTCCACGAGGACGCGGACGCCCAGAGGCTTTGCGAAAGCTCCGAGGTGCTCGAGCGCCGTGGTGGCGTATTCGAGCAGACGCATAGAAAAGGTGTCGAAGTTCTCACCTAGGTGTACCACGAGCTTCTGGATGGGGATGTGCTCGGCCACTTCAAGAGCACGCTTAATTTCGTCCATTGCATCGATACGTCGCGATTTTTCAGAGTGAACAAGGTTCACTGCGGGAGCGCCGGCGCGACCCATCTCGCGATCGGGCCAGAGCGGGGCGTGCATTGACCAAGGCCGAAGCGGATTGGACGCGAACCATCCCGCGAGTTCAGAAACGTGCTCGCGGCTGGTGTAGTCGAAGTGCTGACGAGCGGCAAACAACTCTACGCCTTGCGCGCCGCATCGTGCCGCGGTTTCGAGGATTCCGGGGTGCAACCTTTGTTTCAGGAACAGATGAGTCGACAGAACAGGCAGCATGCTTGGACGGTTCTCCTCGAAAGCTTTCCCCATTGTCTCATTTCGATACAAGCGTACCTGGAGCTTTGCCTCTTCTAGAAGACGGGTGCTGGGAGACCCTTAGTAATGGGGTCTGCGTGTTTGTTGCCTCACTTCGCCAAATTCATGATCAGTGCCTCCGCTGGGTCCAGTTCAAGGAACCCACGAACGGGCTCGCCATCACGCTGAATGTTGGTGCAAGCCAAGATAGTTCCTTTCCCCACTTCTACTGGGCGTCTCTCTTCTGACAAGTTCATTACGAATCTGAAGATCGTGTTCCCGTCCGAGCGAATGAACATAAGTAAGCCATCTGTCGCATCCATCTCCGTGAGCGCGCCGGACACAAGAGCTGGTTCTCTATGGCGGAGGCGAAGAAGGCGCTCGTAAAGTGAGAGCATCGAATCTGGGTCCTTGCGGGAGGCATGAACGTTGACAGTCTGGTTGGATTTTCCGATCGGAAGCCATGGCGTTCCGCCAGTGAATCCGCAAAGGGGAGAGTCTTCCCACGGCATGGGAGTACGTTCAGGGTCGCGGCCCATGCCGATCCCCGGCTGCCGTTTCTCAGCGGGGTCCTGTACTTCGTCTGGTGCAATATGCACATCCTGCATGCCCAATTCTTCGCCGTTGTAGATGGTCAACGTGCCAGGCAGCGACAGAAGGAGCAGTGCCGCAGCGCGAGATTTTCTTAGGCCGATGCGCGACGCGATTCGGGACTTGTCGTGATTGCCGAGAACCCAGTTGGGCCATGCGCCCGTGGGAATCGCGGACAGGTATTCGTTGATCGTCCGCGCCAGTTCGTCGGCGGTCCAGGCACACTGCAGGAGTTGAAAGTTGAAGGGAAGATCAGCGCCACGAAGCTGCCGTCCGTAGTAATTCATAAGCCGAGAAATCGGGAGGTAAATCTCGCCAATGAGAACGCGGTCTCCGAACTCCTCAAGGACATCACGCATTTCGGCAACAAGTTCATGAATCTCCGGACGGTCAGCGTCGTAGAGGGGGAGAAACTGTGCCCGTGATCCCTGGCCGAAAGTGTACGCAGGATTGGGCGGGTTGTCGCGAAACTGATCGTCTTTGATCATCAGCCACATTACGTCGACACGGAACCCGTCCACACCTTTTCTCAGCCAAAAGCGGAGAGCGTCGAACATGGCCGATTTGACAGCGGGATTGCGCCAGTTCAGGTCGGGCTGCTCTTTCAGAAACTCGTGAAGATAGTACTGGCCTGTAGGCTCGTCAAACTGCCATGCGGAGCCGCCGAAGTGGCTTTGCCAGTTGTTTGGCTTGTCACGCCAGACGTACCAGTCGCGCTTGGAATTGTCGCGGGATGACCGGCTCTCCATGAACCAAGGGTGCTGATCGGAGGTGTGGTTTGGAACAAAATCGAGGATGAGACGGAGCCCGCGGCGATGCACTTCCTGCTGCAGTTGGTCGAAGTCATCCATCGTGCCGAAGATCGGATCGATGCCGCAATAATCGGCGACATCGTATCCAAAGTCGGCCATGGGAGAAGGATAAATTGGAGAGATCCAGATCGCATCGATGCCCAGTTCTACAAGATAGTCGAGCCGATATCGAATTCCGTTCAAGTCGCCAATGCCGTCGTCATTGCTGTCTTGAAACGATCGCGGATAAATCTGATAGACAACGGCGTGCTTCCACCAACTCAAATTCTGCATCCCAACTAATACTCCCCCGCAGCGTCTGCGGACACCAGCAACCATGATCAACGATCTCTGGTATAAGAACGCAATCTTCTATTGTCTTTCCGTCGCCACCTATATGGATGCGAACGGCGACGGTGTGGGTGATTTTCAGGGTCTCTTGCGACGACTCGACTACTTGCAGGGGATGGGTGTGACAGCGCTCTGGCTCATGCCGTTCCAATGCTCGCCAGGCCGCGACAACGGCTATGACGTGAGCGATTACTACGCAGTCGATCCTCGGTATGGCACGCTTGGCGACTTCGTCGAGTTTACGCATGGCTGCAAGCAGCGTGGGATGCGGGTGATCATCGATCTAGTCGTGAACCATACATCGGACCAGCATCTGTGGTTCAAAGAGGCATGTGCTGATCCTCGATCGAAATATCGGGAATGGTTCGTCTGGTCTGAAAAGAAGCCCAAAGACGCAAACAAGGGAATGGTGTTTCCGGGTGTGCAGAAGTCGACATGGTCCTACGAGAAGACGGCCCGGCTCTGGTACTTTCACCGGTTTTACGATTTCCAACCTGACCTGAATACTTCCCATCCAGATGTGCAGGCTGAGATTTTGAAGATCATGGGCTTCTGGCTCCAGCTAGGCGTTGATGGTTTCCGGATGGATGCGGTTCCTTTTGTGATCTCGCAAAAGGGACCGAACCTTAAGCGGCCGATCGAACACTACGACATGCTGCGGTCCTTCACGGAGTTTCTATCGTGGCGCAAGAGCGGCGCGATGATTCTTGGCGAAGCGAATGTCACGCCGAAGCATGATGTGGAGTACTTCGGCAATGCGGGCGAGCGGCTTCAGATGGTCTTCAACTTCGATGTGAACCAGCATTTGTTCTACACCCTGGCCTCGGGCGATTGCGGGCCACTGATGAAGTCGATGCACGACACACGATCGCGCCCCGCATCCGCACAGTGGGGACACTTCCTGCGCAACCATGACGAACTCGATTTGGGCAGGCTCACCTCTTCGCAGCGTCGGACCGTCTTCGACGCATTCGGTCCCGATAAGGAGATGCAACTCTACAACAGGGGTATCCGGCGCAGACTGGCTCCGATGCTGCAGGGCGATCGGAGGCGTCTTGAGCTTGCTTATAGCCTGATGCTTACGTTGCCGGGCACGCCGGTAGTTCGATACGGCGATGAGATCGGAATGGGAGACGATCTAAGCCTGCCGGAGCGCGAGTGCGCCAGAACGCCAATGCAGTGGTCGAAAGAGCCGCAGGCGGGGTTCACCAAGAGTTCGAAACCTGTGCTCCCGGTTATTAGCCAAGGGGCATATGGATTCGAGCATGTGAATGTAGCGGCACAGCGGCGCGATCCCAATTCCATGCTCAACTGGATGGAGCGTATGATCCGCATGCGTAAGGAAGTGCCGGAGATCGGTTGGGGCGATTTCAAGTTTCTCAATGTAAAGACAAATCAAGTGCTGGCTATGTGCTACAGGTGGCGCAACAATTCTGTAGTGCTGTTGCACAATCTCTGCGCGGAGCCCATCGAAGTGCAATTTCGCTTACAGCGAGGTGCCAAAGACGATCAGGGCTTGATAAATCTACTGTCCGAGGATCATAGCCAGCCAACAAAGGCAGAAGCACACCGGATCCTACTCGAGCCGTATGGCTATCGGTGGTATCGGGTCGGTGGATTGGATTATCTGTTGAAGCGATCCGAGTTCTAGCTGGGGGTAGGTTCGAGCATACTGCTCAGGTATTGCAAATATCGTGACATATCGATGGAATGAGCCATAGCTATCGCACGTCTTTTAGGCGAGCCAGTCGCGATCACTGCGGTCATGTCGCAATTGCGAGACAACTTATGGGATCGCTAGTACCCGGCTGCCTTGCCGTAATGGCTGCGGTGGTCCTGGCCGGCAACGAGTTCGCCTGTCTTTGGATCGACGGCGATACACTCGCCATTGGACCAGTACCCATCTTTCGTGTCGATGGTGTATCCCATTCTGGTGAGTTCGTCTCGAATGTGTGGACTGAAGCCGGGCTCGAGGTAAAGCTTGTCGGGCAAGTACTGATGATGAAACCGTGGTGCATCGACCGCCTCCTGAATGTTCAGGCCGCCTTCGGCTGTGGATAGAAAGATATTCGCTACGGTGGTGATAATTCTTCCGCCACCAGGTGAGCCAAGGACGAAGCGTAGCTTGCCATGTTGGAGAATGATCGTCGGCGTCATCGCGCTCAAGGGGCGCTTGCCGGGCGCGATGGCATTTGCGGGTCCTTGTATGAGCCCATACATATTCGGGGAGCCGAGTTTGGCAGTGAAGTCGTCCATCTCGTCGTTGAGCAGAAAGCCGAGCGAGCCTGCCGTAATGTGTGAGCCGAAGCTGTCATTCAAGGTGGTGGTGACTGCCACTGCGTTGCCCTCTGGATCAACGACGGAAAAATGAGTTGTGTCCGGTGATTCCTTTCGGAGAGTACCGGCTGTGGTGGGTGCAGCAGGCAGGTAGCCATCGGGGCGCTTGAGTGCGGAACTGGGAGTGGCCTTATCAGGCAGAATGCTCTGGCGCCAAGCATCGGCGTACTCCTTCGAGATCATCTCTCTGGTGGGGATCCCGTTGTAGTCCGGGTCGCCGAGGTATTCCGCGCGGTCCATGTAGGCCCGGCGGTATGCCTCGGTGATCAAGTGAATCCACGCCGCACTTCGATCGCCCATACGTGCCAGGTCGTAGCCCTCAAGAATGTTGAGTGCGCTGAGGAGAACAATACCGCCGGATGACGGCGGCGGTGCGCTAAGGACCGTGTAGTTGTGGAATGTCCCGATGATTGGCTGGCGCTCTATGACGGTGTACTGCGCGAGGTCTTCGCGCGTGATGAGCGCGCCACCTTTGCCTAGATTATCAACGAGTTCCTGCGCCATCTTGCCATGATAGAAATCATCCGGGTCGGCGGCGATTCTCTCGAGCGTGCGGGCGAGTTGGGGCTGCCTGAAGATATCGCCCGCCCTGTAGAAGCTTCCATTGCGT
>Ga0207695_10012561_pt1 | contig 10151 bp, 7 predicted proteins | sample KBSC54metaG_FD_184354 | JGI IMG/M metagenome (GOLD analysis project Ga0207695, IMG submission 184354) | Corn rhizosphere microbial communities from Kellogg Biological Station, Michigan, USA - KBS C5-4 metaG (SPAdes) (version 2) | ecosystem: Host-associated > Plants > Roots > Rhizosphere > Soil... | reverse complement strand
CAGGCGCCCCAGGTACCCTCGTCCCAAGGCTCGGGTGGCAGCAGCGCCAGCGCTCGCGCGGCAAAGCCCGCATCCTCGATCAAGGGTATCACCGGTCCGGTCACCAGTTTGCGCAAGTCGGCGGCATCGGCCAGGCGCACCACATTGGGCTTCACCGCATCCCACACCGCCGCATCGACACCCATCGCGGTGAGACGCGGCGCCACGATCTCATACGGCATGGCGTGCAAAGTCTTGGCGTTCAGCGCCGCCAGCTCCGCCATGTCGAAATGCGCCAGCGCCCGGCCCATCTTCTCGAAGGCGAAGCCGTTCGCCAGATCGTTGAGAGACAGGGCCGGTTCAATACTGTCGGACGTCCCCATGCGGGCGAGATAGGCGTCCAGCGCCAGCGCCTCGATTCCGTCTTCGCGCAACGTGCGCAAGGACAGCGAGCCTTCGCGTTTGGACAGAACCTCACCGCCCGCCGCCACGAATAGGGCGAAATGAGCGAAGCGCGGCACCGGCGCCCCCAAGGCCTCGAAGATTTCGATCTGCGGCGCGCTGTTGGTGACGTGATCCTCGCCGCGCAGGATGTGGCTGACGGCGAAGTCCACATCATCGACCACCGACGGCAACGTGTAGAGAAAACGCCCGTCTTCGCGGATCAGAACCGGATCGGACAGAGTGGCGGTGTCGATCTCCACTGGACCACGGATCAAATCGTTCCAATGCACTTTGTCGTGGCTGAGCTTGAAACGCCAATGCGGCTTGCGACCTTCGGCTTCGTAGGCATCGCGCTGTTCGGTGGTGAGGTTCAGCGCGGCGCGGTCATAGACCGGCGGCTTGCCTGCCGCCATCTGACGCTTGCGGCGACGGTCCAGTTCGGCAGCCGTTTCGTAACAGGGATAAAGCCGTCCCGCCGTCTTCAATCGTTCGGCGGCTTCGCGATAACGGTCCGCCCGGTCGGATTGGCGCGCGAAAAGGTCGTGCGTCAGCCCGAGCCATTTCAAATCTTCCAGAATGGCGGCTTCGAATTCCGGCTTGGAGCGCGTGTCGTCGGTATCGTCGATCCGCAGCATGAATTTGCCACCCGCATGATGGGCGAACAGGTAATTCAGCAGCGCCGCGCGGGCATTGCCGACATGCAGATAACCGGTTGGCGACGGCGCGACGCGGACAATGGTTTCCATCAACGCGCGTCCCTAAAGGCATTGGTGATCGGATAGCGGCGGTCGCGGCCGAAATTGCGGGAGGATATCTTCACCCCCGGCGGGGCCTGGCGGCGCTTATATTCCGACACATACAGCAGCTGTTCCACCCGCTTGACCGTGGCGGGCTCGAAGCCCTTGGCCACTGTCTCGTCGAAGCTCATTTCCTGTTCGACCAGGCACTTCAAAATCCCGTCCAGAGTTTCATAGGGCGGCAGGGAATCCTGATCGGTCTGGTTGGCGCGCAACTCCGCGGTGGGCGGCTTGGTGATGATCCGCTCGGGGATCACCGCTCCGCCCGGCCCCAGCGCGCCGTCGGGCGCATGGGCATTGCGCCAATGCGACAGTGCAAAGACTTCGGTCTTGTAGACATCCTTCAGCACATTATAGCCGCCGCACATATCGCCATAGAGGGTGGCATAACCCACGCTCATCTCGCTCTTGTTGCCGGTGGTGAGCACCATGGGCCCGAATTTGTTGGATATCGCCATAAGAATGAGCCCGCGCGTGCGCGACTGAATATTCTCTTCGGTGGTGTCGGCGTTTGTTCCTGCGAACACCGGCGCCAAAGTTTCGCCAAAGGCCGCCACGGCGCGCTCGATCTCGATGGTCTCATAGGGCACGCCCAACCGGCGGGCACATTCGTCCGCATCGTCCAGGCTGTCCTTGGCTGTGTAGCGCGACGGCAGCATCACGCAGCGCACCCGATCCGCGCCCAACGCATCCACCGCCACCGCCGCCGACAGCGCGGAATCGATGCCGCCCGACAGGCCCAGCACCACACCCTTGAAGCGGTTCTTGTTCACATAATCGCGCAGGCCCAGCATCATGGCGTGATAGGTGGCGCTTTCGCGGCTTTCCTCGCCCACCCGTTCGCCCGGCGCGCAGACCCATTTGCCGTCTTCGCCGCGCGTCCAGTCGCTGACCGTCACATCCTCGCGCCAGGGCGGCATCGCCAGCGCCACCGAATTATCGGCATTGAGCACAAAAGATGCGCCGTCGAATACCAGCTCGTCCTGGCCGCCCAGTTGATTGAGATAAATCAGCGGCAATCCGGTTTCGCTCACCCGCGCCGCCGCCAATTGCAGGCGCAAATCTTCTTTGCCCGATTCAAAAGGCGAGCCGTTGGGCACCGCCAGAATTTCCGCTCCGGTTTCGCACAGACATTCAGTAACATCCTGGGTCCAGATGTCCTCGCAGACCGGCACGCCGATACGCACGCCGCGCACATTCAAAGGTCCCGGCAAAGGCCCGGCGGCGAACACCCGCTTTTCGTCGAACACGCCATAATTGGGCAGGTCATGCTTGAAGGTGCGGCCTGCGATGTGACCACGATCCAAGAGCAGCATGGCGTTGTAAAGCTTGCCGTCTTCCATCCAGGGCGCGCCGATCAGGATGGCTGGGCCGGTGGCGGTATCCGCCGCCAGGCTCTCAATCGCCTCGCGGGCCTCGGCTTGCAAGGCCCCTTTCAGCACCAGATCTTCGGGCGGATAGCCGACGATGAAAAGCTCTGAGAAGAGAATGACGTCAGCGTCCGGCACTTTGAGCCGCGCTTCGCGGGCGCGCCTCAGATTGCCCGCGATGTCGCCCATCACGGGATTGAGTTGCGCCAATGCAATGCGGAAGCGGCCGGTCATAGCCGTTGTTTAGACTGTTGGACGCGAAAAGAAAAAGTGCCGATTAGGCTGTAGCGGCAAGCCGGCCATACCGTCCGCGCACGAGTGCGGGGATGGTGGCGTCGGCGGCTTCCTCGATCAGCAGCGCGGTTTCCACCGCCTGGGCCGCCTGTTCCGGCAGGACCAGCGGCTCAGCCTCGCCCCGCGCGGCGGCGACGAAGGAGGACACGGCGTCGCCCAGGGGATCGCCCATTTCCAGCTCGGCCAAGGGGCGCGGCGTGGTGTTGATGATCTCGCGGGTGAGGAAATCGATTTCCACCACGCCATCGGCATAGACGGCGCGGAAACCGCGCTTGCGGCTGTCGGCGATGCGGCTGGTATCCAGATAGGCGACGGTGCCGTTGGCGAAAGTCACTTCGGCGGCGATCTCGTCGGCATGGGGGCCATATTGGGTGGTGCCGCGGGCGGTGACATTGGCGACCGGGCTATCGACCAATGTGTGCACCAGATCGAGATCGTGGATCATCAGGTCCAGCACGGCGCTGACATCGTCGCCGCGACCGGTCCAGGGACCCCGGCGCCAGCATTGGATTTCCAGCGGCTGGACACTCTGGTCCAGCAGGCCGGTGCGGGCGAAAACGAACCGTTCCTGATGGCCGACTGTCAGGGTCAGGCCGGTCTCGCGCGCCAGGGCGACCAGCTCGTCGGCTTCGGCCATGGTGGTGGCGATGGGCTTTTCTACCAGCACATGGGCGCCGGCGTTCAGAAAGGCACGCACGATGGCGGCATGGGTGACGGCGGGCGAGCAGATCGAAACCAGATCGACCTTGCCCAGCAGCTCGCGCCAGTCGGCGACGGCCAAGACGCCATATTGGGCGGCGGCGGTGTGACGGATTTCAGGGCTGGTGTCGGCGACGGCGAACAGTTCGATGCCCGGGATGGCCCGGTATTTGGCGCAATGGTGACGGCCAAAAGCGCCCACGCCAATGACGGCAGCCTTGAGCGGCCCCTGTTCCGGAACGCGACGACGGATGAACATTCACAGCCCTTGGTTATCAACCCTGACGCTCTTTAAGCGCGCCCGGACTCCCCAGCGACTCATAAGATGTTTCGGCTTGTTACCAGGCTGAAATAAATTAACGAAATCAACGCGTTAACTATTTAGAGGGTTCAAACTTCTGGGGAACTGGCCAGGAGGGTCGCCAGAGCAGCCACCACCACATAGGCCAGCATCAGGGGCGCCAACCCGATCAGAAGCGCGCCCGCGATGTCCGCAAACGCATTGCAGGGAAACCAGGGATAGGCGGAACCCACGAACAGGAACTGCACCCCCACAACCGCCACCAGCCCCAGGCAGAAAGCCCGGATCGACGGTCCCAGCCCTTCCGGGCGGGTATTGCGCTCCAGCCGGATGATCCCCGCCTGCAACCGGAGGCGGGAACAGGCCGAGGCCAGATAGACCACCGCCAGGGCCCAGGCGAAGGCGGAGGAAAAGATCCGTCCCCCATCCAGGCTGCACTGGTCCAGCGCCCCAACCAGGGTGCGCTGACCCGGCACCGCGAAATAGACGGCATGTTCCAGCGGCGTCACCGCCGCCCCATACAGATAATTGGGCGCGAACCAGACCTGATTGATGAAGGACAGGCAGACGAACAGCAGAAACACGCTCTCGTTGAAGCCGGGCAGAAAATGATCCAGCCCCAGGCGCGTCTTCAGCGGCGTTCCCGGCAGGCCGGCCGAAACCCCGAAGCCGCCCGCGAACAGAAGGCCCATCGCCGTGAACAGGATCACGCAGATGCCGATGGCAGGTATGAGGGCGTTGAGCGGAATGCCGCTGGCAATCCCGATCCGCAAGGCATGGGCGCCCGCGAACAGGCAGAAGAGGATCCAGCCTTTCGCCAATAGCCGCGCGATGCCCATTATTGACCTATGGGCCGCATGCGGCGGGACCATTCGCTGCGCTCAGGTCCGTCGCGCATGCGGCTCTCACGCGGAGACAGCTTGCGCCGCGACCTTGATGCGTTCGTCGCGGATGCCTTCGGCGATCAGGAAGGCCAGTTCCAGCGCCTGGCTGGCATTGAGGCGCGGATCGCAGGCGGTCTGGTAGCGCGACGACAGGTCGAGCTCCTTGATTGCCTGGGCGCCGCCCAGACACTCCGTCACGTCCTGACCGGTCATCTCGAAATGCACGCCGCCGGCATGGGTACCTTCGGCGCGGTGCACGGCAAAGAAGCTGCGCACTTCTTCCAGGATGCGGTCGACCGGCCGGGTCTTGTAGCCGGATTTGAGCTTGATGGTGTTGCCATGCATAGGGTCGGACGACCAGACCACATGGGCGCCTTCGCGCTTCACCGCGCGCACCAGAGGCGGCAGCTTCTCGGCCACCTTGTCGGCGCCGAAGCGCGCGATCAACGTCAAGCGGCCGGGAATGTTGGCCGGATTGAGTATGGCGATCAGGCGCAGCAACTCGTCCGGATCCAGCGAGGGACCGCATTTCAGGCCGATGGGATTTTTGATCCCGCGGCAGAATTCGACATGGGCGCCGTCGAGCTGGCGGGTGCGGTCGCCGATCCAGACCATATGCGCGGAAGTGTCGTACCAGTCGCCGCTGGTGGAATCGACGCGCGTCATCGCCTGTTCATAGGCGAGCAGCAGCGCTTCATGGCTGGTGTAAAAATCCGTGGTGCGCAGCTGCGGCACCGAATCCGAATTGATCCCGCACGCCGCCATGAAATCCAAGGTTTCGGAGATGCGCCCGGCGAGACCCTTATATTGCTCGCCCGCCGGACTGTCGGCGATGAAGCCCAGCATCCAGCGATGGACATTGTGCAGATCGGCATAACCACCCGATGCGAAGGCGCGCAGCAGGTTCAAGGTCGCCGCCGAATGGGCATTGCCTTGGATCATGCGCTGCGGATCGGGAATGCGCGCTTCGGCTGTGAATTCGCTGCCGTTGATATTGTCGCCCCGATAGGACGGCAGGGTGACGCCGTTCTGGGTCTCGAAGTCGTCGGACCGGGGCTTGGCATATTGACCCGCGATGCGGCCCACTTTCACCACCGGCACGCCGGCGGCAAAAGTCAGCACCACCGCCATCTGCAAAAGCACGCGGAAGGTGTCGCGGATATTATCGGGATGGAATTCGGCGAAGCTTTCGGCGCAGTCGCCGCCCTGCAGCAGGAACGCCTTGCCTTCCGCGACTTCACCCAGCGAGGCCATCAGGTTGCGCGCCTCGCCCGCGAACACCAGCGGGGGGTGGGACTTCAATTGCGTCAGGGCACGGTCCAACGCCGCCTGGTCCGGGTATTCCGGCACCTGACGGATCGGCTTGGTCTGCCAGCTTTGCGGGGTCCAGGGCTGGGCCACGCGGTCCTCCTTCGAAATCGGCTTTCGGATATAGGGGAAGCGCCGTTCCATTACCAGAAGGAGCGGAAAACGGGGAAAAAGCTACCGGAAATCTAGTTTTTTGCGGCCTTGGCCTGGGCGCGCCGGGCGTCGTCCAGCACATCGCTCAGACTGTCCGGTCCGGGAGACCAGCGCCGCGCCCGGCCCGCCGCCCGCAACAAGTCGTTGGCGCTGACCGCCCTGCTGACGCTGTTAATGTTATCGGCGAAACGGGCGCGCTGGACGGGCGTGGAACGCTGCATCGCTGCCTCCATGAAATAAGCCGCCTTATCCAAATCCCGTGGGAGCGCCCGACCTTTGAAATAGCCGTTGGAGATATTGAACAGCGCGGCGGGCATTCCCTGCTCCGCCGCCTTCACCGTCCAGACCATGCCCTGATACGGGTCCGCAGGCACGCCGCGCCCGGTGAAGTAAAGATAGCCGACACTGACTTGTGCGCCCGGCAACCCGGCGGCGGCAGCTTTGGAGAGCAGCGCGAAGGCTTTGTTGTCGTCCTGTGCCACACCATCACCGTTCATGTAAGCGTCGCCGAGATCGACTTGCGCGACGGCGTCGCCGCCATCCACCGCTTTCGCCAACCAGGCCGCCGCCGCATCCTTGTCCTGAATACCCGTGCATTTCTGCATCAGAAGCACGCCGTAAAGACGCTCACCTTCCGGATTGCCGCTCTCCGCCAGCGCTCTGAAGTTGGCGCGGGCCAGCGCATAATTGTGATTTCGCTCTGCCGCGGTGCCGGCGGCAGCGCTAGGCGTTGCCGGTGCGGGCACTTCATCAGGCGGCGAAACTTTGCATTCCACGTTGTTGGTGGTGACGGTGACGGTTGTATCGGCGAATGCCGGATGCGCCGCGGCCACGCAAACAGCTGCCACTATGAACGATATTTGGAAACGCATGCGATAAGCCCCCGAGCCCAAGCTTGCGGGCGCCAGCCTATCGGGGGAAACGCGAAATTCTAGCGTCGCGCGAATTACTTCGATGAAATGTTTCTGGCGAATTGCGATTACAAGAGGTTCGCAATCATTCAGCCCGGTGACTTCGAATAACTCTTGGTCCGCATCGTAACAAGCTCCTCCGCGGCGGTGGGATGCAGGGCCACGGTGCGGTCGAAATCCTTTTTGGTCGCCCCCATGCGCAAGGCCACGGCGGCGACCTGGATGATCTCGGCGGCGTGATCGCCGAAGATGTGCACGCCCAGGACTTTGTCCGTCTTGGCATCCACCACCATCTTCATGGAGGTGCGCACCGGACGGCCGCCCAGCGTATGGAGCAGCGGCCGGAAGGTGGATTTGTAGACATCGATGCTGTGGCCGGTGCCCAGCGCCTTTTCTTCCGACATGCCGACCACCGACAATTCCGGCGTGGTGAAAACCGCGCTGGCGACATGTTCGTGATCCGGCCGGGTGGGGTTATTCTTGAAGGCAGTCTCGACAAAGCACATCGCTTCATGGATCGCGACCGGCGTGAGCTGCAGCCGGTTGGTGACATCACCCACCGCATAGATGTGCGGCGCGCTGGTGCGGGAATAATCGTCCACCACCACCTCGCCCTTCATCCCCAACTCCACCCCCGCCTTTTCGACATGCAGGGCGTCGGTATTGGGCTGGCGGCCGATGGCGAGCAGGATCTGATCACATTCGATCACCCCGCCCTTGTTGGTTTCGGCATGCAGGCTGTTCCCGCGCTTTTCCACCTTGGTGAACTCGCAGCCCAGCATCACATCCAGCCCGCGCGCGCTCATCGACTCCACCAGCGCGTCGCGCATGTCATTGTCGAAACCGCGCAGCGGCTTCTCGCCGCGATAGACCAAGCTTACATGCGCACCCAGGCCGTGAAAAATGTGCGCGAATTCCAGCGCGATATAGCCGCCGCCCGCCACCAGCACGCGCTTGGGCATTTCCTTCAGGTGAAACACTTCGTTGGAGGTGATACAAAGATCGCCGCCCGGAATGACGTGAGTGGTTCCCATCTCGCGAGTGGGACGGTTGCCGGTAGCGATCAGGATTTTTTTCGCCGTTACTTTTTTCTGCGCGTTCAGCAACAGCAAGGTATGCGGATCCTCGAACACGGCGCGGTCGGAAAAGATGGTGACGCCCGCGGCCTGGACATTCTTGGTGTAGATCCCTTCCAGCCGGGCGATTTCCTTGTCCTTATTGGCGATCAGCGTCGGCCAGTCGAAGCTGGGTGTGCCCGGAATGGTCCAGCCATAACCGGGCGCATCCAGGAAATTCTCGGAGAACTGGCTGGCATAGACCATCAGCTTCTTGGGAATGCAGCCGCGGATTACGCAGGTGCCGCCCATGCGGTATTCTTCCGCCAGCGCCACCTTGGCGCCCGCCAATGCCGCCATCCGCGCCGCGCGCACCCCGCCCGAGCCGCCGCCGATGACGAAAAGATCGAAGTCATAGTTGGTCATGCGAGGCCAGCCTTGTCGGAGTAGGAGGTCTCCTCACCCTGAGCTTGTCGAAGGGTGAAGTTATAGAGCGAGGGTATGTCTCATGCTTCGACGGACTCAGCATGAGGGCTTTATTTCTCAATCACTTCGACTTCGCCTGGGCCGGCAATGATCAGGGTGGTGGCGATCCCCACAAAAAGCCCATGCTCGACCACGCCCGGCACAGTGTGGATCGCCTTGCCCAGTTTGTCGGCGTTCTGGATCGCGCCCATCTGACAGTCATAAATCAGATTGCCGCTGTCGGTCTTGAACGGCGCGCCGTTCTTCTGGCGCAAAGCAACCTTCACATCTTTATAGCCCAGACCGTCGATGGCGGCTTGCAGCCGCGTCGCGATCGCCTTGTGGCCGAATTCCACCACTTCGACCGGCAGCGGGAATTTCCCCAGCCGCGGCACCAGTTTGGATTCATCGGCAATCACGATCATCTTTTTCGACGAAGCGGCAACGATTTTCTCGCGCAGCAGCATGCCGCCACCGCCCTTGATCAGATCCAGATTGCGATCGGCCTCGTCCGCGCCATCCACGGTCAGATCCAGCGGCGCTTGGTCGTCGAGCGTCGAAAGAGTCAGTCCCAGTTTGCGGGCCAAGGTCGCGGTGCGCTCCGAGGTGGGCACGCAGAGCAGTTTCTGGCCACCCCGGACGCGCGGCGCCAACAATTCTACGAACAATTCGGCGGTCGAACCGGAGCCCAGCCCCAGCTTCATGCCGTCAACGACATATTCAAGAGCCTTGGCGGCGGCGGCGCGTTTCAGCGAGGCAGGATCGGTCATGGCAGGCAACTTACCGGGAGAGGATGGGAAGGCCAAGGTGGCACGGACAATCGCCGCACAACATAGCGCTTGCGGCATGGGTGTCACGCGCTACTGTCGGGCGGACCGCGCACCATCGGGGGAAAAATGAAACACACATTCGTCGGCGTCTGCACCATCGCATTGCTTGTGGCGGCGGGACCGGCCTCGGCGCGCGACATCGTGGTCCATGCCGGGCGGCTGATCGACGGCGTCGGCAAGGCCGCGCGGACGAATGTCTCGATCCTGATTCATGACGACCGCATCACGGCGGTGCAGCCGGGTTTTGCCACCCCCGCCGGTGCGGACGTGATCGATCTTTCCAAGGCCACGGTCCTGCCCGGCCTGATCGACACCCATGTCCATATCACCAGCCAGAATGACGGCGGAAATCCCATCGCGGAATCTGTCACCCGGACCGACTTCGATTCCGCCGTCAAATCCACCGCCTATGCGCGCAATACACTCCTGGCCGGTTTCACCAGCGTGCGCGATGTGGGCGCCCAGGCGGGCGTGGTGATCGCACTGAAGAGGGCGATCGCTGCCGGTCAGGTGGAGGGGCCGCGCATGTGGGTCTCGGGGCCAGCCCTGGGGCCGACCGGTGGTCATGGCGATGACGCGAACGGGCTTGACCCGGCGCTGTCCCGCCCAACCTGGTCGGACAGTATCGTGGACAGCCCCCAGGATGCGCGCCGCATCGTAC
>Ga0207695_10012560_pt1 | contig 10151 bp, 27 predicted proteins | sample KBSC54metaG_FD_184354 | JGI IMG/M metagenome (GOLD analysis project Ga0207695, IMG submission 184354) | Corn rhizosphere microbial communities from Kellogg Biological Station, Michigan, USA - KBS C5-4 metaG (SPAdes) (version 2) | ecosystem: Host-associated > Plants > Roots > Rhizosphere > Soil... | reverse complement strand
CGGCTGGTGGCGCTCTTCTCGGCCACCAACGTGGGCGCCGGCGACTACGCCTCGCTGGTCCCCAGCGCCTGAAGGAAGGACGAACGCGTGAAGAAGCAATTCATCATCGAGCGGGCCCAAAGCAAGGCCCTGGACCGCTGGTACGTGGTGGGCACCGCCCCCTTCGACAGCCTGGAGGCCGCAGAGGAGACCCTCAGGGGCGTCCTCGAGCATGCGCCGCCGGACGGCCCGACGCCCGTCTACCGCGTCACGACTATCTACACCCGGTGAACGGAGAAGTCACACGTGATCATGCATCCCGACTTCTGGCGTAGGTACGCGGAGGAACACGAGCAGGACGCCCGCCTCGAGGAGCGCCTGTTCCTGTCCGACAAGGACCGGGTTCGCTGGCACCGTGCGGAGGCGGAGAAGTGTCGTGGCCTCTGTGCAGCCGTCATGGTGTACGAGCTCCTGCGAGCGTTTCGGTGCCTGCGGGCGCCGGCGTGAGCGCCCCGGAACGGGTGCCCCTGTGGTACTGGAAGGGCTACTCGGTCGACTACGTCGCCGGCGAGCTGCGCCGGGGCGGGTACTCCGAACTCGAGGCCGCACAGCGTGTGGTGGCGTATGCCGGCTGGCTGGAGCGGCAGCAAACACCGGCCACGGGCGTCCAGCCGCGGCCCTCACGTTGACACCGGAATAACCCGCGCAGCGGGTGAAGGGTAGCCTAAGGCTCCCGGGACGATATGTCCCGCGGGGCCTTTTGGCGTTTCTCCTCTTGCGCATCGCGGGGCGCGCGGGGGCAGGAGGGAAGAAAGGGCGGGACAAGAAACGCAAAAACGGCTCGGCGGGCTAAGCCCCCTTCCGGGGCTGCCCGCCGAACCTTGTTGTCCTGTCGTCCCCCGGGAGCCGGGGCGTCGGTCACGCCGACTTCTTCTCGCCGCGCGGCTTGAACTCGACCTCGCGGGAGGTCCAGGTCTCGGTGATGGGCTTGGCGTGCGACCCGTTGGCCAGCACCTGGGTGACCTTGATGCGGTGCACCGCGCCCTTCTTGGGCAGGACCTCGACGGTGACCTGGTCGTCCTTGGTGAGCTTCGTGGTGTCGCTGGCGCGGGGGCCGAAGTAGAGGCCGTCGAAGCAGAGGAGGAGCGAGCCGGCGCGGGGGTAGAGGCGGCGGGCGGAGTCCTTGGCGACCATCGTCATTGGTGTACCCTCGAAGGGCGGGCGGGAGGAGCACCTTGCAACCTTGCCGCCGTCCTTGATGGTCTAGTTGTACCACGGCAGGGCCTTGAGGTACACTGCAGCCTCCTGCAGATCGGAAATCCGAGGTGAAGGCCCGGTCACAGCCGTCGACTGCGGGACCTTCACAATCCGGCCGCGATTTTGACCGCCCGCAAATTGTGTACCTCACGGCAGGCTGTGGTAATGTCTAGTCATCGGCAAACGGCACCCTGGGGGAAGGAGGTGCCGGCCAACGGACGAAAGGACGAAGGACACCATGACCACGAAGACCACGAGCGCCCTCGAGACGACCAGCCAGAACGACAAGAGCCTCAGCGAGATCGATGCGGCGGTGGCCGCGCAGGCCGCCCGCAAGGCGGCGAAGGCGGGCAAGGCCGAGGGCACCACCACGACGGCGACCGCCGAGGGCGAGAAGAAGAAGCGGACGGTGCTCACCCCGCAGGAGCGCATCGACCGCGCCAAGAAGCTCGAGGACGAGCGCGCGGCCCGCAAGACGGCGCGCCAGGCGGCCAGCGCGGCCAACAAGCAGGCGGCCGAGGAGAAGCGCGGCACGCCCCACATGAGCAAGGTCGAGAAGGCGGCCAAGGGCCTGGCTCCGATGGACGCCGACACCCAGGCCCTCTTCGACGAGGTGAAGGGTTCCCTCTCCGGCACCCAGATCACCATCCTCACGGCGCACCTCAGCTTCCTCTCTCGCTCCACGGCGACGGCGGGCTCGCTCGAGGTGAAGCTCACCGAGGGCCAGCGGGTCACCATCCTCTCCGGCGCTCCCAAGTACATCGGCCGGACGGGCAAGGTGAAGAAGGCGCAGCGCATCCACTGCTTCATCGAGGTCGAGGCCCTCGAGGGCGCGCCCCAGCCGACGAAGGACCTGTACCTCTTCAACTACGACGTCAAGCCCATCGAGGCCGAGGCCGCGGCGGACAGCTCCGAGCCCGAGGCGGGCGCCTCCGAGGAGCAGGCGTCGGACGCCCCCGCCGAGCAGGCGGCCTGATCAGCACCGCGCAGTAGCTCCTCGGGCCCGGTGCTCCCTCGCGGGGGTGCCGGGCCCGAGGCCGTTTCGGCTGTGAATCCCGCAGGTCTCTGTGGTACCGTAGGGCCATGGAAACCAAGCCACTCCGCCGCAAGGCCGTCGCCGTCGACCAGATCCTCAAGCTCGACCTGCTGGGCGGGCGCTTCATCCAGCTGCGCAAGTACCCGGGCCTGGACTCGCCCCTGGCGCCCAACAACCTGACGACCTCCAAGGTGCGGGTGCTGGGCATCTCCTTCAACCGCCACGGGTGCACTCGGGGCGCTGCCTACCTCGAGGTGCAGTCGGTGCAGGACCCGCTCCAGGTGGGCTGGATTCGCTACGACGCGGACCCGCCCAAGGGCATGCAGCTGAAGATCGCCCGCCTCGACTTCGTCGAGGTCAGCAAGGGTACCGGCACCCCCGATGCCAAGTGCGAGTGAAAGGAGGTTCACCATGAAGATCATCATCCAAGGCACCCCGGGCGAGGGCAAGAGCGTCCTCGCCCTCGTCGTCGCAGAGGCCCTCATCAAGGCCGGCATCGACGTGACCGTCGAGGACGACGACGTCCTGGACCTGGACCGCGCCCTGTCCAGCCCGATGCTGCCGGTCGCCCTACAGGTCCTGCGCATGCGGGAGGGCTTCCACGCCCTCGTCCGCACCGAGCGGGTGCCCGAGGACGCCAAGGAGCTCCTGCAGATGCAGAAGGCGCGCCTCCAGGCCTACGCCCGGGCCCTGGACATCGAGTTCCAGGACAAGCAGCGGCTGGTCGAGGAGTGGGGCGCGGAGGAGTGGGAGGGCACCGAGTGTGCCGTCTTCGCCAAGTCGTCCAGCGTGCCCGGCGTCATGCTGGGCTACCTCACCGACGACGGCACCATCAGGCTGGTGACCAGCTTCGCCGGCGCCGACGACTACCGCGACGAGGACAAGTACGTCGACGTCCTGCCCGCCGAGATCGAGCGGGCCACCCGTCGCCGGCACCAGCTCCACGCCACTCCCGACTGAGGGGCACGCGTTTCGCGCGAGCGGCTGTGAATCCCGGGTCCGTTCCGTGGTACAACGGAGCCATGGAACGGACCTTCGAACCCATCGATCACATCCCCACCGAGAACGCCGCCGACCACGCCCGCCGCGTCAAGGAGTGGCTGACCGCCCACGCGAGCGCGTTGGTCAAGCCGGGCTACTGCGTCGACCGACTGCAGAAGTACGAAGGCGGGCACCTGTACCTGGAGCTGGGCGGCTACGTGCCCAACCCCGAGCAGCCCGACAAGCTGACCAACGTCGAGGCGTCCTTCAACATCGACTGGGTGCGCAACGACGAGGGCCCCTTCGTCGATCCCGAGGGCACCTACTGGTACTACATGACGTGCCGCGCGGAGGTCAACTGGGCCTCGCACGGCTCGACGGGCCACCGCCTGGCGCGCCTGCGCGCCAAGATGATCAGCGACGCCATCGACCTGGCCGAGCAGTTCGACGCCGCCTTCGCCGAGGAGAAGGTCTGGTCGAAGGGCATGACCAAAGCCGAGCGCGAGGCCTGCGCCCTGAAGCACCAGCAGGACGCCTCCAAGATCAAGGTCGCCGCGCACGTCAAGGGCGCCATCCACACCTCGTGTCGGCTGATGAAGGTGGGCACCGAGCGCTTCATCTCGCTGCCGTCCCCCGAGGAGGGGTTGCCCATCCTGGAGGGAACCTACGCCGTCGAGGTCGAGAACAAGGAGTACCACGTCGAGGTGCGCGGCGAGGGTTACGCTCCCCACATCCGCTTCTACTTCAAGCGCACGAAGTAGCGGCAGTGAACCGTGGGCCCAGCCGTGGTAGACTGGGCCCATGGCAACCACCGAAAAGCACGCCCTCCAGCTCCTCCTCGAGAACACCGACTACGCCGACCGGCTGCGCTCCTACTCTGGGCGCGGCATGTACGGTAAGTCGTGCCTCGGCGTCACCGTGTCCAGCATGGGCGACCTCATCGCCGACCTCCTCGGCGCCGCGGTCGATTCCACCCAGGACGAGCCCGACGGCGAGATGAGCGTCGCCGACGCCGCCGAGGCCGTGCGGGGGATGCGCACCGACAACATGGGCCATGACACCATCGCCTACTTCCCGGGCGTCCCCTACGTGGACGACGAGGAAAGCGAGGAGGACCTCGACGACCAGGGCGATGATGCGCCTCCGGGCAGCGACCACCGCCTGGACTGAGGATCCACTGTGAATCCTGGGCCGGTCCGTGGTAGGATCGACCCATGGCAATCACCACTCCCCGCGGCAAGAAGGCTGACAGCTACCAGACCTGGACGCAGCAGGCCTTCCTCAAGGTCTGGGCCGGTTCCGGCGAGGTCGGCATCGCCCAGGCCGGCTACTTCTACTACATCCCCGGCGCCGAGAAGGGCCAGACCGTCTACCTGCGCCGTCTCAACAAGATGTCGGCCTACACCGTCGAGTACGCCCTCGCGCCCGATGCCCTCGTCTGGCACCAGCTCCGCAACGGGAGGCCGATCTGATGGGCAGCTCCAGTGCCCTGTCCCGCCGCGAGCGGGTGCGCTTCGCCGTGAGGCACTCGTGCCCCAGCGAGAAGAAGGTCGACCTCATCCTCGGGCGCCTGCCTGAGGAAGTCGTCCTCACCGGCAAGGGCCGGCCCGACAAGCGCACCCGAGTCGACGACCTCAACGCCCGCGAGTTCGGCAAGCTGGTGCGCCAGCTCGAGGCCGAGCTGCTGGCCGACCCCAGCGTGGAGTACTGACGTGACTGACACGACCAAGCACCCGCTCCAGCTCATCCTGGAGGCCAACGAGCGCACCGTCTTCGCCCACCAGACGTGGTTGGCCGTCAGCCTGGTGTCCGACGCATTGGGCTCCCTCATCGCCGATGCCCTGGACGAGGCCCGCCTGGCGGGAGACCGGGACCAGGACAAGACGATCCAGGTCGCCGACGCCTTCCGGCGGATGTACGTCCTCCGGAACGACCCCCTCGTCGTCTTCTTCCGGGGCATCCCGTACGTCGGCGACGGCTGAAGAAGCAGCAGTGAAACCTGGGCCCAGTCGTGGTAGACTGGACCCATGGCAAGCATCGAGCTGGACTGGGCCGACGAGGACGCCAACCCCGACCTGGAGACGAGCGGGCGCCGGGCCGCGGCGCACTACGGGCTGACGATGGAGGTCGTCGCCGAGAAGGGCCCGGGCGGCGGGTGGCCCGTCTACCGCTTCACCGGCCAGCGCCTGAACATCGTGCACCTGGTGTGCGACTACGCTCCCGATGCCGGCGACGCCGAGGAGCTGCTGGCCACCATCAAGGACGGTGAGTGACGTGGACGCCGCCGCCCTCGCCCGCCTGGCCATCGCCCAGAGGTCTCCCATCCAGCAGCAGGTCGACAAGCGCCCGCGGTGCCAGGAGTGCCACCGGGTGCTCGACCTGGACGACCACAAGGCCTACTGGGACGGTGACGACCCGTACGTGACCGGGTGCCTGCCCCGGGGCTGCGACCCGACGCCCCGCGTCTGCAACCGCTGCGCCGAGGTGATGGAGCTCCACTCGGTCTGAAGGAGGACGCCGTGACGATCGCCCGACCCTACCTCCACGTCTACCTGATGGTCCTCCACGACGGCAGCGTCTACTGGGACCACGGTGCCACCCTCCAGCAGCTCCACGAGGCGAACTTCGTCGTCGTCTCCCGCGATGTCGGCTTCACCATCCCCAGCGAGCTGGTGGTGTGGAAGGACCGCTTCGGCGAGCCCCGGCGGGTCGTCAATGCCAAGTGGGCCGGCATCCGCGCTGCCCAGCACCTGGGCTGGATCGACCTCCTCCAACGGGGCGACCCGCGGCAGCTCAAGTTCGCCGAGGAACTGTGCAAGGAAGGCTTTCCCTGAGGTACAACGGATCCATGGGAACTGCCAAGAAGAGCCTCAGCAAGACCTGGACGGGCACCTTCGAGCTCGTCCGCACCGTCACCTTCTCGCAGGCCGCTCGCAAGTGGCGCTCGGCCTGGGCGGGCGAGGCCGACGTCTACGCCTTCCGTCCCGCGGACCCCAAGTGCAAGGTCGCCTACGCGGCCGTCATCCGGGGCATCCCGCAGTCGGTGATGTGCAGCGAGAGCGGCAACGTGGGCGCGGCCATCCTGCGCAGCGCTGGACTGGCCGACCGAGGCAAGAACAGCGGGGTCGCCGGCGAGTACGACACTTTCCCGGACCCGATCGGGTGCCCGGCCGAGCGCCTGCAGGCCCACGACAGCGTGATGGCCCTCACCTTCTACCGGAAGAAGTGAACAGCATGAAGACGCGAGAGCCCGTCCGCAGCATCCCGGAGGCCCAGGCGATGGGCACCGGCTACCCGCACCCGCCCTTCGGCAACTGGCGCGTCCGCACCGAGGGCGATTTCGAGGGAAGGAGCCCGCCCAAGGAGCTGGGCACCTTCACCGGCCACGTGGTCGACATCGCCGCCTTCCTGGCGCCCCAGTGCGCCTGGGCCCTGGAGTTCGAGCCGGCGCCCGCGCGCGGGGCGCTGGTCGACATCGCCACCGCACCTGTCGACGTCTGCGTGACGCTGCCGGCCGAGTCCCGCACTTGGCCCGGCGACATGGAGAACGCCGCCCGACCGACGTTCTTCCGTGCCTGGCTCGGGCGCAGCGCGCCCTATGCCCGGTTCCAGGTCAACGTGGGCAGGGCCTACGGTTCCGTCGAGCTGGAAATCAGGCCCTAGCGCAGTGCAACCCACGGGCGACCGTGGTATCCTGTTGGCACAAGGGAGGGGACTGACATGGTATTCGCACCCGTCAAGGACGCGAAGGCTGCGGCGCTCGTCGAGGAGGCGACCGGCCTGGCGCGGCGCCAGAGGGAGATCGAGGCCCGCCTCGACGAGATCAAGCAGGCCCTGCGCGACAGGGCCGACGCGGTCGCCGCCAAGCGCCCGAAGGGCGAGCGGCGGACGCAGGTCGAGTTCGACAGCCCGGCGGGCGTGGCCACCGTCATCTTCGTCGGCGACGTGCCCCGGCTGGCGCGGGGAGCCGACACCGACAGGCTGGAGGCCCGGTACCCGGGCCTGAAGTGGGGCGACGTCTTCAAGAAGCGCGTCATGCTCAAGGCCGGGTGGCAGGAGGCCGTCGGGGCCTTCCCGAGGGCGGTGCAGAAGGCGCTGGAGAGGCTGGTCGACTGGGAGCCCTCGACGCCCCACGTCGTGCTGCCCAAGTGAGGTGAGCAGTGGCCAAGAGCGAGTGGGCACTGGAGGAACAGCGCCTGTGGGACGAGTACCAACGCCTCCTGGCGCAGAAGCCCCGTGACGCGGCGGCCGTCAGCGCGGCCTACGAGGCCCACCGCCTGGTCTTGCCCGGCGCTCGGAGCTACGCTGCCACGGGCGACATCCGCGACTACTGCTGGGGAGGTCACCCGTGAAGAGGCGACGCCGGCGCAGGAAGAAGGAGGGCGCGCCCTCCAAGGTGGTCTGGCTGGTCGCCGACAATTCGGGCACCGACCAAGGTGCCACCCCATCGGGCGGCCAAAAGCCCTCCAAGAGGGCGGTCGTGGGCCGCCTGCGGTGGCGGTGCCTCACCTGCCTGGAGCTCGGCACCCCCGACACCAAGGTCGTCAGGCGCGCTTGCTCCCTCCACGGTGCGGGCGACCACGTCAAGCGGGTCAGGGTGTAAGCCAGCAGGGAACCGTGGCGTGATCGACGGTGAAACCGTCGACAACCCTGTGGTACCTTCTGGCCATGGCAAACCACCTGTGGATCATCATCCAAGGCCCGCCCGGCTCGGGCAAGACGGCAGTCGGCGCCCTGGTCGCCAAGGCGCTCCGCGACGCGGGCCTTCCTGTCCAGAACTACGATGGCGACATGTATTCCCCGGCGATGACCGACGAGCGCCAGGCCGTCGCGGCCCAGGAGTTGGCCCGCCGGGGCACCATCGCCCTGCTCAAGGTCACGGAGGGAACGTGAAGACGTCCAAGAACCTGGCCGACATCCGCAGGGACGTCAAGCTCTTCCACAGGAACGCCCTGGCCCTCCACGAGGCGGGCCCCTACGCCATCGTCGAGGTGGGCTACTGCGGCGGGTGCTCCTTCCACGTTTACGTGGACGGCAAGTACACCAAGGAGTGGACGGACACGTTGGACGGCGCCTTGCAGCTGGCGATGAGTCTCCGGAAGGACGGTGCCAAGGGCACCGTCGAGTACGCCGGCATCAACGGCCTGACGATTGCGGTGCAGGTGCCCGCCGGTGTCAACCACGTGGTGGCCATGCCCTACGTCGAGGTCAGGTCGACCGATGACCCTGACGAGCTGGCCCAGCGCCTCCGCGCCGCGGCCGAGTTCGTCCAGGCGCACCGGTCCGACCGGTTGGTCGTGGAGGTGACCTGACATGGGCAAGCGAGGCTACTGCGACGGGCACGGCGAGGTTCGCAACGACGTCGTGGCCGTGGGCCGAGACTCCAACCAGGAGCCCGATGCTCCTGACTTCTGCTTCCTGTGCAGGAAGGAGGCCGAGCGCCACCGCTTCTACGACAGGAAGCAGGGGCGCTACGTCAGCGAGGGGTTCTCCTGGGCCGAGGTCCGTGCTGAGGCGAAGGTGCAGGTTGAGGACCAGCACGGCCAGGCCGGCGCTCGACCCCTGAAGCGCCAGGTCAGGGCCATCGTGGCCTACCTCAGCGAGGGCCACATCTCGGCCAAGCTGCAGCGCGAGATGGTCGACGACCTGTGGGGGATCTTCCGCTAGGCGCATACTTCTGGGCATGAAGCCACGACACCTCTTCTTTGCTGTCGCCATCGCTCTCCTCGCCTCCTGCGGGCCCTGGGCCGTGGGCTACCCCTGCAAGTCGACGGACGACTGCGGCGGCGTCCTCATCTGCTACGGCGGCCAGTGCATGGACGCGCCGGGCGGCGGCGACGCAGGCCGGTAAGCAGCAGTGAACTGCTGCGGCAGGCCGTGGTACCTTGAACCATGAAACCTGCCGCAGCGACCGCCTCCCCCCTGTTCGCCTACAACCCCTCTACCTCCCTCGCCACCTTCTCCTCCAGGCTCTTCACCTGGCTCGGGCCCATCGGCAAGGTGGAGCTGGAGGCTCTGGGCGAGGCCGCGCACGGCCGGAAGGAGGGCGTCCTGCCGTGGGGCGACCTGGGCCACGGCATGGGGCCGGGCTTCGTCATGGTGCACAGCCTGACGAAGACGCGCCACGTCTTCACCCTGCACGGGACCGTGTCCGCCACCGACAACGTCACCGGTGCCGACTTGGGCCCGGTGCGCTGGGTCTTCAAGTGCACCGACGGCAACGGCATGACGATCGAGGTCAACGCCCTGTGAGGGCAGTGCAAACCTTCCGCGACGAGAAAGGTACCATCCTGACATGAGCGCCCAGGGCAACTACGTGCACGACGACGACAAGTTCACCTTCGGCAAGATCGCCGGCAAGACGTTCCTCGTCAGCGAGGCCCGAGCTCTCGGCTACTCGACGAGCATCCCGCCTCGCTTCGGCATCCGCCACGCCTCGACGCAGACCGTGTCGACCTTCGACTTCGTCCGCTCGGTGACCACCGACGTGGGCAAGCGCTGCGAGTACCGCGGCCCGGGCGGCTGGCAGGCGCACGTCTACCTGCAGTGAATCCCCGCCGACTGCCGTGGTAGGATCTACCCATGGCAAGGATCAACTCCCACATCGAGAACAGCACCTTCCAGAGCGCCATCGAGCTCTACACCGAGCGCAAGGTCGCCTCCCTCCTGCGCCACGACGACCCGGAGGTCGCCGGCTGCGTGGCCCTCCGCGCCACGATGGAGGGCGGTGACGTCATCGACTTCCTGCTGTCGGCGAACTCCCGGTTCTGCCTGACGGCCACGGCGCTGGCCGACGAGCTGGAGGAGTGCGAGTTCACCTCGTGGCCCCCGCGTTCGGGCGCCCCCAAGTTCTTCTAGGGCGGCTGTGAAGGTCGGCGGGGATCCGTGGTACAACCTG
>Ga0207695_10012553_pt1 | contig 10153 bp, 10 predicted proteins | sample KBSC54metaG_FD_184354 | JGI IMG/M metagenome (GOLD analysis project Ga0207695, IMG submission 184354) | Corn rhizosphere microbial communities from Kellogg Biological Station, Michigan, USA - KBS C5-4 metaG (SPAdes) (version 2) | ecosystem: Host-associated > Plants > Roots > Rhizosphere > Soil... | reverse complement strand
TGTGGTGCCATCACAGCAACTGGTTATTATCCGTATGGGTAACACGGCAGGCGGCGTTAAACCGGCAGGCTCTGATTTTGACAACGAGCTTTGGGGCAAACTAAAAACAATAATTAAATATTAGTAGAAAAAGCGGCCTGAGCCGCTTTTTCTACCAGTTACTATTTTAAGCTTCGTAAGTCAAAAACGTTTTACCATTATTAAATGTTCTGCTCGACTTAAGTTTCAGACTCAGCATTTCAGGCAAGCCTTCAAACAACGTCCGTCCGCTGCCGAGGGCAACCGGGTTTACTACTATCAGGTAAATATCTATCAGCCCGGCCGCAGCCAATTGGGTAATAATACTGCCACTACCCATTATTACCATACCCGGCCCTTCTTCTGCCTTCATTTTTTTAACTTCTTCAATCAAATCGCCTTTTACCAGTTTGGTATTGTTCCAGGTGGCTTTGTCCATTTTGCGGGAGAAAACTACCTTACGGCCGTTGTTCATTTTGTCGGCAACTATGGGCATCTGCTGGTGGGCAACGGGTGTTGGCCAAAAACTATTCATCATATCGTAGGTTACCCGGCCAAACAACATGTCGGAATCACCGCTGGCATTGTTTGAAACAAAAGCCTGGTATTCGGGGTCGTCGCTGCCGCGGTGGGCCCAGCTCATATCGCCGTTGGCACTTACAAAATATCCGTCGAGCGATATGTGGTTAAATACTGTTAATTTTCTCATGGTTGCAATTTTTAATGGTTATCAAATTTATTTATTAACCACATATCAAACGAGATTAACATAATTGGACACTGCAAAAAATATTCCGTTAAAATATATAATGCATGATGCCGAAATGATAAATTAGTAAACAGAAATAAAAACACCATGAATAACAGGCATCAATGGCGTTTCAATGTCGCCCAAAAACTTCAGGAACCTGCTACGATAATTTACCTTGAATTTATCCGCAAAACGGTAATGCCGCTGCCCGGCGTTATTGAAAAGCCTTGTTACAGTACGCCCGGTTTTTACGCCGGCAAAAATTTATTCAGCCGGTTGCGTGAGGACGGTGAGACCCTGGTGGTTTACAATATCGACCGGGATAAATGGATTGATGCAGACCCGACCATCTTTTATGTTACCGACCATTATTTAAATACCAACTACATGCTAGTGGACCTTAAAGCGGTAAAACCGGATGATTTAGCCGAATTACTGGTAAATGCCTGGCGTAGCCGCGTGCCATCAAAACTGTTGGTTAAATAATCCACCTCCTACAAATTAAATGTGGCCTTCAACAATATAATCCTGCCGGGAATGGTGTAGGTATTTGACGTAAAATTGTTAGCTGATAAATACAGCGCATTGTATTTTTTTGTGTCGAAAAGGTTATTTGCGCTGAGCTCAAAATCAGTTTTCAGCTTTTTTAATTTATACCTGACCGACGCATCGGCAAAAACATATTTCTGGTTATTCAACGTACCCGTATGGGTGTAATAATCATCGCCTGCTAATTTAAATTCAAGCCTTTCAGTAGGATTGTAATTTATAGCCGCCTGCTGGAAAATACTCCTGATTGCTGTTGTTGAAGTAGCCGCGGATGACTTGCTGCTCAACTGGTTGTAAATTACTTTATAGCTTATATTTAACGTGCTGCTCACTTTCGTTTCGGCACCCGCATTTTCGGTTACAGATATGGTTTTATAAGGCAACAATATATTATTTTGCACCTGGTTTGAGCTGCTTGACTGCCACGACACCCCACCGCTAAAAGTAGTGCGCAATGCAAATGAATATTTGCTGATATAGCCACTAAGCGACAGCGAGTTTGTGCTATTTGCAAACGGCAGCTCTATGTTTTGCGCTATATTGTTATTGACGATGCTTGAGGAAATATTGTTGGCCGATATATGGTCATAAGCCGCTGATACGCTGAAAAAGAAAAGTGTAATTGCTTTACGATAGCTAAAGCCCAGGGCCGCTGTTTGGTCACGTTGCTCGGGTAGGTCGGCGTTATTGGCCAGCAGGGTGCGGTAATCTTTTAAAATATAACCACGATAGATGTCGGTTATATTGCCTGTTTGATTACGGATACCATATATAAGGCTCAGGTAATTTTCGACCCCGGTTTGATATTTAACAAAAAGCCTGGGATTAAAATACAAATGAGTCGACTTCTTATCCACTGCAAAAAAGCCATCGCTATAATTTGTTTGCTGGAGGCTTAAAGGCAGCGTTAGGTTTACCTTAAGCACCTTGCCGGGATAATCAAAAATAGCCTGGGTATACAATTTTTGCCGCGACCAATTCAAATTATTCCTGGTGCTATCGGTAACCGCATTAACTGAGTTATCAACCTGCGTAGTATTTAAACCCGAGCCCAGCCTTTGCTTTTGCAGGCTGAAACCTGCCCGGTAGGTTTGGGTTATATAGTCAGATGGTATTTTGTATGATAGGTAGTTATTGGTAAACCATGTTGGCACGTTAACCGTTTGGTTTAGCTTGTTATAGGGTAATCCATTATTAAAATACTGTGGGTTTAAACCAGGACTTATCGCCAGGTTTTCCGGCTCCGCTATATGGTTTATGTAAGACGATAGCTCAAAGATATTGTTGCTTTTGAATGTTTGCATCAGGTTAAACTCATTCGAAAAATCAGCAATATTATCTTTAAAAACCTGGTTAACCGGCGTGCCGTTTGTCGCTAATGCCGAGTAGCTGGTATTGTGGTTATAATCGGCAATAAAGTCATCATTTAAATAGTAGTTATCCTTATTAATATTTAAGGTTAAGCCGCCATGCAAAATATCAGGCCTGCGTTTATTGTGCTGCGTTTCGGAGTAATTTACCGTATCATTTGGCAAATAAATGGCGGCCCGCTTTTGATAATCCTGCCACTGGGTATCGTGCAGGTAATACAGGTTGGCCCGTAACAGCACATCCTTTTTTAAATGCACCAGGTTATTTAGGTTGATAATACCCGACTGATTGAAAAGATAACGGTTACGCGGCAAATCAGGGTCGCCTGCGGTGCCTGTAGATAACATGGTGCTGGGTTTATTATTATCAATACGCTGCAGGTAGCTTTGCACGTTGTGCGATATCAAATCTTCGGCCACATCAAACCCAGTATTATTGCCTTTTAGGTAGTTTATGGCTTTGTAATTATCCTTAAACATCATGGCATTTAGGTTCTCGTCGTATTTTCCAGGTATACCGCCGCCGACTGTCTCCTGCCCTATCAGCTGTAGCTTGGCATCTTTTTTAAAACTCAGGTTAAGGGCTACATCCTCGCTCACCACTTTATCCTTCAGCATTTTAATGGGCTGATGGTTTTCAATAACCTGCACCTGGTCTACGGCGCCGTGGGGGATGGTATTAGTGGCGATGTTATATTTATCATCAAGCAAATTATCTCCGCCTAAATAAAGATTTGATATTGCCTTGCCATTGTATGATATTTTGCCATCAGCAGCTACCTGCACACCGGGCAGTCTTTTTATTACATCGCCAATCACCCTGTCCTGCGGGCTGCTATAGTCGGATACTTTGTAGCCGGTGGTATCCCCGTTTGTTTTTAAAAACGGCCTGCTATTTTTTATTACAACGCCCTGCAGCTGGTTTACTGCTATGCCCAGTGTAAAATCGCAGGGTGCTGTAAAGTCTGTCAGCTCTTTAGCCTGTTTGTTAAAACCAATGCAGCTTACTTCCACTTTTAAGCCGCTTTTCGGAGCATCCGCAGGTAAATTAAGCGCAAACTGACCACTGGTACCGGTAACGGTATAGGCAATTATGGAACTTCCCGGGCTTTTCAGGTTTATACTGGCATAGGGTACTCCTTTGCCGGTGGTATCCTTAACTGTCCCCCTTATCGTTTGTGCGAATCCCGTAAAAGCAAGCAGCATAAACAAAAGAACCGGCAATGCAAATTTGAAGTTGCTCATCATTTCTTTTCGGGCAATTCAATTGGGTTATTAATAACCGGACCCGGGCCAATTTTGAGTTTAATAACCGGCTGCGGGCCGCCGCCACCCTGTGCGCCCATACCTGCCCCGGCCATTGCCGATTGCGTAAAGGCATCAGGATCCTTCCGCATCGCCTCGCGCAGGTTGGTATATTCCTTATCAGTAGTTTTTATTGCGCCGTTTGGCAATTGTATCACGTTGGGGTCGCCTTCATCGGCGCCGCCTATCATTACAATAGTGGGACCAGTTGAAGACGGTGCATTACTTGTGGCAGCGGCAGCAACCGGCGGGGCCTTGCTTATATCTTCCACCCCGTCAAATTTAAACACCACTTCGTTTTTGGTATCATGAGCATCTACAATTACACCGGGCAAGCCATTTAATTTCCACGGCCCGGTATGAAAAGGCAGGTCGGGGCAAAACCAGGCAATATAATCGCGACCCTTAAAATGGGTAGTGGCCTGCTGGCAATGCAAGCCGCCAAATGTCGCCGTATCGCTGTTTATTTTCCAGTTAATAGTTGGCAGCGGCTCCTCGATCAAATAGCTGTTTATCAGTTTTTCTCTCCGCACTAATTTTCCGTCGCCGGCAAACTGGTAGTATTCGGTACTCGAGCCCGAATTTTTGCCCCGCATTACTCGAATATTACCATTGCCCCCATTAGCGGCCATTTGCTCCTGTATTTGTTTCTTCATTAAGACATCTGCCATTGCTTTATCGTAGCTTTTATAAGCGCTGGAGTGGCTGCCTAAAAACAAAATCATTTTTTCGGTATAAGGTTCCGCCTTGTTGGTCGTATCCCGCAGGTGAGAAAAGTTGTAATGAACAACGAGTTGTGCCCGCTCGGGGCTCTGTTGCGCCCTGGTCCTTATTGATAGGATGCTAAACACAACGATAAGAAAGAAAATTGTACTTGTAGGTTTCATAATCTTAAATTTTCTTCAATTGTAAGCCAGGTAGGCGATTTGTTAAAAACTTAGGTGCAAACACAGGATTTTATGCTGCGAAAGGCCTGATATTTGTTATCTGGCATTTCAAAAAAAGTATGGTTTACCCCCTATTATCAGCAATAGGCCCCACATATTTTCAACCTGTTGCAATAAGTATTACCTTAGTTTTAATATGTTACGAATCAAAAGAAATCAGTTGGTTGAAATAGTATTGCACGTACTGTTTTGGGCGGCCATATTTTACGCTACCGGGAACTCGGCTAAGCATTTCCAGGTATTCAGGCAGGTTGTGAACGGTAAGACTGAGCAGATCGTAACCATCAAAACGGCTTACACACAATCGTTTTTAACTTTATCTATGCTGATGCTTTTATTTTACAGCGTCGCATTTTGGCTGTTAAAAAAAATAATGACGTTTAACAACAGCATGGTGCGTGTAGCCACTGTATTAGGCTGGACGGCTTTTATCTTCACACTCGATTATGCGTTTACCCTAATTTTTGTTTCGCCTGCTCCCGATATTTTAAAGATGGATGTGGCATCGACTACTACCGCCGTTCTTGACTTTAAAGGCGCATCGCAAGATCCTGTAATTTTTAGGAGGATCGGGCTTTTCCAGGTTACGCATGTTATTACTTTTCTTTCGATGCTCGGCATCGCGATAGCTTACTTTTTTTCGAAAGAGTGGATTAAAAGCGAGTTTCTTCGCAAACAATTGGAGGCCCATCAGCTCAGTACTGAGATAAAATTCCTGAAGTCGCAGGTAAATCCTCATTTTTTGTTTAACACGCTCAACAACCTGTTTTCGATGGCACAGGATAAGGGCAATGATGAACTGGCGGATGGTATTTCAAAATTATCGGGTATGATGCGGTATATGATCTATGAAAGCAATGCCGAAACCGTACCGCTTAAAAACGAAATAGAATATATTAAAAGCTGCATTGCATTAAATAAGCTGCGCTATGCCGACCATGAGGCGATTGTTGATTTTCGTTATGGTGAGCTACCTTCTGATTTATTTATCGCACCGATGGTTTTCATCCCTTTTGTTGAAAATGCATTTAAGCATGGCGTAACTATTAACAACACTTCGTTTATTGATATCGCCATATCTGTTACGGATAAAGAGTTACTTTTTACCTGCACTAATAAGAACTATAGCTTTATTAAAAAGATGCATGATGACAAAAGCGGCATCGGGTTAGCGAATGTAAAGCGCAGGCTCGATTTGCTTTACCCCGGCAAGCATGCGCTGCTGATAAAAAATGATGAAGATAAATTTAGGGTGGAGTTAAAAATAAATTTAAACCAATGAACTGCATCGCTATTGACGACGAACCCAAAGCACTGGAAGTAATAGAGCGGTACTGTGCTAAAAGCGGTATATTAACGCTGCAGGCGTCGTTCCGTGAGCCGGTTAAGGCTATGGAGTTTTTGAACCGCACCCATACCGACCTTGTTTTTTTGGATATAAACATGCCGGGCATTAACGGCATCGAGTTGTTTTCGTCGCTTACGGTTAAGCCTATGGTTGTATTTACTACCGCCTACAGCGATTATGCGGTTGAAAGCTACAACCTTAGTGCGATTGATTACCTGCTTAAGCCTATAACGTTTGAGCGTTTTTTAACTGCTGTTAACAAAGCGTTAAGCCTGCATACGTTGAAAAACAGTACGCATCGCAAGGACGAACAACCCGAATATGCCTTTGTTAAAAGCGGCCCGCAAACCTACCAGGTAAAAATTGCCGACATTTTATATTTAGAAAAAGACGGCAACTATATTTCAATTATACTTAAAGAGAAAAAAATCCTGATTCGCCAAAATATGGCTGATATTTTTGAGGTGATACCTGCGCAGAATTTTGTACGGGTACATAAATCATTTGTGGTTGCTATACGGCATATTACCCTGGTTGAGAACCACCAGGTGATTATTGGGGCTCATAAAATACCTATCGGCAGTACGTATAGGGACGAGATGAAGGCGCGATTGGGGTTGGTTTGATTGGGTTGATGGGGCTATTAACCGCAGAGGCAACAAAGAAGGCACAGAGGTAACGGAGAAAAAAACGCATTTCAAATCATCAGGCTATTTATCAACCACGCAAAAGCTCAGTGTTCTCTGGCCTCCTCCGCGAACTCTGTGGTTAAAAAACAATATCACCTGAAAAATAAAAAAATAAATTTGATAACTAAATGAACATTCATTTATATTTGTAGGGTAATTAAACATATGCGCGCACGAGACGTTGACAAAGAACAACTGGTAAAGCAAAAAGCCATTGAAGGTATAGTAAAACATGGGCTCGAAGGCTTCAGCATGAATAAGCTGGCAAAGGAGTGCAAAATATCGGTGGCAACGCTTTACATCTATTATAAGGATCGCGATGACCTTATTATTAAATTAATGGAGGAAGAAGGCCGTAAAATGGCCGACTGTATATTGGAGGGATTTGACCCGGAAGCATCGTTTGAAGATGGGCTGCGGGTACAATGGAAAAACCGGTTTAAGTATATGATGGACAACCCGCTTATCACCGTGTTTTTTGAACAGATACGCAGCTCGAGTTACCATAAATCCTTTTTAAACGCCTTTAAACAAAATTTTGAGGGGCCGATAAATAGGTTTACCAAGAACGTACTTGAACGCGGCGAGATCAGAGAAATACCGCTTGAGATTTACTGGTCGATTGCGTTTGGTCCGCTATACGCACTGATCAGGTTTCATAGCGAAGGCCATAGTATAAGCGGCGCGCCATTTAAAATGTCGGACGAGGTGTTATGGACAACATTCGACCTGGTGGTGAAGGCGTTGAAGAATGGTGATTAGAGGTTGGTGAATTAGAGATTAGTTAATTGGAGATTAGAGATTAGAGATTAGAAAGAATCGGATACGGGGGATACAGTTTTGCGTTTTTTAACTAAATGAATGTTTATTTATTAATGAAAAATTTTGATCACATATTATTATTTAAAACAGATTGCAAAACTGTTGCCGATAAACAGGTGCTGCAGTGCCTGCTGTCGCAGCAGCCGGGGATTGAGGAATGGAACCTGGACCTTGATGATTGCGACTGTGTTTTACGGATAATTACCTACACAATTAATACAACACAAATAATAAATTTACTTAACCAAAGCGGCTACCAGTGCTGCGAACTAGTATAAACACAATGAAAACACAACAAGAAATTACACCATTTACCGGCTATCAAAAACTGGTGATTTTTATTTTAGCTTTTACCCAATTTACAGTGATACTCGATTTTATGATCATGTCGCCGCTTGGCGATATGCTGATGAAATCAATGAATCTGAAGCCTGCTGCGTTTGGCGTTGCCGTATCGGCCTATGCTTTTAGCGCCGGTATATCGGGCCTGCTTACTGCAGGATTTGCCGACAAATTCGACAGGAAGAAACTTTTGCTGTTCTTTTACCTTGGCTTTACTGCAGGCACCGTATTGTGCGGCATGGCGCATACTTATTCACTGCTTTTGGCAGGCCGTATCATTACCGGCTTGTTTGGCGGCGTTATCAGCTCCATATCAATGGCCATAGTTGCCGATTTGTTTGCATTGCAACAGCGCGGCCGGGTAATGGGTTTTATCCAGATGGGGTTTGGCGCCAGCCAGGTGTTGGGGGTTCCTATTGGCTTATATCTTGCCAATCATTTCGGATGGGAAATGCCTTTCTTTTTAACAGCCGGGCTGGCGGGCATAATTGCCGTCGTAATTATAGCCAGGCTAAAACCGGTTACGGCCCACCTTTTGGTACAGCGCGATAAATCGGCGTTGGTACATTTATGGCATGCGGTTGCCAAGCGCGATTATCGGATAGGTTTCGCTGCTACGGCCCTGCTATCTATCGGTGGTTTTATGATGATGCCTTTCGGCAGCGCATTTGCCATCAATAACCTGCATGTAACTCAGCAACAATTGCCGTTGCTGTTCATGATATCGGGCGCGAGCGCGCTTATCGTTATGCCAATTGTAGGCAAGTTCAGCGATAAAATCAGCAAGTTCAAACTGTTTGCCGCTGCATCAGTATGGACAATGATAATGTGTATAGTGTATACTAACCTGGCTGTAACCCCATTTTGGCTGGTTGTTATACTTAACGTGTTGTTGATGATGGGTGTACTAAGCAGGATGGTGCCATCGCAGGCCCTTACCAGCGCAGTGCCCGACATTGAAGACCGGGGTGCCTTTATGAGCATCAATGCATCACTGCAACAAATTGCCGGTGGCATTGCTGCGGCGGCAGCCGGTATGATTGTGGTGCAGCAAACCAAGTTCAGCCCGCTTGAAAATTACAATATCGTAGGCTATGTTATCGTAGTTATCTCGGTGTGTAGTATTTTATTGCTGAGCCGGGTAAGCAAAATGGTTGAAAGGAAAGCCATGAACAAAGCGCTTGCTGTTAAACAGGAAGAAATAATGCTGAGTGATGGAATTTAACTAGTCTGAAGTCCGGAGCCGAAAGTCTTAAGTCCGAAATAGTGAGGCAATAAAGATTCATTTGCGAAAATTAAATTCTTTAATCCTATTAGTCCGGCAAAGTTTTCGGCTGTAACGTGTCTGATCTTTGTAATAATAATCTTTTCAATGTTTTTTATTTGAGATGGTATTATTGAGGTTAGATTTTTTCCCTTAAAATCATCCTTTAAAAAGAATTTACCTTCAAATCGCTCTAACATATTCGCGATCATTTCAAAATGAAAATTCCTAGTTGCGTCCATGCCATGAAAGTCAAATCGTGCTAGAAATTTGGGATTAACGAAAACTTCGCAGGCAAGAAAATATTCAAGAATTGACTTATGCGCAAATTTGAATTGTCCCAAGCTATTCCTGTTCAACAGGGATCTTCCCGTTGAATCATCTAACGAAAGAACGTCGGCCTCAATGCTTTTCCTACTCAAAAGTTTCTTCAAATCATCTACCGTAATCAAGTATCCCTGTCTTTTTTCACGTTCGTCGTACAAATTGACCGACAATTCAAACGAAAATTTCAACAGTTTCTCGGCGTATGAATACATTCCATTGTGACGTATACCGATAGCCGGCTTGTTAGACTCTCGCGCTACCCACTTATTTATCAATACTTGATACATTTGATATGAAAGTAAAACAATTTACCCTCGATCAAATCGTCAATGTAAGTAAGAAGCATAGGACGAAACATTAAACTTGGACATTTTTTAACCAAATTATATGCGCGAAATAGTCGAAAAAAATTTAACTCATA
>Ga0207695_10012551_pt1 | contig 10154 bp, 10 predicted proteins | sample KBSC54metaG_FD_184354 | JGI IMG/M metagenome (GOLD analysis project Ga0207695, IMG submission 184354) | Corn rhizosphere microbial communities from Kellogg Biological Station, Michigan, USA - KBS C5-4 metaG (SPAdes) (version 2) | ecosystem: Host-associated > Plants > Roots > Rhizosphere > Soil... | reverse complement strand
ACAAATATCCGGATCTCTACCGCCACATCTTCGGCGAGGATTACAAGCCCGAGCCTTATATCGAAGCCGCCTACAAATTCGCGCGGGCCCACAAATGGTATGAATATCCCAGGCTGGTGACGGTGAACGACCTTTACGCGTTCGAGCCAGGGGTGAATCCCAAGCTCGAGCAATTCGCCGACATTGTCGGCCGCCATTTCAAACAGCCCAAGGAGGGGCTGGGTTTCGACAACAGCCCATCCGCCCATATGTGGCGCTCGATGGCGATGCCGGACCATCCGCTCTAGCGCAGAGGAGAGGCCGGGCGAGCTTCAGCAAGCACCAGGCGCCCCTCCTCCCATACGTTTAGCTAAGCCGCACTACCGCGCTCATCTCGTCTGATGCGCGCAGGCAGAGTCATATTGCGACACCGCTGCGGGGTTGCGGCTGTTCTGCGGCTGCTGGCCCGCATAGCGCGTTCCGGCATTGCCGTCCGGGTTGAAGGCCGAACCCGGCGCCGACGCGGCATTGCCCGGCGTGAACGGCGCGCTGGGGCTGCCGCAGCTTTGGTTGGGTTGGCCCAAGGCGCGCGGGGCGGGCGTGTGCGTCGCGGGTCCCATCGCATTGGACGTGGGCGCACGCATCGCAGGCCCCATGGCAGGCCCCGTCGCGGGGCTGCCGACACGCGGCGTGGCAAGCGCCGGCGAGGCCATGGCGATGGCGAACGTCATAACGGCCACGCTTCGAAGAGCGTTTTTCATGACGGTCTCCTTTCGGTTGGCGGCCGTCCGGTCCAATCAGACCGGCGGTCAATCCATAAAACGCGGCGCTGGCCGCGCCCGATCCGCGGAACCGCGCGGCGAATTCTGCCTGGGATACCGTTTTTTACCGGATACCGCGGGATCGCGTGCGAATTGGGATTTTGTAATCTCCCAGATCCGCATCGCCGTTAGAATGTGTCCGATTTTGATGTTGCGCCGACCGGAGATTTGGAACGAGACATGCGTAAGATTTTTTCCGCCGCCCTGATCGCGGCTTTCGTCCTGCCTACCCTCCCCGCCTTTGCCGATCCGCCGCCCTGGGCGCCGGCGCATGGCAGGCGCGCCAAGGACCATGACGATGGCGACCGGTACCGCGACCAATATCGCGATGAAGACCGTGACGGGGACCGCGACCATTACCGCTATTACGAAGACCATCGCGCGCATGAGCGGCGCGTCATCCGCTATGACGAACGCATCTATCGCGGCGATGACGGGCGCTATTATTGCCACCGCTCCGACGGCACCACCGGATTGATCGTGGGCGGCATCGCCGGCGGCCTGATCGGCAACAGCCTGTCGCGCGGCCGCTCCGCCACCCTGGGCACGTTGCTGGGCGCAGGCGCAGGCGCCCTGCTCGGCCAGGCCATCGAAAAGAACTCGGTCTATTGCGAATAGACGGGCACTCGCAGCGCACACCGGCTCCCTAAGCAGCGAGCACGGAATTTCTTCCCCCGCATGGCGAAGCCATTGGCGGGGGAAGATGTCTTCCGAGGGTTTATCCCGAGGAAGACAGATGGGGGAAAATCAAAAAGCGATCTTGCCCGTCAGCATCTGCCAGAACATCACCCAGTCGCCCATGAAGCTGTAGAGCGGGTATTTGAAGGTGGCGGGGCGATTCTTCTCGACCGTCAGGTGCGAAATCCAGGCGAAACCGTAACCGCACATCAGCGCCGCCAGCAGCCACCAGGGATCGGCCGTGGCAATCAAGGCCGCCAGGCACACGAGCGACAGCGCCGAACCCAGAAAATGCAGCCGCCGCGTCGCGCGCCGCGCATGCTCGCGGAGATAAAAGGGATAGAATTTCGCGAAGCTTACATATCGCTGCATGGCGGGCCCTCCGCCGAGGCAGCCTATCCGGTCCCGGTTTTGCGAGAAAGAGCCGCGGCCGTCAGACCTTGTACAGGTCCGGGCGGCTGGCGAGCTGGGAGATTTCCGCTTCATCCAGAACCGGAAGGCCATAGGCGGAATGACCGGTGCGCCCGCCGATCTTGATCCGCGTTCGGGCCCGGTGCGTTTCATGAAGCCGCGTCCACCGGCGCACGCATTGCGCCAAGGAGCCGGCGGTGAAGACATGGGTTTCACTGGAAAGCGAGGCGTCGGCGTACCAATTCATCTCTGTCATGGATCTGACGCTAGCAACGGCGAACCGTCTGTGCACGCATATATTTTTCCGCATGTTCCGTTTTCTGTGAGTTCCGCGCGTGGCGACGCTCGCACACTGTGTTCGCGACACCCGTAAATCCGCAACAGCGCATGTTTTGTGCAAGGGAACTCGCGGAAATACGCGCCGAACATTTTCGTCCGCCACCTTTTCGCCTCTTTTGGCGCGCGCGCCGGATGATTTAACAAGCTCATCCTTCGTCCCTTCGACCCCTTCGACAAGCTCAGGGTGAGAGCTCGGGATGAGGAAGCTCATCCTTCGACAAGTTCATCCTTCGACAAGCTCAGGATGAGGAGCTGGCTATCGAAAACCCTCATGGTGAGCTTGTCGAACCATGAGGATCGCGCAGCGAGTACCTATGCCGCGAACCTCACCCGGAGCCCCTCACCCTGAGCTTAAGGATGAGGTTTTGCCGTCCGCGCCAAATCCGGGAGAGCCGCATAGTCGCCACGAATAAGCGCCTCCTTCTTGTCTCGCCGCCATCCTTTGATGCGGCGCTCGCAGGCGATGGCGTCTTTGAGCCATTGGAAATCTTGGGCCCACACCAACGTCACCGGCCTGCGCATATGGGTATAACCGGGAAAGCGGCCCGATTGACGTTCCGCCAATCTTTTGTCGAGCCCACTCCGCGTGATGCCGGCATAATAGGAACCGTCACAGCAGCGGAGCATGTAAACGTGGATCGTCATGGGTCCGCTGGAAAAGCCGGTATCGACATTAGCGCACTCTCATCCTTCGACAAGCTCAGGATGAGGCTTCGACAAGCTCAGGATGAGGCTTTGATAAGCTCACGATGAGAAGCTGGCTCTCGAAAACCCTCATGGTGAGCCTGTCGAACCATGAGGGTCGCGCGGTGAGTACCTATGCTGCGAACCTCACCCTGAGCCCTCACCCTGAGCCCTCACCCTGAGCTTGTCGAAGGGGGCGAAGGGGGCGAAGGGGTCGAAGGACGAGGATGCTTCGCCGGTCCGGACCAGACATTCTATTTCTGCCATCCTTGGCCAGGCCCGGCGTTGAGATAGGCGATCTCTTCCGGCGTGGATTCGCGCTTCAGCACTTTGTTGCGGTGAGGAAAGCGGCCGAAACGGTCGATCACCGCTTTATGCGCTTCAGCGAAATCCACCACGCCGGGAATGCCCAGCTTGGCGAACAGGTCCACGCAGCGCGCCTGCGACGCGCGGTCTTCGGCATGCATCAAAGGCATATAGAGAAATTGCTGTTCGCGCGGATGCAGCGCCAGGTCGAGATTGCGGGCGATGGCGTCTTCCGCCAACGCCAGCGCCAGGGGATCGGTGGCGAAAGCTTCCGCCGATTTGCGGAACATGTTGCGCGAGAATTGATCGAACACGATCACGGCGGCGACATGGCCCGCCCCATCCAGATCGGCGGGATCGGGCGGCGAAGCTTTCAGATCCTGGCGCAGATCGCCGAACCGGTCCCAGATGATGTCGTCCAGCTCCGGCGCGCCGGAGAACCAGGCGGCAGGCTCCAGCTCCTCGAACCAGAAATGAAGAACCTTGGGAATCCAGATGGCGGGATCGGGCGTGGGCGTGTCGGTCATCCGGCCAGTATATTCGGCGGCACAGGCCGGACAAAGCCGGTCACACCAAAGCCGGTCACATCCATGATACCGGCGCACAGGAACGTGCCCGCTTTCGCGAAAATCGCCGGCCGCCTTATGCTGGCCGCTTCGCTATCAAAAGGGGCACGCATGAAATTCCTCAACGGCTTCGAACCGCAGGCCAAATCGGTCCTGCGCATCGTCACGGGGCTTCTGTTCTTCTCCATCGGCCTGGTCAAGATCGTGCATTTTCCCATGGTGCCGTCCTTCGCCCATGTCACGCCCATCGAATGGCCTGAAGGTCCGGCGGGTCTGATCGAACTGACCGGCGGCGCACTGGTGATGCTGGGCTTCTATAGCCGCATCGCCGCTTTCATCTGTTCGGGCGAAATGGCCTTCGCCTATTTCATCGCCCATTTCCCCAAAAGCCCGCTGCCCATTCTCAATGGCGGCTTCGAAGCGATCCTGTTCTGCTTCGTCTTCCTCTATCTGGCGGTGGCCGGTCCCGGCCCCTGGGCGATCAACAAGAAATAGCCGCCCGCAAACGCCCGACAAACGCAAGATGAAAAAAAGGCCCGGACGGGGAAGCGCCGGGCCTTTGAAGTTGCACGCTCAGGGTACTAGCAATTTTCAGTAACTCAGCCTCACGCCCACGCGGAACATGCGGCCCAGCGTGTCGTAGGTGCTGGTGTCGGTGCCGAAGCTCTGGCTGGAATTGCTCTGGCTGGCCAGGATGGCGACGCCGGGCGGCGGCGTGTTGAACACATTGTCGATCGCGCCATAGAGCTGGATGTTGCTGTCGAATTTGTACGACGCGCGCAGGTCCATGTACGCGACCTCCGGCACGGCATTGTCGTCCACATCCACGCCCGTGACCCAGTAATTGTTGAGCCGGGCCGAGCCGATGAAGCGGCCCTGCACCGTGCCCACAAAGGGGCCCTCGGCGTAGGTCGCCGAAAGATTGAAGTGCAGCTTGGGCACGCTGGTATAGGTGCCCACGCTGGACATGCTGCCCGCGGAATCGAAGGCCGCCGCGCCGAAGGCCGACTGCACGCGCCGGTCGGTGTAATTGCCCACCAGGTGATAGGCGATGGTGCCGTCGAACAGGGGCATGCGGTAGTCGGCCTGGAAATCCAGGCCCGAGGTGATCAGCGAAGCGGCGTTCTGCGGCTGCAGATTGAGATACGTCAATGTGCCGCTGCCGGGCACGCCGGGCGTGCCGCCGGTATAGATGAACTGGCTGCAATAGAACTGGTTGCCCTGCTGGCACAGCTGGGTGGTGAGCTGCGCCGAAGGCGCGGTGATGTAGCCCTTGAGGTTGATGTTGTACCAGTCGAACGACATCTGCAGGCCGTCGATCCAGTGCGGGGTCAAGACCACGCCGCCCGACACCGTGTTGGCCACTTCCGGCTTCAAGTTCGGATTGGACAGGGTCGCCGACAGAACCTGCGTCACCTGCTTGCCGCTATAGGGATCGATCGGCGAGGAGTTGGAATAGATGCCGCCGCTGAACAGTTCGGCCAGGTTCGGGGCGCGAATGTCCACCGAATAGAAGCTGCGCAGCTTGATGTCGTCATTGACCTGGCTGGTAAGGCCCAGTTTCCAGGTTTCCACCATGCCGGAAGTGGAATAGCTGGTGATGCGGCCCGCCGCGTCGAAGTCCAGCGACTGCACGAAGCTGTCCTTCAGGATCGGCGCATTGATTTCCGCAAAGCCTTCCTCGATGTGATACTGGCCGCGCAGGGGGCCGAAATTGGCCACCGCCAGCGCCGTCGCCAGCGCGAGCGGCGAAACTTCGGTAACGCCGCCTTCCTTACGGTATTCGGCGCCGAATGCCACGGCGGGCGCGCCCGCCCCAGTGATGTCCCAAGGCAGCTTGCCCTGCATCGAGCCCGCGACCACGTCTTCGTTCAACACCATGGTCTCATAGTCCTGGCTGGTGTTGACGTAATTGACCGCCGCCGCCGAAGCCACGCCGTCGCCCATTGCATTGAGCGGCGCGCAGCCATTGGTGGGATTGGTGAGGGTGGAGCGGCAGGCGATGGAGCCGATGGCCAGGCCCGACGATCCCACATTACCCGACGTCACCCGCACCGCGTCCAGCGCGTTGGTCATGTTCTGGTTGATCACGACATGCGTCGGGGTGAGCCGCACCCGGCTCATGCCGTGCTGGTAATAGGCGTTCCACGACCAATTGTCGCCGATCGAACCGTCCAGGCTGAAGACGCCGCGGAACAGCTGGCGGGCCGAGACATTGACCGGCACGCCGATGGAATTCTGGAACTGGTGGAAGTCGGGATTGTGCAAATCCACATTGTTGGTCATGGGCGTGGACAATTCGAAATAGCGCCGCCCCGTCCCCGCCTCGATCAGCGAATAGCCCGGCGCATTCATCCGAGCCGCGAGGCTGGGATCAAGGTACGCATTGTCCGCGTAGATCTTGTAATTCTGCTTGAAGGCGGTGGTCGAGTCGTTCATCGACCAGCTCTTGCCGTAATTCAGCTGGAGCGAGGCGCTGATATTGCTGGTCACCCGGAACTGGCCATAGCCGAACAAGGTCAGGCTGTGGAACGGAAAGGCCAGAAGGTTGGTGGGCTGCTCGCTGTTGTAGATGTTGGAGCTGCCGCCGACCGAACCGGTGCCCGTGGTCAGGCCCTTGTTGTAAGGCACCGGCGTGCCGTTCGGGCCCACGAACTGAATGCCCGCCAGGGGACCGGCGATGATGGCGCCGCCATTGGTGCCGAACTGGCCGACATTGCTGCGATGAATGGTTTTTGGTTGGCCATTGCCGGCGACATAGGCCGGATTGTTCATCAGATAGGTGCCGGTATACCAGCTGCGGTCGATGGCGAAGACCGAATCCGGGCTCTGCTGATAATTGCCCGACACGATCACATGGCCGCGGCCGCCGAAAATATCCTGGCCATAAGAGCCTTCCACTTCCCAAGTGCGCCGGTCGTCCTTGTAGGTGTCGCCGCCCTGGATATTGGCTTTGAAGCCGTCGAAATTCTTGTTGAGGATCAGGTTGATCACGCCCGACACGGCGTCGGAGCCATAGGCCGCCGAGGCGCCGCCCGTCACCACATCCACGCGCTGGATCAAGGTGGAGGGAATGGTGGCAAGGTCCACGCCGCCCGACACGTTGGATTGCACCACGCGCTGGCCGTCGATCAGCACGAGATTTCGCGTGATGCCCAGGTTGCGCAGATTGACGGTGGAAAGACCGGGCGTGGAGGCAAAGATGGTGCCGCCGGCCGAACCTTTGGACGGGCCGATGCCCACCACTTGCGGCATTTCGCGAATGGTGTCGCCGATATCGGCATGCGCGGCTTCTTCCAGCTGCGCGGTGCCCACCACGGTGACGGGCGTGGCCTGCTGATAACCGGCGATGGAAATGCGCGACGCCGACACGATGATCTGTTCGGTGCCTTCCGCCGCCGCGCCGGCGGGCGCGGGTGCCGGCTCCGCCTGGGCCACGGTCACGGGCGCGCTTTGCTGGGGCGCGGGCGCCGCCGCCTGGGCCAGTTGCACCGCGGGCGTCACCGCCGCGATCTGCATCTTATGCGCCATCGCCGCTTCGCTGCGCCGTTCGGGGATCGGACGGATCACCATGCCGTCGCTGCCCACCGAAGCGGCTTCCAGGCGCGTGCCCTGAAGCAGTTTTTCGACCGCGCTTTTCGCCGACATCTGGCCGCGCACGGCGGGCGCCTGAATGCCGCTCAAAGCCTGGGGCGAGAAGAGGATGCTTTCGCCGGTCTTCTGCGCCACCGCCATCAGGGAATCCGAAAGCGGCTGGGCCGGCAGCGCGAAGTCGGTGCTTTGCGCCTGTGCCGCGCTGATCGACAACGCCGCAACGGCCGCGCCGCAAGCCAGACGCGCGCGAAAACTCGAACCCTGGAACCCGAACATCAAACTTCCCCCTGTACGACGGCTTCGAGGCCGCCTCTTATTCACTAGACGTTCGAAATCCGCACATCCTCAACCGTTCGAGCCGACAAATTTGCATAGCGGCTTCAAATTTTGGTGAGTTGCGCCTCGTCCCCGACGATCTCGATGCGATCTTCGAACTGACGGATCGACACCGGCAGCAATTTTTCCAGCGCCTGCGCGAAAATCGCATTGTCGCCGACCCGGTAAAGCCCGCTCACTTTCATGTCTTCGATGCGGCCGTCCGCGATCACCAGCTTGAGCGCGCTGTAGCGGTTCATTTCATTGGCCGCTTCCAGAAGTGTCTCGCCCTGGAACAAGGCCTGGCCGGTGTGCCAGGCCAGAAGCGGCAGGAGATTGGGCTTGTCGCGCTTGATGGTTTTTTTCGGTGTAAAGACAAGCCGGTCGCCATCGGCCAGCACCCGCGCCGGTTCCAAGGCGATGGATTCTACCGTGGCGCGTCCCTGGATCAGCACCACCGAAACCTGGTCGCCGTCGCGCCGCACATCGAAAGTGGATTGCGCGCCCTGGATGATGGTGCCCGCGGCATTGACCGCGAAGGGCCGCTTGGTGTCGGGGGCGACGCGGAAATTGGCGCAGCCATATTCCAGCACCACATTGCGCAGGCTTTTGCGCAAATCGACCACCAGCTTGGTGTCGGTGTCGAGGAAGAGTTCGGTGCCGTCGGGCAGCAGCGCATGCTTCTGCTCGCCCACTTCGGTGCGATAGACATTGGCCGCCGCCATCTGGGTCATGGCGAAGGTGCCGCCGATGCCCGCCGTCACGAACACGCCCGCCATCACGGCTCTGCGGCTGATGCGCTCGTCGGTCCCGGGCAGGCGCCCGCGCAGGTCGCGCGGCGCGGGGCCGGCCACATCCCAGACCCCGTTCATTGCTTCGAAGGCGGCGGCATGGGCGGGATCCTCCGCCAGCCATTCGCGGAACGCCGCTTCGTCTTCGGCCGTGCGGTCGTCGGCGCGCAGCCGCGCCAGCCAGGTCGCGGCGCCCGCCTTGATCAGGAGTGATTTTCGTTCCGCCTGTCGGTCCGTGCGGCTCATCGCCCACTTCCCATCGTCAAGTTTCCTTTCACCATCCCTCAGTCCATTCGCTGAGGAACAGCATGGCCTTGGCGATATGCTTCTCCACCGAGCTGACGCTGATACCCAGACGCTCGGCAATCTCCTGGTATTTCATTTCGTGCCAGCGATGCATGATGAAGATCTGTCGCGTCCGGGGATGAAGCCGCTCGATGCCGAGCTGTACTCTTCTTAGACGTGCGCGGGAGGCTACGACCTCATCTTGAAGCGGGGTGGCATCCTGAATTCCTTCGGCATGCTCCGGATCGACGGTGGGCCTTTTGCGGCGGAAATTGTCGATGCCCAGATTGCAGGCGGTGCGGACCAGGAACGCCGCCGGATCATGCACTTCCTTTTCCAGCCGGTAGCGCTGGAAGCGCAGATAGGCGGAATGGAGCAAATCCTCGGCTTCGGACGGATTGCGGATGCGCTGCGCAATCTGCCGTTTCAGGTCACGCCAGAACTCTCTGCCGACCGGAATATCCGTCATCAAGGAGGCCCCCACCGGCAAAAATCATAGGGGCAACGGGATTTTTTCCCGTCCGATTTATTTGAAAAAATTCATTGAGGCTTTCGCCGGCTCATACGTCTACCGCGTTTCGCGCTTGCAACTCCCGCTCACCGCAAGGTTGCACCCGCTATGGGCGCCATGCCTCTTATATAAGCAACGGACGCGCCGTTCGTTTCGCGCATGCAATAAGACGAGCGGCGTCTCGCCCTCAACCTTTCTCAACCCGCCGGTCCCGAAGCAGAAACCGCCAGGACAGAAACGCGCCGGCGCCGAGCGGCACCGCGCCAAAGGCCCGGACCAGGAGATTGGAATCCGGCTGGGTGGAAAGCCAGATATTCCAGGTGAGAAAACCGGCGACGAAGACGGCCGTCAGAAAGGCACCCGCTAACCGCTTTGGCGTCATCCCGCATGGCTCCCCAATTCCACCTGTTCTGAAGATGGCAGGCGGCGTGCCTTGCCCGAAGAAAAATCCTGGCAAAGAAAACGGCCCGGGCATCGCTGCCCGGACCGCTTTGCTTCGTCTTAAGGACTGACCTTTATCAGGCCAGGTTCTTGGTCGCCGCGGCGATCGAGTCCAACGCCGCTTTCAGCGTCTTGCGCGAGGTCGCCACATTCATGCGCATATGATTGAGACCGCCCAGGCCATAGGACAGGCCGGGATTCATCTGCACATAGGCGTTCTTGGCGAACCAGTGGCCCACCATGTCGTCCGACGAGACCACATTGGGTTTGCCGGTGAGCGGGTTGTTGGGTTGCTTCTTCTGGTTTTCCGCATCCGCCAGCTTCTTGGCGCCGATCTTGTCGGCCAGGGCCGAAACATCGAGCCAGGCGAGATACGTGCCTTCCGGCTTGTTGCCGACTTTGATCAAGGGAATGTTCTTCTTGATATAGTCGT
>Ga0207695_10012550_pt1 | contig 10154 bp, 6 predicted proteins | sample KBSC54metaG_FD_184354 | JGI IMG/M metagenome (GOLD analysis project Ga0207695, IMG submission 184354) | Corn rhizosphere microbial communities from Kellogg Biological Station, Michigan, USA - KBS C5-4 metaG (SPAdes) (version 2) | ecosystem: Host-associated > Plants > Roots > Rhizosphere > Soil... | reverse complement strand
AAACTCGCGTGTATCTTGTTCCGGCGAACGGTGGGGAGCCGAAGGTGCTGACTGAGAATCCATGGTCGTATTTTCACAGCTGGTCGCCAGATGGGAAGACAATCGCGTTTACACGTCCGGATCACAAGGGTGGCGGGAATATTTTCGCGATTCCGGTCGAGGGCGGAACGGAGAAGGCGCTGACGACGGGAAGCGGAATCAGCGATGATCCGGATTACTCGGCGGACGGGCAGTGGATTTACTTCAACTCGGATCGCGGTGGGTCGATGCAGATCTGGAAGATGCGTCCGGATGGCAGTGCAGCGGAGCAGGTGACGTCAGATGAATTCAATAATTGGACGCCGCATCCATCGCCGGACGGGAAGTCGATCCTGATTCTGAGTTATGAAAAAGGCGTGACCGGACATCCGACAAACAAGGACATCGCGTTTCGGATTTTGAACGTGGCTGATGGAAAGATTCGTATGCTGGTGAACGTGGTGGGTGGTTCTGGAAGCGATAACGTGCCGAACTGGGCACCGGATGGGAAGCATTTTGCGTTTGTGAGTTTTGAATCTGCCAGGGATGGAGGATAGACCAAGGTCGCTCAGTGGCAGCCTGAGTCAAGAAACCACCGGAACAAGTTCACGGTTCGCCGACTTGGCTCGAAACTGTTGCGAATCAGTCGAAGAAGTCGTTCACCGATCTCGACGGAAACTCCGTACATGCAAAACAAGACCAATACGAGGCTGTTTGGATCGGCGCTCTTGCGCTGCAATGCGAAGAAATGTTTTGGCCGCGCGCGAACGCCAAGGTAGCGGCTCCAGTGATTCCGGGACGGCTGCGGAGGACTCCGCAATGGTGCTCCGGCACTTTCGGTCCTGCTCCGACCAGACTCATGTCTCCAAGCAGCACGTTTAGCAGTTGCGGCAGTTCGTCGAGTTTCCACCTACGCAGAAACAACCCGATCCAGGTAAATTGCTCGCTGCTGTTCGTAGCCACTGCTGAACGAGCAGCTTCAACCCGGTGGCACATAGTGCGAAACTTCAGAATCGTGAACGTCGTCCCTTCCCTTCCGATCCGTTCTTGCAAGAAGAGTATCGGGCCGGGAGATGTAACCCAAACCGCCAAAGCAACCACCAATGAGATCGGCACAGTGAGAGGGATAGAGATGAGAATGCAAGCTACATCAAAGAAGCGCTTTGCGCCCGAACGAGACCATTTGCTCGGCTCGTCGGATAACAGTTGGTACGAATCACAACGTCCAGCGACGATTCTTCCTCTGACACTCGGCCCCCTTTGAGACGACTCCTGATTTGCCCGTATTCGAAGATATGTTCTGAGACGTGCTTTCGCGACTGTTTGGTACGAGGATGCCGTGACTCACATGCACTCCATTGTCGACATCATCTAGGATATGAATTATTTACTGTTCGTAATCAGGAGGATGCCGGGTTCCAAACCGCAAAGAACCAAGCTAGGGATCTTTACTCGAACGAGAAGTTATCTCATACATCTCAGGAGCAGAGCGGGGCGTTCTCAATCTCCGGAAGCAACAGACTCGGCCGGATCGAATGAGAGAACATTGTGCGAAGAAGAAGGTGCTGGCCCGGAGGTGTTGATCGTCGCGGTCTGAGATGCCTTCTCAAAATCCTTCAGCAGATTCTCGACGGGAAACTTACCCCAGCGCCGAAAGATCGTATTAAGCAGAAGCTTGAGGTCCGATTGAAAGCTGGCACGACTCATGTAGTCCGAGTCCAGCTTGTGCTTGGCGGGAAGGATTGTTCGATGATAATAAAAGTCGAGCTGATGCGCAGGAACAGAAGCGAGAAATTCTTCTTCCCGAGCGAAAGCAAACGTAGCAGATCCAGTGATGCCTGGACGCCAGGGAACACTCGCAATTTGATGTTCCGGCAACTTTGGCCTTGGACCTACAAGACTCATATCGCCCCTGAGCACATTTAGGAGTTGAGGCAACTCATCGAGTTTCCAGCGACGGAGCAGTGGACCGATTAAAGTGAACCGCTGGTCTCTTGCCGTTGTTACGGATCTATGTGCTCGGTGCCGGGCGTGTTCCATTGTCCTGAACTTCAGAATCGTGAAGGGGCGCCCCTTCCGGCCTATCCGGCGCTGGGTGAACAGCACAGGACCTAGAGAAGTTAGCCGAACAGCAAGTGCAACTGCAATCAAGACGGGAAGAACAAACGGCAGGGTGAGGAGCACAGTCAAAATATCAAAAGCACGCTTTCTCCATGAAAGAGACCAGTGACTCGATTTATGCGAACTGGCAGAAAATTGATATAGGAGCGCCGGTCCCCCAAAAGAGGTCGTTCGCCTTTGCTGGGCGGTCTGGATCCGCTTACGCTCGGACATATCTCTAGATGCTTGCGCCGACAGCGATTTCGTCCCCAATTTGCCTCCCCGCGGTTTCAGCAACTTCAGTCATTTGAACCGCCTCGATTCAGTGGCAAGGAATGCTGAATTGAGCAGCTACGGACCATGTGACTCGACCGTTGGGAAACTTAGGGAACGCAGGGACGAGATATTGTGGTTTCTCTCCCACCATCCGATACTCCGTGTCCGGCTTAAAGCCCCTCGATTGTCTAACTTTGTCCGTGCGAAAATATTACCATTTCTCTGGGTTGTAGCTGTTACAGAATCGTAAAGTACCTCCTTTGGTAACCAATTTTTCAGCCGTAGTGGAGGTCACCGGAAAATCTACCGCTTTGCTGACGTCCATGAAAACATTGGACTGGGAACCAAGCGGCGCCTGAATCGAGGTCACTGCGCGGACGTGATTGCATCACATTGATTCGGGATGGAATGGCATTTTAAGTACGTCGATTGTGGGCCAAGGGCATGCTAGACTCATGCCATATGTATCCGATGAATTGCGGGGGAGAAATATCTGGGGACTGCTCCGCCAGCGCTGTTCTCAATAGATCCGCAAACTGCCTCAGAATCAGAAGCTTAGTGCTAGCTTTGCTGTTTCTTTTTTTCGGAAATATCGGCCTGGAGGCGCAACAAAATCCCCAGAGCGATGACGGCAGCAGTTTCCAGAATTCCACTTCAACCGACTGCTCCGACCCGGCGTTTTATTCATCACCCGAGTGTTCTCGCGAAAGTAGCGTCCAGAGCAGCGGTTCATTAGGGCAAAACCGCCAGATTCCGGCTGACCTCTACGACCAGAACGGTCAGACTGCACAGCCGACACGTCCCAATAGAAACTACTCCGACACGGAGCAGTTTACGCGTCCATTGTCGCAATCGACACGGCCAAGTCAGTTCCAGCACGCACCAGAGCGGCTGACAGAGTTTCAGAAATTTGTCGTTTCGAGTACCGGGCAGGTATTGCCGATCTATGGCGCAAATCTGTTTCGCAATGTTCCATCGACGTTCGCACCTTTGGATATGACTCCGGTGCCTTCCGACTTTGTGGTCGGTCCGGGGGACGAGTTGCGCATTCGTGTCTGGGGCCAGATTAGCTTTCAGGCAAACGTTCGCGTCGATCGTTCAGGAGAGATATATCTTCCACAAGTCGGTCCCGTGCATGTCGCGAGCGTGCCGTTCTCCGAGCTCGACAAACACTTGCGAGATGCCGTGGGTCGGGTTTATCACAACTTCGACTTGACAGTTGACCTCGGCCAGATTCGCTCAATCCAAGTTTATTTGGCCGGAGAAGCTCGAACTCCCGGCCTATATACAGTCAGCTCCCTTAGTTCGCTGGTTGATGCACTTTTCGCTGCTGGTGGGCCAAGCACTTCCGGTTCTCTCAGACGGATCGAGCTCCGCCGGAATGGGACAAAGGTCACCGATTTTGACCTGTATGGTCTTCTTGTTCACGGAGACAGATCAAAGGATGTAAAGCTTCTGCCTGGGGATGTAATTTTCATCCCACCTGTGGGAGCGCAAGCTGCTATCACGGGGAGCGTTCGGGTTCCCGCTATCTATGAGTTACTTCCCGGTGAGTCGCTATCTGAGCTGATAGCGGGCGCGGGTGGCGTGTCCGCTGTTGCATCACAGGCACGCGTCTCAATTGAGCGCATTGAAGAACATCGTGGTCGTCACGCCATGGAAGTCGCCTTCGATCAGACGGGTCTCGCGACTGTACTCGGAGATGGCGATCTGGTTCGCGTGTATTCAATCCTCCCGGAATACAACAAGACAGTGATTTTGCGCGGTAACGTCGCAAATGCCGGGCGTTTTGCATGGCACTCGGGCATGCACCTCAGCGACTTAATCCCCGATAAAGAATCGCTAATCACGAGAAACTATTGGTGGAAGCGTGCGCAGCTGGGATTGCCGGCTCCGGAGTTTGAGCCCAGCCCTGAGTTTCGCGACCTGCGGCAGCCTATTGATAACCAGGCGGTCACGCTGAAGCCACCTGTCGAGCCGGAAGATGACAACAACTACGATCGAAACTCTTACGACCGAAACACTCCGGAGCAGAATACTTTAGAGCAAAATCGGCCGCTGCAGGATCAGACCTCTCAGAATATGCAAGATCAGTCGAGAGCGCAGTCGGCCTCTTCCAGTTTTTCCCCGCAGAGGCGTGGCTCGAACAGCTCGCTGGCAGGACAACAGGAAACACTTCCGCAGCGGATGCAGGGACAGCAAAAGACGAGGGTCCGGATTCTTGCTCCAGATATCGATTGGAACTATGCGGTAGTCGAACGCGTAGACCCGGAAACGCTGAAGACAACTCTGATTCCATTCGATCTTGGCAAACTCGTGCTTCAGCATGACTCATCTCACGACCTTGAGCTGCATAGCGGAGATGTTGTCACGGTATTCTCCGAAGCGGATATTCGTATTCCAACTGAACAGCAAACGAAACTTGTGACGCTGGATGGTGAATTTCTTCATTCCGGCGTCTATACCGTACGCCCAGGAGAAACACTACGTCAGCTGGTAGAGCGCGCAGGAGGCATCACGCCCAAAGCCTACCTATACGGTTCGGAATTTACGAGGGTATCCGTGCGGACGGCGCAACAGGCAAGGATCGATGAATACGCCCGGGCGTTGGAGACACGAATCCAGCGAAGTAATCTGGCGCTGGTTAGCGCTACTGCAAATTCACCGGAGGGTTCCGCGACTGGGGCGGCCGTACAGGCAACTGAGAAGGACCTCCTAGCAGGCTTGAGAGAAATCAGGGCCACAGGTCGCATCGTGTTGGAATTCAAACCTGATAGCAGTGGTACGGGAACGGTACCCGCCATTGATTTAGAAAATGGCGATCATTTCGTCATTCCACCCATTCCAGCCGTAATCAACGTAGTTGGCGCTGTGTATAACCAGAACTCGTTTATTTACAAACCTTCCGGAAGAGTGGGGACATACTTGCTGCAGGCGGGCGGGCCCAACAGAGACGCTGACCGGCGGCACGAGTTCATCATCCGTGCCAATGGCAATGTGGAGAGCCGGGATCGCTCGAATAGCCTGTGGAGTTCCGACCGGTTCAGCCAGCTTGCATTGAACCCTGGCGATACGATTGTCGTACCCGACAAGACATACAGGCCATCGGCGCTGCGTGGTCTTCTTGAATGGTCGCAGTTGTTTTCTCAGCTTGCCCTGAGCGCAGCGGCGATCAATATCATCAGGTAAATCGGCTGCACTCTTTTTCGGGTGCGGCGCAATGATAGCGAAGCAGGAACAAATGGGATCAAAAACGATCTATTCCGACTTGAAAGAGAGAGAAGCCGCTTCCTCAGGGACGGGTGCAGTGCAGTCGATCAAGAGTGCGGAAGAGATTTCGCTGATTGATCTCTTGATCGTTCTAGCCGAGCAGAGGCGAATGATTCTCTACGTCGCAGTCAGCTTCTTTGTTCTCTCGGTCATTCTGTCGTTGCTGTTGCCCAAGAAATACACCGCAACCGTTACGCTTTTACCGCCGCAGCAAAGCAGTTCTATAAGTTCTGCAGTCGTGTCGCAACTTGGAAATCTAGGTGGGATGGCCGCACTCGCCGGCAACTCGCTAGGAATCAAAAACCCCAACGAGATGTACGTTGCGATGTTCAAGAGCCGTACTGTTGAAGACGCGATGGTCAAGCGATTTGGATTGCTGCAGCAGAATGGTTATGCATCTGTAGCTCGAAAGAATCTGGAAAGTCGTACAACGGTCGACGGCAGCGCTAAAGACGGCCTCATCCATATCTCTGTGGTCGATGCCGATCCGAATCGAGCTGCAGAACTTGCCAATGGGTACGTTGAGCAGTTTAGAGACCTTTCTGAGCATTTGGCCATAACTGAAGCCGGACAAAGACGGGTTTTCTTCGAGCGCCAACTCGGTGAGGCAAAGGAGAACCTGGTTAAAGCCGAGGAAGCACTTAAGAGAACACAGCAGTCCACCGGCCTCATCCAACTCGACAGCCAATCTCGCGCGCTCATAGAATCTGCAGCGGCTCTCCGGGCACAAGTCACTGCCAAAGAAGTTCAGATCCAGGGAATGGAATCCTACGCAACAAGCGAGAACGCAGAACTGGTGAAAGCCGAACGTGAATTGGACAGCCTACGCGCACAGCTCGCGAAGCTGGGCGGTTCTGAAGACAGCGCAAGCAGCGGATTTCTCGTGCCGAAAGGTAAAGTTCCAGAAGCCGGTCTGGAGTACATCCGCAAAGTACGAGATGTGAAATATTATGAAACAATCTTCGAGATACTCGCGCGTCAATTCGAATTCGCGAAACTGGATGAGGCAAAACAGGGTGCTTCGATACAGGTGGTTGATGCTGCGGTCCCTCCCGACATGCGTTCGTCTCCGAAACGCACCTTGATTGTCATTGGAGGTACACTGGCGGGTCTCGTCTTCGGTATCATTGCTGCCTTCATGCGCGTTGCTCTCAAGAATCTCTGGCGTGACCCAGAAGCCAGGATCAAGATAGCCGGCTTGAGCAAAGCCATGAAATGACCTGTGAGCTTCTGCATTGCATGCTCTCATGCCTGAGCGCGCTCTTCAATTCGTCTAAGGATAAGAACGCACAGTTCAACGGGCCTGAAATTGAAAGACGGCCCAAAGGGAACATAGTAGAACGAATTGCTTTGACCTAATGGGCTGGAGATAAAGACACCCGGGCGGATGAGACCTCTGCTGGCGCTTCCGCGTAACCTCGATGTTTCATTTTGCACTACAGAACACGTCGAAGACAGCGCCAGCGGTCGGCAGGTGATTGAGCGTGATCGTACCATTGCCGCTCGTCAGGTACGTTCCTGCCAAATGTCCAGCGATAGCGTTCCTGGCCGAAGAGAGACAGTGCGCCGAACCCGTTATTCCTGGCATGCTTAGCCAGTCGGTTAGCGCGGCGGTCGTAGTGATCGTTCCGACATATCGAGCTTGCGTTGTTACCGCGCTCTCGATCGGCCGCCAGTATGTGCCATCGAAGATGAGCAGTAGACTCTCTCCAGCGTTTAGAGTCCTGTTTAGCCCGTCGGGGAACAGTATCTGCCCCTGGCCTCCGGCGCTGTTTGTGAGAATGTGCCCGCTGACGTTCACCGCCGTGACGTTCAGGAGCTGGCCGACTTGGCCTCTAACAAACGAGTTGATGGTGTAGGGCCCATAATACAGAGCAATGCCGTCGGAGCGTGCCACATCAATGGAACCAGCATCGACCGAAGTTATTGGCTTGTAATCGAATGCAAATGGAGCCAGCATCCTAACGTGGGTGGCGCCGTTTCCATCTGGAGCAACAGTAGGAATGGAATTAAAGTTCTTGCCGATTACGATACTACTCTCCGAGTGAATTGTGGCTATGTAGATTGTGAAGTTGTTCGAACTTGTGGCGAATTTATTTCCAGAGTAATCTCCTGTGGTTAAAACCGCGTCGTTATAAATGCCTCCTTCACCATATTGGAGATTGAAAATGCTATTAGTGATATTTACTGACTGCGCGTAAACGCCGGTCAGCCGTATTTCGGCGGCGGTGCTGTCCGCTGTATTTCCCTCGCAATTACCCTCGAAATACGAGTTCTGAATATTTGCTTGCGCTATTCCAGTCAAATAGATTCCGGCACATTTTGCTAGAGAGGGGTTCGTGCCGTTGTACTCTGCATTTACCTCATCGAAGATGATTCCGTTCGCAAGATCCGGCTGAGTGTTGTTCACGTAGATTCCGTAGCCCGCATTCTGGGCAGCGCGCACGTTTCGAAAAGTCAATGCGTTTGTCGTTCCGGCACTTGCAACGGAAATCCCGTTGCCTCTCGCGAATCCTACCTCGATATTTTCGAAGGTTGTCCAGATGGTTCTTCCAGTGAGATTCACGCCGTTCTGAAAAGGACCATAGATACCTAGCCTGGAGAATTTGTGAAAGTCATTTGGCTGGTTGATGTCCACCCTGCCCGTGACCTTCAGGCCGTCGGAGCAAGTAGTGTTCATTGGACATATAATCGAAAGATCACTCACCTCATCGAAATGAAGACCTGAGCCGCCGGTGTTCGTCGCATCGATCGTAATTACCGGCTTCGTCGGATCTGCAGGCTGAATCTGCACGCAACCGCGCTCCTCGCCGATGAGTTTCACATCGGATGTCGTGATAACGATGTTGTCGGTATATATCCCACATGCGAGATTAATCTGGACTGGGCCGGGCTGAAATGCGATTGCGGTTTGAATCGTTCCGTACGCATTGCGTGTAGTCGCGAGATCCGGCTTGACCCTCAACTGCCGAGGGCTAGGGTTTGCCAAGATCATGCCGCCAGTTGATGCTTTCCGCGATTGAGAATTCGTTAGGACAGGAAACGAAATGATTAACAATACGCAAAAGAACAACCGTCTTCTATTCATGTTCATCTCTCGTTCAAGACTATGACCTGAGTGGTTCAGCCGGGTTCAAAAGTTACTAGCAACTTCTGAACCGTTCCACCACCTTGGCGTCCTGGCCACTGTTCAGGGTCCACATTGACAAATATACATGCCGCCCGGCGGTTCCAGATCTTCCCTAGCGCTTACGGCTGAGACTTTGAATTCGATCCTAATGCAGAACAACGATCTATTCCCTCGAGTACGTCTGACCTTGGTGGCCGAGCAGGTTGCGCAGCATGCGGCTGCCGGCGAACGGACAATTCACGTGCAGCTCGTCGATGCGCCACATTGGTAAGCGCGGATGACTTCCGCCAAACGCTTGCCCGTACACGTGTCCTCTGCGGATTTGTTGTCGAACACGCGGACGTTCGGTTCGTCAAGCACTCCACGACTTCACAGCCGTTGCGAACGATAATGTCCCTTGTCATTCGAAATTCGAAGTGGAAAGCACCCTGATTGGGCAAGAGTCGCATCGAGCGTATCGAAAGCTGCTTCGCCGCGGTGTGTTGAGGTAATGTGTTCACGACACAAATCTTGATACGCAATCGGCGGAATTTTGGAGTTTGACTCGGATCACAGCACTTTGATTTCGCTTGCAGACGAGGAGCGAGTCTCCCCTGAAAGGCGAACGTGATGTGCTTCTCCTGAGGCAATTCGGACGGCTTACGTCAATGAAAGCGCCTACAACAGCGCCGAACGGCGAAACTGATCCGGGCGAGCGGGGCGGCGTCGCGGCCTCCGTCGCTGCGAATTCCGGCGAGCTTCTTGTACCGCGGGCGCTGCAAGGTCGAAGGATCGTTATGAAATATGGTGAGTCGCCGTAGGAGGAAATTCAGTTTACAATTTTAGATTCGAGTCATTTTCCGCCGAGGCGACTGTGGCTGCATCCGTGTGCCAAGCCCACATCTTAAATTTTAGGGACTTCATAATGTCTTTTCCTGACTTGTCGACCAAAGGCGCGAAGGTCGAGTACGGCTTTACAAGCGCGCTGAATTCGGTAGCCAAAGTCATCGGCGGGAACATTGCGACGAGCCTGATTTCGATGGTGGGTAGCATTCTGGTTGCTCGCTGGGTTATTCCTTCCGATATGGGTGTTTGGAACGCTGCGGTGTTGGTCACCTTGTACAGCCCAATGCTGCAATTAGGCGTGATCAACGGCCTGAACCGCGAACTTCCGTACTTCATTGGCGCAGGTGAGAAGGATCGTGCATTGCGTATGGCGGAAGCTGCGTACGCCTGGTCATGGCTTCTCATCGGAGTTTCCCTTCTGTGTGGCGGATTTATCGCAGCCTGGTTTTGGATACAGGGGCAGCCGGTGCGGTGCTTCACTTCGATCACGATTGCGGTGATGGTTGTTTGTTTTTGGCCAACGTTCTATTTGACC
>Ga0207695_10012548_pt1 | contig 10155 bp, 6 predicted proteins | sample KBSC54metaG_FD_184354 | JGI IMG/M metagenome (GOLD analysis project Ga0207695, IMG submission 184354) | Corn rhizosphere microbial communities from Kellogg Biological Station, Michigan, USA - KBS C5-4 metaG (SPAdes) (version 2) | ecosystem: Host-associated > Plants > Roots > Rhizosphere > Soil... | reverse complement strand
GGTCCCTGGGCCGCGTGTTCGAGGTAGCCACGAGGGTGACGCCATGGCTGAACAACCCCTCCAGCAGTCCCGCGAGGATCATTGCGTCGGCGATGTCTGAGACGAAGAACTCGTCGAAGCACAGCACCCGGCAATCCTCCGCGATGCGCTGAGCGAGGATCTCCAGCGGCGCCTCCTGACTCTGCAGGGTGCGCAGCTCCGCGTGGACCTCGTACATGAAGCGGTGGAAGTGGCGGCGGCGGCGCTCGGGAAACGGCAGGCTCTGGTAGAACAGATCCATCAGCCAGGTCTTGCCCCGTCCCACGCTGCCCCAGAGATACAGCCCCTTCTGCAGCGGCGGCTCGTGGCCCAGCTTGCCGATCAGTCGGGCGATGACCGAAGACTCGCGCTCATGGGCATCGATCAGACGCTCGCGCAGATCCTCGAGCCGGGCAACGACGGTGAGCTGCGCCGGATCGGGAGTGAAGCCTCGCGCTGCAACCTGTCGCTCGTACTCCGTGCGCAGGCTCAGGACGCGAGCTCCGGCAAGTCGCGAAAGTGATCGAGGGCTTCGGGGTTGGCGATGGCGTCCACATTCTTCACCGTACGTCCATGAATGACGTCGCGTACGGCGAGCTCGGTAATCTTGCCAGAGAGAGTGCGAGGAATGTCAGGCACGGCGATGATCTTCGCCGGCACGTGGCGCTGTGTCGCTGTGATGCGGATGGCCTGGCGGATTTTCTGCTTCAGATCCTCATCGAGCCGTGCGCCGGGCGTGAGGCGCACGAACAGCACTATGCGCACGTCACCCTGCCAGTTCTGGCCGACGGCGAGAGCTTCGGCGATCTCGGCAAGCCCCTCCACGGCCGCGTAGATCTCCGCGGTCCCGATGCGCACGCCGCCCGGCTTCAGGGTGGCATCGGAGCGACCATAGATGATCAGCCCGTCGTGCTCGGTGAGCTCGGCGAAGTCTCCGTGATGCCAGACTCCCGGGAAGCGCTCGAAATAAGCGGACCGGTACTTCCTGCCGTCCGGATCGTTCCAGAAACCCACGGGCATCGACGGAAACGGGGCGGTACACACCAGCTCCCCTTGCTCACCCCGCACAGACTTGCCGTCGTCGTCGAAAACCTGCACGGCCATCCCCAGGCCCCGCGATTGGATCTCTCCCCGATGCACCGGCAATGTGGGACAGCCGAGCGCGAAACAGGAGACGATATCGGTGCCGCCGGAGATGGAAGCGAGCTGAACGTCGCTCTTCACGGCGCGATACACGTAGTCGAAACTCTCCGGCAGGAGCGGTGAGCCCGTCGACAGCACGGCCTTGAGGGCCCCGAGATCGAAGTCGCGCCCGGGGGCGAGTCCCGCCTTCTCCATCGCGCTGATGTACTTCGCGCTGGTGCCGAAAATGGCGATCCGATCCTCGGCGGCCATCCTCCACAGCACGGCCGGGTCCGGGTGGAAGGGGTTGCCCTCGAACAGCACCAGCGTGGCGCCGGCGGCGAGTCCGCTGGCGAGCCAGTTCCACATCATCCAGCTGCAGGTGGTGAAGTAGAAGAGCCGGTCGTGCCGCTGCACGTCGGTGTGCAGCAGATGCTCCTTCTGGTGCTGCAGCAGAGTCCCGCCCGCGCCATGCACGATGCATTTCGGCACTCCGGTCGTTCCGGAGGAATACAGGATGTAGACCGGATGGTTGAAGGGGGTCTGGGTGAACTTCAGCGGCGCACCGCGGACGCCGAAGCGGTCCCACAGCTCGGCGCGGGCACCCCTGCCCGGGCCCGCCGCCAGCACCTCCAGCGGCGGATCGCGCCGAACATACGGGATCACGACGGCGCGCTCGATGCAGGGGAGCTGCGCCAGCACCTGCGCGATCGTCGGCAGAGAATCGAAGGTCTTGCCGCCGTAGAGATAGCCGTCGGCCGTGAACAGCACCTTGGGCTGAATCTGTCCGAAGCGATCCAGCACACCATGGACGCCGAAGTCCGGCGAGCAGGACGTCCACACGGCCCCGAGGCTCGTGGTGGCCAGCATGGCGATGATCGCCTCGGGCAGGTTGGGCAGGAACCCGGCGACTCGATCGTTGATACCCACTCCCAGCGCGGACAGACCGGCGGCTACGCGCGCGACCTCGGCGTGCAGCTGACGGAAGGAGACCTCCCGGCGCTCGCCGGCTTCGTTCCGAAAGAGAATCGCTTCTCTGTCGTCGCGGTGGCGCAGCAGGTTCTCGGCGAAGCTCAATCGCGCGGTCGGGAAGAAGCGCGCTCCGGGCATCGCGCCGGGATTCTCCAGCGCGGGCCCCGCGCCCCAGTCGATACGCACGTCCGCGAAGCGCGCCAGCTCGGTCCAGAACTCTCCCGGGTGCTCGAGCGACCAGCGATACAGCTCGGCATAGCCGTCGAGCGTCGTGCCGCGACGCGAATTGAGGCACGCGATGAAGCGTGTCAGGTTGGCGGCGGCAACGCGGGCAGCAGAAGGACGCCAGACTTCCGTCATCGTGGGCTACAGCTCCTGGTAGTTCGGCCCCGAGCCTCCTTCGGGAGTCGTCCAGTTGATGATCTCGTAGGGATCCTTGATGTCGCATGCCTTGCAATGGACGCAATTCGCGGCATTGATCTGCAGACGCTGGCCGCCCTGCCCATCGTCCACCATCTCGTACACGCTGGCCGGGCAGAATCTCTGGCAGGGATTGCCGAACTCGCGGGCGCAGCGGTCCGCGCACACGCTCGGGTCGAGAATCTTCAGATGCGCGGGTTGGCTCTCATCATGGCTGGTGGAGGCGAAGAACACCGAAGCCAGCCGGTCGCGCGGGGGCAGCGTCCGTTCCACGTATCCACGCTCGGGCTCCGGTGCGTCCAGGTGCCGCAGACGCGCGTAGTCGGGAGTCTCGTTCCGCAGCGTCCACGGCGTGCGCCCGCAGGTCACAGTCTCGAGCGCGGAGTTGGCGATGCCGAACCACAGCCCGCGCTTGAACCCCGGCTTGAAATTGCGCACGGCCTTCAGCTCCTGGCCACCGGGTGAGGCGCGCCAGCGCGCATCGAACCCAACAGGAGAGCCGCTCTCCGCCAGCGTCGCCGCGGCGAGCATTCCGGAGCGGATGGCCTGGTGAATGCCTTTGATCTTCGGCACGTTCACGCCACCGCCGGAGTCGCCGATGAGCATCGCTCCGGGCATCTCCAGCTTCGGGATGGCCTGCCAGCCGCCGGCGGCGATGGTGCGGGCGCCGGCGGCGAGAATCTCGCCTCCTTCCAGCAGCGGCCGCACGCTTGGATGGTGCTTGAACTGCTGGAACGCCTCGAAGGGCGAGAAGCGCGGATCCTCGTAGTCCAGCCCCACCACGAACCCGACATAGACGCGATCGGCGTCGAGGTGATAAATGAAACTGCCCCCGTACGTGCCGCTGTCCAGCGGCCAACCGAGCGTGTGTTGGATCAGTCCAGGCTCGGCGCGGCCCGTGGGGAGTTGCCACAGCTCCTTCATTCCCAGCCCGTAGCTCTGCGGGCTGCCGTGGGCGTCGAGGCTGAATTTGCGGATGAGTTGCTTGGCGAGGCTGCCGCGCGCGCCCTCGGCGATGACCGTGGTGCGAGCGTGGATTTCCGGCCCCGGTGCGTAGCTCGGGCCCGGCTCGCCGTTCTTCTGCAGCCCCATGTCGCCGATCTGCACGCCCTTGACGGCCCCGCCGGCGTCGAAGAGCGGCTGCGCGGCGGCGTAGCCGGCGAAGACATCCACACCCAACCCTTCCGCCTTCTGCGCGAGCCAGGGCGTGAGGAGGCCCAGGGAGATGATGAAGTTGCCGCGATTGTGGAGTTGCGGCGGAATGGGCAGGGGCAGGCTCCCGGTACGCGTGAGCAGCCGGAAGACGTCGCGCCGCGCCGGTACACAGATCTTCGGCGGCGATTCTCGCCACTCCGGAGCCAGCTCATCCAGCGGGCCCGGCTCCATGACGGCCCCGGACAGGGAATGCGCGCCGACGGCGGAGCCCTTCTCGAGAACGCAGATGCGGGTGTCGGGTTTGAGCTGTTTGAGCTTGATGGCGCACGCCAGGCCTGCGGGTCCGGCTCCGACGACGACGACGTCGTATTCCATCACGTCGCGGGAGACACTCTCGGCCATGCTATTTCGGTCCCATCCGGATGGCGCCATCGAGGCGGATCGTCTCGCCGTTCAACATCGGGATCTCGAAGATCGACTGCACCAGGGCGGCAAACTCCTCGGGCTTGCCGAGGCGCTGCGGGAAAGGAATCTGCGCGGCGAGGGAGTCCTGCAGCTCCTTGGACATCGCATCCATCATCGGCGTATGGAAGATGCCGGGCGCGATGGACACACAGCGGATGCCGAAGCGCGCCAGCTCACGGGCGATGGGGAGCGTCATGCCGGCGAGCCCCGCCTTGGTGGCCGAGTACGCCGCCTGTCCGATCTGTCCCTCGAAAGCGGCGACGGAGGCGACATGGATCAGAAGGCCACGCTCGCCGTCCGCGTTCGGGGTGTTGTGCTGCATCAGCGCGGCCGCCGCTTTGTCGCACAGGAACGCGCCGATCAGGTTGATATGGACGACCTTGGCGAAGAAATCTCCGGCCATCGGACCGTTCTTCGCGAGTACGCGTCCGGCGCCGACCACGCCGGCGCAGTTGACCAGCAAATTGATTCCGCCCATCCGCTCGCGCGCCAGCTCCATGCTGGAGTTGACCTCGGCTTCGGAAGTGACGTCGCAACGAAGGAAGGTTGCGCGCTCTCCGAGGGCAGCGGCCGCGGATTGACCGGGGCCTTCCTGCACGTCCAGGATCACGACCTTGCCGCCGTGGGCGACAACATGGCGCGCTACGCCGTGTCCCAGCCCGGATGCTCCGCCTGTGACGACAGCGAGTGCGTCTGCAAACTTCATAGGATCTCCACGGCGGTCGCAACTGCTTCGCCGCCACCAATGCACAGTGATGCAATTCCCCGCTTGTGGCCCCTGCGGCGCAAAGCGTACAGCAGCGTCGTCAGGATCCGGGCGCCGGTCGCACCTATCGGGTGTCCGAGAGCGCAGGCGCCGCCGTTCACGTTGACCCGCGCGGGCTCGATATCCAGATCCTTCATGGCCGCCATGGTGACCGCGGCGAACGCCTCGTTGATCTCGTACAGATCGGCGTCGTGCGGGTTCCACCCGAGCTGCGTCAGCACTTTCCTGATGGCGCCCACGGGAGCCGTCGTAAACCACTCCGGCTCGTGCGCATGGCTCGAGTACGCAAGCAGGCGCGCCAGGGGCTGCAGGCCAAGTTTACTTGCCACTGAAGCGCGTGTCAGGACCAGCGCGGCGGCCCCGTCGGAGATGGAGGAAGAGCTGGCAGCTGTCACTGTTCCGTCTTTGCCGAACGCGGGCCTCAGGGCGGGTATCTTTTCGATGTCACAGGTGCCGGGAGTCTCGTCGCGACTGACCACGGATTCCCCCTTGCGGCTCTTCACGGTCACCGAAGCGATCTCGCCGTCGAACTCACCGGACTCGAGCGCCCGCAGGGCGCGCCGCACCGACTCGGCCGCGAATGCATCCTGGGCAGCGCGCGTGAAGTCATAGCGCGCGGCCGTCGCGTCTGCAAAGCACCCCATGAGCTTGCCGTCGAAGGGGCTCTGCAGGCCGTCATAAAACATGTGGTCGAGTACCTCGCCGTGTCCCATACGGTACCCGCCGCGGGCCTTCGGCAGGAGATAAGGAGCATTCGTCATCGACTCCATTCCGCCCGCCAGGACGATGTCGGCGCTGCCCGCGCGCAGCTGGTCGGCGGCTGACATCACCGCTTTCATCCCGGAGCCGCACATCTTGTTCAGCGTCGTGCAGGGCGTCCCGACCGGGATGCCCGCGCCGAGGGCTGCCTGCCGAGCCGGCGCCTGCCCCAGGCCCGCGGGGAGCACGCAACCCAGGATCACCTCCTGGATGTCGGCAGGCGCCACACCCGCGGCCTCGATGGCGGCCTTGGCCGCGGCAGCGCCGAGCTGGGGGGCGGTCACGGATGAGAAAACGCCTTGAAAGGCGCCGATCGGGGTTCGTTTGGCGGAGACGATGACGACGTCGTCGCTCATGGCGTTTACCTCCTGCGCATGCCGCGGCTTCAGCGCTTCTTGCGCGCCGGCGCGCGCGGCAGCAGTCCGTTCTCCAAGATCGTCACGAACGCATCGGCGATCTGCGCGCTCGTCATCGACTGGTTCTCGCGGAACCAGTGAGCGATCCAATTCAGAGCGCCCGCGAGCGCGAATGCCGCCATCTTCGGATCGCAAGGATGGATCGAGCCCTCCTGGATTCCTTCGCGGATCAGACGCCGGATGCCGTGGTCGATTTCCGACTTCAACGCCTTGATGTGGCCGCTCATGGCCGGCGACAAGTCCAGATCCTCGGTACGCACCATGCACCAGCCGAACTCCGAGGCCACCGCCTGCGCGTAGTGATGCAGTACGGCGTTCAGGCGTTCCCGGGCGGTGAGATCACTGCTCTTCACTTCGCGAAACGCGGCGCGGATCTGCTCGACGCCGGCGAGGAAGCACTCGAACAGCAGCTGCTCCTTGTTGGAGACGTAGTAGTAGACGGTCGGCTTGGTGACCTCGAGCGCCGCGGCGATGTCGTCGAGCGAGGTGTTGTGGTAGCCCTTCTGGTTGAAGGCGCGTGCTGCGGCGCGGATCACCGCTTCGCGCTTGACTGCATGGTCGCGCAGCCGCTCGCGGCGCGCGCGCCACGGGGAAGGCGGGGCCGTTGCCGCAACGAGGTGCGCCGGCGCGGCCTGAACGGCCCGCGCGCTCGGCGCCGACCGGCCGGCCTGCGCTGTCCGGGCCGCTTGCGGAGCCCGGGTAGCTTGCGCACGGATGGCCTGCGCTGTCCGGGCCGCTTGCGCGGGCCGCGTGGCCTTGACTTTGATGGCTCGTGGGGTGCTCATTGGGTGAGTATAATGGCATACTGCACAGTAGCCATACCTACCGGTGAGTAGAATTCACACATGAACGCCAGCACCCGCGGGAGCGCCGCCCTGCCGCAGGCCGTACCGGAAGGCGCGGTTCGGCCGCTGCGCTTCGTCTCCGCCGCCTCGCTGTTCGACGGCCACGACGCCGCCATCAACATGATCCGGCGGCTGCTGCAGGCGCACGGCGCCGAGGTCGTGCACCTGGGCCACAACCGCAGCGTCGCCGACATCGTCAGCGCCGCCATCCAGGAGGACGCCGATGCGGTGGCCGTCAGCTCCTATCAGGGCGGCCACAACGAGTACTTCAGATACATGGTCGACATGCTGCGCGAGCGCGGCAGCGAGCATATCCGCGTCATCGTCGGTGGCGGGGGGACGATCTCCCCCGGGGAGATCGAGGCGCTGGAACGCTACGGGGTGGAGAAGATCTATACGCCCGAGGACGGCCGGCAACTCGGCCTGAACGGCATGATCGAGGACGTGCTCGCCCGGGTGCGGCGCGCTTCCCGGCCGCCTTACCAGCTGCGCCCGTTCAACGCACGCGACCCTGCACAACTGGGCCGAACGATCACCGTGCTCGAAGGAGAGGCGGCCGGGGAAGTTCAGGCCGAGCAGATCCGCAAGGCGCTCGGACGGACCCGCCATCCCGTTCCCGTGATCGGGATCACCGGTACCGGCGGCGCCGGCAAATCGAGCCTGACGGACGAGCTGCTGGCGCGCCTGGTGCGGCATTTCCCCGACCGCCACATCGGCGTTGTCGCGATGGACCCTACTCGCCGCCGCAGCGGCGGGGCTTTGCTCGGCGATCGCATTCGCATGAACAGCCTGAGCGGCGAGTCCGCCCAGGGGGGCGGCATTTTCATGCGCTCGCTGGCAACCCGCCGCCAGCATCTGGCCACCGCGGCGGTGCTCAAGGACGTCATCGATCTCTACCGGGCCGCCGGCTTCGATCTGGTGATCGTCGAGACCGCCGGCATCGGTCAATCGGACACCGAGATCGTCGACATCGTGGATCTGTCGCTGTACGTGATGACGAGCGAATACGGCGCCGCGAGCCAGCTCGAGAAGATCGACATGCTCGACTTTGCCGATCTCATCGTGCTCAACAAGAGTGAGAAGCGCGGCGCGGCGGATAGCCTGCGGGATGTCCGCAAGCAATGGCGGCGCAATCATGCCGACCGCGCCAGGCTTGCGGATGCCGAGATCCCCGTGTTCCCGACGGTCGCCAGCCGCTTCAACGACGCGGGCGTGAATCGCCTGTTCGCCGCCGTCTGTGCCCAGCTGCAGCGCCTGGCAGGAGATTCGGCCGCGTGGGCCGTGGCCGATGTCGGGCCGACCGAGATCAGCGAGCGTGAGCCCCTGGTTCCCGGATCCCGTATCCGCTACCTCGCGGAGATTGCGCAACACGGGCGGGACACGGGTACCCGCATCGAGCGGCAAGTCGAGGCGGCGCGGCGCGCCTTTGGCCTCTACGAGTCACTGAAGGCTCTGCACGATCCGAGCTTGCCGGAGCCATTGCTCAAGTACCCGGACGCGGCCGGGTCCGATGTCGATCAGACGCGCCACGCGTTGCGCGATGCCTACGACAAGGCACTCGACGAAATTGGGGTGGAGGGCGTCGCCGAGCTGCGGCGCTGGCCAGCCAGGGTGAGCGAGACCACCCGGAAAACCTACCAGTACAAAGTGCGCGATCGCATGGTCACGGGCGAGAACTACACCGAGAGCCTGTCGCGGTTGCCGATGCCGAAGCTGGCGGTGCCGAAGCTGCGCGACTGGGGCGAGATTCTGCACTTCCTCCTCACGGAGAATCTGCCCGGTGCCTACCCCTACACCGGGGGTGTCTATCCCTACCGCCGCGAGGCGGAGGACCCCACCCGGATGTTCGCGGGCGAGGGGCCTCCGGAACGCACCAACCGGCGATTTCATTACCTGGCTTCAGGGCATGGGGTTGCACGGCTGTCGACGGCATTCGATTCCACCACGCTGTACGGGGAAGACCCCGACACGCGACCGGACATCTACGGCCGCACGGGCAACTCCGGAGTGTCCATCGCGACGCTCGACGACATGAAGAAGCTCTACTCGGGCTTCGATCTGTGCCATCCGTCCACCTCGGTGTCGATGACCATCAACGGGCCGGCGCCGATGATCCTGGCGATGTTCATGAACACCGCTATCGATCAACGCGTCGAGAGCTATCTTCGAAGCAGCGGTGCTTGGGGCGAGGCGGAGAGGAAAATCGCCTCCCTGCACGAGCGCGGGGGACTGCCGGCGCCCCGATACAAGGGGGATCTGCCGCAGGGCCACGATGGGTCGGGCCTGGCTTTGCTGGGCGTGACCGGCGATCAACTCGTGGGGCCGGAGGTCTACGAGCGGATCAAGGCCGAGGCGCTGCAGTCGGTCCGCGGTACCGTCCAGGCGGACATCCTGAAGGAGGACCAGGCGCAGAACACCTGCATCTTCTCCACGGAATTCGCCCTGCGCATGATGGGGGACGTGCAGCGGGAGTTCATCGACCGCAAGGTCCGCAATTTCTACTCCGTGTCGGTCTCCGGGTATCACATCGCGGAGGCCGGCGCGAATCCCATCACGCAACTGGCCTTCACGCTCGCCAACGGATTCACCCTGGTCGAGTACTACCTGGCGCGCGGCATGGCCATCGACGATTTCGCGCCCAATCTGTCGTTCTTCTTCTCCAACGGCATGGACCCGGAGTACGCCGTGATCGGGCGGGTGGCACGGCGCATCTGGGCGCGGGCGATGCGGGAGTTGTATCGCGCCGGGCCCCGCAGTCAGATGCTGAAGTACCACATCCAGACCTCCGGGCGCAGCCTGCATGCGCGCGAGATCTCGTTCAACGACATCCGCACCACGCTGCAGGCGCTGTATGCGCTATTCGACAACTGCAACAGCTTGCATACGAACGCCTATGACGAGGCGCTGACGACGCCGACCGAAGAGAGCGTGCGGCGCGCGGTCGCCATTCAGCTGGTCATCAATCGCGAGCTCGGCCTGAACAGGAATCAGAATCCCTGGCAGGGCTCGTTCGCCCTGGAGTATCTGACCGATCAGGTCGAGGAGGCGGTGTACAAGGAGTTCGATGCGCTGTCCGAGCGGGGCGGGGTGCTGGGGGCGATGGAAACCATGTACCAGCGCGGCAAGATCCAGGAGGAATCGCTGCAGTACGAGACGGCCAAGCACGACGGCACTCTGCCCATCATCGGGGTGAACACTTTCCTCTCCCCCAATGGCG
>Ga0207695_10012546_pt1 | contig 10156 bp, 8 predicted proteins | sample KBSC54metaG_FD_184354 | JGI IMG/M metagenome (GOLD analysis project Ga0207695, IMG submission 184354) | Corn rhizosphere microbial communities from Kellogg Biological Station, Michigan, USA - KBS C5-4 metaG (SPAdes) (version 2) | ecosystem: Host-associated > Plants > Roots > Rhizosphere > Soil... | reverse complement strand
TAGGAAAAATATTAATTTTAATACTTAACTATTCTTGTTTACCTGATTTAATCTTGAGATGAAAACTTAATTTACTTATCAATAATGCAACCACATGAAGATCTTCTTATCTTTTCTTTTGGCTCTATCCGGTACCTGTTGTAAAGCCCAGGAGTGGCAGGCGGAAATAATGGCGGGCGTTTCCGGATACAATGGAGACCTCACTCAGCAAAGAATTCCACTTAAAGCATTGCGGCCGGCTATCAACTTAAATTTAAAATATAACTCCGGCGATTTCGTAAACTTTCGGATAGGCCTGGCGTATGGAAGAATTGGTGCGGATGATCGGGATAATTCTGATCCTCTCCTGAAGAATCGCAAACTTAATTTCAAGAGTGATATAGTAGAATTGAATGTTATTACCGAAATTAATTTATTCGACCCTGAAAGTTATACCTCCTACCCTTATATTTTTGGCGGAGTCGGTGTGTTTTATTTTAATCCTTTCACTTACGATAACAACAATAAGAAGACCTATTTGCATCCATTAAGCACCGAGGGAGAAGGTCTTAAGGAATATCCCGGCAGGAAAAAATATTCGCTTATACAAGTATGCCTCCCCGTTGGCGTGGGTTGGAAAATACCACTAAACGAAAAATGGGATATGAGTATAGAAGGTGGTTACCGTTTTACCTTTACAGATTATCTGGATGATGTTAGTAAAAATTATATAGACCTTGGTATCCTCGCCGCTGAAAAAGGCCCAACGGCCGCGGAACTTTCATACAGGCAGTCAACTCCCCTCACCATTGCTGATGTCAGAGGCAATCCTTCTATAAAGGATGTGTATTATTTCGGCGGAATTAAATTTACTACCAGCCTCACTAATCTTTTTGGCCGCCGGTAGCAAAATTAATTTTTCATTATTTTGAACTCTACTCTCCTGTTTAATTGTCTTCCTTCATCAGTATCATTAGTTGCAACAGGTTTCGTTTCACCATAACCGTGAGAAGTAATCCTGGCCGGATCGATTCCTTTTGAAATAATATATTCCATAACAGATTTTGCCCTGTTATCACTTAATTTGAAATTGTATTCATCGGAACCACGGCTGTCTGTATGGGCGCTCATTTCAATTTCAATAGCAGGATTTTCGTTAAGCAATTTCACAACCCTGTTTAACTCGATATAAGATTCCGGTCGTAGTTCCCACTTATCAAAATCAAAAAATACATTATTTAAACGCACCACGCTCCCTACTTCTATTGGAACAAGATAGAGATCCTTATGTATTTCTTTGTACCCGGCCTTAATCAAAGAGTCAAGGTTTAAATTTTCTGATATAGCAAAATAATGGTCTGCCGTTGCTCTTATACTATAATTCTTATCATAAGGCAATACAATCTTAAATGAACCATCCGATGGATTTGAAATTCCATTCCCTGCTTCTGCTCCATCAGGCAAAGTTTCGTACACAAGAGAAGCACTCAGCGGAAGCTTTGTTTTTGAATCATAAACATTGCCACTTACTAATACCACGGGGTTGGGTTTTTCCTTTTCTAATAACTTAATACGCACGATGTCACTTGCGCCATAGCTATCCTGGTCTGTCGTCATATAGGCATATTCTCCGCCGGCATCCAGTGTAAAAAATGCATCCCAATCCGGAGTATTAATAGGGGCTCCCAGGTTCACCGGGTCACTCCATTTCTGCCATGAGTTATCCAATCGTTTACTGGTCCAAATGTCATTATCACCCAAGCCGCCCGGCCGGTCACTGCTGAAATACAGGGTTACACCATCCGATGCCAGGTAAGGTGTCATTTCATTGTACTTTGCAAGATTTATTTTTTTGCCAAGGCTTTTAGGCTCGCTCCATGTGCCATCTTTTTGTTGAAAACAAACATAAATGTCATTATTAAAACTTCCGTCTTTTTCTGACATATAAAGCAATAGTGTTTGTCCGTCACTTGCCATAGTTGCACCATATTGATTACCCCGGTTATACTTTTCATAATTTTTTATCTGGAGCATTTGCGGCTTACTCCAGTTTCCATATTTCGTGAGATAACACATACTTACACCATCACCGAAATAGTCTCCGTCAATGTATGCGTTCCGTATAAGTATGCGGTTATTATCAGGCGATATCCAAAAAACTGCATTGTATTCTGATGTATTTAATGGGCGTCCGAGATGAACAGCTTTACTCCAGTTACCCGAACTATCTCTTTCTGAAAACCAAATATCCTGCGAATTGGGCACGACATTAACCTGGGTATTGTGCGGATCGTTTTGCCTGATAAAAAACAGCAAATTGCCGTCTGCAGATATAGTTGGCCTTAGCTCATCATATTGGGTATTTATTTTTGGCCCAATATTCTCGGATTTAACGATCGTCCCGGCGGTGATTATATTTTCCTTTTGAGGTATTAATTTTAGAGTGTCACTAAAATTATCGTTGGGTGGTTGTGTTAGCCCATATTTCACGCCGGCAAGAAAAATAAAAAAGAGTATAATTTTTTTCAAAACAGGTTAATTTGACCAACTTCATAACGTAAAAAAGTAATTAACTAATATGCCTCAAATCAAATTTTAAAAAGATAATATTTCCAAAGACCTGTTCAATAATCCTGCGCTGTAATCATTTGTAACGTTATATTTAAGATAATCGGGACGGCGTTAAGATTACTGGCAATGTTTTTGAAAGATAAATATGTATCTTTTCAAATAAAAAAATATATACAAAATGAAACTCAAAAACGCCACCATTTTATTCCTTTCAGGTATTGCTTTAGGCGCCCTTGCCGGCCTTTTAATGGCACCCGATGAAGGCGCTGAAACCCGCAAGAAATTGATGAAGAAAGCAAAAAAATATAAAAAGGACTTAGCAGACAAGGCTTCTGAGTTCAAAAACAAAGCGGCAGGTTTTAAGGATGATATTGAAGGTGCCGTTAATGATGTTAAAAAAAGATTCAGTTAATTGGTGATACCTATTCTTCAATTGTGGCAATTCTTTCCCACCGGGGAGAATTGCCATTTTTATATAACCTAAGATAGATGATTCGGGTAATGCGTTCCCGGTAAATTCGTTTCTTTTCCTAAATAAAGAAACGTTCTGAAACTATTTTTCCATCTTTCACTTCGTAAACACAAAGTTCTTTCATAGCCATACGTCCTTGCCCTTTCATTGTTACATCCATATTCAGCGCACACGCAAATGAATTTGATGCAATTAATGGATCAGAAATGGTAACGCTGTGGGTTTCACCCACCATAGAGCTAAATTTTTTACCTTTTTCAAGTATGGCATTCAGTCCTTTTGTTTCTTTACCGAAATCGGGAGTTGCGTGAGGTTCTATGCTAACTGCATCGTCAGAAAATAAATCTTTCTGCGCTTTTTCAAAATCACCTTTACGGCAAAGCTCAACTAAGTGGTTGGCTATTTCACTTGTAGTCATAACTAAAGTTTTAATTGTCAGATAAGATCATTTGAATTCCCAAATGAGGTTTGCCTTCAACCTTATTGTAGTTTTTACTAAACAATTTCTTTGCCGGAATCTTTGCAATTATTAATTTATCTTCAATTCGATGATTGCAAAAAAATATTTTTAAATAAGTAGAATTCCGAAGAATATGAGAATACAAATCTTTAACTCACTAACTTTTTCCCTGGTTGTGATTGTTGCTGCATCGTGTAAAGCACCTGTTAAAGAATCTTATAAAAACTGGGAAGTCTACGGTGGAACAAAAGATGCGATGCACTATTCTTCACTAACTGAAGTTGACACCAATAACGTAAGCCAACTCCTGGTTGCATGGACGTATCATACTGGTGATGCCGATACTGCATCTCATTCACAAATTCAATGTAATCCTATTGTTATTGATGGTATTCTGTATGCGCTTACTCCAAAGATGAAAATGTTTGCTGTGGATGCAGCAACAGGTAAACAAATATGGGTTTTTGATCCTAAAACTTATATAGCGGTTGATACGAATGAACAGAAAAGATTATCAATGCAATTTACTAATACGGGCCGTGGTGTTACCTATTGGACCGACGGTAAAGATGATAAAAGAGTCTTCTATACAGCAGGTCCCTACCTCATTTGCATAAATGCTGTTACAGGGAACGCTGTAAATACATTCGGGAATAACGGACGAATTGATTTGCATGATGGCCTTGGCCGTGACGTTAAAGACCGTTATATAACTTCGAATACGCCAGGCGTTATATACAAAGATTTATTGATATTGGGTACGCGGGTTGCTGAAGATGCAACTGCTGCGCCCGGGCACTTAAGGGCTTACAATGTAGTCACCGGTAAACAGGAATGGATTTTTCATACAATACCACAACCTGGAGAATTTGGATACGATTCCTATGAAGATAAAAATGCATGGCAGCATCTTGGCTCAGCTAATAATTGGGCGGGAATGAGTGTTGACGAACAAAGAGGAATTGTATTTGTTCCAACAGGTTCAGTAGCAGCCGACTTTTATGGCGGGAAGAGATTGGGTGATGATCTTTTTGCGAATTGTGTTTTGGCATTGGATGCTGCAACCGGTAAACGTATCTGGCATTTTCAGACAGTGCATCATGATGTGTGGGACAGAGATCTTCCTGCCATTCCGGTGTTAGCCACTATCACAAAAGATGGTAAGAAAATTGACGCTGTTGTTCAAACAACCAAATCAGGATTTATTTTTTTATTTGACCGGAAAACGGGCAAACCAATTTACCCGGTTGAAGAAAAACCAGTTCCGACGCAATCAGAACTTTTAGGTGAAAAACTATCGTCTACCCAACCATTTACCACATTACCAAAACCATTTGTAAGGCAGGTTTTAAATGAAGATGATTTAAATAACCTTATTCCTGATTCATCTTATAATGATATTAAAAAAAGATTAGTGTCTTATAAAACTGGCAACATGTTCAACCCACCCTCAAAGGAAGGCACCGTTATATTCCCAGGCTTTGATGGTGGCGCTGAATGGGGTGGTCCTGCTTTTGATCCTTCCACGGCCATATTATATGTGAATGCCAGTGAAATGCCATGGATACTAACAATGATTGATGTAAAGAACGATAAAATAAATAACGAAACTTATTTGCAGGCCGGCCAGCGTTTATACATGCAGCGTTGTGTTTCCTGTCATGGGCCTGAAAGAAAAGGTGGAGGAAATTATCCATCCCTGATTGATGTTAATAAAAAATATAATGCAGCGGCCTTTAATCAGCTTGTTTCTAACGGGCGTAAAATGATGCCTGCTTTCAATACTTTGTCGGATGAAGAAAAAAATGCAATCGCATCATTTATCCTTGATATGAAAAATATTCAGAATAAGAAATTTATACCCTCGCCTGAAACAAAAGATCCTTACCTGCAACTTCCTTATACTAATACGGGTTACAATAAATTTCTTACGAAAGAAGGTTATCCCGCCGTAAAGCCGCCATGGGGAACATTAGCAGCTATCAACCTAAATACAACACAAGTTGTTTGGAAAGATACTTTAGGAGATTATCCTGAATTAAAAGCCCGGGGAATACACTCGGGAACAGAAAACTACGGAGGCCCGGTTGTCACCGCAGGCGGGCTTGTATTTATAGCGGCAACTAGTGATAGCAAAATAAGAGCATTCAATAAAAGAACCGGGCAATTACTATGGGAAGCCGACTTACCTGCATCTGGCTTTGCAACGCCAGCAGTTTATAATGTTAGCGGGAAGCAATATCTCGTAATAGCCTGTGGTGGGGGCAAATTAAAAACAAAGTCAGGAGATGCATATGTTGCCTTTGCTCTACCTGGCAATAAATAAAAAGAAAAATTCTTCCGGCTTTTAATGATGTTTAAAGATTCTTATCTTTCGTGCACCAAAAACAGAACACTTCGATGGGGAAGAAATTGTTTCTTATTTCTTTATCGTGTTTAGTTATACAATGCTCTAGCGATGCGGTCGCTCAATCAAAGCGCATATATTCCAACAGCCAGCTAAGTTTTCAATACGGTTTTTCAGTGAAAGGCTTGGTAGAATTTAGCTTTACCAGAAAATCGCAAAAGCCTGTTTTTCGCTTGTGCAGCGATTTTGGTATTGGCTCTAACGTGTTGGCCAGAGCCCTTTATTTTTCGATTAATACGGAGCTTCAATTATATAACGGCGGGCTGGGTAGCAGACGACGCGAGGAAAATAAAAGGCCGGGAGTTACGCTCGATATTATTAATGCGTTTACACTCACTACTGGCCTTCGGAATTACTTAACCCAGGATAGCCTGCCTCACATTATCAATACCGACCGTAATGTGCCATTATATTTTTTTTCTAATTTCAGTTATCCTGCTCTTCAAAATCCTTATAGTTATTCGTTTTCCGCAGGAACCAATTTTATTTTTTCTACAGACAGGTATAAAAGCAGTCAACGTGTTGGTTTTTTAAACGTCCATCTCCATACTATCCAGGTCTCATACTATAATGATGGCGGTACTCCTTTTGAACAAACTTACCTGGGAGATGGTAAAGATCGATACTATTCGGGTGGCGCATTAATAAGCTATCATGGCGTAACAAATGATGGAATAAACCTTGTGGAATTATCTTTCAATAAATTTACCGGCTACACAAAAAATGCATTTGAAGTTTCAAACAAACTTGATCTCGCCTTTGTAAATTATAATAATTCAGAAGAAAAATATTATAACAAAAGTCTCTGGTCGCTCAATGTTGGTAATCCTGAAAAAGGATATGGACTAACGCTAAACCGTTATAACTATACTAACTGGGATGTACAGGACCTTATACATTTTACAAAATTTTATTCTTACCACCTGGTTCCGTATGATGATTATTTTTCTATTAGCGGAAATTATTATTTTGATTATACTAATATAGGCCTCAGATGAAACAAACTGCCTCGATACTGCTTTGCATTGTAATATGGTGCTCGTGCAGCAGAGGTAAATATTATATTTCCAACACTTTTAGAAAATACGATATCAGCGAGATGCAATCTGTAGAACTGGATTCTACTTATAACTTTTATTTACGGGAAGTTTATGAAGACAAGAATGAAAAGAACGAAAATATTTTAAAAACAAACGTTGATAAAAAAGATACTGCCAATAAAAAAAGAATTGAAGTAGAGTACCTGCTGCTATCATGGGCGCATCAAAATGCCATTTATATTACCACGGTTCCCGATAAATACCAGAACTATTATGCTTCAAATTTTATTGCTGATACGCTAATTAATGCTTACGATTTCAGCACTTTTTATTTTGGAAAAATAACGGATGACGGAGAGAGTATCTTCTTTATATCCAACAACGGAAAGAAAGTTATTACCTGGGACATAAGGCCGTTTATAACGCGAAAATTTTCAAATAAATTATCTATCAGGGAAATTGCAGTACAAAGGAATGACCAGGTAGAAAACGTTATTTTACTTAATAAGGCATTAGAAGAACCTGTAACATTTAACCATCAAAATAATTTTACAATCATATTCGCAACACCTCGTAAAAAGCCGATGGTAAGCAGCGACTACATTGAATTTTGTAAACTAAAAGATCATAAAATTTATTTTAATGCAGGCCTACATGGTTCCAATATTTATTTCAGGTTTGATAAAAATATTCCTGATTCCAAAGATTCTGCCATTCGTTTCGATTATCACAGAACGAGGTATGCTCCACTAAGGGATTTACATTAAATACACTACAAAGTTGCAAACGGCCCTTCTTAAAAAAACATCCTTTTACTATAAATTGTGAAACCTTCTTATTATATTTATCTCCTCAAAATAATCTGTAGTTTTTACCCCCAACTGCAGTACGCTATACCAATCCAACATTTCATCAGATAAGACCGGGTTTTTGTCAAACAAGCTTAAGTATTATTTAAAATCTTCAGGATGATAAAAAATTTTATCCGTCAATCATTTACCTTAATAATTTTAGGGGCTACGTTAAGCAATGTTTCTGTTGCACAAAATTCATTGCTGGTCAACTTTGGGTCCGCTTCATGCAATGGTTCCGGTGAACCTGCATTTTCACTCATTAAGGATCCGCTAACTGACACAGCTTCCAACTTACTCACCTGCAGTCTTGCAAACCAGGTTCCGGATATTTTTGCTGTGTTTGTAGCTTACAATCCAAAGGATAATAAACTATATGCGGCGGATATAAGAGCGGGTAATACTAAAATATGGGTACTCGATATTGGGTTGCCTGCAAATATCAACTGCCCGTTAAATTTAAGCGCCACGCCCGATTATACCTATAGCTATGTTTCTAACAATTTCGAGTTTGATAACAACGGTGATCTTTGGTCGTTCTCGGGTTATAACGATACACTTGGGCAATGTAACATCGATAAATTTGATGTGACAACCGGAACGGTACTTAATACGCGAACTGTACAATTTCCGGAAGGTTATTTTCCTACCAGCATTTCCAGCGGAGATATTACCATCCTTCCCAATGGACGTATGTTTGCTACCCTGGGGAGCTTTCCTTCGAAGTTGTATGAAATTAAGAACTATAATACCAGCACGAATGCTACGGCATTATTTTTAGATTCATTACCACAAAGCTGTTATGGAATCGCATACCTCAATGGAAAATTAGAAATCACGGGCACTGACTTTTCGGGAACTTGTTATTATTATACATATGACATCGCCACTAATTTTCTCGATTCAATACAAAGCTTCCAGGGCGGTCAATTACCTATTGATAACACCAGCATCACTCCTTCTGTTGGCGTTACCAAGCAACTAGTGAATATGGTTAAAGTAAATAATAATACCGCCGACCTAACCTATGACATCTACGCCAGGAATTTAGGAAATGTCGCCCTGAATAATATTAATGTAAGTGACAACCTTGCAGGCGTTTATGGAGCGGGAAATGTATCCAACATAAATGTGTCTTTTGTTCCAGGAGAAAATGCAGCCAACCTTCTATTGAATCCGTCTTACAACGGGAATAATGACAGTGATTTATTAATGGCTGGTCAAAACCTGAACAACCAGACTTCAGTTAATACTGATTATTTTTTGAAACTTCGTTTAAGCTTCCGCGTTACCAATCTTAACCCTGCAATTGTCTATGAGAATTCAGCTATAGGAACGGCTACCATTGGCAGCATCGGAACTTCAAGTTTTAGTAATGTTGCTGACTCTTCTAACAATGGTCCGGAAAGCGCTGTGGATCCTAATAACGATGGCAATGCTACCGAGCCAGGCGAAAATAATCCAACTCCTTTTAACTTCGGAACGTTGCCTGTAAAATTTGTTAATGTAAATGCATCTCTTATAAATAACACCACTGTGCTGATAAAATGGATAGTTGCGACACCAACCGTTAACTCAGATAAATTTGATGTTGAGTTTAGCACTGATGGAAAAAACTTTAACGCAATCGGCAACTTAAAAATTGATAATACCAACCAAAGTAATTACCAGTTTTTACACTCCAGCATACCGGAAGGAAATCTATATTACCGCATTAGGGAAACTGACATTGATGGTGAATACGTATACAGTGACATTGTTGTTATGCATAATAATAACACTTCCGCAGGTGTTGTTATTTTTCCGAACCCGGCAAACAATTATATTACGATTACTGCCCCAACTATTGGAAGCGGTAAAACGAAAATAATTTTGTATGATGCTGTTGGTAAAATGATAAGTTCTTCATTATTGTCCGGAACTACAATAAGAATTAATACAAACTTTCTTCTTAATGGCACATATGTTTTGAAATTAATAAGTAATGGAACTGCAACAACACAAAAAGTAATGATTTTGCATAAGTAGCGAATTCGAAATCCCGATTGCCGGATATTTTCATAATTTAGCCCTCATTACAATTTTTTTTATGCCCATAAGTATCGCTTTGCTGGCAGAATTACAACATGAAGCTGGTAATTCAAGAAAGATGATTGAACGGGTACCAACCGATAAACTGGATTGGCGGCCACATGAAAAATCTATGACGATAGGAAGGTTGGCTACACATATTGCCGACATACCTATTTGGTTTGGCAGAACAATTAATACCGATGAATTTGATTTTGCGACTGCAGTTTTTAATCGCGATGTTAAAGAAAATACGAGCGCAATATTGGAATTGTTTGATGAGAGGCTGCGGGAGGCTGTAGATAT
>Ga0207695_10012544_pt1 | contig 10159 bp, 9 predicted proteins | sample KBSC54metaG_FD_184354 | JGI IMG/M metagenome (GOLD analysis project Ga0207695, IMG submission 184354) | Corn rhizosphere microbial communities from Kellogg Biological Station, Michigan, USA - KBS C5-4 metaG (SPAdes) (version 2) | ecosystem: Host-associated > Plants > Roots > Rhizosphere > Soil... | reverse complement strand
GGATGTGGGTAGCGGTGGTGGTCTACCTGGCATTCCATTGGCCCTGGCCCACCCTAATCAACATTGGGTTTTGCTGGATAAAGTCCAAAAAAAAACCCGATTTCTGCTGCAAGTGATTGCTGAGTTGGGATTAAAAAATGTCTCCGTTGTTTGTAGTGCCTGTGAAGATTTCCACCCGGAAGCAGGTTTTGATAGCATCGTTTCCCGCGCCTTTGGTAGGATAGGAATGTTTTTAAAAGTCACAGAGCATCTGCTCGTCCCCCAAGGAAGATTTCTTGCCATGAAAGGGGCTTATCCTACTGAGGAATTGGCCGAGCTTCCCGATGGCTTTAGTGTAGTAGATGTGCAAAAATTAGAGATTCATGGCTTAGCAGCTGAACGCCATCTAGTCAGCATTGTAAAAACGGCGGCATTAGAAAATAAGGGGATCCTGTGACCAAAATCATAGCTATTGCGAATCAAAAAGGTGGTGTGGGCAAAACCACGACCAGCATCAATCTTGCTGCTTCTTTCGCCACCATGAAACGCAAGGTGCTCTTAATCGACCTCGATCCCCAGGGCAATACTACCGCGGGCAGCGGTGTCGATAAAACCCAAATCGTCTGGGCGGCACAGCATGTACTCTTGCGCGAAGTAGAATTAGATCAAGCCGTGATTAAAACCACGGGCGGTTATGATTTATTACCAACTTATCATGAATTGATTGTCGCTGAAGTCGAACTCATGCAAATGGCCGAGCGCGAATTTCAATTGAAGCAAATTTTGCAAAAATCCACCCAGTATTATGATTTTGTTTTAATTGACTGTCCACCCTCACTCAATATTTTAACCGTCAATGCCTTGGCCGCTGCAAATTCGGTTTTAGTGCCGATTCAATGTGAATATTTTGCTTTAGAAGGGTTAAGCGGCTTGCTCAACACCATTGAACAAATCCGAGTTTCAACCAACCCACATTTGCAAATCGAAGGTTTGTTGCGCACCATGTACGATGGTCGCAATCGCTTGGCTGTTGATGTTTCCAATCAACTCCTGAAGCATTTTCCCGGCCGTGTGTATAGCACAGTCATCCCCCGTAATGTACGTTTGGCCGAAGCGCCCAGTCATGGCCTACCTATCATCCGCTATGATGAAAAATCACAGGGTGCCATTGCCTATTTAGCCTTGGCCGGTGAAATTCTCCGCAAAGCTGAAAAGAAACAGGCACAGCAGCCAGAACGTTTAGAAGAAATTGTGTAATACTCTATGTTTCCGCAAATAAAAACCGCTGTTCCAGGACCCCAATCAAGAAAAATCATTGCTGAACTGGCTGAATATGAATCACCTGCCATCACCGCACGGCATTTATCTCGCGCACGCGATGGGGGTATGGATTGTCCCATCGTTTGGGCCAAAACCGAAGATGTCTTTGTGGAAGATGTCGATGGTAATCGCTTTATTGATTTAACCTCTGGCTTTGGCGTCGCCAATATTGGTCACGCTCATCCCACCGTGGTTAAAGCGGGACAAGAACAACTGGCACAAATGCCTCACGCCATGGGAGATGTTTTTCCTGCTCACAACAAACTGCTCTTGGCCAAGCGCCTGGCACAAATCACTCCGGGAAATTTAAAACGCACTCTCTTTGCTAATGCAGGATTTGAAGCTGTTGAAGCCGCGCTCAAAACCGCCATGATCAAAACTGGCAAACCGGGCATCATTGCCTTTGAGGATGCCTATCATGGATTAGGTTATGGTGCCCTGGCAGTCACTTCTTATCGCGAGCATTTTCGCAAGCCTTTTTTGCCGCAAATTAATCCGCATATTTATCGTTTGCCTTTTCCGACTGAACTGGGAAACTTCGCCAACCTTTTAGAAGAAACCATTCAAAAAGCAGAAAAATCAGCAGCGCCCATTGGAGCCTTAATCATAGAACCTATTCTAGGGCGTGGCGGCATACTCGAAGCACCCTTGGAATGTTTAAAACACATTCGTCAAATTTGCTCTCATTATCAAATCATCATGATTGCTGATGAAATTTGCACTGGCTTTGGCCGCACTGGCTCTTGGTTTGCTCTGGAACATCCTGAAGTGATTCCTGACTTGCTTTGTTTGGGCAAGGGCATGAATGGTGGCTTTCCTATTTCTGCTGTCATTGGCAGTGATGAAGTCATGGCAGGTTGGGGAGATGCCCAAGGTGAAGCTATACATACCTCTACTTTCTTAGGCAATCCTGTCGGCTGTGCTATGGCCCTGGCCTGCATTGAGGTTCTTGAAAAAGGCTTGTTGTCCCAAGTCAAACAGAGCGGTGATTATTTAAAATCACAGTTACTCAACTTACAAAAAGAATTTCCTCATCTTGCTAAGATTCGCGGCCGAGGTTTGATGTTGGGCCTCGAATTTCAGCATGCGGATAAAAATTTTGTGCTCAAGCTATCCAAAGCTTTATTACAAAAAGGTTTTATTGCTCTGCCTTGCGGTGTGCAAAGTAATATTTTAGGATTGACACCGCCTTTCACGATTAGTCATCAACAGATTGATTATTTCATAGAAATTTTATCCAATATCCTTTCATTTAAGAAATTAGATTACTTAAAGAAACATCCTGACACTATTCAAAGTGATCCTGATGATTTAATTCATCTCAATTGGTAATAAACATGCCGCTAAACACAAAAATCCTAAATCACATTCTCCACGCCCAAGGAAATTTTAATACCTTAGCCTTGGAAGTTTTTGCCTACCAATTTCAACATTGCCAAACTTATCAAGCTTATTGCCGACGTCTTAATAAAACACCAGATCAGGTTTCACATTGGAAAGACATTCCAGCTGTATCCACTGAAGTATTTCGTGAATATAATTTATGCACTCTGCCACCTGAGACCGCTCAATATGTTTTTCAGACCAGTGGTACTTCGCAAGAAATCAAGGGCAAGCATTATTATCATGACTTAACTCTATATCAAGCTGCCATTCAGATGAGTTTTATGAAGGGCCTGGGCTTAAAGCCTCAAACTCGTGCGCTTTTCCGTGTTTTGACACCCAGCTTCACTGAGGTGTCCACTTCATCCCTGTATTTCATGTTTCAAAAAGTCTTGGAATGGTATGGCGAACCGGGTTCACGCTTTTATTTTAAAAATAATGAACTCGATGAAGCACAATTGATTCAAGATTTACAAGAAGATGCCACTTTAAACCGTCCGGTGATTCTCTTGGGCACCGCTTTTTCCTTCGTCAATTTCTGCGATTATTTGCAGGAACAGCAAATCATCTTAAAATGTCCACCTGGCTCCAGGCTATTAGAAACTGGGGGATTAAAAGGACGCACACGCACTGTCTCTCGCCCTGAACTCTATCAACATTTTTCTCATTTACTGGGCTTGGAACTCAATCACTGTTTTTCAGAATATGGGATGACTGAATTATCCAGTCAATGTTATTCACAGCCTAACAGTCATCATTTCATATCACCGCCTTGGATGTCCATTCAAATCATTGACCCAGAAACCGGGAAAGAAGTAGAACCAGGCAAAACTGGTTTAGTGCAATTTTTTGATTTAGCTAATCTTACCGCTGTTTCTGCAGTAATAACCTCTGATTTAGCTATTCGTCTAGATCCTGGCTTTGAATTACAGGGACGAGCCCCTCAAGCTATTATCCGCGGCTGTTCAACGGTATTTGAAAAATAAGAGCAGAAAAAATGCGACTGAGCTTAACAAGCACCCTGACTCAAATTGCCCATTCCTGGCTAGACCCTAATTATCCTTTACGCCAGCAAGCCCTAGACCAGGCTGCTTCAGAATTTTGTTTGTCAGCGCCCAGTTTTAAATTAGCCTTAGAATGGATCTTTAGCCTATGGACAGAAACCAAGATCAACTCATTTATCCAGAAAAATCCTTATCAGCAGAATCGTTATGCCGCACAGATCTTGGCTTGCACCACCCCTGCCATGATTGCTCAGGGCTTTTTACAAGGCGCCATCCTGAATATACCGCAATGTTTAAAAATTCCCAGCAAGCAACCCTGCTTTGCTCAACTCTTGCATCAATCATTTGCCGAACATTCTGCTGAATTGGCGCAATTATTTGAATTATGCACTGGACAAGATGATTTATCGGGATTTTATGCCAAATTGAAACAAGCAGATTTGGTATTCGCTTATGGACGCGATGAAACCATGGCGACCCTGAGACAGCAAATCTCACCCCAGGCTATTTTTGTTGCCCATGGTCATGTGGAATCTGCCGCTATTATTTTTAAAGAAGCTGCGCAAGAAGAAGCACTGCTCTCATTAGCCTATGATATGCTGAGTTATGATCAGCGGGGTTGTCTATCGCCTCGCCTTGTCTTGATTGAAGAAGGTGGTGAACGCTCTCCTGCAGAAGCTGCTCGCCGTTTTGCTGAAATTATTCTACCTCCTCTTGCCCAACAATTACCTCGCGGTGGTTTATATCCCGGTGAAGCCACTGAGATTTTGCATCAACGCAGTGTTTATGGTTTTCGTGGACCAGTATATTGCGGAGCAGACTGGACAGTCTGCTACAGCGAAAAACAAGACTGGCCGCAAACAGTTCTGCCGCGTTTTATGCCTATACTGCCCTTTGATTCCCATCAGCAATTAATAAAAATCCTGGCTCCTATCAAAGAGCGCTTGATCAGCCTGGGTTGTGCAGGGCCCGCAGAAAAGCAAATATTTTTAAAGCAAATGCTTATAAATCAAGTAGTTCCTTTGGGAGAAATGCAGAGACAGGTGTTGGTATTTTAGAGTATAATTTTAAGTCTTAGGCACACATAATATGAAACTAGCATTTTGTCTTTATCGATATTTTCCTTTTGGCGGATTGCAGCGCGATTTTCTGCGGATTGCTCGCATCTGCCTGCAACGCGGCCATGAAGTCCATGTTTACACCGGCTCCTGGGAAGGCGAGCAGGAACCTGGTTTGTTCATCCATCTCCTGACACCTCGCGGCTGGCAAAATCACAGTCGCTGCCGTTCCTTTTCCCAGCAATTGTCCACATGCTTGAAAACAGAGAAATATGACTTGGTGGTGGGCTTCAATAAAATGCCAGGATTAGATGTCTATTATGCCGCAGATGTCTGCTATCAATCACGCATCAAAAACTCGAAACCCTTTTGGTATCGTCTCTTACCGCGCTATCGTCAATACCTTAAAGATGAGCGTGCCGTTTTTTCGCCTCAGGCTCAAACGCAAATATTAATTCTATCTCCGATGCAGGGAGAAGAATATCGCCGCTGTTACCATTTGCCGGAAGAGCGTTTTCATTTATTACCTCCCGGAATTTCTCCTGATCGCAGAGCCCCTGAGAATGCGAACGAGATTCGCGCAGAAATACGTGAATCCTTCAATATACAGAATGATGAAAATATTTTATTGATGGTGGGTTCAGGATTCAAAACCAAAGGGTTAGATCGCCTATTGTTAGGTCTAGCCGCTCTGCCTACTGAATTAAGAAATAAAACCCAACTGTGGGTCATTGGCCAAGATCAGACTGCGAAATTTGTGCAACAAGCCCGAACCCTAGGTCTTGAATCACACGTTCATTTTCTCGGCGGACGCCATGATGTCAATCGCTTTTTCCTGGCAGCCGATTTTCTGGTTCATCCAGCCTATCATGAAAATACGGGCACAGTGATTCTGGAAGCCCTGGTCGCTGGTCTGCCTGTGCTCACCGTAGATGTCTGTGGTTATGCCCCTTATGTGCACGCCGCGCAGGCAGGCATAATCTTGCCCTCTCCTTATCATCAGAAACATTTTAATCTCGCGCTACAAGCACTCTTGCTATCTCCCTTGCGCAAAACCTGGCAACAAAATGGCCTTGCCTTTGCTCAATTATCCGATATTTATAGCTTGCCGGAGAAAGCTAGCGATTTTCTTGAACAAGCCTCGCAATCCTGGGCTACTTTGAACTTTAAAGAATTCATGCAATTGCAAGGACAAACTTATCGCACCTTAGAAGGACGTCGCACACAGCGCATCTTGATACATAACCAAACGTATTTTATCAAACAGCATTTTGGTGTGGGTTGGAAAGAGATTTTCAAAAATCTGTTACAATTCAAATTACCCATCATTAGCGCCAAAAATGAATGGCAAGCCCTCCAGCGTTTACAAGAATTAGGTGTGATGACCCCTAAACTTAAAGCTTATGGTCGTCGTGGGTTTAATCCCGCACGGATGCAATCCTTCCTCTTGATGGAAGAATTGAAAACCATGATCAGCCTAGAAGATTTTTGCCGCCACTGGAAAACTCAGGCACCCTCTGTCGTACTCAAGCGCGCCCTCATAGCAAAAGTTGCCAGCATCGCCAAAACCATGCACGAAAATGGCATCAATCACCGTGACTTTTATCTCTGCCATTTTCTTCTTGATCCCGCCTCGCTGTCCAAGGCCCAGCCTGACCTTTATCTCATTGATCTACATCGAGCCGGTTTACGGAAAAAAATAGCTCGGCGCTGGCTCATTAAGGACTTGGCGGGACTTTATTTTTCAAGCAAGAACTTAGGTCTAACCCCGCGCGATTATTGGCGCTTTATAAAGCTTTATCGCCAAGAAGGGATATACGATAGTATATCCAAGGAAATGCGTTTTTGGCGACAAGTCGTAAAATGTGGAGAAAAGCTTTACCATGCCCATGCTGTACCCCGATAAGAAATCTCTTCAAGCACAGGACCTTAGCCGGCAGAAACTGCTAAAAGCCAGCTATGATTTTTCTTCCTCATTCCTATTGACCTTGGCCCATCATGAACAGCCCTTATGCTGCGAAGAAGTTGTGCGCATTGTCCCCGGCAAGCGCCTGGTCGCTTTTGGCCAGTGGAATAATCGCGAAGTCGTGGCCAAAATTTTCTTCAGTCGTCAGGCCAAGCAACATCAACAACGCGATCTCAAAGGGGCACAGGCTTTAATGGCTGCTAAAATACCCTCACCTGCCCTGCTGCACATTGACACCAATCAAGATCGCTCCATGCAAATTCTCATTTTTGAGCGAATTGCCAATGCTCAAAGCCTAGAATCTTTTTGGCAGACTAAAAAAAATTTCTCTGACAGTGAAAATATCCTACATGTCTTGGCCATTGAGTTGGCTACTCAACATGTGCTGGGTTTGGTGCAGGAAGATTTGCACTTAAAAAATTTTCTGGTGGCCAACGATAAAATTTATACTTTAGATGGTGCTAGCATCCAAGATCATGAAGGCGCCTTATCCAAAAAACAAAGCTTAGAAAATCTAGCCTTGCTATTTTCCCAACTGGGTATTCATACTCAGCCCTTGCAGCAGCGTCTATTTCAAAGCTATGTTAAAGCCCGAAGCTGGTTAGTTGAAAAAGCTGATGTCAATTTTTTACAGAAATCTATTCAACATTGGAATCGCTCTCGCTGGCACTATTACAGCAGAAAAATTTTTAGATCCAGCACACAATTTGCAAAAACCAGAAATCTTACTCGCTATAGTATTCATGATCGTCAATATACATCGCCAAGCTTTCAAAAATTTCTAGCCGATCCTGATGCTTTTTTAAAGCACGCAGATGCCCTAACATTAAAAAATGGACGAACTTCCACTGTCGTCAACATTCAAATCGATGGGCGCGCCTTGGTTGTCAAACGTTATAACATTAAAAATTTCTGGCATGGCTTGATCAAGATGATCAAACCTTCGCGAGCTCAAACCTCTTGGCGTTTAGCGCATCAATTACAATTTGTAGGTATCAACACCGCCAAACCCGTGGCCTTTATTGAAAAACGATTTTTAGGCTTGCGAAGAAAATCCTATTTCGTGATGGAATATATTGAAGGCACGCGTGCCGATCACTTCTTCAATACCCCTGCGCATGATAGTGTAACTTGTGCCCTGGTTGCCAAAAAGATCATTGCCTTATTCTTTAATTTAGCCCGGTTACGACTTTCTCATGGCGATCTTAAAATCACCAATATCCTTTTGAATACCCACCTCGATCCCGCTTTAATTGATTTAGATAGCATGCGTGAGCATTATTCTTCCCTGAGTTTGTGGCACCGTTTCCGCAAGGACATGCAGCGCTTTCTGGAAAATTGGCGCGAAGAACCCAGCTTGCAGCAAGTGTTTCAAAATCTGATTAACGAAATTCAATGATGACTTTACACTGGCGATGTCATTTAATACTGATATGTTTATGGATACAAATTTTTTTTATAACGGATATCAGCGCTCAGGATAAAATTATGTCGATGCCCATAATAGAGAATAAGGATGGATCAATTTAATTGCAAATAGAATAGTAATTAATTTAGTGGTTACCACTGAATAATTACTATTCATTTCTTAAAATTATAATAAATTATTGCCGCTTCTTCTAAAAACTCTATAATATCCTCGCAAGAAATAGGATAGTAACATCGAGAAAAACGAGGGGTGACTGAATAGTGAAGTACCGCAGCCTTTTTTTGGCCTTACTGATAATCGTGGCCTGCCCCAGCTATTCCGCTGTTTCTCATCCAGCAGAAGTCCTTGATGAATTAAATAAAGCCGCCCTATTTTATAAAATCCATCATCGAAAATATAACCTGCGCCTTTCTGTACCCGGGTTATGGGTGGGTTGGACTGGTGTAGCTCTGGACTATAAGATCAGTCCTGCTATTACCATTGGACCGACTGGCAAATATTTTGCTTACGGGGCCAGTTCAGGTTTTGAAGCCGGCATCCAAATGAATTATGCCTTGAATGGCGATGTCCTGAGTCGGGGCTGGTTAGTGAATACTTACGTTCAATATTATCAATCCAATTATAATCACAAGAGACAAAATTCTTCGAGCGTTGTGGGAGCTAACTTGAATTATCAATGGATCTGGGATAGTGGATTTAACTTGCAATTAGGTACTGGCTTGACTTACACCACCATCAAACTGCCTGTCAGCGTCAGCAATGAGAATATTCATCCGAATTTTGACTTCACCGTTGGTTATTCTTTTTAGTTCTCACCCCCTAATTGAATACTCGCTAGCCGGGTATAAATTGATCCTCCTCTCTGCGGCTCACTTTTGAATAATACAATTTCATTGATAAATATTTCAGGTAACCCTGGCCAAGCGAAGGCACTTAAATATTCAGGATCAAGATGGTGCAAGCCTTCTACTCTGGCCAGGGTCAAGTGCCCGCGAAAAGGGCGATCTTCAACCGGATAAGCACAAGCCACCATCGCCTTACCAATCACAGCAGACAATTCCCTCAAATTATCCTGATGCTCCGTTTTTAAACTCAGCACCCGAGGGACCTCAGTACTGGGAAACCATTCTGGTTGGCCAAGTTGCAAATAAAAAGACTTTAGTCCTCTCAGCACTGAACGCACCTGCTGCAACAAAGGCAGCAGTGCTTCTTCTGGAAGAGCTGCCATAAACTGTAAGGTAATATGTAAATTTGCTGCTTTCACCCAACGAAATTGCCTGGTTTTATATTTCTTTTCCAGATATTCCTTGAGCTCAGCCATAGCCTCTACTAAGTGATGCTTTTGTTCAACTGGCAAATCCAGAGCAAAAAACGCACGAATAAAAACCGGTTCCATAAAATATTAACCAGTTAATGCTTGCATAAATAGATGAATAAAATGGGAGACTTCCTATAAGATTAGGTTTGTCGAGAACCTGGTCAAACAAGGAAGCCCGCTTATGGTTAAAAAGATAGCTTATCGCGTCCGTAATTGGAAGACTTACAATCGCAGTTTAATTAACCGAGGTAATTTGACACTCTGGTTCTCAGAAGATGCCATCAAAAGCCGGTACCAAAAGTCCCAAGCAACAATCGAGGCTGCTCTTTCACTTACAGCAACACCTATGTCGAGTTAGCCCTGACACTGCGAGCCTTATTTCGATTTTCACTAAGAGCAACACAGAGGCGAGTTAACTCTAACCCCTTGAATTTATAGAGTCTCCAAAAACAAATTCTCTTCTATAGGGCTTGTTGCATAAATCAATTTTTTAGCGAAAACACCCTATTTTTAACTACAGGTCATTCTCTGATGAAATTGGGTAGGCCTAATTGATTCATTTTATTCAGCATATAGCAACGTAAAGCTAATTCGGTAACTTGATTTCTGAAAATTCTACCGGAAGCGTGAGCGCCAAATATTTTTTTTAGCCTTGAGAAGGCCGTTTCAGATAAACTTCTACGATGATAATTATTTTTTATC
>Ga0207695_10012541_pt1 | contig 10161 bp, 8 predicted proteins | sample KBSC54metaG_FD_184354 | JGI IMG/M metagenome (GOLD analysis project Ga0207695, IMG submission 184354) | Corn rhizosphere microbial communities from Kellogg Biological Station, Michigan, USA - KBS C5-4 metaG (SPAdes) (version 2) | ecosystem: Host-associated > Plants > Roots > Rhizosphere > Soil... | reverse complement strand
GGCAAATCTGAACGAGCGGGCCGATCTCGATGGGGTGCGGCGCTCGCAGGCGCATGTCGATGCGTTGCTGGCGCGCGAGGCTTCGCGCGGCATTGCGCCGCGCCGCACGCTGCTCGCGGGCTTCTCCCAGGGTGGTGCGATCGCGCTCTATGCCGGCCTGCGGTTCGACGCGCGACTCGCCGGCATCATTGCGTTGTCGGCGTACCTGATCGGCGCCGATCAGGTCGACGCGCAGGCGAGCAGCGCCAATCGCGACGTGCCGATTTTCATGGCGCACGGAACGCAGGATCAGGTGATCGCGCTCACGTGGGCGGAACACTCGCGCGACGTGCTCGAGGCGGGCGGGTGGCCGCTCGAATGGCGCGCATATCCGATGGATCATGCTGCGGTGATCGAGGAGCTGGTCGCGGCCGGCGCGTTCATCAAACACGTTCTATCAGATTAGAAGCGCCGTATAAACAGAATGTTATTGAATATCGTTGATGTAGTTTAGAGCATCCGACACGTTCGTCCCCGAACGTCATTTCCTGGGCTCGAACTTGAGCGACGCGGAGTTCATGCAGTAGCGCAATCCCGTGGGCGCGGGCCCATCCGAAAATACGTGTCCGAGATGCGCATCGCAGGCCGCGCACACGACCTCGGTGCGCTGCATGTTGTACGAGTTGTCCTGATGTTCCTGCACGTTGCCGGGTGCGACCGGCGCGAAGAACGAGGGCCAGCCGCAACCGGCATCGAATTTGGTGTCCGATTCGAACAGCGGGGTGCCGCAGCACACGCAGCGGTACGTGCCCGGCGCGTCGTTGTCCCAATATTCGCCGGTGAAGGGAGCCTCGGTGCCCTTTTGTCGTGCGACGCGGTACTGCTCGGGCGTCAATTCCGCTTGCCAGTCGGCATCCGTTTTATGCGTGGTGTCGTTCATGATCGGACCGTGTCGGTGAAAGATTCGCTTCGGCGCGGCCAACGGACCGCATGCGCTATAGTGGGGCTTCTCCTCGCATCCTTACAGTTTCTTCCGCTTTGGATACCGCACCCGCCGAGTCGTTCCGCCGGGATGCCCGCGTCATCGGCGTCGTCAGCCTCGCGCACGGCGTTTCGCATTTCCTGCAACTTGCGCTGCCGCCGCTGTTTCCGCTGCTGCGCGCGCAGTTCGACGTCTCGTGGACGCTGCTCGGGTTCGTCGCCGGCGTATTTTACGTGGCGAGCGGCCTCGTTCAATTCACGGCCGGATTCGTCGTCGACCGGCTCGGCGCGCGCCCCGTGCTGCTCGCAGGACTGACGCTGCTCGCCTGCGGCACGCTCGCTGCCTCGCTCGCGCCGAACCCCTGGTGGCTCTTTCCGTGCGCTGCGATCATGGGCGCTGGCAACGGCGTCTTCCATCCTTCCGATTTCGCGATACTGAACGCGAACGTCACGGCGCGCCGGCTCGGCCACGCGTATTCGACGCACGGAGTCGGCGGCAATCTCGGGTACGCGCTCGCACCGGTCGTGAGCTTCGGATTGGGCGCGGCGTTCGGCTGGCGGACTTCACTGCTCGTCATGGGCAGCGTCGGGGTCATCGTGCTCGGGATGCTCGCGCATCAGCGGCGCATCCTGACCTCGCAGCGTGCGCCGGATGCGCATCTGCATACGCTGTCGGGCAGCGTTGCGCTGTTCATGCAGCCGGCGATCCTGCTGTGCTTTTTCTACTTCATCTTCCAGACGACGGCATCGATCGGTCTGCAGACGTTTTTGCCACCCGCACTGAACACGGGTTTCGGCGTGCCGCTCGTGATCGCGACGTCGGCAGTCACCGCGTACCTGCTCGGCGGCACGACGGGCATCGTGATCGGCGGCTTTCTCGCTGTGCGCACGACGCGGCACGACCGCGTTGCCGCGACCGGCCTGCTGATCGGCGCGACGCTGCTGGCGCTCGTCGCGGGCAACGCCGTGTCGCTGCACTTCATCGTGCCGATGTTCGTCGTCATCGGACTCTTCATCGGCGCGACGGGTCCCTCGCGCGACCTGATCGTGCGAAACGCGACCCCGAGAGGCGCGGCCGGGCGCGTCTACGGGTTCGTCTATTCGGGCCTCGACATCGGCTCGATGCTCGGCCCGGTATGGTTCGGCATCATGCTCGACCACGGGCTCGCGCGCGAAGTGTTCTTCGTCATCGCTGCGCTGTTCGTCATCGCTATCGCAACCGTCGTGCAGGTGCGGCGCGCGGGTACGCCGCAGCCGGTGTAAACCTTTCCGAAGGAGCTCCGATGGATCTTGGAATCGCGGGCCGCCGCGCGCTCGTGTGCGCAGCGAGCAAGGGCCTGGGACGCGGATGCGCCGAAGCGCTCGCGCGTGAAGGCGTCGACGTCACGATCTGCGCGCGCACCGAGCAGGACGTCGCGCGTGCGGCCGAGGAGATCGGCAAGCTCGCCGGACGGCCGGTCGCGTGGGTCGCATGCGACATCACGACGTCCGACGGCCGCGCGAAGGCGCTCGCCGCGTGTTCGCAGCCCGATATCCTCGTCAACAACGCCGGCGGCCCGCCGCCGGGCGATTTCCGGGACTGGGATCGCGCCGCCTGGATCCGCGCGCTCGACGCGAACATGCTGACCCCGATCGAATTGATCAAGGCGACGATCGACACGATGATCGAACGAAAATTCGGCCGCATCGTCAACATCACGTCGAGCGCCGTCAAGGCGCCGATCGACATCCTCGGACTGTCGAACGGCGCGCGCTCGGGGCTCACCGGCTTCGTCGCCGGCATCGCACGCAAGGTCGTGCGCCACAATGTCACGATCAACAACCTTCTGCCCGGTCAGTTCGCGACCGACCGGTTGCGCACGACGCTCGAAGGTCGTGCGAAGGCCGCGGGCAAATCGTACGAGGACGCGCGCGACGCGGCGATGAACGCGGCGCCATCCGGCCGCTTCGGCGATCCGCGCGAATTCGGCGCGATCTGCGCGTTTCTGTGCAGCGCGCATGCCGGTTATATCGCGGGGCAGAACATCCTCGCCGACGGCGGCGCGTATCCGGGAACGTTCTGATCGCCGATACCTGCCAATGCTCGATCTGTACTACTGGACGACGCCGAACGGCCACAAGATCACGATGTATCTCGAGGAGACCGGGCTTGCCTACGCGCTGAAGCCGGTCAATATCTCGCGCGGCGATCAGTTCGCGCCGGAGTTCCTCGCGATTGCGCCGAACAACCGCATCCCGGCGATCGTCGATCACGCCCCGGCGATGGAGGGCGGCCCGCTGCCGCTGTTCGAATCGGGCGCGATCCTGCTCTACCTCGCGGACAAGACCGGACACCTGATCCCGGCCGATCCGCGCATGCGCTGGCAATGCATCCAGTGGCTCTTCTGGCAGATGGCGGGACTCGGGCCGATGGCGGGCCAGAACCACCATTTCGGCAGCTATGCCGAGCCGATTCCCTACGCGATCGACCGCTACGTCAACGAGACCGGCCGGCTGTACGCGGTGCTCGATCGACAACTGCGCGGGCGCGAATTCATCGTCGGCGACTATTCGATCGCCGACATTGCGTGCTATCCGTGGGTGCAGCCGGAACGTCAGCGCCAGAACATCGACGAGTTTCCGGATCTTGCGCGCTGGAAGGCGGCGATTGCCGCGCGGCCGGCCACGCAACGCGCCTACGCGATCGCGAAAAGCGTCAACGTGAAGCCCGCGGTGAGCGACGAGGAATCACGAAAGATCCTGTTCGGGCAGGGGAAGCACACGGTGCGTTAAGCAGGATCAGGCTCGACTTTGGCCGAGCTCACCGTCTTCTCGATGATCCGGTGAACGTCGAGTCTGACCCTGCTTGACGCTTCGTCGGGGTCGAACGCATGGTCGCCGTCGGGTGATGCCACGCCGGTTGCGCGCACCGCCGCGAAATCGTGCAAAGTCCGATCGAGCAGATGCGTCGGCACCACGTTCCCCAATGCGCCGAAGATCGATTCGATGCGGCCCGGATGCCGCTTCTCCCATTCGCGCAGCATCGCGCCGACCTGCCTGCGCTCCAGGTTCTCCTGCGATCCGCACAGCGTGCAGGGAATGAGCGGGAACGCGCGCACCTGCGCGTAGCGCGCGAGGTCGCGCTCGCGCACATACGCCAGCGGCCGGATCACGACGTGCCTGCCGTCGTCGGACACGAGCTTCGGCGGCATCGTCTTCAGCTTGCCGCCATGGAACAGGTTGAGGAAGAACGTCGCGAGAATGTCTTCGCGATGGTGGCCGAGCGCGATCTTCGTCGCACCGATCTCGCTCGCGATGCGATACAGCACGCCGCGGCGCAGCCGCGAGCACAGCGAGCACATCGTCGCGCCGTCCGGGATCAGCCGCTTGACGACGCTGTACGTATCCTGCTCGGCGATACGGAAGGCGATGCCGCGGCCCTCGAGATAGCGCGGCAGCACGTCGGCCGGAAATCCCGGCTGCTTCTGGTCGAGATTGACGGCGACGATCTCGAACGGATGCGGCGAGCGCTTCTGCAACGACAGCAGGACGTCGAGCATCGCATAGCTGTCCTTGCCGCCCGACAGGCACGCCATCACCCGGTCGCCGGCGTCGATCATCGCGTAATCGGCGATCGCCTGGCCGGCGAGCCGGCGCAGACGCTTGCGCAGCTTGCCTGCTTCGAATTCGGCCTTGCGGGGATCGCGCGCTACGGGAGTGGCGGCCAGCTTCGCGTCGGGCGCTTCGGCGAGATCGGTCATCCGCCGATTTTACCGGCTCCCGCTATTCGTCAGTCGCGCTTGAACGCGATGTCGACCGTCGTCGTGCGTCCCGCGCTGCCGGGCTCGAACCGCCAATGCGCAAGCGCCTCGCGCACGGCGCGATCGAACGCGCGATGCGTGGCCTCGACGATGTCGACGCTGCTGACGTTGCCGTGCGCGTCGACGGTCAATCGCGCCTTGACGTTGCCGGTCGCAAGACCGAGGGCGATCGCCTCGCGCGGAAAGTCCGGCGCATCGCGCGCAAGCGGAACCAGACGCGGCGTCGGCGCGGCGCGCAGGAGGCCGGCCGCCAGTGCCGCGCTCGCGACGTGAATCGGCAGGCTGTCGCCCGAGCGTGGTTCGGCCGGCGTCTTCGCTTGGCCGGTCGCCGCCGGAGCGCTCGGGCCGGCGGCGGCGGGGGCCGTTGTAGCGGCCAGGTTTGGTGATGCCGGGGCGATGGGCTGCGTTGCGCCAACGGTCGGCAGCTGCTTCGGAATGTCGGGCGTCTTCGCCGGCGTCGCATCCTGCCCGACACGCGTCTCGGCAATTGTGGCCTCGGCGTGGTGGGTTGCGATCGCGGCGGCTTTGTCGTCGTTGCTCGCGTGATCGGACCCCCGAACAAGTTGCGGTGGATTGCCGGCAGGCTCCGCCGCAGGAGCCTTCGCCTCGGTGTTCCTGGTGGCTACCCTGGCCTGCGCATCCTTCGGCGCACGTGGCCGCTCGGCGGGATCGCCGCGCAGCGTGCGCGTGGCGATCGGCGCGGGATCCGGCGTGTCCGCGGGCGGTGCGCGCGTCGCTGCGGCGCGTGATGGGCTCGTCACGCTGTCGCCGGGCTTTGTCGTCGGCGGTGGCGCCCGCTGCTGCCACGCCATCCATCCGATGGCGCCGACGACGATCGGCAGCAGCGCGAAAGGAAGCCCGCGCGCGAACCGCGGAGCGCCGAGGCGAACCGATCCGGTCACCGCGTCGGCGCTCTCCGGCATTGGTGGCATCTCGCAGGCGACGAGTCCCATGTGGGCGAGCCTTGCGAGGTCGCGAGCGAATTTTTCCGGATCCCCGGTGTGGCGCAGCCGCATCTGCCCGACGTCGCACGAGGTGTCGAGCAGCGTCAGAAAACGGCGTTGCGTGAGCGACAGGCCCTGGGCAGGGGCGGCAAGTTCCGCCTCACCGGCGGGGGTCCGGCGAAGGATCGTCGACGAATGCACGGTCGGAGGCCAGCTGAAATGGAGGGTGGTTGCGACGGGGCGCTGCGGAGTCTCTCTGACCCCGCCCTTTGGACGGGAAAGCGCGGAACCGGCGCAACCGACGGAGCCTGTGCAAGGCTGATGCCAATGCGATGGCCGGTCGGCGGACGCGCCCTGCGATCCGGGCGCCGGCGCGACGGCAGCAAAACAAACGGCCGTCGAACCGACGGCCGCCTCGTGCAGGAAAACGGCAAATCGCTACTTCTTCGCCGCATCCTTGGCCGCTTCATCGGCCTTCGTCGCCGCATCGCCGGCCTTCGCGGCGGCATCCTTCGTGGCATCCGCCGCCTGCGCGGCAGCGTCCTTCGTCGCGTCAGCGGCCTTGGCGCTGGCATCCTTGGCGGCATTCGCGGCCTTGTCCGCGGCGTCCTTCGTGGCATCGGCGGCGGTCTTGGCAGCGTCGGCCGCGGCGTTGGTGGCATCCTTTGCTGCAGCCGAAGCGGCGGTCGCCGCATCCTTGGCCGCCGTGGCCGCGGAATCTGCCGCGCTGGAAGCCGATTCCTTCGCCTTGTCGGCGGCTTGCTGCGCCTGCTGCCCGCATGCCGCAAGCGTCGCGGCGAGCGCCATCGCGGTCAGCGCGGCGATCGTTTTCCTTTTCATTGGTGTCTCTCCCGGAGTTTGCTGTCGAATGATCGGTTTACGGAGGGCAGTTAACGACGCACCTTCCGCAATCGGTCATTATAGCCGGCCCAGGGTTGCACTGCACAAAATGCCTGGGCGGGCGCCGATCGCGCCGCGGGAGTGTTGCATCCTGATCACAGCAAGCGCGTGCGCCGTCGCTCCCACAACGCAAGCGCGACGCCGCTCGCGACGACGACCGCCATCCCGAGCGCCGACAGCCGATCGGGGTGCTGGCCGAACATCAGATAACCGAACGCCGTGGCCCACAGAATCTGCAGATACGTGAACGGGCTCAACAGCGATGCTGGCGCCAGCAGGTACGCATGCGTCATGCACCAGTGGCCAATTCCCGCCAGTACGCCGAGCAGCACGAGCGGTGCGATGCCGATTGCCGTCAATCGCGGGACGTCGGTCGCGAACGGCAGGCCGAGCGTCAGCACCACCGTTCCGACGCTCGCGCTATAGAAGAGCGTCGTGGGCAGCTTTTCGTCGAGCAGCCGTCGCGTCAGCAACTGGTAAAGGGCGTTGGCGAGTGCCGCCGCCAGGAGCAGAACGACGGCGGGATGCATGACGGCCGACCCCGGGCGCAGCAGGATCAGGATGCCGATGAAGCCGACCGTCGACGCGATTTGCCGTGCGCGCGGCGCGCGCTCGTGCAGCAGCGGCCACGAGAGCAACACGACGAAGGTCGGGGCGAGGAACGTGATCGACGATGCCTCGGCGAGCGGCAGGTAGCGCAGCCCACCCCAGAAGCCGAGCGTCGCGAGCACCAGGAACAGCGAGCGCAGGAGCTGCAAGCCCGGCTTGCCGGTGCGCCAGAAGCCGGGGCCCGCCCGATGCCAGGCGAACGGCGTGACGACGACCATCTGGCCCGCGTAGCGCGCCCAGACGACGACCCAGAGCGAATGGTCGCGAACGAGGTATTTCGCCGTCGCGTCGAGCGACGACAGGCAGAGCCCGGCGACCAGGAACAGCGGCAGCGCGTGGCGCAGCGGGTGAGCGCTGCGCCCGATCACCAGCAAATGGGGTCAGTACGAATATTCGGCACGCATATGCGCCGACACATGCCTGCGACCCGATCGTATATTCGCTCTGACCCCATTTATTGCAGCAACTCGCGCAGCACGAACGGGAGGATGCCACCGTGCCGGTAATAGTCGACCTCGATTGGCGTGTCGATGCGGCACAGCACGGGGATTTCGCGCGTGCTGCCGTCCTTGCGCGTCATCACGAGCTTGAGCCGCTGCTGCGGCCTGATTTCGGCCGGCACGGTGATGTCGAAGGTCTCGTCGCCCGTGAGACCGAGCGTCTCTGCGCTGTCGCTCGGCGCGAATTGCAGCGGCAGCACGCCCATGCCGACGAGGTTCGAGCGATGGATCCGTTCGAAGCTCTTCGCAATGACCGCCTTGACGCCGAGCAGTTGCGTACCCTTCGCCGCCCAGTCGCGCGAGCTGCCGGTGCCGTATTCCTCGCCGCCGAAGACGACGGTCGGCACGCGCGCAGCCTGGTAGCGCATCGCCGCGTCGTAGATCGGCATCTGTTCCGCGGCGCCGTTCTTTCCGAAGTACAGCGTGACGCCGCCCTCGATGCGCGTGCCGTCCGCTTTCGCCGGCAGCATCAGGTTCTTGATCCGGACGTTGCCGAACGTGCCGCGCAGCATCACCTCGTGATTGCCGCGGCGCGCGCCGTAGCTGTTGAAATTCGCGACCGAGACGTCCTTTTCCTGCAGGTAAATGCCCGCGGACGAGGTCGGCTTGATCGAGCCCGCCGGCGAAATGTGGTCGGTCGTGACCGAATCGCCGAAGATGCCGAGCGTGCGCGCGCCGCGGATATCGGCGATCGCGCCGGGCGTCATGCTGAAGCCCTCGAAGAACGGCGGCTTCGCGATGTACGTCGATGCCGGCCAGTCGTAAACCTGTCCGGTCGAGCCCGCGATCGTCGACCACATCGGATTCGTATTGGCGAGATCGCCATAAAGGCGCCGGAACGTGACCGGATCGCGCGCGTACTCGAGCAGCGCCGCGATCTCCCGTGACGAAGGCCATATGTCGCGCAGGAACACCGGACCGTCGCGCCCTTCGCCGAGCGGCTCGTTGACGATGTCGCGCAGCACGCTGCCGGCGATCGCGTACGCGACGACGAGCGGCGGCGACATCAGGAAATTGGCCTTGAGGTTCGGATGAATGCGCGCCTCGAAGTTGCGATTGCCGGACAGCACCGCGGCGCAGACGAGATCGTGGCTCGCGATCGCATCGTTGATTTCCGGCGTCAGATCGCCGGCGTTGCCGATGCACGTCGTGCAGCCGTACGCGGCGACGTCGAAGCCGAGCCGCTCGAGATACGGCAAGAGCTTCGTCTTCGTAAGGTAATCGGTGACCACGCGCGACCCGGGTGCGAGCGACGTCTTGATATGCGGCTTGACGGTCAAGCCCTTCTCGACTGCCTTCTTCGCAAGAAGGCCGGCGGCGAGCAGCACGCTCGGGTTCGACGTGTTCGTGCATGATGTGATCGCGGCGATCAGGATGTCGCCGTTGCCGATGTCGACGGGTTGGGGTACCGGCGGCGCGATGCGGTCGACGGTCGGGCGATTGTTCACCATCTCGATGTAATCGCGCGGCATCCCGTTGCGCGGGACCTGCTGCGTGGCGTCATTGATCGCGCCACGCCCGGCGATCATCGGCAGTGTCTTGTAGCGCTCGCGCAGCCGCTCGGCGGGCTGCGAGAAGCCATTTTCGCTGCCCGGCTTGCTGAAGAGCTCGGCAAAGCGCGTCGCGAGCTTCGGCAGCTCGATGCGATCCTGAGGCCGCTTCGGTCCCGCGACCGACGATGTCACGGAGGCGAGGTCGAGCGTCAGCGTCTTCGTGTAATCGATGTCGCCCGCGCGCGGCATGCCGAACAGGCCCTGCGCCTTGAAATACGTTTCGAACGCATCGAGCGCGGTATCGCTGCGGCCCGTCGCCCGCAGATAGTCGACGGTGGCCGCGTCGACCGGAAAGAAGCCCATCGTCGCGCCGTATTCCGGCGCCATGTTGCCGATCGTCGCGCGATCGGGCACCGACAGCGTCGCGGTGCCCTCGCCGAAGAACTCGACGAACTTGCCCACAACCTTTTCGCGACGCAGCATTTCGGTGACGGTCAGCACGAGGTCGGTCGCCGTCGTGCCTTCGGGCAGTCGACCCGTGAGCTCGACGCCGACGACGTCGGGTGTCAGGAAGTACACCGGCTGCCCCAGCATGCCGGCCTCGGCCTCGATGCCGCCGACCCCCCAGCCGACGACGCCGATGCCGTTGATCATCGTCGTGTGGCTGTCGGTGCCGACGAGCGTGTCGGGGTAGTAGATGCCGTCCTTCACATGCACGCCGGGCGCGAGGTATTCGAGATTCACCTGGTGCACGATGCCGATGCCCGGCGGCACGACCTTGAACGTGTCGAACGCCTGCATGCCCCATTTCATGAACTGGTAGCGCTCCGCGTTGCGGTCGAACTCGCGCTTCATGTTGAGCTCGAGCGCATCGGGCGAGCCGTAGTAATCGATCATCACCGAGTGGTCGACGACGAGGTCGACCGGCACCAGCGGCTCGAGGAGCTTCGGGTCG
>Ga0207695_10012539_pt1 | contig 10161 bp, 7 predicted proteins | sample KBSC54metaG_FD_184354 | JGI IMG/M metagenome (GOLD analysis project Ga0207695, IMG submission 184354) | Corn rhizosphere microbial communities from Kellogg Biological Station, Michigan, USA - KBS C5-4 metaG (SPAdes) (version 2) | ecosystem: Host-associated > Plants > Roots > Rhizosphere > Soil... | reverse complement strand
GCAATGACCAGTATCGCGGCGCTCGCCAGGAAGGCGGCGACCATTCGAGACTCGACCGAAAATCGGACTGGCATGCAGGCGTTGCGTTAAGGACAACGCCGTGAATAAAGCAACGTCCGGGCCAGAAGGCGTGAACGTTCTAGAATGGCGGCGACTGGAAGCAATTCCTTGCAAGGCCTTCATGCACGCGCGCACGCTGTACGACAAGCTCTGGGATAGCCACCTCGTCCGCGAGGAGGGCGACGGGACCGCGCTGATGTACGTCGACCGTCATCTGGTGCACGAGGTGACGAGTCCGCAGGCCTACGAAGGACTTCGCATCGCCGGCCGCTCGCCATGGCGCGTCGAATCGATCGTCGCCACCGCCGACCACAACACGCCGACGACGCACTGGGACGAAGGCATTCGCGATCCGATCTCGCGCGCGCAAGTCGAAGCGCTCGACGAGAACATCCGCGCTTTCGGCGCCAAGGCCTATTTTCCGTTTCGCGACCGGCGGCAAGGCATCGTCCACGTGATCGGTCCCGAAAGCGGCGCGACGCTGCCCGGCATGACGGTTGTCTGCGGCGATTCGCACACCAGCACGCACGGCGCGTTCGCAGCACTCGCCTTCGGGATCGGCACCTCGGAAGTCGAGCACGTGCTGGCAACCCAGTGTCTGCTCACGAAGAAATCGAAGGCAATGCTGATCCGCGTCGACGGCCGATTGCCGGCGGGCGTCACCGCCAAGGACCTCGTGCTGTCGATCATCGGCCGCCTCGGCACGGCCGGGGGCACCGGGCACGCGGTCGAATTCGCCGGCGAAGCCGTGCGGGCATTGTCGATCGAGGGCCGGATGACGATGTGCAACATGTCGATCGAGGCGGGCGCGCGCGCCGGCATGGTGGCGGTGGACGGGCGCACGCTGGACTATCTCCGGGGCCGGCCGTATGCGCCGAGCGGTGAAACGTGGACGCGGGCCGTCGAATACTGGCGCACGCTGGTGAGCGACCCGGGTTCGAAATTCGATACGACGCACGCGTTTGACGCCGCGTCGGTGAAGCCGCAGGTGACGTGGGGAACGTCGCCCGAAATGGTCGTGTCGATCGAGGACCGCGTGCCCGATCCCGACCGCGAGCGCGAAAGCGAGCGGCGCGAAGGCATGGCGCGCGCGCTCGATTACATGGGGCTCGAGCCGAACGTGCCGATCGCCGACATCCGCATCGACAAGGTGTTCATCGGCTCGTGCACGAACTCCAGGATCGAGGATCTGCGCGAGGCGGCGAGCATCGTGCGCGGGCGTCACGTGGCGAGCAGCGTGCGGCTTGCGATGGTCGTGCCGGGATCGGGCCTCGTGAAGGCGCAGGCCGAAGCCGAGGGACTCGATCGCACGTTTCGCGAAGCCGGCTTCGAGTGGCGCGAGCCGGGCTGCTCGATGTGCCTCGCGATGAACGACGACCGCCTCCTGCCGGGCGAGCGCTGCGCGTCGACATCGAACCGCAATTTCGAGGGCCGCCAGGGTGCGGGCGGCCGCACGCATCTCGTCAGTCCCGCGATGGCCGCTGCAGCAGCCCTCGCCGGCCATTTCGTCGACGTTCGTCGTTACCTCGCATGATGGAACCCTTCCGCGCGCACACGGGAATCGTCGCGCCGCTCGACCGCGCCAACGTCGACACCGACGCGATCATTCCCAAGCAGTTCCTGAAGTCGATCCGGCGCTCGGGCTTCGGCGTCAACCTGTTCGACGCCTGGCGCTACACCGATCACGGCGAGCCGGGCATGACGTCGACGCGGCATCCGAATCCCGACTTCGTGCTGAACCAGCCGCGCTATCGCGGCGCGTCGATCCTGCTCGCCCGGCGCAATTTCGGTTGCGGCAGCTCGCGCGAGCACGCGCCGTGGGCGCTCGCGGATTACGGCTTTCGCGCGCTGATCGCGCCGTCGTATGCGGACATCTTTTTCAACAACTGCTTCAAGAACGGGCTGCTGCCGGTCGTGCTGACCGACGCGAGCGTCGACCGGCTGTTCGCCGACGTCGCGGCATTCCCCGGATACGCGCTGACGGTCGATCTCGAGCAGCAAACCGTACGGAACGCCGATGGCTCGCTGTCGCTCCGCTTCGACGTCGATCCGTTCCGCAAGCGCTGCCTGCTGAACGGCTGGGACGACATCGGCCGGACACTCCAGCACGCCGACGAGATTCGCGCATTCGAGGCGCGGCATCTCGGCGAGCAGCCGTGGCTGTAGCGCGCGGCGCGTGAAAATCGCGATCCTCCCCGGCGACGGCATCGGTCCCGAAATTGTCCGCGAGGCGGAGCGCGTGCTCGATGTGCTGGCCGGCGAAGGGCTGCCGATTGAAAGGGCGCGAGGCGCCATCGGGGGTGCGGGCTACGATACTGCACGGCACCCGCTTCCGCCGTCGACGCTCGAGCTTGCGCAGGCGGCCGACGCAGTGCTGCTCGGCGCGGTCGGCGGACCGAAGTACGACACGCTGCCGCGCGAATTGCGGCCCGAGCAGGGCATTCTCGGCATTCGCAGGGCGCTCGGCTTGTTCGCGAACCTGCGACCGGCGCTCCTCTACCCCGAGCTTGCGTCGTCGTCGACGCTCAAGTCCGACGTCGTCGCGGGTCTCGACCTCATCATCGTTCGCGAGCTGACCGGCGACATCTACTTCGGCGAGCCACGGGGCCGGCGCACGAACCCGGCCGGCGAGCGCGAAGGCTTCGATACGATGCGCTATGCGGAAAGCGAGATCGCGCGGATCGCGCGGGTCGGCTTCGAAACGGCGCGAAAGCGCGGCCGCAAGCTCGTCTCGGTCGACAAGGCGAACGTGCTGGATACGTCGATCCTGTGGCGCGAGGTCGTGAACGAGGTCGCAGGCGAGTATCCCGATGTGGCGCTCACGCATATGTACGTCGACAATGCGGCGATGCAGCTCGTCCGAAGCCCGCGCAGCTTCGACGTCATCGTCACCGGCAATCTTTTCGGCGACATCCTGTCCGACGAAGCGTCGATGCTGGCGGGCTCGATCGGCATGCTCCCGTCCGCCTCGCTCGATGCGAAAGGCAAGGGACTCTACGAGCCCATCCACGGCTCGGCCCCGGATATCGCCGGTCAGGATCGCGCGAATCCGCTCGGGACGATTCTGTCGGTCGCGATGATGTTCAGGCATACGTTCTCGCGCGCCGATGTCGCGCAGCGCATCGAGACCGCGGTTCGTGCCGCGCTGCGCAGGGGACTGCGTACGGCGGACATCGCCGCCGCGGGCGACACGATCGTCGGAACGCAGGCCATGGGTGACGCGGTGGTCGCCGCATTGCGGGAACTCCGAGCGTGACCCGTATGAATGAAGGCAGGCAATGCGTGAGGCAATCGGACGCGGGTCATCGCGATCAATGAAAACGGAAACGAACATGCACGTGGGTTTCGTCGGTTGGCGCGGAATGGTCGGGTCCGTGCTCCTGCAGCGGATGCTGGCGGAGCGCGATTTCGACACGCTCGAGCCGGTTTTCTTCTCGACCTCGCGCGCCGGCGGCAGCGCACCCGACATCGGACGCACGGTCGGTCCGCTGCGCGATGCGCATGCGCCGGAAGCGTTCCGCGACCTCGACGCCATCGTCACCTGTCAGGGCGGCGACTGGACGAGCGCAATGTACCCGCGGTTGCGCGGGGAAGGATTCACCGGCTACTGGATCGACGCGGCGTCGACGCTGCGAATGCGCGACGACGCCATCATCATCCTCGATCCGGTCAATCGCGCGCTGATCGATCGCGCCGTCGCCGACGGCACGCGCAATTTCATCGGCGGCAATTGCACGGTGAGCCTGATGGTGATGGCGCTCGCGGGATTGTTCCGGCACGGGCTCGTCGAATGGATGACGTGCATGACGTACCAGGCGGCGTCCGGCGCCGGGGCGCAGAACATGCGCGAATTGCTGCAGCAAATGGGTGAAGCGCACCTCGCCGCGAAGGCGCTCCTCGACGATCCCGCATCGTCGATTCTCGACATCGACCGCGAAGTCGCCGGCATTCTTCGCGACGAGCGCTTTCCCACGGAGCACATCGGCGTGCCGCTCGCCGGCAGCCTGATCCCGTGGATCGACAAGGACCTCGGCAACGGCACGAGCCGCGAGGAATGGAAGGGCGGCGCGGAAACGAACCGGATTCTCGGCCGCCGCAGCGATCCCATTCCGGTCGAGTCGATCTGCGTGCGCATCGGCGCGATGCGTTGTCATTCGCAGGCGCTGACGATCAAACTCACGCGTGACATTCCGCTCGTCGAGATCGAGCACCTGCTCGCCGCGGCGCACGAATGGGTGCGCGTCATTCCGAACAATCGCGACGCGAGCATCAGCGCCTTGACGCCGGCGGCGGTTACCGGCCGGCTCGAGATTCCGGTCGGTCGGCTGCGCAAGCTCGCGATCGGTCCGGATTACCTCGGGGCGTTCACGTGCGGCGACCAGCTGCTGTGGGGCGCCGCCGAGCCGTTGCGCCGGATGCTGCGGATATTGCAGACGACCCCGGTGCCGGCCTGATTGCACCGATGACGTTTGCCCGTATGGATTTGCGCGACACGCCTCCATGCCAAGCGAGTGCGGCTTGACGATTGGCGATGCGCCGTAGCGATAAGACGTCATCGGCGGATTTCCCACAGCTTTATGCAAGCTCGACGGCGAAGCTCACGGCCGGCGAGTGACCTCCGATGGCCGTCACCGATGCGAATGCAACACGCACGCGCCATGCCGTTGGGCTACCATATCTGGTGCGTTTCGTGCTCTCGCCCCGCTACGGCTTGCGCCGGCTTAGCACACCGGCATGAACCTGTGTTGCGCGCCGTGGCGCGTCAGCACAAAAACTCTATCTAATACCGTGGTTTAGCTTGCACGGCTAGTGGCATGATGTTAAGTTAGCCCGAGCTAAACAGCCAATCCGAAGAGGTCGGCATGCGCGCAAAACCCATCTTTACATACAGCCTCGTGGCAGGCGCGCTCGCGCTTTCCGGTCACGCCCTGGCGCTCGGGCTCGGCAAGCTGACCCTCGATTCCGCGCTCGGGCAGCCGCTGTCGGCCCGGATCGATCTCCAGTCGGTGACGAAGGAAGATCTCGATTCGCTGCGCGCCAAGGTTGCCGATCCGAGCCTGTATCGCCAGAACAACCTGACGTACCAATCCACCCTGTCGCGCGCACGGATCTCCGTCGAATCGGCCGGCGGCACGCCGTACCTGAAGATCACGTCCCCGGTGTCGGTGCAGGAGCCGTTCCTCGACCTTCTCGTCGAACTCGACTGGGCTTCCGGCCGTGTCGTGCGCGAATACACGTTCCTCCTCGATCCGCCGGGAATGCCCGCTGCTGCGGCCACTACCGAGCCCGTCACGCCGCCGCGCGCCGGCACGCCGGCGCGCACGAGCGCAGCCCCGGCGCAGCGCGCGCCGTCCGCGACGGCATCGCCAGCGTCGCCGGGCGGCGCCGGTTCGACCGGCGCGGCCGCGGGACAGTACTCGGTCCGCCGCGGCGACACGCTGCAAAGGATTGCGACGCAGTACAAGCCCGCCGACGTCACGCTCGACCAGATGCTCGCCGCGCTCTTCACGCGCAACCAGTCGGCGTTCGAAGGCGACAACATGAATCGGTTGCGTGCCGGCGCGATTCTCGACATCCCGAGCGCTGCCGATACGCAGGCAACGCCCGCGCCGGAAGCGACGAAAATCGTCCGCATGCAGGCCTCGGACTGGCGCACGTACCGCGACCGTCTCGCCGCCGCCGCACCGGCGTCGACAGGCGGCGGCACGCGCGAATCCGCCGGCCGGATTGGAGCGGCTGTCGAGGACCGTACTCCGGCGGCTGCACCGGGCTCGGACAAGCTGCGGGTTTCGCGCGAGGCGGGTACCGGCAAGGGCGGCGGCGCGGCCGAGGACGCGATCGCGCGCGATCAGCAATTGAAGGACGCGCAGTCGCGTATCTCGGCGCTCGAAAAGACGATCGCCGAAATGCAGCGCGCGGTGGAGCTCAAGAACCAGACACTCGCGCAGCTTCAGGCGCAAGCCGAGATGGCCAAGGGCGGCAAGGCGCCTGCTGCCACCGATTCGACGGCTGGCGCGCCCACGACAGGGTCGGCGCCTGCCACCGTTGCCGCGGCGCCGGCAACGACACCCGCGCCCGCAACGACAGCGGCGCCGGCTACGCCCGCGCCGGCGGCAGCCGAGACAAAGGCGGGCGAAACCGCGCCCGCCGGTGCAGCACCGACGCCGCCCGCCAAGGCGTCCGCGCCCAAGGCGGCGCCGGCACCGAAGGTCGAGCCGCCGGGCTTTTTCGCAGACCTGTTCTCGAGCACGCCGAACTGGGCGCTCGGCGTCGTCGCGCTGGCGCTCATCGGCGGCATCGCGGGACTCATCGCCGCGCGGCGGCGGAAGGGCACTAAGTTCGAGGACAGCATCATCTCGGGCACCGACATCAAGACCAATACCGTCTTCGGCTCGACGGGTGGCGGCGTGGTCAATACCGGCGACAACTCGCTCGCCAGCGATTTCAGCCGCGAGGGCCTCGGCAACATCGATACCGACGAAGTCGACCCGATCGCCGAGGCCGAGGTCTATCTCGCGTACGGCCGCGACGCACAGGCCGAGGAGATTCTGAAGGACGCGCTGAAGAAGGATCCGCAGCGCCAGGAGATCTATCTCAAGCTGCTGGAAATCCATTCGCAGCACAACAAGCCGCAAGCGTTCGAGACGGTCGCGTCGGAGCTTTTCGCCGTGAGTCACGGCCAGGGCGACGTCTGGCACAAGGCCGTTACGCTCGGCCGTCAGCTCGATCCCAACAATCCGATGTTCCAGGACGCCGCGCCGGCGCCCGCTGCGCCGGTCGCCGCAGCGGTGCCGAACGTTGCGCCCGTGCGTTCATCGCTGCATGCGGCGCCGGCGTTCAACGACGGCGACATCTCGATTACGCCGGACACGGCCCCGCCCGCCACATCGCCCGCGGACATCCTGGCCGGCGCCGAGCACGCGCTCGCGCGAAGCACGAGCGCGCCCGTCGCCGCAGCGGCCGCGCACAACGCGAAGACGGCTGCCACCGAATGGAGCCCGTCGGCAACTGCGGCGCTCGCGGGGGTGTCCACGGGAAGCGCCGGGGCCGAGCAGGATCTCGCGTCGGCCAAGCCGCATTTCGCGGACGCGGCAAACGAGCTGACGACGCGCGTCGACACGCCCGCCGAGCAGCCGCACTTCGACCTCGATTTTCATCTGGATGACGCTGATCGGCCGGCACCGCTCAAACGACCCGAGCCAAAGCCCGAACCCGCATTGGCCTCCGCGCCGGCCGTATCGGGACATTCGGCGAACGCGCTCGATCTCGACAAGCTCGACCTGTCGTTCGATCCCGAGCGCCCGGCGCAGGACGATCCGACACCGTCGGTCCTCGACGGCCAGTGGCACGACGCCGCGACGAAGCTCGACCTCGCCAAGGCGTATCAGGAAATGGGCGACGTCGACGGCGCGCGGGAAATACTGCAGGAAGTGCTGCACGAAGGCGACGAGCAGCAGAAGTCCGAGGCGCAATCGCTGCTCGCGAAGCTCACCGCGTAGAGCCCTCCCCGACTCTCGCAATCGCTTGATGGGGCGGCGGGTGCTTGCGAGCCCCGCCGTTTTTTTCGTTTCGGCGGACGCGCGCGATGCGACATGCACTCGGACTCGAGTACGACGGGCGCGGTTTCTGCGGTTTCCAGTCGCAGCCGTCCGCGTGCAGCGTGCAGGACGCGCTCGAGCACGCGCTCGCCGCAATCGCGGGAAGCCCGATGCGCGTCGTAGCTGCGGGCCGTACGGATGCTGGCGTGCATGCGACGTCGCAGATCGTTCACTTCGATGCGCCGGTTGCGCGCCCGCAAGGCGCGTGGATACGCGGCGTCAATGCACATCTGCCGCGCTCGGCCGCGGTGTTGTGGTGTGTGAGCGTTCCCGGCGAATTCCACGCGCGCTTCGCCGCCATCGCGCGGCACTACACGTATCTGCTCCTGAACCGCCCCGAGCGGCCCGGACTCGGGCAAGGCCGTGTCGGCTGGCACCACGTGCCGCTCGATGCGGCGGCGATGCAGGAAGCTGCGCAGCACCTTGCCGGCCGGCATGACTTCTCGTCGTTTCGCGCCGCCGAATGCCAGGCGAAGTCGCCGGTGAAGACAATCTCGCGCATCCGTGTCGCGCGCTACGGCGCCATGATTCGCCTCGATCTGACAGCCGACGCATTCCTGCATCACATGGTGCGGAACATCACCGGCGCGCTGGTGGAAGTCGGCAAGGGAAAACGGCCGCCGTCATGGATCGGCGAGCTGTTGCAGGCGGGCGATCGCACGCGGTCGGCGCCGACATTTGCCGCGGACGGTCTCTACTTCGTCGGCGCGGATTACGATGCCGGGTTCGGGCTGCCGGCGACACGGCGCGATATTCCGGAGCCCGCATGAAGGTTGTCATGACTCGTACCCCATCGTGAGCAGCGACCCGTCAATGCGCCGCACCCGCGTCAAGATTTGCGGCATTACTCGCGCCGAGGACGCGCGCGCCGCCGCGAATGCGGGTGCCGATGCGATCGGGCTCGTCTTCTGGCCGGGTACGCCGCGGGTCGTCACGCATGCGCAAGCGCGCTCGATCATCGCCGCGTTGCCGCCTTACGTTACGGTCGTGGCGCTCTTCGTCGATCCCGAGCCGCAGGCGGTGCGGGAGGCGCTCGCTGCCGTTCCGATCGACCTCTTGCAGTTCCACGGAACGGAGCCGGCCGGCTTCTGCCGTGCCTTCGGGCGCCGGTACGTGAAGGCGATCCCGGTGAAAGACGGCGTCGATTTGCTAGAATCGGTGTCTCCGTACGACGACGCCGCGGCGCTGCTGTTCGATGCCTTTTGCGACGGCGATCTTCCCGGAGGCACCGGCCGGGCGTTCGACTGGAGCCGATTGACGACGAAGCTGCGTGCGGCGCTGGCGCAGCCGCTGATTCTTTCGGGCGGGCTCCACGCTGGCAACGTCGCGCGGGCGATCGCCGATGTGAATCCCTGGGCCGTCGACGTATCGTCCGGTGTCGAGGAACGCGACGGCAACGGCGCGCTGCGCCGTGGCTTGAAGGACCCGGCGCGCATTCGCGCGTTCGTGCAAGGAGTGCGCAGTGCAGATGGCCGGCCTTTCGACAGTGCGTGACCTGCCCGACGAGCGCGGGCATTTCGGTCCGTACGGCGGCGTGTTCGTCGCGGAGACGCTGATCGCCGCGCTCGACGAGCTGAAAACGCAATACGCGCGCTATCGCGACGATCCCGAGTTTATTGCCGAGTTCGAGCGCGAGCTTCGCCACTACGTCGGCCGGCCTTCGCCCGTCTATCACGCCGAGCGCTGGTCGCGGGAATTGGGCGGCGCGCAGATCTGGTTGAAGCGCGAGGATCTCAACCACACCGGCGCGCACAAGATCAACAACTGCATCGGCCAGGCGCTGCTCGCGAAGCGCCTGGGCAAGCGGCGCGTGATCGCCGAAACGGGCGCGGGGCAGCACGGTGTCGCGACCGCGACGGTTGCCGCGCGCTTCGGGATGGAGTGCGTCGTCTACATGGGCTCGGAGGACGTGCGCCGCCAGGCGCAGAACGTCTACCGGATGAATCTGCTCGGCGCAACGGTCGTCCCCGTCGAATCGGGATCGAAAACGCTGAAGGATGCGCTGAACGAAGCGATGCGCGACTGGGTGACGAATGTCGACTCGACGTTCTACATCATCGGCACCGTGGCAGGCCCGCATCCGTATCCGATGCTCGTGCGCGATTTCCAGAGCGTCATCGGCCGCGAATGCCGCGCGCAGATGCCCGAAGCGGCCGGCCGCGATCCCGATGTCGTGATCGCCTGTGTGGGCGGCGGGAGCAACGCGATGGGCATTTTCCACGCGTACATTCCCGATCGCGCCGTGAAGCTCGTCGGCGTGGAAGCGGCGGGCGAAGGCATCGCGACGGGCCATCACGCCGCGTCGCTTTGCGCGGGGCGCCCCGGCGTGCTGCACGGCAATCGCACCTACCTGCTGCAGGACGCGAACGGGCAGATTCTCGAGACGCATTCGATTTCCGCGGGTCTCGACTATCCGGGGGTGGGCCCCGAGCACGCGTGGCTGAAGGACACCGGCCGGGCACAATACGTGTCGATCACCGACGACGAGGCGCTGGCGGCGTTT
>Ga0207695_10012537_pt1 | contig 10164 bp, 8 predicted proteins | sample KBSC54metaG_FD_184354 | JGI IMG/M metagenome (GOLD analysis project Ga0207695, IMG submission 184354) | Corn rhizosphere microbial communities from Kellogg Biological Station, Michigan, USA - KBS C5-4 metaG (SPAdes) (version 2) | ecosystem: Host-associated > Plants > Roots > Rhizosphere > Soil... | reverse complement strand
CGCCACGGCATGCTCAAGATCAAGCAGACGCGCACGGCCGACTGCGTCGTTGGTGGGTTCCGCTACGCCTCCAAGGGCAAGCTCGTCGGGTCGCTGCTGCTCGGCTTGTACGATGAGGGGCTGCTGCACCACGTGGGCTTCACGTCCAACATTCCCCGGGACGAGAAAACCGAGGTCACCAAGCGCCTCGAGGGATTGATCGAGGCCCCCGGGTTCACCGGCCGAGCGCCGGGCGGACCGAGCCGCTGGAGTACGGAGCGGAGCGGGGAATGGAATCCGCTCGCGCCGACGCTGGTCGTGGAGGTGGGATACGACCACTTTTCCGGCGGGCGATTTCGTCACGGCACGTCGTTCCATCGCTGGCGCCCCGACAAGGCGCCGCGGCAGTGCACGATGGCGCAGGTCGAGCGCGAATCCCGTTCGCCGTTGGCGCTGCTCCGGTCACGATAGCCGGCCGCCGCCTCTCACGCTGCACGACGCGACGCTGCCGTGGAAGGGCGATCGCTCGTCGTTAGTCACTCGAGTACACACGAATGGAACGCACGCAGCCGCCAGTCATCGACAACCAGGCCGAGCGGCGCTTCGAGTTGCACGCGGACGGCGACCTGTCCGTCTTGACGTACCGCATCTCCGGCGACCGCATCCGATTGATCCACACGGAAGTGCCGAGACAGCTCCGCGGACGCGGGTACGCCGAGATGCTCGCCCGCGCGGCGCTCGAGCGCGCCGCGCGCGATCACTTGCGCGTCGTGGCGCTGTGTCCCTTCGTGCGCGCGTTTTTGGAGCGCCATCCGGAATACGACACGCTCGTGGTACCCGACACGCCCCAATGATGCACCAACGCGGAAGCGCGCACGACGCACGCTTCCGCGTTCGCTTCGTGCCCGTCGCGTCAGGGAACGACCTGCACGACCGCGCGCATCCAGGGATGGATGCAACACTGGAACCTCGCCGTTCCCGGCGCTTCCACCGACTCGACGTCGGTGGCGCCCGGGGGCAGGAACCCGCTGTTGGGCAGCGTTAGGCACTCGGGTGCCGGAGTCGGCGTGCCCGTCAGGTCGTTGAGCGGCGGCACCACGCCGCCCCCGAAGTCGGCCACGCGCGTGAACGTGTGGACTTCGCCACCGAGATTCACCGCCGCGATGTTCTGGCCCACGTGCACCGTGAAGCCGGCGGGCGAGAAGCGGTACGACTCGACGGTGTGATGCTTGGCAAGCAGCGACAGGAATTGCGCGTTCTTGATGCCGCCCGTGCGGATGCACGTGCCGGGACCGATGGCGGCGTTGAACGATGGCCCGTCGCAGTTGTCGAGGATGTTGACGTTCACCGTCTGTTGGGCGGATCTCGCAGCGCTCACACCCGCGGCCTGCGGCGCGCGGCTCGCTGTGACATCGGTCGGGCGACTCACGTCCCCGCACGCCGTCACCGCGCACACGGTCAGCGCTGCGGCGACTCCATGGCACAACCAGAATCGCGATGGCATGGATCCCTCCGGGCTGCAGGTCGGGCGCGCCGTGCCTCGACGGGTGTGACGGGCGCACGGCGTTGCCGCGCCTGGACGGCCAACGTGCCCAGATCAGGATGCCGCGTCAAGCCGACGAAGAAACGCGGAAGCGCACTGCAGAGTACGCTTCCGCGTTTGCGTTCCGGCCGGGTGCCGCCTCAGTCGATCGGCTGCAGCGCCGCGACGATGCGCTCGCGTTCCGGCTCGAGGAACGGCGGCAACACGACCCGTTCGCCTAACGTGGCCTGATCCTCGTCCAACCCGAAACCCGGACCATCCGATGCGATCTCGAACAGCACACCCGACGGGTCGCGGAAGTAGAGACTGTGGAACCAGAACCGGTCGACCTTGCCGCTGTTCGCCACGCGCAGGGTATTGAGCCTGTCCGCCCACGCATCGTAATCGGCATCGGGCGTCCGGAATGCGACGTGATGTACGCCGCCCGCGCCCTGCCGCGCGGCCCGCAGGCCCGGCTGCACGCCGACGTGCAACTCGGCCGCGGGGCCGCCTTCGCCCATCTCGTACACGTGCACCAGGTGCGCCGCGTTCTCCGGATGCGGGTATTCCCGCACCGGCCGCATGGTAAGCACCCGTTGCAGGAGCGCGTCGGTCGGTCCCAAGTTAGGCACGCTGATCAGAATGGGCCCGAGGCCACGCACCTGGAATGCCGGCGGCACCGGGCTCCGCTCCCACGGATAGGCGACACCGGCGCCGGCGTCATCTACCAGCGCCAGCCGCTGTCCCTCCGGATCCTCGAAGTCGAGCGTGAGCCGCCCGTCGCGCTCCACGATGTTTCCCACCGACGCGCCGTGCTCGGCGAGATGCCGGCTCCAGTACTCGAGCGCCGGCAGTCCGGCGACGCGCAGGTGTGTGCGCGTGATCGAGCGCGATCCGCGCGATTCGCGCAGCACGGGCCAATCGAAGAAGGTGAGGTCCGTGCCGGGCGTGCCGCGCGCGTCGGCGTAAAACAGGTGGTATGCCGTCACGTCGTCCTGGTTGACGCTCCGCTTGACCAACCGCATGCCCAACGTTCGGGTGTAGAAGCGGTAGTTGTCGCGGATCGCCGCCGAAATGGCCGTCAGGTGATGAATGCCGCTGAGTTGCATGGGTCCGCCTTGCTCGCGATGAAACTGGAGGCTGTTCTTGCGTCCGTTAGGCAGCGGCGGGTCGCCGCGCCATCAGGTTGCCCAGGCCGCCGAGAACGCCAACCGCCAGCGCAATGCCAGCGACCACCGGACTCGACAAGGTGCCGAGGCCGAGCGCCGCATCCAGCGAATACGCGCCGGGCCCGGTCAGGGCCAGCGCCGCGGCGCCGGTCGCGTAGAGCAGCGGTACTTCGATGCCGTTCTTCGCCGCGAACAGCCCGTTCGGCAAATGCACGCTCGCCGCCGCGACGATCATGACGGAAACGATAAGCGCGGGCCCGATCGGGCCAAGGAGGCCCAGCGCGACGAGAACGCCGCTCGCGAACTCGGTGGCAGCGGCGACGGTAGCGAACATCTTGCCCGGGCGGAAGCCCAGGTGCTCGAACATCCCGCCGGTCGCGGCAAGGCCGTGTCCGCCGAACCAGCCGAAGAGTTTTTGGGAGCCGTGGGCGGCCATGAGCAGCCCGAGAACGATGCGGGCCACGAGCAAGCCCATGGCGGCGGTGGTGACATCGATGGCGGTGGTCGGCATGCGGGTACCCGAAATTGAGTGGTATAACAACGCCTGTTATAACATATGAATGGGCCGGCGATCAGATTTGTTCCCGGATCGCCGCCAACATCCGGATGAGGCCCGCGATGTCCGCCGGGCTCAACCGGGCCGTGCGCGCACGCCCCGTCCGCTCCAGCTCCGGCGTCGCCTCGGCCAAGAGCTGCCGCCCGGCGGCCGTAATGCGCGCCGTGACGTGCCGTCGGTCGTCCGGGTCGCGCATCCGCACGATGACGCCCGCGTCCTCCATCCGGTCGAGCAGGCGCGACACGTCCGGCACGTGCGACACCATACGCTCGGCGATGTCCCGCCCGCACAATCCGCGCTTGCCCGCGCCGCGCAGAATGCGTAGCACGTTGTACTGCGTGTGCGTGAGCCCATGCGGCTTGAGCGCCTCGTTGCCCGCGTGCTCCAGCACGGCCGCGGTGCGCATGATCGAGAGCAGCGCCTCATCGGCGGGCCGCGCAAACGGCTTGGTCTGCTTGATCTCGTCTCGGAGTGTCGGCATGTCGTGAGTTATCTGTTACAACAGATAATGTCAAGACGCGCGCCCGGAATGCGCGCTCCCGGCTCTGCGGCACGCATACGGATGGGGCCGATCCCGACCCCTGGTGCGCGCTGGCGCGCCCCTCGCATGTTGAGCGTGAGGGGCCGCGCGTCGCCGCCCCCATCTTCTATATATCGAGGACCAGAGTCATGAAGACGGCCAGAGCCAAGGACCCCAGCGTGATGCGCCGCCGCGAGGCCGCGCTCGATACGCCCACCGACCTCGATCACGAGGGCACGCGCCTCATCGCCGGCGCGCTCAACCCCATCCTCGCCGACGTCTTCGCGCTCTACGTCAAGACGAAGAACTTCCACTGGCACATGAGCGGCCCGCACTTCCGCGACTACCATCTCCTGCTCGACGAACAGGCGGACCAGATCTTCGCCATGACCGACCCGATCGCCGAGCGCATCCGAAAGTTAGGCCAGGACACCATCCGGTCGACCGGACACATTGCGCGGTTGCAGCGCATCTCGGACAACGACGCACCCTACGTCGAGCCGTCCGACATGCTCGCCGAGCTCCGCGAGGACAACAAGACCCTGGCGGCGAGGCTCCGCGAAGCCCACAACGTGTGCGAGCAGTATCGCGACGTCGCGACCACGAGCCTGATCGAAATCTGGATCGACGAGACCGAACGCCGCACCTGGTTCCTGTTCGAGGCCAGCCGGCGCGGCGATTCGTCGGGACACTGACGCCTAACGCAAGCCGTTACCGGAGGCCGATCCGCGCGACCAGGTCCGCGTAGCGCGGATCGCCCCGCAACGGCGCGTAGCCCGGGTCCAGGTGCAGGTAGATGAGCCCCGCCGAGCGCGCCTGAAACGCGCGCTCGAGCGCGGCGAACGCGCGGTCGAGATCGCCCACCGCGGCGTACCCCATCGCCAGGACCTCCGACCGCATGTAGTGGTGGTGGGATTCCTCCTCCAACCGCGCCAGGATCGCCTCGCCTTCGTCCTGCTGGCCCAACGCGGCGAGCGCCCGCACGATCATCGCGTCGTACGAGCGCACCGACTTCTCGAGCGCCTGCGCCCGCCGGTACCACGTGAGGGCCGTTTCCGGATCGCCTAACGCAAGGTGTGCCGACCCGATGTAGTGCGGCGCCCGGATGCAGACCTCGTCCATCTCCAGCGTGCGCAGACCCTGTGCGATCGCGCCGTCGTAATCGCCGGAGTAGAGCAGGAAGCGCGACAACCACTCGCTGTAGTGCACCGACAACGGATCGAGCTTGAGCGCCTGCGCCATCGTCTGGATCGCGTCGTTCAGACGTCCGACCAACGGCAGCGCCGTCCCGTGTACGTAGTGCGCTTCCGCGTAGTTGGGGCTCAAACCCACGGCGCGCGACAACTGCGCTTCCGCGCTCGCGAAATTCCACTCGTGCCAGCACAGCACCTTGCCGATCGACGTGATCGCCTCGGCCAGCTCGGGATCGCGCTGCAACGCGCGCTCCGCCGCCGCTTTCGCGCGCGGGTACGCGTCATCCGGCGCCACCCAGTCGTCGGCCAGGTTGCACCATACGTCGGCGATCCCGGCGTACGCGCGCGCGAATCCGGGATCCTGCAGCAACGCATGCTGGAACAGATCGAGCGCCTTCCGCAATGCGGGCTCCGAGAGCTTCACGAAGAAGAACCGGCCTTTCAGGTAGAGCGTGTAGGCCTCGAGGTTCTTCGTCGGCACGACGACCTGCGGCCCTTCGGCTTCCGTTAGGCGGAGCTTGAGCGCCTCGACGATCGCCTTCGCGATCTCGTCCTGCACGGCGAACACGTCCTCGAGCTGGCGGTCGTACGTCTCGCTCCACAGATCGTAGCCGTTCTCCACGTTCACCAGCTGCGCCGCGATCCGAATCCGGTTGCCGACTTTGCGCACGCTCCCCTCGAGCACCGAGCTGACGCCGAGTTTCTCGCCAACCTGCCGGATGTCCACCTCTTTGCCCTTGAAGGCGAAGCAACTCGTGCGAGACGCCACCTGCATCGCCGGCACTTTGGCCAAGGCATTGATGATCTCCTCGGTCATCCCGTCGGCGAAATACTCGTTCTCCGGATCGGCGCTCATGTTCGCCAACGGCAGCACGGCGATCGCCTTGGTGGTGCTTCGATACCCCTCGCCCGTTGTTCGCTGCGCGCCGGTCTCGGAATCGCGGCTCAGCATCCGTAAGGCGGCGGCGAATTCGGCGGCCGTCGGGTACCGGTCGGCCGGCGTGCGGGCCAGCGCACGAGTCACGGCGCCGTCTACCGCGTCCGGGACGTCGCGCGTGGTGCGCACTTTGGGAATGGGCGAGACGAACCGCTTGGCGATGATCGCCTGGGCGTTGATACCGGTGAACGGCGGCTCGCCCGTGAGCATCTCGTACAGCACACACCCCAGCGAATACAGATCGCTCCGGCCGTCGGCGCCGAGCTCGCCCGACGCCTGCTCGGGACTCATGTAGGCAGGCGTGCCTAACGAGAGACCCGTCTGCGTGAGCGACGCTGCGTTCCCCGACAGCGCCTTGCCAATGCCGAAGTCGGCCACCATCGCGGCGCCTTCGTGCAGCAGGATGTTCTCGGGCTTGATGTCGCGGTGCACCACGTTGTGACGGTGCGCGTAATCGAGCGCGGAGGCGACCTCGCGCGCGATGCGCAACGAGTCGGAGAGCGAAAGCTGGCGTTCCCGGTCCAACCGCTCGCGCAACGACCGGCCTTCCATGCTGGGCATCACATAGAAGAGGAGACCGTCGGCCTCGCCCGAGTCGAACACCGGGAGGATGTGCGGGTGCGTGAGACCGGCGGCGAGTTTGATCTCGCGCAGGAACCGATCGGCGCCGATTTCCGCGGAGATCTCCGGCCGCAAGACCTTGAGCGCCACCTGGCGGTCGTGCCGAAGATCGTGCGCCAGGAACACGACGGCCATCCCGCCCTGCCCAAGCTCACGATCGAGGGCGTAGCGGGTCGATAGTCCGTTGGCGAGTCGTGACTGGAGTTCGAACATGGAGCGAAAAAAGATGCAGTCGCGGCCTCTCATGCGCGAGGGTCGATCGACATCCTGACCGACACCGATTCCTTGGCTCTCGCGCGCGATCGTGACCCGAGTGTGCGCAACCGCGTCATGCACAACGCGGACTGTCCGCGATCGAGACTCGAGAGTAGGAGACGGCGATGATCACGCTCCCAACCTTCAAGAAGCGTCAGTCCACCAGTGAAGCGGAGCAGCCGCCGCTCGCAACCACCTACAATCCCAAGTACGACGGCGCGGCGCTCGCGGCCCTCGTCGCCCGCGCCGAGAAGGCCGTAGAGCAGCTCCGCGGCCTCGAATCGGTGGCCGAGCGTGCGGCAGAGCTCGGTGCGATGGAGGAGCGAATAGCTGGACTCGAGCGCTCTCTCGAGGTAGCGGAGCGGACCTCTGCGCAACTCAGCGCGGTGGAAGAGCACGCGGGACGGCTGGCGCAGGCCCACCAGGACAGCACGGCCAAGCTCTCCAGCGCCGACGCGGAGCTTTCTCGCCTCCACGAATCGAGCGCCGAGCTCCTGGCCAAGATCAATGATGCGAGCGGGATGCGCGAGCAGCTGGAGCAATTCCTTGCGATCCAGCCGCAATTCGGCGCATTGCGGCGCGAGTCCGAGGCGACCAACGCGCAGCTTCGCGAGTTGGGCGAGAGTCTGGGTCGTTTGCGGGCGGTCCATGACGACGCATTGCATGCGCAGAAGCACGCCGTCTCCCGCCTCGAAAGCGTCGAACAGCGGTCGCAGGCAGCAGTGACGAAGGTCGAAGCGGTGGAGCGCCGTGCGGCGACAGCGCAGGAGGCGCTCGATGCGCTGCTTCGGATCGCCGGCGGGATTCCCGACGCGCAGCACCAGCTGGGTGTGCTCAAGGCGATTGCGGAACAGGTGGCGCAGAAGACGGCGGTGCTCGAGCAGCAGCGGGAGCTAGTCGAGCGCGCGGCGGCCCAGACTACCGAGGTACTATCGCTCCGGCCGCAGGTCGAGAGCGCGCTGCGGCGTCAGGAAGAGCAGGCGCAGGCGGTGACGTCGCTCGAGGCCAAGCTCGCCTCGGTCCAGTCGCTCCATACCACTGTACTGTCTCGCGCCGACGAGATCGCTGCGCAGCAGCGGGCGCTCGAGGAGGCAGAGCAGGCGGCGCAGCGGTCGTTGGCCGGCTTGCGCGACGAGATGAAGTCGAGCGCCGAGCGGTTCGAGCTCGAGAATCGGAGTCTCGATGCGGTGAGCGAGCGGATCGTCGAGCTGCGCACGGCTTTGAAGGACTGCGAGTCGCGGTTGTCGAACCTCGATTCCACGTCCCGCACGCTGGCCGAGACCGAGGCGCTGTCGCGTGGCCTGGCCGAGCAAGTTGGTGATCTGGCGGAGGACATTCAGCGGATCACCGAGCAGGCCGACCGGTTGCGCGCGGTGCGCGACGACGTGGGCAGCTTGGAGAGCAATCTGAGCGACATGACGCAGCGGATGGAGCGCGTCGAAGGCCTCAAGCCGGTGGTGGAGTCGGTATTCCGCGATTTGGCGACGCTCAACGGGACGCACGAGTCGATTCGGGACGGGCTCGAGCAGGTGCGTCTGTCGTACGAGGAGATGACGCGGCTCCGGCAGCGTCAAGCGCAGACCGACCAGTGGCTGGCCGACGCCGACGTGAAGCTGCGCGCGACGCGCGAGCTGCTGGCGGAGCTCGACCACATGCGTCCGGGCACCGAGGCGCTGCGCGACAAGCTGGCGCAGGTCTCGGCGTCGATGGACGCGCTCGAGGGCCGCGCGACCGCCATGGACGCAATGCAGCGCCGGTTAGGCGAGATCGAATCGGGGCTGGCGCAGGCGCAGGATCGCGGCAACGGCTTGCACGCGCGGATGGAGGCGGCCGAAACCCGCTTCGGCGATCTGTTGCGCCAGGCGGCCGAGGCGCGCCGGGTGGCGCAGACCATGGGCAGCGTCACGGCATCCGTGGAGGCGGCGGACCGGCGGATGACCTCGGTGGGGGCGGTGGCCGATGCGTTAGGCGAGCGCACGGCGGCGTTCGCGGGCCTCGAGGACCGGCTGCGCGTGTTCACGCAGGAGTTCGAGCAGCGGCAGGCGGCGCTCGATGCGGCGGCGGCGAATCTCGCCCAGGCATCGACGGTGCGCCGCGAGGCAGCCGATGCCATGCAGCAGCTCGAGGAAGTGTCGCGGACCATCGGCGGCCAGTTGGGCGAGGCGCAGCAGCGAACCGGCGCGCTCGCGTCCATGCTCGAGGAGCTCGAGGCCAAGGTCGGTTCGTTAGGCCAGGTGGAGAAGCGCATGGCCAACTTCGAGGCGCTGCTCGCGACGTGGGACGTCGCCCAGCGCGACGCCGCGCAGGGCATGGAGCAGATCGGCAGCAAGCAGGCGACCATCGACGCCGTGAGCGCGCAGGTGAAGCACCTGTTCGAGGTGGCCGAGAAGACAGCCGAGAACGTGCGGTCGATTTCCGCCGAACGGCGCGAGATCGAGGACGCGCGCGCGCTGCTCGAGCGCACGCGCGAGCAGCTCGCGGCGGCCACCGAGGGCATGCGGGTGTTCGCCGATCGCAAGTGGCAGGTGGAGGACATCGAGCGCCGGCTCGCGCGCGCGGATGCACTGGCGCGCGACATTCGGTCGTCCACCGAAGCGCTCGCGGCGCAGCGCGCCGTGGTCGATCGCGCGCTCGATGGATCGGCGGCGCTCGCGGTGCAAATGAAACAGGCCGACGCGGTGATGGAGGCGCTCCGCCAGGAATGTGCGGCTGCTGCCAGGCTGCGCTCGGCCATGGACGAAGCGCGCGGCGACTGACGCCGTCGCGCGGTACGAATACAACACGGCCGGGGCGTCATGCCCCGGCCGTGTTGCGTTAGGCGTTGGGCTGCCGCGAGGTCGGTACGTCCGTCACGGGATGCTGTCCGGTGGCGGCGGAGGCGGCGGCTGGTGCGTACTGTCGGGCGTCGTGCCGCTGTCCGGCGGCGGCGGTGGCGGCTGGCGCGTGCTGTCCGGCGGAACGCTGCCGGTGTCCGGCGGCGGCGATGCGACGGCCGTGTCGACCACCGCGACGACCGCCGAATCGTTGATACCATCGGCGCTGGCGAAAATGGTCACGCGTCCGAGTCCTACACCGTGCACGAGACCGGTGTCGCCCACCGTTGCGATGTGCTCGTCCGACGAGCGCCACGAGATCTTGGCGGACACCGGCGTGCCGGTGGTGTCGTACTCCGTAGCGTGCAACGCCAGGTAATTGTGGATCTGCACCGCCGCCGCTTCGGGCATGATCGTAAGCCAGGGATCTTTGCGATTGCCGCCAGGGCTGCCGTGAGTGGATGAGTCGCCGCCCGATCCGGACGAATCGCTTCCACCTCCGCTCGTGCCCGATACCGCCTTTTCAGGCGACGCGACGGTATCGCTGCCGCACGCCATCGCCGTCACCACCGCCGCGGCGGCGAGCGCACCAATCAACA
>Ga0207695_10012536_pt1 | contig 10164 bp, 10 predicted proteins | sample KBSC54metaG_FD_184354 | JGI IMG/M metagenome (GOLD analysis project Ga0207695, IMG submission 184354) | Corn rhizosphere microbial communities from Kellogg Biological Station, Michigan, USA - KBS C5-4 metaG (SPAdes) (version 2) | ecosystem: Host-associated > Plants > Roots > Rhizosphere > Soil... | reverse complement strand
CCTGAAGAATGGCATCGCGGCGACCAAGGAAGGCAGGCCCGCCCTGCTGGAGTTCATGACCACTCAGGACAAGGTCTACTCGACCTTCGAAGTCGGCTACCAGGGATAGCAGGAGAATGCAGCGGACCGTGCGTCCCGCAGGGGACGCGCGGAGGCTGGCACGCCGGCAAAAACCACGCTTTTTGCCGGCCGCCTGGGCTGGCTGAGGGTCTCAACTCCGCGCAAATCGCCGCAGGCGATGAATCAGCGTGCTTCGCCGCTGAAGGTACGCAAAGCCGGATTCGTATGGTCGGGCATGCTCAGCGCAGCCTGCACTCCGGGCCGCGCGCGCACCCTTGCCAGCCAATCAACCAGGCGTGGGGCGCGTGTTTCCACTTTCATCTCGGGGAACATGCGCTGCAGACCCACCCCGCACATGGCGAAGAAGTTGATGTCCGCGAGGGTGAACTGCTGCCCCGCCAGGTAGGGGGTGCGCGCGAGCTGCTGCTCGACCTTCTCGATGGCGACTTCGATCTTGCGGGTGGCATTCGCCAGGTCCGCGGGGCTGAACCCCGAGCGCGCCGTCTTCCATTTCTCCCGCTGCTCATACAGCGGGATGCGCGCGACCAGCTTCTCGAACTCGCCCGCCTCGATCGAGCGGGCGATGATGCCGACCATCCGATGCCAGCCGTGCATCGAGACGTAGTTCATGACGTGCTCGTCCACGAACTTGTTCCAGAAACGCATCCGCGCTTTGCCGACCGGGTCGGCCGGACGCAGCGCCGGCGCCTCCGGAAAAGCATCCTCGAGGTATTCGTTGATCACCGTGGTATGAGTGATGATGGTGCCGTCGTGATCGAGCACCGGCACCTGGCCTTCCGGATTGATGGCGACGAACCACGGCGCGTGCTGCTCGAACTTGTGCAGGTCGACGTACACGCTCTCGAACGGGAGAGCCTTCTCCTTGAGCGGGATCAGGGATTTGAGGGAGTTCGCCAGGGGCTCGGCGTGGTACAGCTTCAGCATGGTGGCGCCTCCTCGATCGTTCAAGCGGGAGTCATGTCGACGACGCACACGACGCCGCCCACCTCCACGGTCTGTCCGGCAGGAACGGCCACTTCCAGCAGCTTGCCGGCGCCAGGAGCGGTGATCTCCTGCGTGACCTTCTCTGTCTCGATCTCATAGAGCACATCGCCCGCGGCGAACGAGTCGCCGGGGTTCTTGTGCCACTTCGCGATGGTCGCTTCCTGCATGCTCATCCCGACCTTGCTCAACTTCAAGCTGATACGCATGGTGTTGGGACCCGCTCACGCGGCCTTCGAGCGCAACAGCTCGGCTGCGACCTTGGCGATACGCTCATCGCTCGGGATCATCAGCCGCTCGGAGTTGGGTGCGTAGGGCATGCAGACATTCGGCACGGTGACGCGCTTGACCGGCGCCTTGAGAGCCGAGAAGCCCACGTCCGCCATCACCGCGGCAATGTGGCTCGCCACGCTGCAACGATCGCGCGCCTCATCGACGACGACGACGCGGCCGGTCTTGCGCACCGAGCGCAACAGGCCTTCCTCGTCCATCGGTACGATCGTGCGCGGATCGACGACTTCGGCTTCGATCCCCTGGGCCTGCAGTTTGCCCGCGGCGCTCAGGGCCGGCTTGAGCATCGAGCCGAGCGCAATGATGGTCACGTCCTTGCCTTCGCGGGCGACGGTCGCTTTGCCGAACGGCACGGTGTAGTCGCCGTCCGGAACCTCGCCCTGCTCGCCACCGCGGCCGATCGCCTCCAGGAAGAAAGTGGGATTGTTGCCCCGGATGGCGGTCTTCAGCAGGCCCTTGGCATCCGCCGGTGTCGCCGGCATCACGACATTGAGGCCCCCGAGATTCACCAGGGCCGGATAGCCGCTGTCGGAATGCTGCGCAGCATTCGAGCCGCCGCCGCCGTACGCGGCGATGATGGTGATGGGCATGGTCGCCTGACCACCCGTCATCAAGCGCAGCTTCGCCATCTGGTTGGCGATGGCATCGAAACCGGTGTAGATGAAGTTGGAGAACATCATGTGCAGGATTACGCGGTAACCCGCAGCCGAGGCGCCTACGGCCATTCCCGTCAGCGTCGCCTCACAGATCGGCGTGTTGCGGATGCGGTCACGCCCGAACTTGTCGAGCAACCCGCGCGCATCGCCCATGATTGCCAGCTCGACGTCCTCGCCGAACAGGATGACTTTAGGATCGCGGGCCATCTCCTCGTGGAGGGCCTCGTTGATCGCCTGGATATAACGTTTGCGTGCCATCTCGTTGACCTTCAGGCCTTGCGTTCCACGAACATCAGATCGAAGGGCAGCTCGGGATCTGCCGGCTCCGACTCCTCGGCGAACTTAACCGCCGCTTCCACCTGGGCAGCCACCCGATCGGCGATCGCCTGCACCTGTTGTGCGTTGGCGCGGCCGTCCGCCAGCAGCGTTGCCTTCAGCCGCTCCACGGGATCCTTGGCAATCCACGTGTCGATCTCGCTCTGCTCGCGATATTTGCCGCCGCCGAGCATCAGGGCCTCCGCTTCCAGGTGCCCCTGGATGCGGTAGGTATGCGCCTCGATGAAGGCCGGACCCTCGCCGCTGCGCGCGTGCGCGACGGCCTGGGCGGCCGCATCCCACACGGCGAACGCATCGTTGCCATCCACGACGAACGTCGGGATGCGGAATGCGCGGGCGCGATCGACTATCTCACCCGAGGTGCACTGCGCCGCGGGCGTGAACTCGCTGAACTTGTTGTGCTCGCAGACGAACACCAGCGGAAGCTTCCACAGGCTGCTGACGTTCAGGCACTCCATGAACACACCCTGGTTGGAAGCGCCGTCGCCGAAGAAGGCCGCGGCGATTCGCTTGCCCTTGTCGAGCTTCGCGGCAAACGCGGCACCGGTGGCGATCGCGAACCCGCCGCCCACGATGCCGTTCGCGCCGAGGATTCCCTTGGAGAAATCCGCCACGTGCATCGAGCCGCCCATGCCCTTGCAGATGCCGGTCTTCTTCGCCCAGATCTCGGCCATCATCGCCGCCGGATCGCCGCCCTTGGCAAGGAAGTGGCCGTGACCGCGGTGCGTGCTGGTGATCCAGTCGGTGGGTGCGAGTTGCGCGCACACGGCTGCGGCAATCGCCTCCTGCCCGATGTACAGATGCACCGCACCGGGAAGCTTCCCGGCGGCATTGTCGGCTCGCAGCCGTTCTTCCATGCGTCGGATGAGCAGCATTCGCTCATACAGCGCCAGTGCCTGGCCGGCATCCGGCGCAAACTTCAAACTCGCCATCTATCTACTCCGCGCGCAGTGAATTACTTCGCAATGTTGATCACGCGCTGTTGCGTGAACTCCTCGAGGCCTTCCTGTCCCATCTCGATGCCGAGACCGGACTGCTTGGCGCCGGCGAACGGGATGTCCGGCGGCAGGTCCAGATGCTTGTTCACCCACACCGTGCCCGACTCGATGCGGCTCGCTACCTCGTAGGCGCGCTGCTCGTTCGAGGACCAGACCGTGGCGCCCAGGCCATACTCGGTGTCGTTGGCACGCGCGATGGCATCGTCGAGATTCGAATAGCGCAGCACCGGGAGAATCGGCCCGAACTGCTCCTCGCGCACCAGCGCCGCATCGTCGGGAATGTCGCGCACGATCGTCGGGCGCACGAAATAGCCGCGACCCTTCGAGACTTCCCCGCCGGCGACGATCTTGCCGTTGCGGCGCGCATCCTCGAGGTAGCCCTTCACTTTCTCGTACTGCATCTTGTTCTGGATGGGCCCGAACTCGGTGCCCTCCTCCAGGCCGTTGCCGACGATCGCCCGCTCGGCCAGCTTGCCGAGCTCGGCACAGATCGAGTCGTACATCGAGTCGGGCACGTAGGCACGCTTGATCGCCAGACAAATCTGGCCGGAATTGAGCATCGCGCCCATGAAGAGCTTCGGCGCCACCTCTTGCGGGTCCACGTCATCGAGCACGATGGCGGCATCGTTGCCGCCCAGCTCGAGCGTCACGTGCTTGAGCGTCGGAGCAACGCTCGCCATGACTTTGCGGCCGGTCGCGGTGGAGCCCGTGAAGGCGACTTTGGCGACGTCCGGGTGGCTGGTCAGCGCCCCGCCGAGATCGTTTTGATCGACGATTACGTTGACGACGCCACGAGGCAGAACCTCGGCGCAGATCTCGCCGAATCGCAGCGTGGTGAGCGGAGTCGTCGGCGCCGGTTTCACGACGACCGTATTGCCGGCCACCAGCGCCGGCGGAACTTTGAGCATCAGCAGGACTACCGGGAAATTCCACGGTGTGATGGCCGCGACGACGCCCAGCGGTGAGCGCTGACGGACGATGCGCGCGGTGTCGGTCTCACGCAGCACTTCCGGCTTCAGATCCATGGCGGCGAAAGCGCGAATCATCGCAACCGCCCCGCCGATCTCATGCATCGCCGCCGGCAGGGGCTTGCCCTGCTCCTGCGTCAGCAGCCGCGCGAACTCCGCCATGCGGCTCTCGAGCGCATCGGCGAGCTTGCCCACGAGCTGTCGCCGCTTCTGGATCGGCACGCTCTTCCAGGTCGCGAACGCACTCTTTGCCGCGGCCACCGCCTGGTTCAGCTGATTCAGATCCGCCCGCGGGCACACCGCCACGATGTTCTCCGTCGCCGGGTTGATGACGTTCAGCGTGGCGGCGCCGGCGACCAGCTGGCCGTCGATCAGCAGTCCGAAGTCCTCCCCTGAAAGAGAGTTGGCAGGCGCTGTCGATTGCGAGCGCAGTTCTGCGTTCATGGTGGAGCCTCGTGGACTGGAGCGGATTGTGGATGGTATTCCCGAAAGTGTCCCGAGGCCATAATCTCGCGGGTGTAGACCGGCCATCGGCCCCTCTTGGGTCGATGAATGGTCGAGCAAATCCGCTCTCCACCCCATCGAGGCCGGGGTTGAAGCCTCGTAGAAGGACCCGTGAGCGAGCCTCCCTATCCCCTGCGTTTCCGGCCGCCCCTGAGCGGCCCACAGGCGCGCGGCGCCGATCATCGGGTGGGGGCCCTACGGCAAGCACGGCCACACCCACTACGCGCAGATCTTTCCCACCTCGGATGTGGACCGGAGCGCCCAGTCGCCCTACACGGCCTTCGAGGCCCTGGACTGCTACGACCTGATCGAGTGGGCGGGGACGCAACCCTGGTCGACGGGCAGAGTCGGTCTCTCCGGGGTCTCCTACCTCGCCTCGATTCAATGGTTCGTCGCGGCGCTCGCGCCGCCGCATCTGGCGGCCATCAATCCCTGGGAGGGCTGGTCGGACACCTACCGCGAAGTCGCCCGGCATGGCGGTATTCCCGAGACCTGTTTCTGGCGCTACCTGCCCAGCCGCTGGGGCCACTCCGTCACCGAGGTGGAGGATCTGGCCGCCGAAGACGCGGAACATCCGTTGTATGACGCCTTCTGGGCGTCCAAGAGCGCACCGCTGGAGAGAATCACGGTGCCCGCCTTCGTCGTGGCGAGCCGGTCCGACCAGGGACCGCATACGCGCGGAACGCTGGAGGGATTCAAACAGATCGCCTCGCGACAGAAGTGGCTCGAGGTCCACGGGCGCAAGAAGTGGGCGTACTTCTACGAGCGCGTCCCGATGGAACGGCTGCGCGAGTTCTTCGATCATTTCCTGTTGGGCAAGAGCACCGGCGTGCTTTCCTGGCATGGCAGCCCGTGTTGCGGCACGCTCGAGTGTTACCGCTCACGGACGGAGAGCCCACGTGTCTGGAGATCGAGATCTGGCCCTCAGGAACGCGCTTTGAGGCAGGTGAAGGATTGCGTCTGGTGGTGCAGGGGCGCGACGTGTACGACTATCCCGCAGAGCTGATGGCCGACCGCCACTGCGAGACCGTGAATCGGGGCGCGCACCGCTTGTTCAGCGGCGGACATTTCGACTCGCACCTGTTGGTGCCCGTCGTGTCACTCTGACCGCGTCCGGCGCACGAACATCAATGCAACACCGGCCGCCGCGGCCACCGCAGTCACCGGGAGCATCGCCTCGAGCACGTGGGCATCGCTCGCTCCGCTGCCAAGCAGCCAGCCCGCGAGATAAGGACCGGCCACCGACCCGAGACGGCCGGCCGCGACGGCAGCGCCCGTACCGGTGCCGCGGATGGTGATCTGGTAGTAGTCGGGCGCCAGACCGTAGAGGATGTACTGAGCGCCCAGCAGAAAGGCACCCACGAGAGCGGCCGCTGCGGCCGCGAGGGCCAGCTGCTGGCCGACCTGCGCGATCATCAACAATGAAATGCCGAGTCCTGCGTAGCAGACGAACAGCAACAGCCGATTCGGCCGGCGCTGCATCCACAGTCCCAGCAGAACCGAGCCCCCTGCGGCCCCGATGTTGAACAATATCTGGATCAGCAGGGCCTGGGTCTTGGAAAATCCCCGCGCGCCCATCAGCACCGGGAGCCAGTTGAGCAGCAGGTAGGTCATGAACGCGGTGAAGAAGTAGGCCACCCACAGCAGCAGCGTCGCCGAGCTCCGTCCACCGCCGAACAGCACATCCGATACCTTCTCGGTGGCACCAGAGCGAGCCGCTTTGGCAGCCTGGAAGGAGCGCGACTCCGGCAACGCCAGCGCAAGCACGGGCGCGAGCACCAACGGCGCGAGCCCACCGACGTAAAAGACGACGCGCCAATCCCCCTGGGGTCCGGCGAGAAAACCTATCAGGCTCGCGACCGTGCCACCTACGGGCATGCCGGCGATGGTGATCACCACGTTCAGGATGTTGTTGCGAGCTCCGGAGACCTCCGCCGTCAGAGCGATGAGGTTGGGCATGGCCCCGCCGAGGCCCAGCCCGCACAGGACGCGCAGCACCACCAGGCTCCCGAAGCCCGTGGTCCAGGCCGTACCGAGCTGAAAAGCCCCGAACACGATGGTCGCGAGCAGCAACGCGACCCGGCGCCCCCACACATCGGCGATGCGCCCACCGATGAAGGCCCCGAAAAACAATCCCAACGGGCTGGCAGCCACGGCCATTCCGAGCTGGGTGCGGCTCAGCCCGAACTCCGGCCCGAGCGTCGGTGCGGCGATACCCATCGATTGCAGATCGATACCCTCGATCGCTGCGGTGAGGAAACACAGGAAGACGGTCGCAAAGACGCGCTGCGGACGCTCGGGGTCCAGGGTCGCGGTGATCACGCTCATGAAGTCATTCTGGCATGATGCGCGCAGCACCATCGGAGAAAAACGCATTGAGCCAGCCCCTGCGAGTCGAGCAACTGGTCGATGAGCAGTCCATCGGCCGATTCAACGTCCAGCTGCTGATCTGGTCGTTTCTGGCGATGTTCGCCGACGGCTACGACCTGAGCGCCATGCCGTTCGCGGCGCCCTCGCTGGTGCGCGAGTGGCACCTGCACGCGGACGTTTTCGGCCCGGTCTTCAGCGCCAGCCTGATCGGTATCCTGTTCGGCGCACCGCTGATGGGTTGGGTCGGGGATCGATTCGGGCGCCGGATCGCGATAGTGACGGGCTGCATCCTGTATGGCGTGAGCACGCTCGCCATGGTCCTCGCACACAGCCTGGAGCAGATGATTGCGCTGCGGGTGATCACCGGCATCGGCCTGGGCGGCCTGATGCCCAACACCATCGCGCTGAGCTCGGAGCTGTCCCCCAAGAGGTGGCGGGCGACACTGGTCGTGCTGATGTTCACCGGCATCACCCTCGGCAGCGGCACTCCCGGCCCGGTGGCCGCCTGGCTGGTGCCCCTCTATGGATGGCAAGTGCTGTTCGTGCTGGGGGGCCTCGTGCCGCTCATCGTCGCCGCCTGCCTGCCCTTCGCGCTGCCCGAATCCATCAAGTTCCTGGTGATGCACCCCGAGCGACGGCCCGAGCTGCTGCACACGGCACGCCGCCTCCGGCCGGACTTGACCATACCCGACGACGCGCGCTTCGAGACAGCCACAGCCGCGCGCGCCAACATCAACCCGCTGGAGATCTTCCGCGGCGGACTGGCCGCGATCACGCCGCTGTTGTGGATGTGCTTCGTGATGGTCCTGATGTCGAATTACTTTCTCAACAGCTGGATGCCGCTGCTGTTTCAGATCTCGGGACTGTCGCCCAAGGCCGCCGCGCTCACCAGCTCGCTGTACCACGTCGGCGGCACTCTTGGTGGGGTGCTCTTGAGCGTGTTGCTGGACCGGTTCGGTTTCGTGGCGATCGCCGTCCTGCTGGGAATCGCCGTACCCTCGATCGGGCTGATCGGCGTCCCCGGCACCGGCATCGCGACACTCGCCGTGGTCTCCACCATCGCAGGCTTCGGGGTCCTCGGCGGCCAGTTCGGCAACAACGCCTCGGCGGGTCTGCTCTACCCCACTGGCGTGCGCTCCACCGGTGTCGGGTGCGCGTTCGCCGTCGGCCGCTTCGGCGGCATCGCCGGCCCGATCGTCGGCGGCCTGCTGCTGCAGCGACATTGGGGAATGCCCGACTTGTTCAAGGCAGCATCGGTGCCGATGGCCGTCGGCGCAGTTGCGGCAATCGTGCTCGCCCGATTGTGTTATGTGCGCTACGGCGGCCTTACGCTCGATGACACACCGCTCGCCACTCCGCCGGCAACGGGCACCGCGGCATCCCTCGTGAAGTAGAGCGCCGCAGGTTCCAGGAAGCCGATGAAGCTGAGCACCGATCGTATTCTGACCACGCACGTCGGCAGCCTGCCGCGCCCCCAGGACGTGGTGGACCTGCTGATGGCCAGGGAGCAGGGGCAGCCGTTCGATCCCGCACAGTTCGAGCAGACCATGGCCCGCGCCGTCGATGAGGTCGTGCGCCGGCAAGTGGCTCTCGGACTCGACGTGGTGAGCGACGGCGAGACGAGCAAGATCAGTTACGCCACCTATATCAAGGACCGCCTGAGCGGCTTCGCCGGCGACCATCCGCGGCAGATCGCTCTCGACCTGCAGGCCTTCCCGGAGTTCCGCACGCGCATGGCCGTGTTCGCGGGCAAGCAGACCTTCAAGCGCCAGGCCTGTGTCGGCCCGATCGCCGTCGCCGAGCGGCAGTCTCTACAGGATGACCTGCGCCACCTGCAGGCGGCGGTGCAGAGGAATGCCGCCCAGGAGGCATTCATGAACGCGGCCTCTCCGGGGGTCGTGTCGGCCTTTCAGCCCAACGAGTATTACCCGACCCACGCGGCGTACGTCGAGGCGATTGCCGCGGCGATGCGCGAGGAATATGAGGCCATCGTGGCCGCGGGGTTCATCCTGCAGGTCGATTGCCCCGATCTGGCAATGGCGCGCCATACGGGCTTTCAGGACCTCACGGAGGCACAGTTCCTCGAGCGGGCCGAACACCAGGTCGAGGCGTTGAACGAGGCCCTGCGCAACGTGCCTGCGAGCTCGCTGCGGATGCACCTGTGCTGGGGCAACTACGAAGGGCCGCACACCCACGACATCGCCCTGGAAAGAATCCTGCCCATCGTGCTGAAGGCGAAGCCCGCCGCGATCCTGTTCGAGGCGGCCAATCCGCGACACGCGCACGAGTGGAGCGTGTGGCGCACAGCGAAAATCCCCCAGGACAAGATCCTCGTCCCGGGACTGCTCACCTCGACGTCCAATTATGTCGAGCACCCCGAGCTCATCGCCCAACGCCTGTGCCAGTTCGCGGATATCGTCGGGCGCGAGCGTGTGATCGCCGGCACGGACTGCGGCTTCGGCACGTTCGCCGGCATCGGGAAAATGGACGCCCAGATCTCCTGGCTGAAGCTCGAGTCCCTGGTGCAAGGGGCGGAGCGGGCATCCCGGCGTCTCTGGACTTGAGGCGGGGTTGGCTTAAAGATATCATCTTTAGGCCATGCTCACCCAGCCCTCCATCGTCGGAAGCGAGGTCGCCAAGCGCATCTTTCGCGCTGGACGGTCCGACTCCCTCGCCTCCCACGTCGTCGCGGAGATACGCGACTCGCTGTTCGCAGGCCGGCTGGGTCCGGGGGACTTCCTCGGCACGGAAAAAGAGCTTGCCGCGCGCTTTGGCGTGAGCCGCATCGTAGCCCGCGACGCGCTACGCACCCTGGAGGCGCTGGGTATCGCCCAGATCAAGATGGGCAAAGGCGGCGGGGCGCGGATCGCCGCGGGCAATCCCAGCCTGTTTGCTGAGGCGCTTGCCGTGCAGCTTTATCTGACCGGTGTCGGCGCCGCCGAGGTCATGGATGCTCAGCGCGCCGCCGAGTGCATAGCC
>Ga0207695_10012533_pt1 | contig 10168 bp, 11 predicted proteins | sample KBSC54metaG_FD_184354 | JGI IMG/M metagenome (GOLD analysis project Ga0207695, IMG submission 184354) | Corn rhizosphere microbial communities from Kellogg Biological Station, Michigan, USA - KBS C5-4 metaG (SPAdes) (version 2) | ecosystem: Host-associated > Plants > Roots > Rhizosphere > Soil... | reverse complement strand
CTACAACCGGCTGATCTGGGCACGCCCCGATGGCAGCTTTGAGCAATACGACAAGCGGCATTTGTTTCGCATGGCCGGCGAACATACCCGCTATGGCGGCGGTGACAAGCGCCTGATCGTCGAGCTGAAAGGTTGGCGAATCCTGCCGCAGGTCTGCTACGACCTTCGCTTTCCCGTGTGGTTGCGCAATCGCCGCCTGGAGCAAAGCACGGGCGGCATGGACTACGACCTGTCGATCTTCGTCGCCAACTGGCCGGCGCCGCGCCGCCAACCGTGGCGCACATTGCTACGTGCGCGTGCGATCGAAAATCTTTCATATGTCATCGGCTTGAATCGCGTCGGCGTGGACGGCAACGATCTGCCGTATGCCGGCGATAGCGCGGTGATTGATCCCGTAGGCGAGCCGCTGATCGAGCTGGGTCCGCAGCAGCAGATCGCCACCGTGACGATCGATCCTGCCCCGCTACTTGCACACCGCGAGCGTTTTCCTGCCTGGATGGACGCGGACGCTTTTACGCTTTCCCTGGACTGAGTGCATCGCGCGCGCTGGTTCAAGCGCGCGTGATACCGATACCGAGCAGGACGAAGGGCGCAACCGATGGTTCGCTCGTGTCCGCTTCGACGACGATGTTGCTGGCCGCCATCGCTTCTGCGATGACATAGGGCGATGCGGCATTGATCTTTTCAGCCGACGCCAGCACCACTACTTCGGCAGCGCGTGCCATGAGCGCGCGTTTGATATAGGCCTCTTCCAGGTCGCCCGTACTCAATCCTGCGGAGGCGTGGACGCCGGTGACGCCCATGAAATAGGTGTCGGCACGAATGTGTCCGATGGCCTCGATGGCAGCGGCACCGACCGCGACAACGGAATGTTTGAATAACCGGCCGCCGATCAGGATGACTTCGATGTGCGGATGCCCAAGCAGTTCGAGCGCCACGCCCGGGCTATGCGTCACCACGGTCGCGTTCAATGTCAAAGGCAGGTGCCGTGCCATCTGCGTGCACGTCGTCCCGCCGTCGATGATGACGACCTGACCCGGCTTCACCATGTTCGCGGCTTTTCGTCCGATAGCGGATTTTCCGTCGGCGCTGATCCGCTGCCGCTGCTCGAACGTTCCAATGGCCGGTGACGCGGGTAGGGCGCCACCGTGCACACGTTGCAGGAGCCCCTCGGCGGCGAGCTCGCGCAGGTCGCGTCGGATCGTGTCCTCCGAGACTTCGAAGGATTCGCTCAGCTCCTTGGCGACGACCTGCCCGTCACGTTTGAGCGCGGCCAGGATGGCTTGCTTTCGATGCGTCGTTAGCATGCACGAAATTCATTGACATTGCACGAAACTGCACGATAAGGTTTTTCACCGTTCCTGTCCAGCGTCAGGTGTTCGCATGTCCCCCAGTGTCGAGCGTGTCCGTGTTGTGGAAAGTCAGGTGCTGTCCGATGACTGGTATCTGCTGAAAAAGACCATCTTTGATTTCCGCCGCGCCAATGGCCAGTGGCAGCGCCAGCAGCGGGAGACCTATGACCGCGGCAACGGCGCGGTGATCTTGTTGTACCAACCGAGTTCTTGCCAGGTGGTTCTGGTACGCCAGTTTCGTTTTCCTGCTTACGTCAACGGCCATGACGGGATGCTTATCGAGGCGCCCGCCGGTTTGCTCGACGAAGCAACGCCGGAACAGCGCATTCGTGCGGAGGTCGAAGAGGAGACCGGCTATCGCGTGGGCGAGGTGCGCAAGGTATTTGAGGCTTTCATGAGCCCCGGGTCGGTCACCGAGAAACTCTATTTCTTCGTGGCCGAATACGATGCTGGCGCAAAGATAAGCAGCGGCGGCGGCATCGAGTCCGAGGGCGAAGATATCGAAGTATTGGAGCTGCCGTTCAAGGAAGCATTGGAGATGGTCGATCGTGGTGACATCGTCGATGCCAAGACGATCATGTTGCTGCAGTACGCGCAATTGAATCTGTTTGCCGGTCAAGCGCGCTGAGTGGCTAGGGCGAAGGCGCTTCGCGCCATGCGCCGTATGCAAAAACGCGTAGGAAAACCCCTGCGACCTCGGATATAGATCGACCGTGGAATATCGAAAGCGGCCGCAGCGGCCTAGCATTCAATGCGTGGCAGGCAGACGCATGGCGCATGGATGGCACCCAACGCTGTTTCGCCGCATCACTATCGGTCGGCCGCTGGCGGCGTCCCCGATCGATGCGATGGGCGACATCATTGGGCTCGCGTCATCCGTTGCCCCGGCCTGTCCCGCAAACGAAGGGACGCTCGTAAAGGGCAACGGCAATAAACAGGGGAATGGCGGGGGCTGCCGCCTGGTATGACGGCGGCCTTCGCTTGTTCGTGCGCCATGCATCGAGCGCCTGGGCGATGGCGCTCAGAGCAAGTGAAGCACGGATTCAGGTGGGCGACCGATCGCCGCCTTGCCGTCAACAACCACGATAGGCCGCTCGATAAGTATCGGATGGGCCGCCATCGCAGCGATCAATGCGTCATCGCCAAGCGTCGGTTCGTCCAGGCCCAGTTCGCGATAGTCCGGCTCGTTGCTGCGAATCAGTTCGCGTGGCGTCATGCCGAGTTGATCGAGCAGCTGCGTCAGCTCTGCCACGCTGGGTGGCGTTTCCAGATAGTTGACGACTTCGCATGCGCAGCCGCGTTCTTGCAGCAGCGCCAGCGTTGCGCGCGACTTGGAGCAGCGCGCGTTGTGATAGATGCGTGCGGCAGTAGCCATGCGCGGTGCGATCAGCGATTGCCGCCGCGGTTACCGCCACGATTGCCGCCGCCGGCGCCACCGCCGCCGCCGGGGCGACGATTGCCACCGCCCTGGCCTTGCGGACGCCCGCCGCCGGAGCCTTGCGGGCGACCACCACCCGAGCCCTGGGGACGACCGCCACCGGAACCTTGCGCACGGTTACCGCCACCCTGGCCGCCGGGACGACCGCCCTGGCCACCACGGTTACCGCCCTGGCCTTGGCCACCGCCGGCAAAGCCACCATACGGATTGCCACTACGTGCGCCGGCCGGTTTGCCGGGGCCACGACGCTGGCCCTGACCTTGGCCTGCGCCACCACCCGCACCGCCGCCGAAGCCGCGACCCGGGCCGCGCGCTGCGCCACCACCTTCGCGGCTGTCGCCGGCAAACCAGGTGCGCACCGAAGGCAATTCCTGCCCCGGTGCCACGCCACGCTTGCCGCCTGGCTTGCGACGGCCGGGGTTGGCGCCGCGATCGGGGCGAGCCACGTTGCCGTTCACTTCCTTGCCGGGAGCGCGACGCGGCTTGCCGCGTGTGGGTTCGTCGCGGATGCGATCGAATGCGCGCAGTTCGCGCGCTTCGTCCGCATAACCGCCGGCCCAGGCATTACCGGTGCCGCGCTCGGGGCGATATTCGGTGACATTGCGATTGGCGCGGCGCTGATGCAGCACCGGGCTGAGGGTCAGCACCGGTTGCGGTGCGCCCAGGCCGGTCACCTTGCGCAGGTCCTTGACGATCTCTTCGCTCAGCGATTCACAATCGCCACGGCGCAATGCGCGCGGCAGATCGACGTTGCCGTAACGGATGCGCTTCAGTCGGCTGACCAGGAAGCCCTGCGAGTCCCAAAGACGACGGACTTCGCGGTTGCGGCCTTCGCGGATGACCACGCGGAACCAGCTATGGCTGCCGCCGCGGCTGATGACGGCAATTTCATCGAAACGGGCAGGGCCGTCTTCGAGTTCGATGCCGGCCTTGAGCTTCTCGATGATTTCGTCAGGCACCTCGCCGTGTACACGGCAAAGATATTCGCGCTCCAGGCCACTCTTGGGATGCATCAGTGCGTTGGCGAGATCGCCATCGGTGGTGAGCAGGAGCAGGCCGGTGGTGTTGATATCCAGGCGGCCCACGGCGACCCAGCGCGCGCCCTTCAGTCGCGGCAGCTGTTCGAACACGGTAGGACGGCCTTCGGGATCTTCGCGCGTGGTCACCACGCCTTCGGGCTTGTGATAGACCAGTACTTCGGTCTCGTCGCGGTTATCGGTGGCGACGACGAACTGCTTGCTGTCGATCGTCACGCGATCGCCAGCGTGAACGCTGGCGCCGATGCCGGCGGCTGCGCCGTTCACCTCGACTTCGCCGGCCTGGATGCGTTGCTCCAGCATGCGGCGCGAGCCCAGGCCCGCATTGGCCAGCACCTTGTGCAGGCGCTCTTCCAGCGGCGGGGCATTTTCGTTGCGCGGTTCGCGTTTCAGGGTCAGTACGGATTTCTGCGGCGCATTCATGCGCGGTACTCCTTGGTGTCTTGCTCGTCGGCGTCGCCGTGTTCGGCGTCCGCGGTGTTCGCTGCGTCATCGCTCTTGGCAATGGTCGTAGCCGTATCGGGTTCTTCAACCGACGAGGCATCGTCGGAAGCGTGTTCGGCGGCAGGCTCGGTGACGTCCTGCACGATATGTTCGGATTCGGGCGGCGAAACGTGGAAAGTCTCCGCTTCGTCGTCGTTCGTCTCGTCAGCCGATTCGTCCGGATCGGTAACGTGATTATCTGGGGTGTGGCTTTCCGTAGTCTTTTCCGCGTCCGTGGCTGCTTCGTCCTGTGCTTCGGATTCGGCCTGTGCCTGATTCTCTGCGAGCTCTTCGTCCGTGTCTTGCTCCAGCTCCGCATCCGGATCGATCGGAAGATCCTTGATGACCCGCGGCGGCAGCGGATTCTGGTCGATCCGCATCTGCGGGTCTTCCATGTCGCGGATTTCCGACAGCGGCGGCAGCTCGTCCAGCGATTTCAAATTGAAGTAGTCGAGGAAGGCGCGCGTGGTGCCGAACAACGCCGGCTTGCCGGGCACGTCACGGTAGCCCACGACGCGGATCCATTCGCGCTCTTCCAGAGTCTTGACGATATTGGACGACACCACCACGCCGCGGATCTGTTCGATTTCCGGGCGGGTAATGGGCTGGCGATAGGCAATCAGGGCCAGCGTTTCCAGCAGCGCGCGCGAATAGCGGCTCGGCTTTTCCGTCCACATCCGCGAAATCCACGGATGCACTTCCTGGCGTACCTGGTATCGAAAGCCGGAGGCGACTTCCAATAACTGCACACCGCGGCCTTCGCAGTCGGCGGCCAGGGCTTCAAGTGCCTTGGCGATATCCTCGCGACCGACTTCCTCTTCCTCGTTGAACAGTTCGTTCAAGTGGACGATGGTCATCGGTTGGGAGGCGGCCAACAGCGCGGCCTCGATAATGGGTTTCAATTGCTCGATCTGCATGGCCTTCAGGTCGGATGCGGATGCATTATTCGTAGGCTGACGCGGCGAGATCATCGTCGGGCGCGGGTTCTTCCGCCTCCGTCGGTTCTTCTGCCATCGTCACCTTTGCCTTGACGTAAATCGCTGCAAGCGGTTCTTCCTGCACGATCTCCACCAACATTTCCTTGGCCAGTTCCAGCATGGCCAGGAAGGTCACTACCACGCCCAATCGCCCTTCACTGACATCGAACAACGTTTCGAAGCGGTGAAACTGGCTATCGTTCAAGCGGCCCAGCAACTCTCCCATACGCTGGCGAACGCTAAGCGCCTCGCGTTTGATTGCGTGATGACCGAACAATTCGGCTCGGTGCATCACATCCTTGAGTGCCAGCAACAGCTCCTTGAGGTCCAATGGCGGCGGCAACTTGATGACGTTGCGCTCGCCGACATCGGCCTGGACCACCACCGTGTCGCGCTCCAGCCGGGGCAGGGCGTCGATGTCTTCGGCGGCACGCTTGAATCGCTCGTACTCCTGCAAACGCCGTACCAGCTCGGCTCGCGGGTCTTCCTCGATACCCTCCTCGGAAGGCGGCCTGGGCAACAGCAGCCTCGACTTGATCTCGGCGAGGATCGCGGCCATCAGCAGGTATTCGGCGGCCAGTTCCAGGCGCATGACATCGCGCATCAGCTCGATGTATTCCATGTACTGCCGCGTGATCTCGGCCACCGGGATATCGAGAATGTCCAGGTTTTGCCGGCGGATCAGATAAAGCAGCAGGTCCAGCGGGCCCTCGAACGCCTCCAGGATGACTTCGAGCGCATCCGGCGGAATGTACAGATCCTGCGGCATCTGCAACATCGGCTCGCCGCGCACGATGGCCAGCGGCATTTCCTGTTGTTGCGGTACCGACGCGAAAGCGTCCTGCGGTGCGATGACCGCTTCGGGCTCGGTGCTCATCAATACATGTCGTTGGGCCGCGTTTGGGCGGCAGGTAATGCTTTCAACACATTAGGAACCGTTCTGTCCGGCCGGTAAGTCCCGGCGTGCGCTTAACGAATGTCCCCGTCAGGATGCCGATTGTCAGGCGGCGACCCGATGACCCTGAAGCTAAATAATCGTTGGCGTTCAGCTGCGGCGCCACGCGCGCCATCGTCATCCCGGCATCTCGCTTGATGAAACCGCTCCGCGGCGATTTCGGTCAGGCGGGCCGTGCTGAGCGACCACCACGGCACCATCGTTCGGCCTGTTAACCGGTACGACGACGCAAGCCATGAGGTGACGAGCCTGGCGTCACTGATGGTTTGGCGGTCTGCTGAGTGCATGGGGCTTGAGCCGTGGCAACCGGTTTGGACCGGCTTGTGCGGCAATCTAAGAACCCTTGCGTGGCTGACAGAGTAATGGCAGTGAGACGACAAGTCCAGTATCGCCCCTGGATTAAGAACGGGATATTCAGCAGTGAGGCGGCTGGGTTATCCGCGGAGTGCCGCCTATTCGGTAGTGGGGCAGCATGTGACCCATCGTGTCGGCGCATGGCGCGGTTCGGTCATGATGCTTTGCGACAAATCGCCCGCGCATGGACGCAATAGCTGCCAAACCGCACATATTCGAGCGATAGCGGCGATAAAGTCGCGTCTACAAATGCCTAAAACGACCTTGAAATGATACAAATAGGTGACATGGCATACGGCTTGCTTTGCGGTGGTAAGTGGTCGCCAAAGAAACGGGGTTCGAGCGGCGGGGTGCCCTTGGACGAACCGGCGAGCAGGCGGCGGGGAGAAGGCGCGTGACGAAAGACGACCAAACCAGCAAAGGAAGCGATTCGGAGCAGCTGAGGCCGGCGCGCATGCGCATCGAGACCACAGTGCTGATGAGCCGCGGCGATCAATCGCAGCCCACCGATCTGGTGGACATCTCCGCCACCGGCGTGCTGTTGCGCCGCCCTCTGGGCTGGAAAGGCGAGGCCGGCCAGAGCTGGGTACTGGACATGATCTTCGGTCATGACCTGCATATTCACCTGGAGGCCATCGTCGCGCGTGTGTCGAGCCGCCACATCGGTTTTGCCTACACCCACATCCCCGAAGACAAGCAGGTGCCGCTGTGGAACCTGCTGGGCGGCTACGCGGATATCCTGGAGATGTGGAAGGACGAGTGATGGTGAGGAGTGAGGTCGCTTGCTGCGCGAGCTGTGAGGTCGCGCCTGCGGCGCTGTAAGGGGTAAAGAGGAAAAGCAAAAAAGCCCGCACGCTTGCGGGCTTTTTGTTGTTGCTCTTTCCCTTTACTCCTTACAGGCTGCGGAGCGGCCGACCTCACAGCTCGCGCAGCAAGCGACCTCACTCCTCACACCACAGCCGGCTTCTTCTCATCACGCAATTCACGCCGCAGAATCTTGCCCACATTGCTCTTGGGCAGCGCATCGCGGAACTCGATCACCTTCGGGCGCTTGTAACCGGTGAGGTTCTCCTTGCAGAACTGCTTGAGCTCCTCGACGGTGAGGTTCGGGTCCTTGCGCACCACGAAAATCTTCACCACCTCGCCGGAATGCTCGTCGGGCATGCCGATGGCGGCCACTTCGGCCACGCCAGGGTGCTGCATGACGGCGTCTTCGACTTCGTTCGGGTACACGTTGAAGCCGGACACCAGGATCATGTCCTTCTTGCGGTCGACGATATAGAAGTAGCCGTTCTCGTCCATCTTGGCGATGTCGCCGGTGTGCAGCCAACCGTCGCTGCCGAGCACCTTGATGGTTTCGTCCGGACGCTGCCAGTAACCCTTCATCACCTGCGGGCCGTGGATCATCAGCTCGCCCGCTTCACCGACCGGCAACGGTTGATTGTCTTCGGACCAGATGGCCGCGTCAGTGGAGGAGATCGGCAAGCCGATCGAGCCATTGTAGTCCTTCAGGTCGAGCGGATTGATGCACGCAGCCGGCGAGGTTTCGGTCAGGCCGTAGGCCTCGACCAGGGTGCAACCGGTGACCTTCTTCCAGCGCTCGGCCACCGCGCGCTGCACGGCCATGCCGCCACCCAGGCTCAGGTGCAGGCGCGAGAAATCGAGTTCGGCAAAACCCGCCGTATTAAGCAGGCCATTGAACAGCGTGTTCACGCCGGTCAGCGCGGTAAAGCCCGAGGCCTTGAGCTCCTTGACGAAGCCTGGCATGTCGCGCGGATTGGTAATCAGCCAGCTGAGGCCGCCAAGGCGCATGAATACCAGGCCGTTCGCGGTCAGCGAAAAGATGTGGTACAGCGGCAGCGCCGTGATCACTACTTCCTGGCCCGGCCGCAGATTGGAGCCGATCCATGAACCGGCCTGCAGCATGTTGGCGACCATGTTGCCGTGCGTGAGCATGGCGCCCTTGGCTACGCCGGTGGTGCCGCCGGTGTATTGCAGGAAGGCGATGTCGTCGTGGCCGATCTCGGGTGTCTTCACCGTGTGTGCCGCACCGCGCGACAAGGCGTCCTTGAAGCGCACCGCCTGCGGCAGGCTGAAGGCCGGCACCAGCTTCTTGACGTTCTTGACGACAAAGTTGACCAGCACGCCCTTCAGGCCCAGCAGATCGCCGATGCCGGTAGTGACGATGTGCTTGACCTCGGTCTCGGCCACGACCTGCTGCAAGGTCGCGGCGAAATTGTCCAGCACCACGATGGCCTTCGCGCCGGAGTCTTCCAGCTGGTGCTTCAGCTCGCGTGCGGTGTACATCGGGTTGGTATTGACCACGATCAGGCCGGCGCGCAGCGCGGCGAACAGGGCGATCGGGTACTGAAGTACGTTGGGCATCATGATCGCGATGCGATCGCCTTTGACCAGCTTGAGCTCACCGGTGAGATAACCGGCGAACTGCTTGCTCATCGCATCGATCTGGCCGTAGCTGAGCTTCTTGCCGAAACTGGCGAATGCCGGGCGCTCACGAAACCGTTCGAAGGCTTCTTCCAGCACCGCGACAACCGATGGGTACTGGTTGATGTCGATTTCTGCGGGTACACCATCCGGATAATGCTTCAGCCACGGACGCTCATTGCTCATGTTTTATCCCACGCTCCCAGTTTCGATCCGCCGATGGTCAGCATCGTGCAATAGCGGTATACGGCCGCGGCATTGGAGCATACGCTTGCGTATGCGGCAAGCCGCGCTGCAACGAGGATAGAGCATGACCAAACGCTTTCGCATCGCCTTGTTTTCGCTGGTGCTGCTCGCCCTGGCCGGAGCCCTGGCGGGCTGCCATCGCACACCCGACGAAGAGCGTATCCGGCAGGCGATTGCCGCAGGCAGCAAGGCCGCCGAGCAGGCCGATGCCTCGGCGCTGGCCGATGTGCTCAGCGACGATTTCGATGGGAACGGTGGCCAGACGGACAAGCGTGAGCTGACCGGCTTGCTCCGTGCTGCGAAATTTCGAGGCGAGACGATCCATGCCCTGATCGGGCCGATCGATGTCGAGCAGCGTGGTGAGCGGTACGTTGCCAAGTTTTCGGTCACCCTGACCAGTGGCGGCAAGCTGTTGCCGGCGCAGATGGGGGTTTATCAGGTGGAGAGTGGTTGGCGAAGGGAGGGGAAGGCGTGGGTTTGTTTTACGGCCACATGGTTGCAATAACTCAAACCCCTTCCTACTCGTCATTCCGGCGCAGGCCGGAATCCAGTGGCCTCGGTTAACAGTTGTCGCGATGTGTTTAAAGCTCTTGTGCGAAACCGCGATAACCGCGCGATACAGTCACTGGATTCCGGCCTGCGCCGGAATGACGAGCAAAAAAAGAAGCCGCCGATGGGCGGCTTCTTTTCGTCTTCAGGCGGCCTTCTTGCTAGCCAACTGCCGCAACACATACTGCAGAATCCCACCATGACGGAAGAACTCGCGCTCCTTCGGCGTCAACAGCAGCACCTTCACGGTAAAGCTCTTGCTGCTGCCATCGGCGGCGGTGGCGGTGACCTTGGCGGTCTTCGATTCGCCGCCGTCCAGGCCGACAATGTCG
>Ga0207695_10012530_pt1 | contig 10169 bp, 10 predicted proteins | sample KBSC54metaG_FD_184354 | JGI IMG/M metagenome (GOLD analysis project Ga0207695, IMG submission 184354) | Corn rhizosphere microbial communities from Kellogg Biological Station, Michigan, USA - KBS C5-4 metaG (SPAdes) (version 2) | ecosystem: Host-associated > Plants > Roots > Rhizosphere > Soil... | reverse complement strand
ATCGGCCGGCTAATGCGCAACAACGCCGCCTACGCCGCCCAGGGCCACGTCCTGTTCGACACCTCCGCCTATTCCGAGTACGGCCAGCTCTCCGGCCGGCCGCTGGAGGAGATGATCGCCGGCGCCCGCGTGGAGGTCGCCCCTTACAAACAGAACCCGGCCGACTTCGTGCTCTGGAAGCCATCCAGGCCCGGCGAGCCGGTATGGGAGAGCCCCTGGGGGCCCGGCCGGCCCGGCTGGCACATCGAGTGCTCGGCGATGATCGAGCAGACGCTGGGTCTGCCGATCGACATCCACGGCGGCGGCGTCGACCTGATCTTCCCGCACCACGAAAACGAGCGCGCCCAGGGCGTCTGCGCCACCCACGAGCCGATCTTTGCCGCCTATTGGCTGCACAACGGGTTTCTGAACTTCGGCGACGAGAAGATGTCGAAGTCGCTCGGCAATGTGGCGCTCGCCCACGACCTCTTGCAGCGCTACCCGGGCGAGGCGATCCGCTGGGCGCTGCTGGTCGGCCACTACCGTGCGCCCCTCGAGTGGAACGTCGAGCTGATCGAGCAGGCCCGGCGCTCGCTGGACCGGCTCTATGGCGCGCTGCGCCGCGCCGCCGAGGTCCCGCCCGGCGCTAAGCGGCCGTCGGCCGGCTTCCTGGCGGCGCTGGACGATGACCTCAACACCGCCGCCGCCATGGCCGAGCTCTTCGCGCTCGCTGCGGCGCTGGAGACCGGGACGGCCGCGGAGAAGGCCCGCGCCAAGGGCGAGCTCCTGGGCTCCGCAGGGCTGATGGGCTTCCTCGCCGCCGATCCGGAGCATTGGTTCCAGGGCGGGGCGGATGCTGCCCTCAGGGCGCGGATCGAGGCGCTGGTCGCCGCCCGCGACACGGCGCGGCGCGCGAAGGACTGGCCCGAGGCCGACCGCCTGCGGGCCGAGCTCACGGCGCTCAACGTCGAGGTGATGGACGGCCCCTCAGGCGCGACCTGGCGGCTGAAGGCGCCGGCCTGAGCCCCCCTACGCCGTCTAAGGCCTTGCAATCGCCCAACTCCTCAGGCCTCGTCGCGGGGTTATGCCGATCGCCCCGCCGCCCCCGTTGAAGGTCAACCCCTTCGGCCGCATGGGTCCGCCCAAGCCGAAGGGCGGCGGCGGCGGCCCGGCCAAGCCCAGCGGCCCGCGCGGCATCCGCATCGAGCACCGCATCGGCGTCCAGGCCCCCGCCGAGGCGATCTGGGACGTGCTCTACGACCTGGAGGGTTGGCAGGCCTGGAACCCGCTCTACCCGAAGGCGTCCGGGGCGATCCGCATCGGCGCGCCGCTCACGCTGACGCTGGCGTTGCCCGGCCAGCCGCAGCGCGTCATCCAGCCTACGGTGCTGGAATGGGTTCCGAACGAGCAGCTGCACTGGCGGCTGTCGCTGATGGGCGGCCTGGTCAGGACCGTGCGCTACATAGAGATCGACAGCCTCGCCGAGGAAAGCTGCATCATCAACAACGGCGAGATCTTCGGCGGGCTGATGGGCGCTTCCGTCGTCAAGCAGTCCGGCCGCGCCATCCATCGCGGCTTCCAGGCCATGGGCGAGGCGCTCAAGACCCGCGCCGAGGCGCGCTGGCAGGCGCAGAAAGGCTAGCCTCCGCTCACGGCGGATTGAGCGGCGATTCGCGCGGGATGGTGGCGCCGCGGCGCGGCACGTAGAGCTTGTGGCACTCGTTGCAGGCGTCGTAGAGCCGTCCGCCCATCTCGAACGCCTTGGCCGCGTCATGCGCGCGGATCACGGGCTCGCCCAGGCGGGCGACCTCGATCATCAGCCGGGCGTCGTCGTTCCAGCGCCCGGAGCGCGTGAACGGCGGCTGCTGGAGAACCTTGCCCCAGGCCTGCATCGCCTCCGCGCCCTTCAGGGCGGCCGCCCAGCGCAGGCTGGCCTGGGCCGGCGTCTCGCCGTCCGGCGGATCGTTGCCCGCCGCCCAGAAGGCGAGCGCCGCCGGGTTCACGTGCGTCGCCATGATGGTCTGCATCGTGTCGCCCCGCGCCAGCGCCGCCGGAGCGATCGCGATGAGCACGAGGGTCAGGGCGAGACGGAGATGCATGGGCGAAGCTTGGCATGCGCCGGCATCTTTGCGCCATCTCCCGCTTCCGCCATCGCCGCCGTGGTCGGCGATTGCCCGGATCGGCCGCGCGCCCTACATGCCATGCGATGATCGACGACCTCTATTCGGCGAAGGTGCTGGCGCTGGCGGCTAACCTCCCGCGGCTCGGGCGGCTGGCGCACGCCCAGGGCTCGGCCGAGAAGGTCTCCAAGCTCTGCGGCAGCCGCGTGCTGGTCGACGTCGCCGTCGAGGGCGACCGGGTGTCGGATTTCGCCCAGGAAGTGAAGGCGTGCGCGCTGGGCCAGGCCTCGGCCTCGGTGCTGGGCGGACATGTGATCGGCGCCTCCGTTGACGAACTGGAAACTGCGCGCGATCAGCTTCGGGCGATGTTGAAGGAGGGCGGCTCCCCGCCCGAAGGACGATTTGCGGATCTGGCGATGCTTGCGCCTGTGAGAGATTATCCGGCCCGTCACGCCTCGACGTTGCTGGCGTTCGAGGCGGTGTGCGAAGCCGTGCGCAAGGCCGTGGCGCGAACTAGCCCCGCCGGCGCGGCTTGATCCTCTCGTAGCCCCGGCGTAAGCGCTGGGACCGTTCCACATATCCGCTCACCGGCATGACCCTTTACGAGAGCTGCGTCAGGGGCGCGCTTCGCGCCTACAAGCTGACGCTTTCGCCGCTGATCGGGCGGCAGTGCCGGTACCTTCCGACCTGCTCGGAATATGCCGCTGAAGCCCTGATCGGCCACGGCCTGTGGCGCGGGAGCGGTCTCGCGGTCCGCCGGCTGTGTCGTTGCCATCCCTGGGGCGGCTCGGGCTATGACCCGGTCCCGCCCCCGCGCCGCAAGGCCCCGCGAGAGGTTTCCGGACCCCCGGCGCGAACCCGGACCTGAAAGACATGATCGACCTGATTTTTCCCGACGGCTCCCAGCGCCAGTTCGACGACGGCGTCACGGGCCGCGCCATCGCGGGCTCCATCTCCAAGTCGCTGGAGAAGAAGGCCGTGCTCGTGAAGCTCGACGGCGAGCTGCTCGACCTCGACCGGCCGCTCGCCAGGGGCGGCCGCTTCGAGATCCTGACGCGCGAGTCCCCCGAGGCGCTTGAGACCATCCGCCACGACGTCAGCCACATCATGGCCGAGGCCGTGCAGGAGCTGTTCCCCGGCACGCAGGTGACCATCGGCCCGGCGATCGAGGACGGCTTCTACTACGACTTCGCCCGCGACGAGCCGTTCAGCCTCGACGACCTGCCGAAGATCGAGCAGCGCATGAAGGAGATCGTCGAGCGGGACGAGCCGATCAAGCGCGAGGTGTGGGACCGCGACGAGGCGATTCGCCACTTCGAGTCGATCGGCGAACGCTACAAGGCCGAGATCATCCGCGACCTGCCTGAGGGCGAGGAGATCAGCGTCTACCGCCAGGGGAGCTGGAAGGACCTGTGCCTGGGCCCGCACCTGCCCTCGACGAGGGCCGCCGGCAAGGCGTTCAAGCTGACCAAGCTGGCCGGCGCCTACTGGCGGGGCGACCACCGCAATCCGCAACTGCAGCGGATCTACGGCACCGCCTGGGCCAGCGAGGCGGAGCTGGACGCCTACCTGCATCGCCTCGAGGAGGCCGAGAAGCGCGACCACCGCAAGATCGGCCAGGCCATGGATCTCTTCCATTTCCAGGAAGAGGGACGCGGGATGGCGTTCTGGCATCCCAAGGGCTGGACCCTATACCGTACGCTCGTGGCCTACATGCGACGTCGGATGGAGGCCGCCGGCTATCAGGAAGTGAAGACGCCCCAGCTGCTTGACCGATCCCTTTGGGAGCGATCCGGCCACTGGGACAAGTTCCACTCCGACATGTTCGTCTGCGAGACGGACGAGGGCGAGGTGCTCGCCGTCAAGCCGATGAACTGCCCCGGCCACGTCCAAATCTTCAACCATGGCCAGCGTAGCTACCGCGAACTGCCGATCCGGTTGGCCGAGTTCGAGGGCCTGCACCGCTACGAGAGCTCCGGCTCGCTGCACGGACTGCTTCGCGTGCGCCAGCTGGCTCAGGACGATGCGCACGTCTTCTGTCGCGAGGACCAGGTGGAGAGCGAGACGCGCGACTTCGTCCGCCTGCTGAACCTCGTATACGCCGACCTGGGCGTTGAGCTGCACGCCGTCAAGCTCGCCTTGCGCCCGGAGGTGCGCGCGGGCTCCGACGAGATGTGGGACCGGGCCGAGGCGATGCTCGAGCGGGCGGCGCGCGATGTGGGCCTCGAATTCGAGATCCTGCCCGGCGAGGGAGGATTCTATGCGCCGAAGCTGGAGTTCCACCTGAGGGACGCCATCGGGCGCACCTGGCAGTGCGGCACGCTGCAGCTCGACATGGTCATGCCCGAGCGGCTCGACGCCAGCTATATCGGCGAGGACGGCCTGAAGCATCGGCCGGTGATGCTGCACCGGGCCATCTTCGGCTCCATCGAGCGATTCCTGGGTGTGCTCATCGAGCACTATGCCGGGGCTTTTCCGCTCTGGTTGGCTCCTGTTCAGCTTGTTGTGGCCACAATCACCTCCGACGCTGACGACTACGCGCGCGAAGCGGCGGCGGCGCTGCAGGCGAAGGGGCTGAGGGTGGAGCTCGATCTCCGCAACGAGAAGGTGGGTTACAAGGTCCGCGAGCACAGCCTCGCGAAGACGCCGGTGATCGCCGTCGTCGGCCGCCGCGAGGCCGAGCAGCGGCAGGTCGCCCTGCGCCGCCTGGGCTCGGACCGGCAGCAGCTGATGGGACTGGATGACGCCGCAAATGCGCTTGCCTCTGAGGCGAGTCCGCCTGATCTTGCGAGGCAGGCGGCGGGCGCGCTCGCGCCTCGCACGGCGGTGGTCAGGGAGGCTGGATGAACGGCGTCGCCGCACCCATCGTCGCCGCGGAACCTGCGGAGCTCGCCGAGTTCCTCAAGCCGCGCCGCGGCGTCTCGGTGGTCATGGTCGTCTACATGACGGGCGAGGCGCTCGAGGAGAGCCTCGCCTGCGTGCTGCGCGACCCGCTGGTCGACGAGTTGGTGGTCGTGGACAATGGCTCGAGCGAAGCCGAAGCCCATGTGCTGCGCAGCCTCGCCGCGCGCGATCCACGGGTGGTGTTGCTGAGCGGCCACGGCAATGTCGGATTCGCGCGTGGCGCGAATCTCGGCGCCCGCAAGGCGCGCGGCGACCTGCTCGTGTTCCTGAATCCCGACGCCTTCCTGCAGCCGGGTTGCGTGGCCGAGCTGGTCCGCGAGATCGAGAGCCGGCCGGCCCCCTGCGTGGTGGGCGGCCGGGTGCTGAACGCCGACCGCTCCGAGCAGCGCGGCGGCCGGCGCGGCGACATCACCCCGATGAGCGCGCTGCTCTCGTTCAGCCGCCTCGCCCAGCGCGTGCCGGGCTGGCGCCGCTTCGAGGTGCACTGGGAGAGCGAGGCCGAGCCTGAGGCCGCAGCGGCGGTCCCGACCATCTCCGGCGCCTGCTTCTGCATGCGCCGCGAGGACTTCGACGCCGTCGAGGGTTTCGACGAGGGCTATTTCCTGCACGTCGAGGACGTCGACCTCTGCTGGCGGGTCCGCCGCCAGGGCGGCCAGGTGCTGTTCCACCCGAAGGCCGAGGTGATCCACCTGGGCCACACCAGTCAGACCAGCCCGCTGCGTGTGGAATTCCACAAGGGCGTCGGGCTGGCCCGCTACTTCCGCAAGCGCGCGGAGACGCTCCCGCAACGCCTGGCGGCATGCTTGCTGTCCCCGCTGGTGGTCGGCGCGGCGCTCGCCCGGCCTCTGCTCTGGCGACTAACCGGCCGCGCGACGTAAAGGGAAGCCCCCGGCCCTGCTCACCGATGCGGTCGGTTGCTTGCCGAGAAGGCCGGTGACCCAATCGGCCGTCTCGATCAGGGCGTCGAGGTCGTAGCCCGTGGCATAGCCCGCCCGCTCGAGCATGTAGACCAGGTCCTCGGTGCCGATGTTGCCGGTTGCGTCGGGGGCGAACGGGCAGCCGCCCAGGCCGCCGCAGCTGGCGTCCAGCACCTCGACGCCAGCCTCGACGCTGGCGAAGGCGTTGGCGAGGCCGGTGTTGCGGGTGTCGTGGAAGTGCATCCGCAGCCGCAAGCCGGGGGCGGCGGTCCGCGCCGCCTCGATCCGCCGGCGCACCAGCCAGGGGTCGGCGACGCCGATGGTGTCGGCCAGCGCCAGCTCGTCGACCTCCGCCTCCGCCGCCGCCCGCACGATCCGCAGCACCTGCTCCTCGGAGACCTCGCCCTCGAACGGGCAGCCGAACGCGACGGAGATGGTGACCGTGATCGGCGGGCCGCCCTCGGCGTGCTTGCGCGCGGCGATCCGCTGCATGGCGGCGAGCTGCTCGTCGACGCTGGCGCCCTGATTACGGATGCCGAAGCCGTCGGTGGCGCAGACCACCACGTTGGCCTCGTCGCAGCCGGCCGCCAGGCAACGGTCCCAGCCGCGCTCGTTCAGAACAAGGCCGATGCGCGAGCGGCCCTCGGCATGCGGCAGCGCCGCCGAGATCTCCTCCGCGCCCGCCATCTGCGGCACGCGCTTGGGATTGACGAACGACACGGTCTCCATCCGCCGCGCGCCCGCCGTCTCGAGCCTTTCGATGAACTCGATCTTCTGATCGATCTCCAGCAACGCCTTCTCGTTCTGCAGTCCGTCCCTGGGACCGACTTCGACGATCTCAATGCGACGGCTCATGGCATCTCTCCCGGGCTCGATCCGTTCGGCGTGTCGGGCGCCTTGTAAACGCGCAGGGCGAGCTTGTGGCCGGTGGAATAGTCGACGCCGTCCACCTCGGCCACCCGGACGGCCGTTGCGTGGTCGGCCGCGAGCGCCGTCTCGAAGGCGGCCTCTTCCCTCGCTTCCACCACCGCCGGCCGATGCTCGACCATGGCCTCGGCGGCGTCCTCGGCGTCGCCCAGTTCGGTGTCTGTGCCGAGCTCGAAGACGAGGCTCGGCTCGGCGTAGCCCACGACGGTCACCGGCGCGTCGGCGAGACCCTGGCTCGGCAGCAGCTGGGCCTTGCCCAGCGCCTGCTCCACCCGGGCGGAGAGCCAAAGCGGCGAGAGCCTGGGCGCGAACCCGGCGGCCAGCGCGGCATGGCCGAGAAGCCCCAGGCCCAGTCCTGAGGCCAGGGCGGCAAGCGGCGTCTTGCGCGCCAACAGGTAGGCGGCGACCAGCCCGGCCGCGGCGAGCAGAGCCGCGGCGAGGCCCGCCTCAGGCGCGTCGCGGCCCGCTCCGTAGCGCGACTGCAGATAGAAGACCCCGGCGGCGAGGGCCAGGCCGATCAGCGCCTGCAGCGCTGCGCCCGCCCATTTGACGCGCGCGCCGAGCGGCTGGATGAGCGCTGCGGCGGCGAGCCAGGCGAGCGCGCCATAGGCCGGCAGGGTGTAGTGCACGAGCTTGGTCGGCAGCGCCTCGAAGACGAGCCAGGTCGGGATCAGCCAGGCCAGCGCAAAGCGGACGCCGGTCTCGCTGCGACGGCGCCAGGCGGCGACGGCGGCGGCCGGCAGCATCAGGGTCATCGGGAAGGCGAGGATCGGTGCGAGCAGGGTGTGGTAGCCAGGCGGCGCGCCGTGGGTTTCCTGGCCGCCGGCGAGCTTCGGGGCCAGGTCGCCGGCCAGGGCGCTCGACCAGAAGCCGCCGTCGGTCGCCACCGTCACCGCGCCGGCCCACGGTCCGACGATGATCAGGAACAGGATCAAGCCCCAGTAGGCGTCGAGCTTGACGAGCCAGCCGGCCCGACGCTCGACGATCACCAGCGCCAGGATGGCGAGGGCGGCCACCATCGGCCCGACCGGCCCCTTGACCAGGGTTGCGACCCCGAGCGCGGCCCAGAACACCATCGCCGCGGCGCGGCCCACCGGGGGTCCGTCGCGCGCCGAAGCGTAGATCCGCGCCAGCGCCGCCATGGCCAGGGTCGTCGCGCCGCACAGCACCGCGTCGGTCTTGGCGATGAACGCCTCGGTCGAGAGCAGGAAGGTGGTTCCGAGCATGGCCCCGGCCAGCAGCCCGGCCTCGGGTCCGAAGAAGGCAGCGGCCCCCCAGGCGCAGGCGCCCGCCGCCAGCATGGCGCCGATCAGGGACGGGATCCGGTAGGCCCAGATCTGCCGCGCCTCGGGACTGGAGAACAGGCTGACGCTGGCCGCCTGCAGCCAGTGGATGCCGACCGGCTTCTTGAACCGCGGCTCCTCCTGATAGCGGATCACCACGAAATCGCGGGTTTCCAGCATCTGGGCGGTGGCCTGGGCGAAGCGGGACTCGTCGCGGTCAAGCGGCGGCACGGCGATCAGGCCCGGCAGCCCGGCCAGTAAGGCGATGAAGGCCGCGACCGCGGGTCCCCGCCAGCCCCGGCTCCAGCGCGCCAGTTCGCCCTGAAGCGTCATTTGGCCCTGATAACACGATCCTTCCCCGCGCAAGGTTTTCAGCTATGCAGGCGCCATGGCCCGACGCGCGTCCGCCGCCGCCCCGCAGATCTCCGTGGTGACGCCCGTGTTCGACGAGGAGGGCGCCGCCCCCGCGCTCGCCCGCGAGATCGCCGGCGCGTTCCGCGGCCGCAGCTTCGAGATCGTCTTCGTCGACGACGCCAGCCGGGACGGCACCCGCGCGGCGCTGAAGGCGCTGGAGCGCGAGATCCCCGAGCTGCGGGTGCTGGCGCATCGCAAGAACGCCGGCCAGAGCCGGGCCATCCGCACGGGCGTGCTGGGCGCGCGTGGCGAGATCATCGTCACCCTCGATGGGGACGGCCAGAACGATCCGGCGGACGGACCGAAGCTGGTGGACGCGCTCCTCGCCGGCGGGCCCGACCTCGCCATGGTCGGCGGCGAGCGCGTGAAGCGCCAGGACAGCCGGGCCAAGAAGATCGCCTCGCGGATCGGCAACGGGGTCCGCAAGCGTCTGCTCCGCGACACCGCCAACGACACCGGCTGCGGGCTGAAGGCCTTCCGCCGCGAGGCCTTCCTGCGGCTCCCCTACTTCGACCACATCCACCGCTACCTGCCGGCGCTAATGGTCCGCGAGGGTTATCGGACGGCGTTCTTGCCGGTGAACCATCGGCATCGCACCACCGGCCGCTCGAAGTACACCAACCTCGGCCGGCTGTGGGTGTCGTTGTCCGACCTGATGGGCGTGATGTGGCTGCAGTCGCGGGCCCGCAATCCCGCCGGCGTTGAAGAAGTCTAGGCGCGAACCCGACCCACGACCGGAGCGGCGACCTTAAGGCCCTCCTCCATGCGGCCGGCGAGCCAGCCGGCGATCTCGTCCGGCAGGACGTCGGCGGTCCAGACGAGGCGAGCCTTTCCGCCGGGCGCTTCGACGACCTCGAACGAGGCCGAGTGATGGCTCATCCTTTCGCTCTGGACGGAATAGGCGAGCCGGCGGCGTTCGTCGTCACGCCCGAGGAACAGCTCCTTGACGGTGAGCCCGTCGGCGAAAGTCACCAGGCGGCCGCCCGGCACGAGTTCGACGTTGCTGACGAATCCCGGCGCAAAGCGCCGATGCACCGCGCCGAAGTCGGCGATCGCGTCCCACACCGCCGGCGCAGGCGCGTCGATTTCAATGTCCCTGATGATCGAAGCCATGATCCATCTCCCGATTTCCGAAGGAGCTTGGCAGGCCCCGCCGCTCGGCGCTGGCGGATTTCGGACGAGGTCGGCGGCTCAGGTGAGCGCGCTGAAGATCAGCGCCACGAGGGCGAGGTCGAAGACGCGCGAGGCGAGCTGGATCATGGCAAGGCCCGTGGTGGGGGAGATCGAAGACGGTTAAGCAAGACCGGCGCCACCAAGGCCGAGAGCTCCATGGCCCTGTTCTTCGACGTCGACTGGTTCGAGGCGCGCCTCGCCGAGCGCGGCCTGTCGCGGCCGGTGATGGCGGCGGCGAGCGGGCTATCCGAGGCCGACCTCGCCCTCGTCTTCAAGGACCAGCGGGAACTTTCCGCCGAGGACGTGGCGCGTTTCGCCGTGCTCTTGGGCGAGCCTGCCGAGGAAGTCGCGCGCCGCGCGGGCGTCTCCACGCCGGTTCCTGGCCCGGCCGCCGGGCTCGCGGAGGCCAGGATTGCTGCCCTGGAACGCCGGGTGGCCGCCCTCGAGGCCGA
>Ga0207695_10012527_pt1 | contig 10169 bp, 7 predicted proteins | sample KBSC54metaG_FD_184354 | JGI IMG/M metagenome (GOLD analysis project Ga0207695, IMG submission 184354) | Corn rhizosphere microbial communities from Kellogg Biological Station, Michigan, USA - KBS C5-4 metaG (SPAdes) (version 2) | ecosystem: Host-associated > Plants > Roots > Rhizosphere > Soil... | reverse complement strand
GTCCACGCTGGTACTTTGGCAGGCTTGCGATCAGCGCAGTGCTGCTGTTGCCGGCAGTCTGGTTCACGTGGCTGACGGTAGATGGCCTCGGCAAGCGCCGCGATCTTCGCGTCGACCTTGCTGAGCTGCAGCACGTCCGATACGGCATCTTGAGCGCAGACCAATGGCGCGGCATCATCGGCCCTATCCTGAATGCGCAGGTCGACAAGCTCGATCTTCAGGGGCAGAGCAAAAACCTGCGGCCGATGGTTGAGCATTCGCTGAGCAACTTGCTCGATAACATCCAGAAGCAAATGACCGCACCGAAACCGGCTGCTGCTGCGAAGCCGTCAACCGGAGCCAATGCCAAACCGGCGGCGCCTGCGTTCGCTGCGCCCCCGATGCTGGTGAACATGATTGTCAGCTCGCTGCGGCCACACATTCCGGAATATACGAATGTTGTGATGGCAGAGATAGCGAAACCACAGAACCAGAATGGATTCAAGGAGTCTATACGCGCTGTGCTGAACGATGCGGTCAGGAATACGTTCGGCTCAGTGGATATGACGACATACAACGCGATTCTGGAGCGTTATGGGTGTTCCGCGGGCGGCGACTGCGAGGAAGTGCTGCGAAATCGCATCTCGCAAGCTGATGGGCAATTGAACAGGGACTACCTCGTCGTGCTGGGATCGGCGGCGCTAGGCTTCATTCTGCTGGCGGTCACGCGTGCGCCGTTGTCGCGGGGAGCGGTGCTGGTGCTGATGCTGTTCTGCCTGGCGATGCTGGCGGGAGGAGTGCTGAGCCCGATGCTTGAAGTAGAGGTACGGGTCACGAAGCTGGATGCGACGCTGATGGGCGCTCCAATCGAGTTTCGGGACCAGTCCCTCTACTATCGGAGCAAGACCGTTCTCGAAGTGTCGCGAAGCCTGCTGGAGATGCACAGGCCCGCGATGTCGCTGGTGGCGATATTGGTCATACTGTTCAGCGTCGTATTTCCGGCGCTGAAGATGCTGGCGCTGTGCGCGTCGTTGTTTCGGCCATCGTTGTTGCGTAGTAGCCGGATCGTCAGGCTGCTGGTATTCCAGCTGTCGAAGTGGTCGATGGCGGACGTGATGGTGCTGGCCATCTTCATGTCGTTCATCGCGTTCAATGGAGTTATTGAAGGCGGGATGGGCGGGATACGCTCGCAGCCTGCGGTTCAGCAGCTTGTGCTCCCGACAGACAGCTCGACGATTCTTCCCGGCTACTACCTGTTCATCGGATTCTGCATCTCGAGCATCTATCTCTCGAAGAAGCTGGAGCGGGGGATTTCTTCGCGGAACTCAGAAAGCGAGACTCTGAGTGGCACGGGCTTGCCGGCTTAACGCGCCTCTTCTGCCTTCACGACAAAGTACGTGACCGTATCGCCGTCTGCTACCAGTGTCTGGTGAGGCATGCCGGCAGGAATGTGGACAACGTCTCCGACCCTAACCTCTTGGCGTATTCCACCTTCGACTGATTTGCCGCGAATTTCGCCTGGTCCGACCGTCTTCTGTTCGACGATGCTGCCGCCTGTCACGACGGTCGCATGTCCATCGAGGATGACGAACATGTCGGCGAAGTTCTGGTGGAGTTCGCCGCCTCCGCTCTTCTCGCGGAAGGCGAGCATGGTGTAGTGGTGAGGATACTTCTCCAGTGTCTCGCTTGCTGAGCCGTCGCCCTTCGCGGCCTGCTGTTCGAGGTGCTTCGCGCGTTCCAGTAGCTGCGCTTTGGACCAGTGGTCTGATTGCATGGTTTGTGTCTGCGCTCCCAACGCACTTAACAGCAGGGCTGAACCCAACAGCTTAACAGTTACAAACTGCATTTCGACCTCCGGGATGAGGATCTGCGCACTGAAAGGATACGGCACGCGACACGTGAGCGAAAGCTAGTTAAGCCCGGCGAGTTCGCGTGCACGCACGAAGACTTTCAGGAACATCACTTTCGTCAGCTTGCCGGTGTTCGTGTTCTGCAGCGACGGGTGGTAGCTTGTGATCGTCTTCAGGCCGCTGGGCAAGGTGAATTCATTGCCGTGTCCGAAGGGGAACTCGGCGCGGACGATGCGCGAACCGCCGCGCTGCTCGTGTGCGAGGAGGCCGTCGAAGGCGATACGCCCGAGACAGACGACGACGCGCAGATCTCGGAGGAGCGCCATCTCCTGATCGAGCCACGGTGAGCAGTTGCGCAGCTCTTCGGGAGTGGGCTTGTTGCCTGGCGGTGCGCATCGGCCGACGGATGTGATCCAGAGATCGTGCAACTTCATTCCATCCTGGATCGATGTGGCTTTTGGTTGCGATGCAAAGCCGGCTTCGTACAGCACTGGGTAGAGAAACTCGCCTGATCCGTCGCCGGTGAAGGGGCGTCCAGTTCGATTGGAGCCGTGGGCTCCGGGGGCGAGTCCGAGGGCCAGGACGCGCGCTTCAGGATCGCCAAACGACGGGACAGGGCGGCCCCAGTATTCCCAGTCCATATAGGCGCGGCGGCGCACACGCGCGACCTCAGTGCAGTGCGCTCGCAGGCGAGGACAGAGGTCGCATTTGACGATGCGCGCATTCAAGCCTTCGAGTGTCTTTGGGGAACCGGCCATTCGTTTCTAGGTTATAACGCTTGCAGGATGCGAGTTTGCCCGTAGTTGAGGCATTTGGCGTGAGCAGAACCTTCACTCGGTTTGCTCGATCAGATACGATGTCTCACACGGAGAGTGATCGAGATGAAACCAGCAAAGATTCTTGTTCTGGCCGGCGACTTTGTCGAGGACTACGAGATCATGGTGCCTTTCCAGGCGCTGCAGATGGTCGGGCATGTCGTCCATGCTGTCTGCCCCGGAAAGAAAGAGGGCGAGCAGGTTCGGACCGCGATTCACGACTTTGAGGGGGACCAGACCTACTCGGAGAAGCGCGGCCATAACTTCACGCTGAATGCCACGTTTGAGGAGACAAATCCTGCAGAGTATGACGCTCTCGTTGTGCCCGGGGGGCGCGCGCCGGAGTATCTGCGGATGAACGAGAAGGTGCTGGATGTTGTTCGGCATTTCGATAGGGAAAAGAAGCCCATCGCGGCGCTGTGCCATGGGCCGCAACTGCTGGCCGCAGCTGGCGTGCTGAAAGGCCGTAAGCTGAATTGCTATCCTGCCTGCGCACCGGAGGTGGGACTTGCGGGAGGCACGTTTGTTTCGCTGGAGATGACCGATGCCATGGTGGACGGCAATTTAGTGACGGGACCTGCATGGCCGGCGCATCCCGCGTGGCTGGCGAAGTTTCTCGATGTGCTGGATGCGCATCTGAAGCAGAGAGCAGCGGCTTGACCAGTGGCGATCAGGCCTTTGAGGGCAGAGCGGGCTGCACTGCGCGAACCTGGCGCAGGGGCAGTGCTGAACCGTTGTTGAGCGCCTGCTGAACTTCGGCAATGATCGAAAGCGCGATAGCGGCCGGCGTATCGGCGCCAATGTCGAGGCCTGTAGGGGCGTGAAGATGCGCGAGCGTTTCTTCGACGCGCTCGGGAGTGTCTTCGCGGCCAAGAAGCCGGGCAGCCTCCGCGAGCACTTCGCGAGTGCGCCGCTGCGGGCCCAGCACTCCGACGTATGCAGGCAGGGTCTCACGGGTGAGTAGCGAGGCGAGGATGCGGGAGTCCTGATCGAAGCTGTGGGTTATCAGTACGGCGGCATCCGTCGATTTCAGGTCGGTGATTATGGATGGTTTCTGCTCCGGCATTTGCTCGATTGGCAGGGTGAGCACGGAGTCGGCGGCGGGGAATCGATTGCGTGTGGCGAGATGACTTCGTCCATCCGCGACTGCTACGAACCAGCCGAGCTGTCGCGCGAGCTGAACGATGGGCCTGGCATCGTCGCCGGCTCCGAAGATCCACAGGCCGGGGCGTGCGGCGCGGTAGTCAACCCATATGCGGGTCGGGACATTGTCAATGGTGAGCTGCTGATCGATCGGTTGTCCGGCTTGTAGAGCCCGCAGCGCCGCCGACTTCAGAGTTGATTCGAGATTCTGATTCGACTGATCACTTGAAATGGTGGGTCCGGCGAAGGATCGTTTGCCGATTTCGGCGCCGTCGAGGACAGTTGCGATCGCGAGCGGAGTTCGGGCGTGGAAAGCAGCTTCGAGAGCGCGCAAGAGTGGAGCAGCTGTTGAGCGACGTTCCAGCAGAACGTAGACGACGCCGCCGCATCCTGAGCCGTAGGGCATATCACCGTCGTCTGCAACGGTGGAGTAACGGCCAACGATGGGCCCTGACTCCGTGAGCCACCACGCGCGCTTCGCGACCTCGGCCTCGAGACATCCGCCGCTCACGGTTCCCGCGCGGCGGCCTTCTTGTGCAATCAGCATGCGCGCGCCGGGCTTGCGGTAGCTGGGGCCTTCGACTTCGACAACGGTGGCGAGAACGTAGTCTGCTTCGGCGGCTTCCAATTCGTGCCACAGCGGGAGGATGTTCTCGAGATCCGTCATCTACTTTAAGTTTACGCCTGCAGGATTTTCGACTGCAGCAGGTCTTCGATCTTCACGGGCAGTTCGCGAACCCGGACACCTGTAGCGTGATGGACGGCAGCGGTGATGGCGGCGGCGACTCCTGCAAGACCGATTTCCCCGACGCCGCGGGCTCCATATTCGCCCATCGCGGGATCGGGGTAATCGAGGAAGGTCACGTCGATCTCAGGCGAGTCTGCGCAGGTGGCTACCAGGTAGTCAGCGAGGCTGCCGTTGATGGGCTGGCCGGTTCGCTGGTCGTGAACCGTCTCTTCGAGAAGGCCCATTCCGATGCCCATTACGACTGCGCCTGCGATCTGGTTGGCCGCGGCTTTGGGGTTGATGATGCGGCCGGCGTCGATAACCGTCACCACGCGGCTCACACGAAGGCGGGCGATGTCGGGCTCCCACTCTACTTCTACGAATTGCGCGCCGTAGGAGTGGAGGGATTTGTCCTTCGACTTCGGATCCTCCCAGGTGGGGATGGTCTTGCCTTCGGCGCTTAGTCCATCGATGCGCGCGAGCTTGAGGATTTCAGCGAATTCCGGATCGCCGACCGCCGAGTCCTTCTTGCGAATGCGCCCGTCGGCAAACTCCAGCTCTTCCACCTTCGCGCCCTTCAATGGCGAACCCTCTGTGCCTGTGGAGAGAGCCACCATCTTCTTCATTGCTTCTGCGGACGCGTTGGCGATCGCGTTCAACACTGAGCCAGTAACCATGGAGCCACCGGACATCGGGCCGTCGGGAAGCGCGCTGTCTCCGATGACGACGTCGATGCGATCGAGAGGAACGCCGGTCTTCTCATGGACCACCTGCGCGAATGTTGTATAGGTGCCGGTGCCGATATCCTGCGTGCCACTGCGAACGGAGACGCGTCCGTTGGCATGGAACTCGACGTGAGCAGTGCAAGGGAGACGGAGAGCTACCCAGCTTGCTCCGGCCATTCCCCAGCCGAGGACTTTGCCGTCGCGGCGCATCGATCCGATGGCTGCGGTGCGCTTATCCCATCCAAACTTCTTCGCGCCGACTTCGAGGCACTCACGGTAGTGACGGGAGGAGAAGGGAATGTTCTTATCTTCGTCTTTCTCAGCGTCGTTGAGGATGCGCAGCTTGACTGGGTCGATCTTCAGCGCATCGGCAAGCTCGTTCATTGCGGCTTCGGTTGCATACAGTCCAGGAACGGCTCCAGGTCCACGCATGTACATTGGGGCGCCGACGTTTCGCCTCACCAGTCCGCTGGTGACCGAGAGGTTGGCGACGCTATAGAGATAGGGAGTGGCTTCGGCGCAGCCTTCATCGAAGTCGTCGAGCATCGAGGTGGAATTCAGATAATCGTGGCTGAGCGCGAGCAGCTTGCCATCGCTCGCTGCGCCAAGGCGAACGCGCTGCTCCGTGCGGGGCCGATATCCGACACTGGAGAACATCATTCGACGGGTGAGACTCAGCTTGACTGGACGGCCTAGCTTGCGAGCGGCAACCGCGTTCATGGCGCAGTGCGGCCAGGGAAAGAGTTTGCCTCCGAAGCCTGAGCCGAGAAAGCGCGTTACTACACGAACGTTTTCGATGGGAATACCGAGTGTTTGCGCCATAACCACACGGTGGTTCACCACGCCTTGCGTTGTTTCAAACATGGTGAGCTGGTCGCGATCCCAGACAGCAACGGAGCCATGCATCTCGATGGGATTGTGCGTCTCAACGGGGGTGACGTAGGTCTGATCGACTTTGACTGGAGCCGTGCCAAAGGCGGCATCGAAGTTGCCGCGGTGACTACCTTTCTTGCGCTCGCCGGTGAAGTCATCGAGGCTGGGGTGGAGCTTTGGCGTTTCAGGGTCGTAGTCAGCGTGAATTGCCGCAGCGGCTGATGTTGCCTGCTCGAACGTCTCCGCGACAACCAGTGCTATGTACTGCCCCCAGTGGCGGACGATGTCGTCTTCGAACGCCGAACGCACCTCGCTGTTGGTTGCGTCGCCATCGCCAGGAACCGTGCGGTAGAGCTGGCCGATGTTGCCGTGATGCAGGACAAGCAGCACGCCGGGCATCTTCTCGGCTGCGGAGGTGTCAAGATTGCGTATGCGCCCGCTGGCGATGGACGAGACGACGGGAACCGCGTAGGCCATGCCGTCGATATGGAAGTCGGTTGCGTATTTCGCCGATCCAGTGGTTTTCAGAGAACCGTCAATGCGGGGCGTTGGCCTTCCGATGATGCCAGAGGGGGTCGTGCTCATACGTGCCTCTTTCAAGTCTTGATCAAGCCTCGTGAACAGTGGACTTCAGCAGGTCCTCGATGCGAATCGGCAGTTCGCGAACGCGGATGCCGGTTGCATGGTAGACAGCGTCGGTAATCGCCGGGGCGACTCCGGCCATGCCGATTTCGCCGATGCCGCGCGCACCGTACTCGTTGACGATGTAGTCGGGGTAGTCGAGGAAGGTGATGTCGAGGTCGGGCAGGTCAGCCATCGTGGGAACGATGTAGTCCGCGAAGTTGTTGTTGATGGGCTGGCCGGTGCGGTGGTCGTGCACGGTCTCTTCGAAGAGACTCATACCGAGTCCCATGATGACCGCGCCGAGCATCTGGTTTGTGCCCGCACCTTTGTTGATGATGCGACCGCAGTCGAAGACGGAGACGACGCGGCTCACGCGAAGACGCGCGATCTCGGGCTCCCACTCAACTTCAGCGAAGTGGCAACCATACGAATGCAGTGAATATTGCTTTGCCTTCGGATCTTCGAATGACGGCGCGGTTTTGCCGGTGGCGGTGATGCCGCTCAGGTCAGCCATCTTCAGGACTTCTTCGAAGGGAACGCCACTAGCGGTGAGATTGCGGCTGGAGTTCATCGAAACACCGACTACCCTGGGCTGCTGGTCGCTCTTCTGCATCACACGGCCGTTGGCGATGGCGAGGTTCTCGGGCTTCATGCCGTGGAAGGGAGAGTCTGGAAGGCTGGCAGCGATGTGGAGGAGGCGGGTGACGGCGGAGTTTGTCGCAGTGGTTGTGGCCGGGAGAACGGCGCTGGTGGCCATCGATCCGCCGGAGGTCGGACCGTCGGGAAGCGAGCTGTCGCCGAGGAAGACGTCGATGCGATCGAGCGGCACGCCCGTTGCGGCATGCACTACCTGCGCGAAGATCGTGTACGTGCCGGTGCCAATGTCCTGAGTGGCGCAGCGGACGCAGACGCGGCCGTTGGGGCAGAGCTCGACGCTGGCGGTGCAGGGAATGCGGGCGGCGGACCATGAGGCGCTGCCGAGACCGAGGCCGACGATCTTGCCATCGCGCCGCATGGATCCGATTCCGGGCGTGCGGCTCTTCCAGCCGATCTTTTCGGCACCGGTCGTCCAGCACTCTTTGAGGTGGCGCGATGAGAAGGGCAGGTTCTTGCCTTCGTCACGCTCAGCGTCGTTCTTGAGCCGCAGTTCGACGGGGTCCATCTTCAGCTTTTCGGCAAGCTCGTTCATTGCGGACTCGAGCGCGAAGAGGCCAGGGACGGCGCCGGGTCCACGCATGGGCGCGGGAGCGCCAACGTTGCGGCGCACCATGCCTGTGGTGACGACAAGATTGGGAGTGCTGTAAAGGAACGGCGTCTGCTCGCCGCAATGCTCGACGAAATCGTCGAGCTGTGATGTCTGGGTGAAGAAGTCGTGGCGGATCGCAGTCAGCTTGCCATCCTGCGTAGCGGCGAGGCGGATGCGCTGCTGAGTGCGAGGCCGATGGCCGGTGTTCGAAAACATCATGCGGCGGTCAACGCTGATCTTGACCGGGCGATTCAGTGTCCGCGCTGCGGATGCGGCGATCGAAGATTGAGGCCAGGGAAAGAGCTTGCCGCCGAAGCCTGAGCCGATGAATCGCGAGATGACGCGGACGTTCTCGCGCGGAACGCCGAGCACCTGCGACATCACGACGCGATGATTGACGACGCCTTGCGTGCACTCGTACAGCGTGTAGTTCTCACCATCCCACACAGCGACGGTGCCGTGCAGTTCCATGGGATTATGCGTTTCGACGGGCGTGATGTAGGTCTGGTCGAGGGTGACAGGCGATGCGGAGAGGGCCTTATCGGGATCGCCGCGCTTCCAGCTTTCCTGCTTCTCGCCATCAAAGTTGCTCAGGTCCGGATTCACATCCGGAGTTTCGGCGTCGTACTCCACTTTGATTGCGGAAGCAGCGGCCTTGGCCTGCTCGAGGGTTTCGGCAACAACTGCGGCAACGAACTGGCCCCAGTAGTAGACCTTGTCGTCAGAGAAGGGCGGGCGGGCTTCGCTGATGGTGCCGTCGGACTCATGCGGATAGAAGCGATAAACGTTGTCGATCTTGCCGTGGTGCATGACGAGCAGCACGCCGGGCATCTTCTCTGCTGCCGAAGCGTCGAGGCTGCGGATACGGCCTTTGCCAACGTTGGCCTGCACGGCAACTGCGTGCACCAGGTTGGGGAAGTTGTGATCGACTGCGTAACGTGCAGTGCCGGTGGTCTTCAACGATCCGTCAATGCGAGGCACCGCCACGCCAATGATGCCCGATGCGTGAGGAAGGGAATCTGTCGCCATAAGCAACTCCAGAATGCGCAACTATGCGGTTGCCGTTGCGGTTTTCAGCGAGCGCACCAGGCAGCGCTTCGCCAGTTCCACTTTGAATGCGTTGTCTTTGTGGGGCTTGGCCTTAGCTAATGCAGCCTGCGCCGCAGCCTTGAAAGTGGCTTCGTTGGCCGGCTTGCCCATCAAAGCGGCCTCGGCTTCGTGCGAACGCCAGGGCTTGGTGCCGACTCCGCCCATTGCTACGCGAACGTAGCGGATGTGTCCGCCTTCGACCCGGGCGACGACTGCGGCCGAGGCCAAGGCAAATTCATAGCTGGCACGGTCGCGCAGCTTGAGGTAAGTGGATTTCGCTCCCTGGACGGGCTTGGGTAGATCAACGTAGGTGATCAGCTCGCCAGGTTCGAGAGCGTTTTCGATGTGCGGTGTGTCGCCGGGCAGCTTATGGAACTCGGCGATGGGGATGGCTCGCTTGCCCTTAGGGCCCTCAACGTGAATCACTGCTTCGAGCGCGGCCATCGCGACGCACATGTCAGACGGATGGGTCGCGATGCACTTGTCGCTCGTGCCCAAAACGGCATGCATTCGATTGAAGCCGTCCAATGCAGCGCAGCCTGAGCCGGGCGTGCGCTTGTTGCAGCCGTAGCCGCCGGGAGTTCCGGCGCTGGGTTCGCGGAAGTACATGCAACGGGTGCGCTGCAGCAAGTTCCCGCCGGTGGTCGCCATATTGCGCAGTTGCGGCGAAGCACCGGAGAGAAGCGCCTCGGAGAGGACGGGGTAGGACTTCTTTACTTCCTCGTTCCAGGCGAGATCGGAGTTGCGGACCATTGCACCGATGCGGAGGCCTCCATCGGGCAGCTTCTCGATTTTTTCGAGCGGCAGCAGGTTGATATCGACGAGGGTCTTCGGCGCTTCGACGTGCAGCTTCATCAGGTCGACGAGAGTAGTGCCGCCGGCGATGAACTTCGCCTGGTCCGCGGTGGCCAGAGCCTTCTCAATATTCGGAGCTTTGACGTAATTGAATGTTTCCATGGTCATTCTCCTCTATGCCCGCGACGACCGGACTTGTTTAACGGCAGTCAGAATGTTGGTGTAGGCGCCGCAGCGGCAGATGTTGCCGGACATGGCCTGCTTGACCTCGTCGTCGGTGGAACCGATGGGCTCTTTCAAGAG
>Ga0207695_10012524_pt1 | contig 10171 bp, 11 predicted proteins | sample KBSC54metaG_FD_184354 | JGI IMG/M metagenome (GOLD analysis project Ga0207695, IMG submission 184354) | Corn rhizosphere microbial communities from Kellogg Biological Station, Michigan, USA - KBS C5-4 metaG (SPAdes) (version 2) | ecosystem: Host-associated > Plants > Roots > Rhizosphere > Soil... | reverse complement strand
GCTTGCCCATCGCAACGGCGGTGTCGCCCATGCGGTTGGAGAAGCCCCATTCATTGTCGTACCAGGTCATGATCGAGACGAAATTGCCGTCCATCACCTTGGTCTGGTCGAGCGCGAAGCTGGACGAAGCCGGGTTGTGGTTGAAATCCACCGAGACCAACTTGTCATGCACCACATCCAGAATGCCCTTCAGCGGGCCACCGGCGGCGGCGATGATCGCCTTGTTCACTTCGTCCACCGTGGTGGCGCGCTTGGCGAGGAACTTCAGATCGACCAGCGAGACATTGGGCGTAGGCACGCGCACCGACACGCCGTCCAGCTTGCCCTTCAACTCCGGCAGCACCAGGCCGACGGCCTTGGCGGCGCCGGTCGAGGTGGGGATCATCGACACGGCGGCGGCGCGGCCGCGATAGAGATCCTTGTGCATCTGGTCCAGCGAAGGCTGGTCGTTGGTGTAGGAATGTACCGTCGTCATCATGCCTTTTTCGATGCCGATGGCGTCGTTCAGCACTTTGGCCACCGGCACCAGGCAGTTGGTGGTGCAGGAGGCGTTGGAAACGATGATGTGATCCTTGGTCAGCGCTTGATGATTGACGCCATAGACCACGGTGATATCGGCGCCATCGGCGGGTGCGGACACCAGCACGCGCTTGGCGCCGGCTTCCAGATGCAGCGCCGCCTTGTCGCGGGCGGTGAAGATGCCGGTGCATTCCAGGGCGATGTCCACGCCCAGTTCCTTGTGCGGGAGCTTGGCGGGTTCCTTGATGGCGGTGACTTTGATCTTGTGACCGGCGGCGGTCATGATGTCGCCATCGACGGTCACGGTGGCGGGGAAGCGGCCATGGACGCTGTCATAGCGCAGCAGATGGGCGTTGGTTTCGATGGGGCCCAGATCGTTCACGGCGACGATTTCGATATCGCGGCGGCCGCTTTCGACAATCGCGCGAAGAACCAGCCGGCCGATACGGCCAAAACCGTTGATAGCAACACGAACCATCTTGAACTCCCCTAACTCTTGCTGAGCGCCTTCTTAGCCGCTTCCACCGCGGCTTCGGGCGAGATGTGGAAATGACGGTAAACGTCCTTGGCCGGCCCGCTGGACCCGAAGGAATGCATGCCAATGAAGCGGCCGGTGGCGCCGATATAGCGGTCCCAGCCCTGCTGCACGGCGGCTTCGATCGCAACTTTCACGGTGCCAGGTCCCAGGACACGCTCACGATATTGTTCGCTCTGCTCCTCGAACAAGGCCCAGCAGGGCATGGAGACTATGCGTGTCGCGATGCCTTCCTTGGCCAGGAGGTCGCGGGCCTGGACGGCGACGCCCACTTCCGAGCCGGTGGCCAGGAAGGTCACCTGGGCATTGGCGTCGCCCACCAATTCATAGGCGCCCTTTGCTGACAGGTTCTCAGCAGTGTGGACGGTGCGTACGGTGGGCACGTCCTGGCGCGAGAAGGCCAAGAGGCTGGGGCGCCTGGAATGCTCCAGGGCGAGCTGCCAGCATTCGGCCGTCTCCACGCCGTCGGCGGGACGCATCACCAGAAGATTGGGAATGGCGCGCAAGGCCGCCAGATGTTCGACCGGCTGATGGGTGGGACCATCTTCGCCCACGCCGATGGAATCATGGGTCATCACGAAGATGGTGCGCACGCCCATCAAGGCGGCGAGGCGGATCGACGGGCGGGCATAGTCGGAAAACACCATGAAGGTGCCGCCATAGGGAATGACGCCGCCATGCAGCGCCATGCCGTTCATCGCCGCCGCCATGCCATGTTCGCGGATGCCGTAATGGATGTAGCGGCCGGCGAAATCGCCCGGCGCGATGGCATCGATATTCTTGGTCTTGGTGTTGTTGGATGGCGTGAGGTCGGCCGAGCCGCCGATGGTGAGCGGCGTGGCACCGTTGATCACTTCCAGCGCTTTTTCCGAATGCTTGCGGGTGCCGGCGACCGGCTTCTCCGCGCTCATCTTTTCTTTCAGCGCGACCAGGCCCTTTGCGACCGCTTCGGGAAGCGCATCCGCGTTGGTGGCGTCGAAGTCATGGGCCTTGGCATGGGCATTCTTGCGCCGCATCCAGCTTTCCCAGACCGGCTTTCCCTGGTTGCCGATGGCGCGCCATTGATTGAGCAGATCGTCCGGCACCACGAAAGGCGCGAAATTCCAGCCCAATTCCTTGCGCGTCGCCGCCACTTCCTCCGCGCCGGGCGCGTCGGAATGGGCCTTTTGCGTGCCCTGGCGGTTCGGCATGCCGAAGCCGATGATGGTGCGGCAGGCGATCAGAACCGGTGCGTCGGAATTTTGCGCCGCGCTCAGGGCGCGGAAGACATCCGCCGCCTCATGGCCGTTGCAGATGTCGGTGGTCCAGCCCGCCGCCTTGAAACGTTCGATCGTGTCGGTGGATTCCGACAAGGATGTCGCGCCGTCGATGGTGATGCTGTTGTCGTCCCACAGAACGATCAGCTTTTTCAGCTTGAGATGGCCCGCCAGCGAGATCGCTTCATGGCTGATGCCTTCTTCCAGGTCGCCATCCGACGCGATCACATACGTCTTGTGGTCGACCAGTTCGCTGCCGAACCGGGCATTGAGATGGGCTTCGGCCAGCGCCATGCCCACGGCATTGGCGATGCCCTGGCCCAAGGGGCCGGTGGTGGTCTCGATCCCGGGGGCATGGCCATATTCGGGGTGACCGGCGGTGCGGCTGCCCACCTGCCGGAAATGCTGCAATTGCTCCAGGGTCATCTCCGGATAGCCGGTGAGATAGAGCAGGGAATAAAGCAGCATCGAGCCATGGCCCGCCGACAGAACAAAACGGTCCCGGTCCGGCCAATGGGGATTGGCGGGGTCGAATTTCAGGAAGCGGGAAAACAGCACCGTGGCGGCGTCCGCCATGCCCATGGGCAGGCCCGGATGGCCGGATTTGGCCTTTTCCACCGCATCGATCGAAAGCATGCGGATGACGTTGGCAAGGCTGCGGATTCTGGCCTGCTCCGGTGGAGCGGAAGTGCTGGTCATGTTCGGTTCCCGGGAGGGTGGTGAGGCCTTAGCGAGGGGGGTCCCGCGCCGTCAAGAGGCCCTTATAGATACCGAACGCTTATGGTTGACGGATTTTCCACGGAAACCCTTTTGTATACAGGCTAATTTGCTTTCCTCGGCCTGGCGCGCGCACTAAGGTCACAGCGCGACTCGAGCGATGACATGGGTATGAGCCGGCTGGAATTGGCCCAGAAACGCCTCACCCAGGCGCTGGAAAGCCTGGAAAGGGCTGTGGAACTCTCCGCGAAGCGGGGCAAGGACGTGTCCGCGGCGGAAGCCCGGATCGCGGCTCTGACCGGCGAGCGCGAACGGCTGCAAGCCCGGATCGCCCAGCTGGAAGACGAATTGGCGGCGCTTTCCAGCATCACCCAGGACGTGGAAGGCCGCCTCGACGGCGCCATCGGTGAAATCCGCGCAGCGCTGGCAAGGCCATAGGAGGACCACGATGCCCCTGGTCAATGTGATGGTGAATAACCGGGCTTACACAATAGCCTGCGATGACGGCGAGGAAGAGCATCTGCGCGCGCTGGCCGCGACGGTGGATGCCAAGACCCGAGAGGTTCTCAGTTCCGTGGGACAGGTGGGCGATACGCGGCTGCTCCTGATGGCGGCGCTGCTGATCGCCGACGAGCATCATGGCGGCAAAGCGGACGCCCATGATCATCATGCCGAGCATCAATCCTTGCGCGCGGAACTGGAAGCCCGCACCAAGCTGGCCGAAGAGGAAAGCGCCGCGGCGCTGGACCGGTCTTCGGCGCGCCTGGAAAAGTTGGCCGCGGCATTGTCGGCCGCGTGATCCGGGGCCTTTGTTCCCACGCGAAAGCAGCCATCCCTTTTTGCTGCGAATCCTTTTTTGTAGCATTTCCGGACGGAAAACCGGAAACCCTTGCGTTACGCTATCGCTACGCAATTCCTGGAAATGCTGTATGATGCTCTCGGACGGTGACTGCCTCGCGCGTCAGGTTAGCGATGCCCAGGGGCCTTAATGTACTTCACCGGGAGCTGTCCCTGCCCAGGGCCGTGGCCTTGGGCATATGGCGCCCACCTGCACTGCAGGCCCGTGAGGATCCACACACCAACGGCGAACGCGGTACCGTCCACCTTGCTCACTAAAGCGCAACTCCGAGACGTCGCCCGCGCCCGCCGCGCGGCGCTTCTCAGCGACGGATTTTCTGCGGCCATCGCCGCCCATGCGGAGCAGCTGAAAACCGCACCGGGCGCCATCGTCGCGGGCTATCACGCCCATCGCGACGAAGCCGATCCCGCCCTATTGATTGAAGCGTTGACGCGGATGGGCGCGCATATCGCTTTTCCGCGGGTGGTGGGAAAGGATGTGGCGCTGGAATTTCATCGCATCCCCGATGGCGAGATCCTGCAGCCCGGCCGCTTCGGCATTCACGAGCCGCTGACCCACTGGCCGCGCGTGACGCCGGAGGTGCTGCTGGTGCCGCTCCTGGCTTACGACGATGACGGACATCGGCTGGGCTATGGCGGCGGCTATTACGACCGCACTTTGGCAGCGATGCCACAGGCGCGCGCCATCGGCATCGGTTATGCAGGACAGCGCATGGACTTTCTGCCCTGTGACGCGCATGACTACCCGCTCAATGCCATCCTCACCGAAAACGGCCTGACAGAATTCCCGCGATGAAGATTCTTTTTCTGGGCGACATTATCGGCAAGCCGGGCCGCGACGCGGTGGCGACGGAACTGCCGGGATTGAAGGCGCGGCTTCAGCCCGATCTGGTCATCGCCAATGGCGAAAACGCCGCCCATGGCTTCGGCCTTACCCGCCTCATCGCCGACGAGTTTTTCGGCATGGGCATCGATGTGATTTCCACCGGCAATCATTGGGCCGACCAGAAGGAAATCCTGACTTATATCGACAAGGAAGACCGGATCTTAAGGCCGCGGAATTATCCACGCGGCACGCCGGGCCGGGGCGCCAATCTCTATCAGACCCCGGCGGGCAGCGTGCTGGTGATCAACATCATGGGCCGCGTTTACATGGACGCGCTGGACGATCCCTTCGCGGCGGTGGACGAAGAATTGTCCGCCTGTCCCTTAAGCGAAGCGGCCGACGCCATTGTGGTGGATATGCATGCCGAGACCACGTCGGAGAAAATGGCGATGGGCCATTTCTGCGACGGGCGCGCCAGTCTGGTGGTGGGCACGCATACCCATGTGCCCACGGCGGATGCGCAGATATTGCCCGGCGGCACCGCCTATCAAAGCGATGCGGGCGGCTGCTGCGATTATGATTCCGTGATCGGGATGGACAAGGCGGAACCTCTGCAGCGCTTTGTGCGCAAGCTGTCCAGCACCCGCTTCTCGCCCGCCACGGGACCGGCCACGGTATGCGGCGTCTTTGTCGAGACCGGCGCGAACGGATTGGCCAAGCGGATCGATCCCCTGCGGGTGGGCGGCCGGCTGCAACAGGCCATTCCGACTCTTTCGTGAAATCCCTAAAACCTTGACGCAGGCGCGGTTGAAACCCTTTGCGCGGGGGCCGATCTTCCCCGCACCAATCGGGAGATCGCCATGGAATATCGGCTTCTGGGACGCTCGGGCTTTAAAGTACCTGCTCTGACGTTTGGCACCGGAACGTTTGGCGGCAAGGGCGAGCTCTTCAAAGCCTGGGGCGAGACCGACGCCAAGGAAGCGACACGGCTGGTCGATATCTGTCTCGACGCGGGCGTCACCATGTTCGATAGCGCCGATATCTATTCCGCCGGCGCCTCGGAAGAAGTGTTGGGAGCGGCGATCAAGGGACGGCGCGACAAAGTCCTGATCTCCACCAAATACACATTCCGCAGCGGCGAGGGCGCCAACGATGTCGGCTCTTCGCGGTTTCACATCACGGCGGCGACGGACGCGGCCTTGAAGCGGCTGGGCACCGACCGCATCGATCTGGTGCAGCTGCATGGCTTCGACGCCCAGACCCCGCCGGAGGAAACGCTCTCGACGTTCGATGCCCTGATCCGTGCCGGCAAGATCGGCTATATCGGCGTTTCCAATTGGTCGGGCTGGCACTTGATGAAGTCGCTGGCCGTGTCCGAAAAATACGGCTTTCCCCGCTATGTCGCGCATCAGGCCTATTATTCGCTGATCGGGCGCGACTATGAGTGGGAATTGATGCCCCTTGCGTTGGATCAGGGCGTGGGCTGCGTTGTGTGGTCGCCGCTGGGCTGGGGCCGTCTCACGGGCAAGATCCGGCGCGGTCAGCCTTTGCCCAAGCAGAGCCGCTTGCATGAGACCGCATCGATGGGCCCACAAGTCAATGACGAATATCTCTACCAGGTCGTGGATGCGTTGGATGCGGTGGCGGAGGAAACGGGCAAGACCGTGCCCCAGATCGCGCTCAACTGGCTGTTGCAGCGTCCCAGCGTGGCAACGGTGGTGATCGGGGCTCGGAATGAAGAGCAGCTCAAAGCCAATCTGGGGGCGGTGGGCTGGTCGCTGACGCTGGAGCAGATGGCCAAGCTCGATGCCGCCAGCGAGTGTCCCAAAACCTATCCCTATTGGCACCAGGCGCAGTTCGCGGAACGCAATCCGTTCCCCACCTGATCCCGCTTTGGGAGCGGTAGCTCAAGCGGCCTGGGATGGACCCTTGAGGACGTGCTGGATCGCCCGGGCCATCCGGGTCCAGTCGTCAGTGAGATCGAACAGCCGCCGGATCCCCTTGGAGGTCAGGGTGTAATAGACCCGGGTGCGGCCGCCGGCCGGCCGCCGCTGGGCTCGGAGCAGGCCTTCCTTCTCCAGGTCATGCAGCAGAGGGTAGATCACCCCTTCCTTGGGAGCGACCACCTGGCCCGTGGCGGCGGCGACGGCCGCCACGATCTCATAGCCATACATCTCTCGGTCCTGCAGCAGGCGAAGGACCAGAAGTTCGGGCACCCCCGACATGAAGGAGGGAGTTGGGGACATTGCCAGTTCATATACCTATCAACAGTAGGTATCAAGTACCTATTATCGATAGGTATATAAAATGCTAGAATTTCAAAGGCTTGAATTGCCGCCAGGCAATCCATCCCCCTATGGCTAAAGCGACAAGGACTGCTGCCTGGGCTACTAGGAAGATCGGGCCACTGGGCGGAATCCCCGGCGCAATGGCGCGCAGCGGCGGGATTTTCTGGAAGGACTGGACCACCAGGACGAAGCAATTCAGATACAGCGCGATGGTGGCCGATACCACGTAAACACCCCGCCAGGGCCCGGCTACGGCCCGCCCGTACAGGGCATAAATCGCCAGGGCCAAAGCGATCAGGGAAATCACGCCGGTGATCTGGGCCGGGGTGACCTTCTCGATCGGAAAGAAAACAAAGCCGGTGACGCTGCTCAGAACCGTCGAAGTCAGAAACCAGGCGGCCCAATTTGCCGGGTTGCGGCCTCCCATCAGGGCTAGCAGCAGGACCAGGCCGGTGGCGATGCCAACCAGGCTGATCAGCACATGCGCCAGAGTGAGCCAGTCCATGCCAAGGATCATGATGTTCTCCCCCAGAAATCGGACTTGGAATATGAATACAAATCGGCGGATTATGCGGGCATCCTGCGCCGCCCGACCGGTGCCGCACAACCAACCGGGACTTGAAAGATGAGAGAAGGGCCGGCTATTTGGCCGCCCTGAAACGCGTCCGGTGCGATTTTTCGTGCCAGGCGCGCGACCTATCCGGGAAGCGATGGAAAATGGCCGGCCATAGTCAGTTCAAGAACATCATGTTCCGCAAGGGGCGCCAGGATAAGGAGCGCTCCAAGCTCTTCTCCAAGCTGGCCCGCGAAATCACCGTCGCCGCCAAGGCCGGCCTGCCCGATCCGGCGCTCAACGCCCGCCTGCGCACCGCGATCATCGCCGCCAAGGCGGAATCCATGCCCAAGGACAATATCGAGCGCGCCATCAAGAAGGCCGGGGGCAACGACGCGGAGAATTATGACGAGATCCGCTATGAGGGCCGCGGCCCTGGCGGCGTCGCCATCATCGTGGAAGCGATGACCGACAATCGCAACCGCACCTCGGCGGATGTGCGTTCAACCTTCTCCAAATATGGCGGAGCGATGGGCGAAACCGGTTCGGTCTCCTTCATGTTCGACCATGTGGGCGTGATCACTTATCCCGCCGACAAGGGCAGCGAGGACCAGATGCTGGAAATTGCCCTGGAAGCGGGCGCCGATGAGTGCATCTCCAGCGCTGACAGCCATGAATTTCTCGCCAGCATCGACGGCTTCGCCCAGGTGCGCGATGCGCTGGAAGCCAAGCTGGGTGCGCCCGCCTCTGCCGCCATCATCTGGCGGCCCAAGAACACCGTGGCGGTGCCGGACGACGCCGGCGAGACCCTGATGAGGCTGGTCGAAATCCTGGACGATCACGACGACGTTCAAAACGTCTATGGCAATTACGAATTGTCCGATGCGCTGATGGCCAAGCTGGGCGCATAACCCGGATTTTGGCGGCCCTGCGGATTGAAGCAGGCGAACAGAACGGGCACAAAGGCCGCCATGGCTGCCACCGCGATTCGCATTCTTGGCCTTGATCCCGGTCTCAGCGCGATGGGCTGGGGTGTGATCTCGCTGGAGGGCACCCGGCTTTCCCATATCGAACATGGCGTCATCGCCACCAAGCCGGCGCTGGGGCTGGGCCTCAGGCTGCTGGCTCTGCACCGCGAATTGTCGTCCGTGATCGCGCGGCTGGCACCCCAGGCCATTGCGGTCGAGCTGGCCTTTGTGGCGCGCGATCCGTCCGCGGCGCTGAAGCTGGGTCATGCCCGTGCCGTGGCGCTGTTGGCGGCGGCGGAAGCGGGCTTGGAAATCGCCGAATATTCTCCCAACCACATCAAGAAATGCGTGGTGGGCGCAGGCCATGCCGGCAAGGACCAGGTGCAGTTCATGGTCAAACGGCTCTTGCCGGCCTGCGGCGTGAAACAGGCCGATGCCGCCGATGCGCTGGCGGCGGCGATCACCCACGCGCATCTGTCGGGCAGTCGCGCGCGCATGAATGTGGTGCGCGCATGATCGGCAAGCTCACAGGTATCGTGGATTCCATCGCCGAGGACGCGGTGATCCTGGATGTGGGCGGGGTGGGCTATCTGGTGCAATGCCCGTCCACCACTTTGTCGCGGCTGGCGGCGGGCGCGCATGCTTCGCTGATGATTGAAATGAAGGTCAGCGACGATGCGATCCGGCTCTACGGGTTCGCCAGCGCCGAGGAACGCGAATGGTTCCGCCTGCTGCAGACGGTGCAGAATGTGGGATCCAAAGTCGCGCTGTCGGTGCTCTCGACCTTGTCGCCGCGCGAATTGCAGCGGGCGCTGGCATTGGGCGACAAAGCGATGATCGGGCGTGCGCCGGGGGTTGGGCCCAAGCTGGCGCTGCGGATCGCCACCGAATTGAAGGACAAGGCGCCGGCAATGATGCTCCGGGGCGATGAGGATCTGCACGCGCCGGTGACAGCGCCGCGCGGTCCGTCCGCCGATGCGGTCGCGGCGCTTCTGAAGCTGGGTTATTCCGAAGGCCAGGCCGCCGAAGCGGTGGCGCGGGCGGCGAATGATCTGGGCGACGATGCGGAGGCGGGCAGCCTGATCCGTGAAGCGCTCAGGGGCATGGGACGCTGATGGCCAAGCTGTCCAAGCACGAAGAGGGCCGGATCACCACGCCGGAGCGCACCGAGGACGACACGCTGGAATCCTCGCTGCGCCCAAAAACATTGGGCGATTTCGTGGGCCAGCAACAGGCACGCGAGAATCTGAAAGTCTTTATCGAGGCCGCCAAGGCGCGGGGCGAAGCGCTGGATCATGTGATGTTTTCCGGCCCGCCGGGGCTGGGCAAGACCACTCTGGCGCAGATCGTGGCGCGCGAATTGGGTGTGAATTTCCGTTCCACCTCCGGTCCGGTGCTGGCCAAGGCGGGCGATCTCGCCGCCATTCTCACCAATCTGGAGCCGCGCGACGTTCTGTTCATCGACGAAATCCATCGCCTCAATCCGGCGGTGGAGGAAATTCTCTATCCGGCGATGGAAGATTTCGAACTCGACCTGGTGATCGGCGAGGGGCCGTCGGCGCGCTCGGTGAAGATCCAGCTGGCACCGTTCACCTTGGTAGGCGCCACCACCCGCTCGGGCCTGATCACCACGCCGCTGCGCGACCGTTTC
>Ga0207695_10012520_pt1 | contig 10172 bp, 10 predicted proteins | sample KBSC54metaG_FD_184354 | JGI IMG/M metagenome (GOLD analysis project Ga0207695, IMG submission 184354) | Corn rhizosphere microbial communities from Kellogg Biological Station, Michigan, USA - KBS C5-4 metaG (SPAdes) (version 2) | ecosystem: Host-associated > Plants > Roots > Rhizosphere > Soil... | reverse complement strand
TGCGCTCGATATTATTGGGGCGACCTTTATCCGTGATTTGGAACCGGGTGAGATGCTCATTATTAATGATAGCGGCATTCATTCATCAAAACCGTTTGAACAAGCTCCGCCCAAGTTCTGCATTTTGAATATGTCTATTTCGCGCGCCCGGACAGTGTGTTGGAAGGGCATTCGGTGTATAACGCGCGCAAGGCCATTGGCCGCGAATTGGCACGCGAGGCGCCTGCTGGTGTCGATATCATTTGCCCCGTGCCCGACAGCGGCGTGCCTGCCGCCATAGGCTATGCGGATGCGATTGGCCTGCCGTTTGAACTCGGCATCATCCGCAATCATTATGTCGGGCGCACATTTATTGAGCCCACAGATCAAATCCGCCATTTGGGCGTGAAACTAAAACATAACGCCAACCGCAGTATTTTAGCGGGCAAGCGCGTATTGCTGGTAGATGACAGCATTGTGCGCGGCACGACCTCTCGCAAAATTGTGGATATGGTGCGCAGCGCCGGCGCGACCGAAGTTCACATGCGAATTTCGTCTCCGCCCGTCACGCATAGCTGTTATTACGGCATTGATACGCCGGAACAAAATCAGCTCTTGGCGCATACGCATTCGCTTGAGCAAATGCGTCAGTTCATTGGCGTAGATAGTCTGGCCTTTATTTCTTTGGACGGCCTGTACCGCGCGCTGGGCGAAGGCCAACGGAACAACACTCAACCCCAACACTGTGATGCCTGTTTCAGCGGTGATTACGCGATTGAACTCACTGACCCTGCTTTAAAATCAACTTTTGCGTCGCAACTCAAAACTTTGCGTTCACGTGAAAGCAATACGATGTCCGAACAGCGCGGCGTATCTTAATTCTCTAACCGTCATTCCAGCGTATGCGGGAATCCATGAATTGTTACAAAAAAATAATCCTGGCCTAGAATGATGTATCCCCGCTTTCGCGGGGATGACAATACCTTAAACCTTATGATGAACCACTGGCCGATCAGTCCCAGACTTTGGCGGCGTAATGTCGTCTTCATCATCATTCGCGCGGTCAGTGACAATTTCACTATCGTCCAGGTCTTTCCACTCAATGGGCGTGACCTGACGCACCAACGCATGCATCAAGACTTCATCAATCAAACGCACTGGCACAATTTCCAGGCCTTTTTTCACATTGGCCGGAATTTCTTCCAGATCTTTGACGTTATCTTCCGGAATCAAAACTTTTTTGATACCGACGCGCAGTGCGGCCAGCAGTTTTTCTTTCAATCCGCCAATCGGCATCACACGGCCGCGCAGAGAGATTTCGCCCGTCATGGCGATATCTTTACGCACCGGAATTCCCGTCAGCACCGAAACAATAGACGTCACCATTGCAACCCCCGCAGACGGACCATCTTTCGGCGTCGCGCCAGCGGGCACATGAATATGCACGTCTTTGCGGCGGAAGAATGACGGCTTAATGCCAAAATCCGGGGCGCGCGATTTCACTAGCATCTCCGCAGCCTGGATGGATTCTTTCATGACATCACCAAGTTGACCCGTCATGGAAAATTTACCGCGCCCCACCATGGTAACAGCTTCAATGGGTAGAATATCGCCGCCTGTTTCCATCCACGCCAAACCAGTCGTCACGCCGATTCGGTCATCTGTATCGATCTCATCAAAATGATATTTACGCACGCCGGCATATTTTTTCAAATTAGTTTGCGTGATGCGCAGCGATTTCGGTCCCTTTGCCTTGCTCAGCAGCTGTTCCTTCACTGCTTTGCGGCACAGACCGGCGATTTCACGGTCGAGATTCCGCACGCCTGCTTCGCGCGTATAATAACGGATCAGGTCGCGCAGTGCGCCATCGGTAGTTGAAAACTCTTTCGCCTTCAGCCCCGTTTCTTTGAGTTGTTTTTTGATCAAATATTCCGTGGCGATATGCACCTTCTCATCCTCGGTGTAACCCGAAACGCGAATGATCTCCATGCGGTCAAGCAGCGGTTGCGGCATTTTTAAACTATTGGCCGTGCAGATGAACATGACCTTGGACAGGTCGTATTCCAACTCCAAATAGTGGTCATTAAAGGTGTGGTTTTGTTCCGGATCCAAAACCTCTAGCAACGCCGAAGTTGGATCGCCGCGCCAATCGCTGCCCAGTTTATCAATTTCGTCGAGCAAAAAGAGCGGGTTGTTCGCCTTCGCCTTTTTCATACCGTTGATAATTTTACCCGGTAGTGAACCCAAATACGTCCGGCGGTGACCTCGGATTTCAGATTCATCGCGCACGCCCCCCAGCGCCATACGCACATATTGCCGCCCGGTCGCGCGCGCGATCGATTTCGCAAGAGAGGTTTTGCCCACACCCGGTGGACCAACCAGACACAAAATCGGCCCCTTCATATTATCAATATTATGCTGCACGGCCAGGTTTTCGATGATGCGTTCTTTGACTTTTTCTAGGCCGAAATGATCTTCATCCAAAATCTTTTGCGCCTTGCGCAAATCCTTTGGCAATTTATCAAATTTACCCCATGGCAATGCCAGAATGGTTTCAATGTAATTGCGCAGCATGCTGGATTCCTGGCTGCCCAGCGGCATCCCTTTCAAACGCTTCATTTCCGATTGCACGCGCTCCTTGGCTTCTTCCGATAACGGCACTTCACTTGCCTTTTGCACCAGCGCTGCGAATTCATCGCTTTCTTCGGACATTTCGCGTTGTAGTTGCTTCATCTGATTTTGGAAGCTGGAATTTTGATCCACCTTTTTACGCACATTACCGCGGACTTTGCGCTCTGCGGACAACAACGCAATTTCCGTTTCCAGAATTTTGTAAACCTGCTCCAGGCGCCGCGAAATCAACAGCATTTCCAAAATTTCCTGTTTATCCGCCACGTTCAATGGCAAATGGGATGCAATATTATCGGACAGTTTGCCCAAATCCGTTGTTTGATTAATGACGCTAAACAATTCCACCGGAATTTTTTTGTTCATCTTCACATAAGATTCAAATTGAGTCAGCGCCAAACGCGCCGTGGCGTTTAACTCCTGTAAATCTTTTCCTTCCAACTTGGGCTGTTCATCCGTCAAAGGCAAAAATTCAGCGGAAATATATTCTTCTTCTTCAACCCAACGCACGATTTTTGCGCGCGATAGGCCTTCGACTAATACCTTAATGGTGCCATCGGGCAGCGGTAAAGTTTGCAGCACGCTTGCCACACAGCCAACGGTATAAAGATTGGTGCTGGTCGCATCACCATCCACGGCATCTTTTTGCGCCACCACCAGAATCTTTTTATCAAAATGCTGGGCCGCATCAATGGCCAGTGCGGATTTCTCGCGGCCGACATACAGCGACGCAACCATGCCCGGGAACAGCACCATATCACGGAGCGGCAGAACCGGTAAAATATCTTGATTATCAGAATCGGGGCGTTTCATTAGAGCCTCTTTCGCACGCTGGAAGATGTTTTTGATCATTAGTTAATGTAGGGATTGGGGAGGACCGTTTCAAGGGAAATGTCACCCTGGCACTCTGGCTTCTGCGGTAAAGCAAAAACTTTGCCATAGAATTTGGGTAATTGAAAAAACTTTAAACGACAAATACCGTTTTGATGGAAAGGCAGCCCCCTGCACAAGGCCGGGGTTACATTCCGTCCTACTTCTCTTTATCCGGCTCGATCTTCGGCATAGCGCTGCGGTTTTCGATCACGTGGTCGACGAGTCCGAATTTTTTGGCATCTTCCGCGGACATGAAATTGTCGCGCTCTAACGCCAGTTCGATTTTCTCAACCTTCTGGCCAGTGTGTTTCACATAAATTTCATTCAGACGTTTGCGCAAAGACAAAATTTCTTTTGCCTGAATTTCAATATCCGTCGCCTGACCACGCGCGCCGCCCGATGGCTGGTGCACCATCACACGCGCATTCGGCAGCGCATAACGCTTGCCCGCCGCGCCGGCCGCCAGCAGCAATGAACCCATCGAACAGGCCTGTCCCATGCACAGCGTTACGACATCGGGTTTGATAAATTGCATCGTATCATACATCGCCAAACCAGCCGTCACGACCCCGCCGGGCGAGTTGATATACAGCGCGATATCCTTAGCCGGATTTTCGGATTCCAAAAACAACAACTGCGCACAGATCAGGGTGGACATATGATCTTCAACCTCAGCCGTGACAAAAATAATACGCTCCTTCAGCAAGCGCGAATAAATATCGAACGACCGCTCACCACGCGCGGTTTGTTCAATAACGATAGGCACCAGTGCGGCCATTTCGCCAGCAAATTCTTTGATCATTCTGTCGGACATGTGGATTCTCCCTGTGGGGTGAATATAGGTAGGATTCTTCGCGATGTCATCCCGGCCAAGCAACGTAGTTGCGCAAGCCGGGATCCCATGAAGGATTAGGATTCTCAATTTTCATGAGATCCCGGATAGCAGCTCTCCTAAGCGGCTACGCCGCCAAGCCCCGCTGGCTTCCGGAATAACATTAACCCGTCAGTTCATCCACCAGTTTTTCCAGCTCTTCGCGTGTCACGGTTTTTTCCGTCATCGTGGATTTGCTGAACAGGTGATCCACCGCTTTTTCTTCCAATAACGGCGCGCGTAATTGATCCATCGCGCCGGGCGTTTTGGTGTAGTAATCCAATACCTCTTTGCCCTGCTGCGGATAACGCTGAATTTCGGTGAACAGCGCATGGCGCAATTCTGCTTCACCCACTTCAATTTTTTCTTTCTCCGCCAGGTCTGCTAATAATAGGCCCAAACGCACGCGGCGGCCCGCGATATCCTGATACTCCGGCTTCAATTCCGCTTCGGTTTTGCCAGTTTCGTCCTTGCCGTCTTTCAATTCGGCCTGGACGCGGCGCCAGATGGCGTTGAACTCCGCATCCACCATGCCTTGCGGAATTTCAAACGGGTAATTTTCGGCCAGGTGGTCGAGCAGTTTGCGCTTCGCCACCAGACGTGAACCGTTATCCAATTCCGCCTGCAACCGCTCCGACATTTTTTCGCGCAGGGTTTTCAAATCATCCACGCCGAATTGTTTCGCGAATTCGTCATTCATTTCCGATTGCACTTGCGCGGAAATGGTTTTGATCGTCACCTGAAATTCCGCAGGTAGGCCAGCCAGATCAGCCGCGTGATATTCTTTCGGAAAGGTCACCTTAATCAGTTTTTCGTCGCCAATCTTCATGCCCACCATTTGATCTTCAAAGCTGTCAATTAATTGGCGTTTGCCGAGCTGCACGCGCATGTCTTCACCCTGCATGCCGTCGCGCGGCTCGCCGTTAATGGTGCCCGCGAAATCGATCGTCAGGATGTCGCCCATTTTCGCCGCGGTACCTTCGGCAACCGGTTCAGTCTTGGCAGTCGCCTCGGCCAGGTTTTTAATGGCTTCGTCAATTTGCGTCTCGGCAGGTTTCGCGACCGGTTTTTCGATCTTAATTTTGCTGAAATCAATCGCGGGCAGCGGCGGCAGAACTTCAACTTCTACTTTTAAAGTCAGCGCGGAACCGTCTGAATAGTTTTCAAATTCCACCTTCGGCTGCATGGCGGGCTTCAGGTTATTGTCATTCAGCGCCTTATGCACGCCCGCATCGGCCATATGCTCCAGCACCTCGCCCATCACGGCGCCGCGGTATTTCTGTTCCAGTACGGCCATCGGCACCTTGCCGGGGCGAAAGCCCGGGATTTTGGCATTCTTGCCGTATTGCACCAGGTGCTCTTTCACGTGATCTTCGATCGCGGCGGGCGCGATTTCGATTTTGAAACTATGCTTCAGACCTTCGGTACCGGATTTGGTGACGGTGATGCCTTCGTGGTGGTGTGCGTGACCCATTGCTTGCCTTGTTTGATGGATTTACTTGCCGCGCCATAGCTGCGCAGCAGCGACGGCGGGAGCGCGGAAACTAGGGTTTTCCACCCGGAATGTCCAGTAAAAAGATGTCCCCTATTAAGGAAGTTGAGGGCCACCTCGCTTACTCTCATCATCAATCCGCCCTCTCCGATTAAGCGTGTGTCTTTTTTGAGGAGATGCGACACTTTTACGTTCATGTTCGTATGTGCCATTAAAAATTTGGCTGGAGATATTTAAAGCATGATCCATACCGGCATCTGTTGCCGCAATAAGATATGCTTCACCACTCAGCATGGTTATCATCATGATGGGCGTATCGAATCCATCGTTAGCCTTCATCCTATCAGGCTTCCAATGTTGCATTATTGTCTCTGCTTGCTTGGAATCTATAGAAGAAGGATCAAAAGTTGCTTCATCGTAAAAAATTATTGCAGCAATCGCTTGAGGATTAATTATAAAAAGGCCTGTCATCTTAGGTTATCCAATTTATCAGTATAAAAGCAACAAATTTAATCCTTTCAAAACTGCTCCTTCGCGAAAAAGCCCTGGCGGTCCTCGCCCAGCGGGTGCGGGTTCCATTCTTCCTGATGCTCACGGCGCCAGGCTTCGTCCTTGCACGCCACATGGTAATCCTGCACGCGCACATGCAACAGTTTGATATTATTCATGGTCGTGATCAATTCTTCCTGCTCTTTGTCGTGCAGCACTTTTTTGCCCTTCATGATGTCATCGAAAATCTCCACCGCCTCACGGTAGCCTGCTTTAGCGATGCGCACATATTTATCGCCCTCGCCGATCCGTGCATCGGCATAGGCATTGGCAGCGCGCAAAGCCAAACCGCTCATCAAGCGCGCGATTTTTTGCAGGCCCGCGATGTCCCGCGTCGGGCGCAATGACTGGGGCTGCGCCACCGGTTCGCGCGACAGCATTTCCCTTGTGTGGCGGCCGGCGCGTTCGCGCGTATTAGCGCGGCGGGCGCCTGGCGCAGATTCTGCGGTCTTCGTCTTGGCCGATTTTGGCATTTTTATCCTCATAAAGTTATGTTTTAAATTCAAATCCTATGTTTAGAGTATCAAGCGAATATGACAGGCGTATGACAATTCGGGCTTTGCGAGATTAATTTTTCGGCTTAAAAGAAGCGCACAAGCTACGAGGAAAGCATGAGCAACATCCGCATCGAACACGACACCATGGGCCCAGTTGAGGTCCCCGCCGACAAACTGTGGGGCGCGCAGACCCAACGCTCGCGGGAGAATTTCAAAATCGGGGATCAGCGCATGCCCCTACCCCTCATCCGCGCCTTTGGCATTCAGAAAAAAGCCAGCGCGCTCGCGAATATAAAACTCGGCGAACTGGATGCGAAACTGGGCGGGGCCATTGTAGCCGCGGCAGATGAAGTCATAGCGGGCAAACTGGACGATCATTTTCCGCTGGTGGTCTGGCAAACCGGTTCCGGCACCCAAACCAACATGAACGCGAATGAAGTCATCGCCAACCGCGCGATGCAAATTATGGGCGGCCAGCCGGGTGAAAAAACCGTGCATCCAAACGACCACGTTAATCGCGGGCAATCATCTAACGACAGCTTCCCCACCGCGATGCATATCGCCGCCGTGGAGCAGATTGAGCATGCGCTCATTCCCGCGCTGGAAGGTTTGCACAAAGCGCTGGCGGCGAAGTCGCGCGAATTCGACCGCATTATCAAAATCGGCCGCACGCATTTGCAAGACGCCGTGCCGCTCACGCTCGGCCAGGAATTCGGCGGTTACGCCAAACAAATCGAATACAGTATCGCGCGCGTGAAAACGCCTTTGCCGCGTTTGCTGGAACTCGCGCAAGGCGGCACTGCGGTTGGCACCGGATTGAATGCGAAACCCGGTTTTGCCGAAGAATTCGCGCGCCAGACCGCCGCCATCACCGGCCTGCCGTTCGTCACCGCGCCGAATAAATTTGAAGCTCTCGCCGCGCATGATGCGCTGGTGGAGGCATCGGGCGAACTCAACACCGTCGCATGTTCACTGATGAAAATTGCGAATGATGTGCGCCTACTGGGCTCCGGCCCGCGTTGCGGCATCGGCGAAATTCTGTTGCCAGAAAATGAACCCGGCTCCTCCATCATGCCGGGCAAGGTGAACCCGACGCAATCCGAAGCGCTGACGATGGTCTGTGCACAGGTCATGGGCAATAACGTTGCCGTGACGGTGGCGGGATCCAACGGCCATTTTGAGTTGAACGTTTTTAAACCCGTCATCATTCATAACGTGCTGCAGTCGGTACGCTTGCTCGCCGACGCGGCGCGCAGTTTTACCGATAATTGCATCGTCGGAATTTTGCCGAACGAACCGCGCATCCAAAAACTATTGCGCGAAAGTTTGATGCTGGTGACCGCGCTGAATCCGCATGTGGGTTATGATAACGCGGCAAAAATCGCCAAGCTCGCGCATAAAAAGGATATCACGCTGAAAGAAGCCGCGGCTGAATTAAATCTGATCGACCCCGCAAAGTTTGATGATCTCATCCAACCGGAAAAGATGGTAAGGTTCGCGTAATATCGCCACTATCTTTTCGCAGTTTTTATTACAGTGAAATTTAGGGATGCGGAGCAGCACTGACGGGTTGTGTCGCTGCTGGAGCCTGAAAGCGTTGTTGATACGCCGCCTCACCTAACAGTTTCCAAAGGCGGTGATTAAATAAATCTTTCTGCGGTTCATCCTGAGTATTCATGCCACTGTACAATCCCCGATGGCAATAAATCGTTTTGTCCTTAACACTGACTGATATTTTCATAAGCTCCCCGCCCTGACGATCCGAACGAGAACCTGTATAAGTACCTTCTGCCATAAATCGAACACCAACCTTCGCGCCATCAGAGCCAGTCGCCGCCATTACCATTGTTAGCTTTGCAAAAGGACCGCTATCCCAAACCAATACCTCTAGATTTCTATGCCAGGCACTAGCTGGAATACCTTTTAATTTCTCTTCGACCTCTAATAGAGGAAGTGAATTTTCATCTGTTACAATGCGGCTCATTGGTAATTATCTCCTTAATGTTTATTTGTTGCCTTAAACCTAGACCGATAAGAGTCTACTTTACAAGTTATTTTTGCCATAAATAATCAACCGGAAAAGATAGTGCGGGGCGCGTAGCTTTTTCAAAATCCGTTATCCCCGCGAAAGCGGGGATCCATGGAGCATAGTTTTCATCAAATATCTTTTTGAAGAATACAGGAGATGGATCCCCGCTTTCGCGGGAATGACGATCTGGATATATGGCAAGGTTGTGCTATATATCTGACACACAACCTCGGAGTCCAACCCATGCGCCTCAAAACCCTCTTCCTTGCAACTATCCTTTTCGCCGCGCCCGCAATGGCGGCGCAGCATATGCCCGTGGCTGGCACGATTCAGGATATCAAACAAATGCCGGGCGGTTTGTACCAACTGGATTCCTCGCACGCCCACGCGCAATTTTTCATCAACCATATGGGATTCAGCATTTATACGGGCGGGTTCAATGACATCTCCGGTCAGCTGATTTTTAAACCCAATGATCTGAATGCATCTAAACTAAACGTGACCATCAAGGTTGACAGCATCAATGTGCAAAGCGCGGAACTAATTAAAAATTTACAAAGCCCGGCCTTCTTCGATGCCGCGAAATATCCGGAAATCACCTTCAGCAATACCAAACTGGCAGCCAAGGACGCGACGCACGGCACCCTGACCGGTGATCTGACCATGCATGGCATGACCAAACCGGTGACACTGGACGTGACTTTCATCGGCGGCGGGATTATGCCGATGAAAAATGTTCAGGTCATGGGCTTTGCCGCGACGGGCCATATCAAACGCTCAGACTTTGGCATGGATGCCTATACGCCCGGCCTGGGCGACGATGTCCGCCTGGATATTTCCGCCGAGTTTGACAAAGTGGAAACCGCGCCGCCTGCCGATAAAACGCATTAAATAATCGTCACTGCAAGGGAGTGTAACGACCGAAGCAACCCAGAAAGAATCTGGATTGCTTCGCCGGCTGTGCCGAACCATTGTTCCGGCACAATGCCGCGCTCGCAAAGACGAGTGGTGTGACACTCAAGGAAACAAAAAACGAACAAAAACCGATTCTTTTCTTGTCTAGCAGGCTGTGAAAAAATATATTTTAGGATAGGATAAAGTTCATTTGAACACTCAACCTATGCCAAATCTAAGCATACCAAAGCGTGAATCGGGAATCAGACACATGCAAACCTTACCAAATAGTAATATGTTCTTATTGGCGACTCATCTGGATATGGTATCTTATAGGAATACACACACTAGATCTTGTGG
>Ga0207695_10012518_pt1 | contig 10174 bp, 7 predicted proteins | sample KBSC54metaG_FD_184354 | JGI IMG/M metagenome (GOLD analysis project Ga0207695, IMG submission 184354) | Corn rhizosphere microbial communities from Kellogg Biological Station, Michigan, USA - KBS C5-4 metaG (SPAdes) (version 2) | ecosystem: Host-associated > Plants > Roots > Rhizosphere > Soil... | reverse complement strand
CGCCCAGCGCCATGATGAAGCCGCCGATCCACAGGAAGGGCGCCATCGGGTGCCAATACATGCGCACCGTCCAGCCGCCCTTGGTGTCGGCATCACCAAGCGCAATGTAGGTGTTGGAAATGAGATTGGTACGAATGCCGGTCTGGTTGGTCTGCATCTGCTGCAGCGGATACATGCGGCGCTCAGCATCGAGAATGCGGAACACCGAACCGCCGCTCGAGAGTTCAAACGTGCCGCGCTCCGCCTGATAATTCGGGCCCGGCACGGTTTCGACTTTAGCCAGCCTCACCTGGTAGGGCCCGATCGACGTCTGGTCGCCGACCTTCATCGACAAGATATTTTCCTGCTGCCACGTCGTCACCACGGTGATCGCCAGCAGCACCAGCCCCATGCCCATATGGCCGAGCACCAGTCCGAAATAGGCGCGCGGCGTGTTGCGCAGATCGCGCCACGACTTCACGCGCTTCACCAGAACCCAGAGCGAGCCCGCGATGATCCACACACCGAGGCCCACGCCGGCGGCAGTGATGAGATGCGCGCCGAGATTCCAGACCGCCATTGCGATCAAAACCGCGACCGCAATCCACAGCGGCCAGTTCAACCCGGCCAGTACGCTTTTGAGATTATCCCTTTTCCATTTCATGAATGGACCAATCACCATTGTTACCAATATTGGTAGGAATAAAGGCACAAAAGTAAGGTTATAATATGGCACCCCGACAGAAATCTTGTCGTCGCCGATGAGATCGATGAACAGCGGCCAGAAGGTGCCGAAAAACACGGTCGAAGCGGCCACCATCAGAAACACGTTGTTGAGCAGCAGCCCGGCCTCGCGCGACACGAGCGCGAAGGGCACGCCCTTCTTCACTGCCGGAATGCGCAACGCATAAAGCAGCAGTGCGCCCCCGGTGAAACCGAAGATGATCATCAGGATGAACAGGCCACGCCCCGGATCGGTGGCGAAACTGTGCACCGAGGTCAGCACGCCCGAGCGCACCACGAAGGTTCCAACGAGGCTGAGCGAGAAGGTGAGGATCGCCAGCAGCAAAGTCCAGCCCACCAAGGCATGCCGGCGTTCGACCACCAACGCGGAATGCAGCAACGCCGTACCGACGAGCCATGGCATCAGCGATACATTCTCCACCGGGTCCCAGAACCACCAGCCGCCCCAGCCCAGAATGTAATAGGCCCAGAACGAGCCAAGCGTGATGCCGAGCGTCAGGAAGCACCAGGCGAGCAGCACCCAGGGCCGCACCCAGCGCGCCCAGGCCGCATCGACCTTGCCTTCGATGAGTGCTGCCACCGCAAAGGCAAAGGCCACCGAGAAGCCCACATAGCCCATGTAAAGGCAGGGCGGATGCACGGCGAGGCCGGGATCCTGCAGCAGCGGATTCATCCCGTTGCCTTCCACTGGCGCACTGGCCAGCCGGATGAACGGATTCGAAGTGAACAACAAGAACGCCAGAAACGCCGAAGCGATCAGCCCCTGAATGGCCAGCACGCGGGCCTTCAAGGCGGAAGGAATGTTCACGCCGAAGCTCGCAATCAAAGCGGCGAAGATGACGAGGATCAAAACCCACAGCATCATCGAACCTTCATGGTTCGCCCAGACACCCGTGAATTTATAGATCAGCGGCTTGGTCGTTTGCGAATTGGCCGCCACCAGCCGCACACTGAAATCATCCGTCACAAAGGCGTACGCCAAAGCGAGGAATGAAAAGCCGGTGAGCAGGAACGAGGTCACAGCCGCGAAGGACCCGACCGCCATCAGCGACCGGTCCTGCCGCGAAGCACCAATCAAGGGCAGCGAGGCCTGAACAAGGCTCGTCATCAAAGCCAGGATCAGCGCAAAATGGCCAAGTTCCGGGATCATGGGCTCCTCATGGGCGGGTCACCGTCATAAAGCAAATGGACACTTGGCCGCGCCTTTTTTCACGGAATAAAATAGGCTAGAACCGCCCGTAACAAAAGAACAGTGGAGTGGGTCATGTTGGATACGCAAGCGAAGCCCGGTGCCGGCCATAATGCCGTGCCGCGCAATCCCGGCACGCCGCTCAATCCCGAATGGTTCGAAGGCCACCAGGTCAACACCTCCGCCGCCGAGCGCCGCGCTGACAGCCTGACCAAGCGCCGCACGGTGAAGAAGGAATATCAGGCCGCCTGGCTGGTGAAGGCCCTGCAGTGCATCGACCTCACGACGCTGGCGGGTGACGATACGCCGGGCCGCGTGCACCGCCTCTGCGCCAAGGCCATGCGCCCGCTGCGTGATGACATTGTGCAATCACTGGGCCTGAAGGAAATGCCGAAGGTCGGCGCGGTCTGCGTTTATCCCACCATGGTGCCGCATGCCGTGAAGGCGCTGAAGGGTTCCGGCATTCCGGTCGCCTCGGTGGCAACGGGCTTCCCCGCTGGCCTCACCCCGCTCTCGATGCGTCTGGCCGAAATCAAATATGCGGTGGGCGAGGGTGCCGAGGAAATCGACATCGTCATCGCCCGCGCCCAGGTGCTGCGCCAGGAATGGTCGGCGCTTTACGATGAAGTGGCGGCGATGCGCGAAGCGTGTGGCAATGCCCACATGAAAGCCATTCTCGCCACTGGCGATCTGAAAACGCTGCGCAATGTCTACAAGGCCTCGATGGTGGCCATGCAGGCCGGCAGCGATTTCATCAAGACATCGACCGGCAAGGAAGAGGTGAATGCCACGCTGCCCGTATCTCTCACGATGCTCCGCGCCCTTCGCGATTACGACGAATTCACCGGCTACAAGATCGGCTTCAAGCCGGCCGGCGGCTTGAAGACCGCGAAAGACGCGATGAACTGGCTGATCCTGATGAAGGAAGAACTCGGCCGCCGCTGGCTGGAGCCAGATCTGTTCCGCATCGGCGCATCCTCGATGCTCGCCGACATTGAGCGCCAGCTCGAACATTTCGTGACCGGCCGCTACAGCGCCCTGTCGCATCACCCCACTGCCTGAGGCTGATCCATGACCACTGTGAATGACGTTCTCGACTCGATGGATTATGGCCCTGCGCCGGAATCCAATTCCCACATCAAGGATTGGCTGAAGCTGCATGAAAAAGGCTTCGGCCATTTCATCAACGGCGCCTTCACGCAGCCGAAGGGCAAGACGCTTGATGTGTTCAACCCCGCCAACATGGACAAGCTGGCAACAGTGCAGAACGGCACGGCGGCTGATGTCGATGCCGCCGTTGCTGCCGCGCGCAAGGCCTTCAAATCGTGGTCGGCGCTTTCTGGCTTCGAACGCGCCAAGCATCTCTATGCGCTGGCGCGCCATATCCAGAAGCGCGAGCGTTTCCTCTCGGTGCTCGAGACCATGGACAATGGCAAGACCATCCGCGAGAGCCGCGATATCGACATTCCTCTCGTCGCGCGCCATTTCTATTACCATGCCGGCTGGGCCCAATTGGTCGATGCCGGATTCAGGGGCTATGGCCCGCTCGGCGTTTGCGGCCAGATCATTCCATGGAATTTCCCGCTGCTGATGCTGGCGTGGAAAATCGCGCCTGCGCTTGCCGCTGGCAATACTGTTGTGTTGAAGCCTGCGGAATTCACCCCGCTCACGGCTTTGGCCTTCGCCGAAATCTGCACCGAAGCTGGCCTGCCGCCAGGTGTCGTCAACATCATCACTGGCGATGGTGAAACGGGTGCCGCACTCTCGGCGCATAAGGACGTCAACAAGATCGCCTTCACCGGCTCTACTGAAGTCGGCAAGATCATCCGCCGCCAGACTGCGGGCTCAGGCAAGAAGCTCTCACTTGAACTCGGCGGCAAGTCACCCTTCATCGTCTTCGATGATGCCGATCTCGATGCCGCGGTCGAAGGTGTGGTCGATGCAGTCTGGTTCAACCAGGGCCAGGTCTGCTGCGCCGGCACGCGCCTGCTGGTGCAGGAGGGCGTCTATGAAACTTTCATCAAGCGCCTCAAGAAGCGCATGGAGTCCTTGCGCGTTGGTGATCCGCTCGACAAGTCCAACGACATGGGTCCGCTCGTGGACCCTGTTCAGCTCGCTCGCGTCACTGAGCTGGTGAAGAAGGGCCAGGCGGAAGGCGGCACGCTCTGGTCCGCGCCATGCCCGCTGCCGGGCAAGGGCAACTATTTCTCGCCGTCGCTGTTCCTCGATGTCGAACCGGCCTCGACGGTGATGAGCGAAGAGATTTTCGGCCCGGTCATTTCCGCCATGAGCTTCCGCACGCCGGATGAAGCGGCGATGCTCGCCAACCACACGCGCTACGGCCTCGCTGCCTCGGTGTGGTCGGAGAATATCAATGTCGCGCTCGAAGCCGGCGCCCGCATGAAGGCAGGCGTCGTGTGGATCAACTCCACCAATCAGTTCGACGCTGCTGCCGGCTTCGGTGGCTACAAGGAAAGCGGCTTCGGCCGCGAAGGCGGCCGCGAAGGTCTCTACGAATATCTGATTGCTGACTGGGTCAAGAACGCGCCTCCGGCCAAGGCCTCAACGGCCAAGGCGCCGGCCGCTAGCACCTCGCCCACCGGTGCTGCCACCGAAGGCATCGACCGCACGGCCAAGCTCTATATCGGCGGCAAGCAGGCGCGGCCTGACAGCGGCTATTCCTATTCAGTGTTGAGCGCCAAAGGCAAGGCCATCGGCCAGGCGGGCCTGGGCAACCGCAAGGACATCCGCAACGCCGTCGAAGCCGCGATCAAGGCCAGCGGCTGGTCGTCTGCCTCGGCCCATAACCGCGCGCAGGTTCTGTATTTCATCGCCGAGAATCTGGACGCGCGTGCGGACGAATTCGTAAAGCGCCTCACCCAGTCTGGCGCGTCGTCGCGCGATGCCAAGCGTGAAGTCGATGCCTCGCTCGCCCGAATCTTCTACTACGCCGCGCAGGCCGACAAATATGATGGCCGTATCCATTCCACCAATGCCAAGCGCCAGACCACGCTGGCCTTCAACGAGCCTTATGGCGTGATGGGCCTTGTGTGCCCGGATGAAGCGCCGTTGCTCGGGATGATCTCGCTGGCCATGCCGGCTTTGGCCATGGGCAACCGCATCGTGCTGGTCCCGTCGCAATCGCAGCCGCTGGTCGCCACCGATTTCTATCAGGTGCTCGACACGTCGGATGTGCCGGACGGCGCCTTCAACATCGTCACTGGCGCCAGTGATGAACTTGCCAAGACCCTCGCGGATCACGACGAAATTGCGGCTCTTTGGTACCACGGCTCGGCCGAAGGTTCCGCCGCCGCCGAAAAGGCCTCGGCCGGCAACCTCAAGGCAACATGGGTGAGCAGCGGAAAGCTCACCGATTGGTACAATAATGACCAAGGCCAAGGCCCGGAATATCTACGTCGCGCAACCCAGGTTAAGAATATATGGATTCCCTACGGCGAGTGACCAGCTGAATAAATGGTAGGTTGATTGGCCGGAGCCCTGTCATTATTAGGGCGTTGAGGGAACTGGGGTTTTCGTGCAGAGTGGGTTAGCAAGCCGGTCGCCGGGCATTGTGGTTGAAGTGGTGGAGGGCAAGGAATCCCTCGCCGCCTTCATCGACGCTCCGACCAAACTTTATGAAGGCCTGGCCGGCTTCCAGCCTGCTCTGTTCATGGAACAGGACATGGCCTTGTCGCCGAACAAGGGCAGCTTCTTCCAGCATGGCCGCGCCCGCTATTTCCTGGCCCGCCGCAGCACCGAAATCGTGGGCCGCCTGTCCGCCCAGATCGTTGACGACATTCCGCTGGGCCTGCCGGAAAAGACCGGCATGTTCGGCTGCTGTGACGCGCGTGATGATGCTGAAGCGGTGTCAGCCTTGTTCGCTGCGGCGGAAACATGGCTGAAAGAGCAGGGCTGCACCCACGCCTTCGGCCCCGTTACCCTGAACATGAATGGCGAGCCGGGGCTGCTCGTCGAAGGCCAGAACCTGCCGCGCATGATCATGACACCGTGGCATCCAACTTACCTCGGGACATTGGTCGAGCAGGCCGGTTACGCGCGCCGCAAGGACCTGCTGAATTGGCGGCTGGAAGAACGGCCTGCCGACAACCGAGGCTTCGCCAACCGAATCGGCCAAGGCGCGCTCGGGCCCACCGCCAAGCTCCGCAATCTCGACAAGAAAAATGTCGCTCGTGACATCCGCTTCACCTGCGACCTCTACAATGATGCCTGGTCAAAGAACGAGTTTTTCATTCCGCTGCGCCCGATCGACATGCAGGACTTGGAGAAATCGGTGAAGCCCCTGCTGCCGCCTGAGGCCTGCACCTTTGTCGAGATCGATGGCGAGCCGGCCGGCGTGCTGGTTGTCATTCCCAACCTTTTCGAAGCATTCAGGGGATTGGGTTCAAAGCCTTCGCCCTTGGGTTGGATCAAGCTGGGATGGCGCCTGCTGCGCCCGCGCTTTAGCTCTGCGCGCATCATTCTCATGGGCGTCAGCCGCCGCTATGCCGGAACGGTGAAAGGCATGGCCATCGCCATCACCCTGATTGAAGAGATGATCAAGCGCCGGGACAAATATGAAAATTTGATCCTGGAAGCGGGCTGGGTTCTGGAAGATAACGAGGCCTTGAACGCGCTGCTAAAGCGGGCTTTCAAGCCGGCGCGGCGGATGCGGCTTTACATCAAGAAGCTTTAATTGCGGCCCATATCAGTGCAGATTGCATTGGCTGACCTTGGAAGCTATGGGAAGACATGACCGACGAACCTCAAGTTGAACTTTCTCCCGAAATGATCGAGAAGATCATGGGCATTGTCGAAAAGGAGGGCCTTGTCGACCGGGCCAAGTTGACGCCCGATGCCACGCTGGAAAGCCTTGGCATCAAGTCCGCCGACATGGTGATGATCCTGATGGCGCTGGAAGAGCAGTTCGGCTCCTATATTCCCATCGATGGCCCACTCACCGAAGCCAAGACGGTGGAAGATTTCCTGCGCGCCATCGCCCCCCACATCCATCCGAAGCCGAGCGCTGCGTGATATCCGGCCAGCGCATCTATGTGACCGGTATGGGCGCGGTCACGGCGCTGGGTTCAGGCGTTTCCGCCCTCTGGAATGGTGCGGTGTCCGGCGTGTCCGGGGTGCGGCCCATCTCGTTCGGCGAAAAATATCCCACGATGATAAAGCAGGCGGCGTTCCTTGAGCGGCCGCCCAAATCACCCGGCATCAGGCCGGGATCGCCTGGCGATGTCGATTTTGTCACCAGCATTGCGCTGACCGCCGCGGCCGAGGCGATGAGCCAGGCCAAATGGCCGACCGACATGCCGCTCGGCAATGATGCCGCCGTGGTCATTGGCACCGGCATCGGCGCCATCACCACCATTGAGGGCGAATACCAGAAATACTTCTCGACCGGCGATCGGCCTGATCCCTTCACCGTTCCCAAAATCATGCCCAGCGCGCCCGCCTCGAATATCTCGATGACCTACGGCGCGCGTGGGATTTCATTCGCACTGTCCAGCGCCTGCGCCTCCAGCAGCCAGGCCATGGGCATGGCCCTCCTGCTGATCCGCGCCGGGCTGGCGCGCCGTGCCGTGGTCGGAGGCACCGAAGCCTTGCTGACCTACAGCGGCTTTCGCGCGTGGGAAGGCCTGCGCGTGATGACGCCCACCTTGTGCAGGCCCTTTTCGAAGGACCGTAACGGCATGGTTCTGGGCGAGGGCGCTGCGGTCATGCTGATCGAGACCGAAGAAGCACTGGCCGAACGCGGCGGTGAGCCGCTGGCCGAAATTGCCGGCTTCGGCACCACCAGCGATGCCGGCGACATGCTGCGCCCTGATGCGCAAATGTGCGCGCGCGCCATGAGTGCTGCTCTTGTTGATGCGGGCGTGAAGCCGGAAGAGATCGGCTATCTCAACGCGCACGGCACCGGCACGATCCTCAATGACCAGACCGAGAGCCGCGCCATGCGCGACGTGTTCGGCGGTCATCTTGATGCGCTGCCTGTGTCTTCGACAAAACCGGTGCATGGCCACACGCTGGGGGCGGCGGGGGCGATTGAACTCGTCATCACCATTGAAGCATTGCGCAACAGCATAGCGCCGCCGACGTTGAACTGGATTTCCGCGGATTCCAATTGCATTGCCGATCCGGTGCCGAATGCTGCACGTGGCGCCGCCATCAATGCCGCTATGTCAAATTCATTTGCTTTCGGTGGCATCAATTCCAGCCTGGTCATCCGCAAGGTCTGACATGCCAGAGATGCACAAGCGCTTCCATGTCGCCGCTGCTGATGCCGCTGCGTATCGCGCTGCTGTCGGCATGCAGGGAACCGGAGTACCAAGCGGTTTCATCATGCGTTTGATCGCCGATGCGGAGGTGCTCGCCTGGTTGCGCGGCTTGTTCGGACACCGCATTCCCATTCACATCAAGCAGGATTGCGAGATCGTGCAGCCGCTGCAGGTGGAGCAGACCTACGAGGTCGCCCTCAATTGCGATGACCCCACCGCTGCAACCCCGGTGCTGACCATGAAGGCCAGCAAGGGTGGTGAAGCGGCACTGAATCTGGTCGTCACTTTTGCGCTGTTCGAGGCCAAGTCATGATCGAGCCACGCAAATGGAACCTGGGCTCCATTGATCAGGGACAGGTCAATGTTTTCGCTAACGCCGCGCTGGATCACAATGAAATCCATCTCTCGAAAGAGGGAGCCGCGAAAGCCGGGCTAAAGGACGGCCCCATCGTGCACGGCATGCTGATCTATTGTTTCGTCGAACGCTGCCTCGCGGAAATCGAAGGCCATCAGCTGCGCCAATTGAGCCTGCAATTCGTGCGGCCCTTGCTGGTGGGCGCGGAGCTGCAAATCGAAGCGCGGCCGCTGAAAGAAGAGCAGGGCGAAATCCTGCTGCGCGTCCTCTGCCGTAGCGGCGAGCGTCAACTCAATGCGATTGCCGAGGCGCGGCTGGCCGCAATTCCAGCAGGCTGAGCGCAATCACCATCGCGTAGCAGCCAAAGAAATACATCGCCGTCAGCACCACGAACCAGTTGCCGGTGAGCACCAGTTCGACCACGAAGGCCAGCATCAGCAAGGCCACGACGGTTTCAAGCAGCATCACTTTGGTGGGCATGTTGTATTTGTAGGTGCGTGAGAGCGACGATGGGGCCTGTCCCGGCAGCGTCTTCGGCGTACGCACGAACGACGTCTTGCGGCCCATCAATCCTTCGGCCACTGAAACCGTGTTTTGCACCGAGATGCCGACGATCAGCAGCAGCAGCAGGAACGTGTTGCAGGCCACTAGCAGGATGTTGTGGTCGCCGTCGCGCCGCGCCCGCGTCACACCGGCGATGAAATAGGGCAATAGCGACAGCGGCAGCAGGGGATAGAGAAACACCACCAAGGCGTAATAGGCAGGTGTAAAGGCCGCATTCGTGACCAGAGCCAGCAGCGCCAGCGATAGTGACATCACCAGCATCGCCGGAAACATGATGAAGTTCATCACGTGGAAGAAGTCCACGAGTTTAACAGCGAAGGGCGCTTCCTTGGCGATCAGCAATTTCACATTCTTGCGCGCCGTTTCGGCAGCACCCTTGGTCCAGCGCCGCTGCTGCGTGCGGATCGCCGTCATCACTGAGGGGATGAGGCAAGGCACCTTGATGTGATCGACATATTTCAGCCGCCAGCCTTTCGCTTGGGCCCGGAACGAGAGATCGAGATCTTCGGTCAGCGTGTCGCTCTGCCAGCCGCCCGAGGCGATGATGGCCTCGCGCCGCCACAGACCCGCGGTGCCGTTGAAATGAATCCACGCCCCCATGTCCTGGCGGCCTTGCTGCTCGATCGAGAAATGATCGTCGATGGCGAGCGACATCAGCCGCGTTGCGAGATTTTCCTCGCCATTGATGTGATCCCAAGCGGCCTGTACGAGGGCGAGATCAGGCCCGTCGAATTCGGCATAGAGCTGTCGCAGGATCGTGGGCTGCGGCAGGAAGTCGGCATCGAAAATGGCGATGAAGGGGCCGTTGTCCAGCGCCATGCCTGCAGCAAGTGCGCCCGCCTTGAAACCCTGCCGATTCTCGCGGCGGACATGCTCGACGGTGAATCCGCGCGCCCGGACTTGGTCAAGTGATCGCTCGACAATCTCTGGCGTGTCGTCGGTTGAGTCATCCAGAATCTGGATGGTCAGCTTGGATGATGGATAGTCGAGCTTCGCCAATGCATCGATCAGCCCGGTCACCACATAGCGCTCGTTATAGAGAGGAACCTGTACCAGCATTTT
>Ga0207695_10012517_pt1 | contig 10174 bp, 10 predicted proteins | sample KBSC54metaG_FD_184354 | JGI IMG/M metagenome (GOLD analysis project Ga0207695, IMG submission 184354) | Corn rhizosphere microbial communities from Kellogg Biological Station, Michigan, USA - KBS C5-4 metaG (SPAdes) (version 2) | ecosystem: Host-associated > Plants > Roots > Rhizosphere > Soil... | reverse complement strand
TAGAGTAGGCGGTCTACATAGACTAAGTAGGCTATCTACATGATAGCGAGCCGATGCCGAGCATTCACAGGAAATGCGACCAATCGTTTATCTCGAGTTCGGGATGTAGAGCTTTCTCGCGCGGCCGTTCGTTCGGCGATTGACGACCTCGTAGCTGACGATGCGACGCGCGGCCTGGTCGATCCCATAGGTGGCAATGATGGCCGGATCGGCAAACCGAACCGTCCAACGTCCGTTCGGCGCGCCCGTCACGGCCACGCTGTCGTACTCGATCGCATCGTCGCCCTCGGAATAGAGCGGAAGAATGGCAGTATAGCCCGGACGGTATGGGAGCGATCGCAGCAACAGCTCCACCTCGGCGAAGCCGAACACTTGTGTTGGATACGATCGCTCGAAGGACTGGGCGGAATCCCTGAGCGTGGTGGTCTGGTGCACCGTTCCGCCTTGGTAGTCGAAGCGCTTCTCCAGGCGCCGCTGCGGATAGGCCATGTGTTCGCGAATAGGTCGGAGATCGGCGCGGCGCACGACCAGAGTATCATAATAATCTCCGCCCGCGTAATGCCCCGTGCTGACGCGCGTCAACGTCGCGGCGGCACCGAGGCCTTGGATGATCTCGTCGATGCGCGTGACGACCGACTCGCGCTCCGTCGTATCGCCCGGAGCGGCGCGCGACAGGGTACGCTCGGTATGGGTGTCGTTGCTGAGCTGGTTCGTGATCAGCAGCCGCGCTCCGGCATCGATGGCTGGGTAGACGGCCGCTGGGCCTGCCGTTCGGCAACTCGTGAGCGCGAGAATGACGGACGTGGCGAGTACTAGGGCGCGCGACATGGGGATCTCGTGAGCGAGGATCACTCACCATAGGGATCCCGGATGCCACCGTCCAGAAGTGTGGTCACAACATTCCGTTCGCCTTCCGTAAACAATGTGTAGCGTGAAGCCGCGCGCACTATCGCGACTAGGGCCTCGCGTTCGCTCGTTGTTGTCGCCGCTGCGAACCCGACCATCAGCAACGAATGAATTAGCAGGCGTTGTGACGCGATAAGGTTCGCGACCCGCATAACACGCGACGCGAGTGCGCAGCAAGCGGCTACGGAATCTGTGGGGCGGGCGGCATCGGACACGTGCCGGCGTCCACGGACATTTCATGTCCGTGGACCCGGAGTCTTGCATGAAGTAGGGTGTCTACGTATCGTACGTAGACACCCTACACGAGAGCACCAACGTGGTCCGACGCTCGCCCCCCACTTCACGCATCGAGCTGCTGCAGGGTACGCTCGATCTGATCATCCTTCAAACGCTTCGCTGGGGCCCGGCGCACGGGTTCGGGATCATGAAGATGATTCAAAGCCAGTCGTCCAACACGCTACAGGTTGAAACTGGTTCGCTCTACCCAGCGCTGCAGCGGCTGTTGCGCCAGCGGGTCATCGCCGCCGAGTGGTCAGTGTCGGCGAGCAATCGGCGTATACGCATCTATCGACTGACGGCGAAGGGACGGGAACGCCTCGCCGCCGAGCGGTCGCAGTGGAAGCGGTTGACCGAGGTGATGGCGGCATTGATGCAGCGGCCGGCCAGCGACGAACCATGAGGATCGGCGGCTGGCTGGCGTGGCGCCGCGCCCGAGAGACGGACGACCTCAATGAGGAGCTGGGTGCGCACCTCGATATGGCGATGGCGGAGCGCATTGCGCGCGGCGAATCGCCGCACGACGCAAAGCTGAACGCCCGCCGCGACTTCGGGAACCCCGGACTTGCGCAGGAGCTGGCGCGCGATCAGTGGAGCGTCGTAGGACGCTGGATCGAGCAGGCGTCACAGGACGCGCGATTTGCTGCCCGAACATTCTGTCGTGCGCCGGCGTTCACCGCGATTACCATCGCGACGATCGCCCTCGGCATCGGAGCATCGGCCTCGATTTTCAGCGTCGTGAACTCTGTGCTCCTGCGTCCCCTGCCGTATCCGCATGCCGAACAACTCGTGCGCCTCGAGGATGATTACCTCGCGACAGGTGCGCGAGACGTCGGTATGTCGACGCCGGAGTGGCGGGATCTCCAACGGTCCGGCGCTTTCTCGGCCATCTCGCCGACGTGGTTCGACAACAATAACCTTACGGGACAGGCGCACCCGGAACGGGTCGGCCTGCTCATCGTCGCACCGAATTACTTCTCGCTGCTCGGAGTGCAGCCGCAGCTCGGATCGGTGTTCGACAGGAACGACCCAACTCCTGGTTTCAATGGCCAAGTCGTCATCAGCGACGGCCTCTGGAAGCGCGCCTTCGGTTCGGATTCGACGGTTCTCGGCCGCGTGGTACAGCTGGATTCGGATTCATATCGCATCGTCGGAGTGATGCCGCCGGGGTTTCAAGCACCGGAACGGGCAAGCGGCGCGCGCGGCACGGAGGTGTGGCCCGCGATGGGCTTCGCCGGTAATCCGATCACGACCTGGGCACAACGCAGCCCGCTGTTTCCGGGAGCGATCGCCCGCGTGCGCGATGGACTCTCGATTGCGGATGCACAGCGCCGGGTCGATGCGCTCGTTGAGACGCTGCGCCATCAATACCCTGCGGATTATCCGGCGACAATCGACTGGCGCGTCCGGCTCGTGCCGCTGCGCGATTATATCCTCGGCGATGTTCGTCAGCCGCTCCTCTTTCTCTTTGGCGCCGTCGGGCTCGTCCTGCTGATCGCATGCACTAGTGTGGCGAATCTGCTACTGATACGCGCCACGGCGCGCAGCCGCGAGCTGGCCGTGCGGCAGGCGATGGGGAGCGGGCCGTCGCGTCTCATGCGGCAGCTGCTTACCGAGAGCGTGCTCCTCTCGCTCGTGGGCGGAGCACTCGGTGTCGCCATCGCATACGCTGCACGAGGATCAATCCTGCATTGGGTACCGGACTCGGTTGCTCAGCTCAACGCGGTCACGATGGACTGGCGTGTGGTGCTCGTCGCGTTCGGGCTGTCGCTCGTCGCCGGAGTTCTGTTCGGCCTCGCCCCGATGGCGCAGGTGCGGCGGCTCGATCTGACCAACGTGCTGAAACAGGAGGGACGCGCCACGACGGGCAGCGGCGATCAGCAACGGACCAGGCGCGCTCTCGTCGTGGCGGAGTTTGCGGTGTCGCTGACGCTGATGGTTGCGGCGGCGCTCCTCGTCCGGAGCTTTCGCGAGTTGCTCAACGCGCCGCTCGGATTCGACCCGCACGGCGTGACGGTCGTGCGAACGCGGCTCCCGTATCCGAATGATTCGACGGAAGATCTCTATCCGAACGCGGGAGCCGAGGCTCCGCTGCTGCGAGAGATCATTCGGCGCGGTTCGGCACTCGGTGGTGTGCGCGAGGTTGCGGTCGGAAGCGGCGCCGCGGTACCGCTCGACCATCCGGAACAGGATCAAGCGGTGCTGCGCCTCGTGCTCGACCGGCGTGCGTCCGCCAACAATGGCGATAACACGCCGGTGTGGACGACGGCGTCGGAGGTCACGCCGGAGTACTTCCATCTATTGCGTATTCCACTCGTTCGCGGGCGATTGTTCACCAGCTTCGACACCGATTCGTCACCACTGGTCGCTGTCGTGAATGAATCGATGGCGCGCCAATATTGGCCGCATGTCGATGCGATCGGACAGCGTGTAAAGACGTCGCCGCGCGCCACCCAGTGGACGACCATCATCGGCATCGTGGGCGATACGCGAAGCGACTCGGTCACCGCTCCGCGACATCCGCAGATCTACGCGAGTCTCTACCAGCGGCAGGGAAAGCATCTCGCCATCTTCGTTCGCGGTCAGGTGGAGACCGGCGCGATCGAGCGGAATCTCCGAGAGCAGGTGCAGGCGATCAATGCGGCGCTCCCGGTGTTCGGCGCCCGGAGCCTGGACGAAACGGTCACCGCGTCGCTGTCGCCGCGCCGGTTTGCGATGATGATGATCGCGGCGTTCGCGGCAGTGGCGCTCGGACTCGCGAGCCTTGGTATCTACGGTGTCGTGTCATTCATGGTCACCGAGCGTGGCCAGGAGATCGGCGTGCGAGTCGCACTTGGGGCACAGCGGAGCGACGTGCTGCGGCTCGTGATGCGTCAGGGCGTCGAAGTCGCACTGATCGGAGCAGGCGTTGGACTCGTCGGCGCGCTCGCTGCCGCACGCGTGATGGCCGGCATTCTATACGGCGTCCGCGCGTGGGACCCGTGGACGTTCACTGCCGTGACGGCGGGACTCGTTTCGGTTGCGATCGTGGCGTGCTACCTGCCGGCGCGGCGAGCGCTTCGTGTAGATCCATTGCTCGCCATGCGCGGATGACGAGCCAGAGTGCAAGGCCGCAGCGGTATCGTGCGCAGGTCGACGCCGGCGGCGCCACGCATGCTGTTTCTTACTTCGATCGGCAAGGCAGTCGCGACGACGTCGTATTCGTGCACGGCCTCGGCAACGGCGCAGAGAACTTCGAGTCGATGTGCGAGCAACCGAGCCTCAACGCCCACCGACTCATCGCGATGGATCTGCCAGGGTGCGGAGAGACTCCCTATCCGAGCGATCGCACTCTGTCGATCGACGACCTCGTTGACTTGGTCGAGCGATTCATCGACGATCTGGAGCTCGATCGCATCGTTCTGGTTGGCGCGAGCATGGGCGGCTTGATCGCGTTGCTCTACGCGGCGCGGAGGCCCGAGCGTGTGCGCGCGTTCGTGAATGCAGAAGGCAACCTCATGCCGGAGGACTGCATGTTCTCGCGGCGCGTGATCGGCTACACCTTCGACGAGTTCGTACGAGTCGCGTTCCCGAAAATCAAGTCGGACGTCGGAGCGAGGCGCGGTCGCGGGTTCGACATGCATAGGGCCGTCCTCGAGCGTGCCAACCCGCGCGCCTATTACGACTACAGCTTTCAAACGGTTCTGTACTCGGACCACGGCGCGCTGCTGGAGCGGTTTCTCGCGCTCCCGATTCCCGATCTGCACTTCGTGCACGGATCGATGAATGCCAGCCTGTCGTATCTTCCGCGGCTGCGCGATTCCCGATGCGTCATGACGGAGATTCCCGAAGCTGACCACTTCATGTTCTACGACAATCCGACGGCGTTCGCCGAATGTGTCGGTCGCGCCTTGCTCTGAAAGCCAATTCGCGAGACAAATTGGGCGAACCAATTACGCCAATGCCGACACCTCACGGCGGTACTGCCACGGCGAGAGGACGGCGGTGCCGAGTAGGAGAGTCCGATGCGTGTTCATGTCGAGCTCCAAGGCGAATGACGCTCGAAGGTACTCGGTATGCCGATGGCAACACCTCGCGGGCGCTGGACAGTTGATCGTTGAAGCGGAGCGTGCCGTCAGTGTCGAGCCGAGCGTGTGCCGTGTCAACACCGACATCGCTCGCGCTGAGACAGGGAAGGGAATCGGCACCGGGCCGGAGCGCGCACAGCGTCACAGGATCGTGAATTCCATCGAGCTGTATGCGCAGCACGCCGCGCAGCTGAATGCCAGGAAGCAGGGTGAGACGACGTCCGTCGACCGTGTAGCCGACGAGCCGGGTCTTTCCGCCGGCGACATCCTGGCGTACGAGCACGCCGCGCACGACGAGCGCACTTGTGTCGATCCAGGCGCGAAGAGGCCGGTGTTCCGCAACGGCGACGGCGTGCGCAGGAACGGCCTGCATATCCTACGCCTCCAGACGACTCTACGTTATTTCTGTGAACGTACTTCTGTGAAGGTTGGTATTATTGCTACGCCGACACGCTCGCGGTCGTTGCAGCTCGGCGTTCGCCATAGGCTGAGCGTGCCCGTCAGATCGTGGGCTGAATACGAGCCCGAGTTTCCCGAAAGCGGATGGCGAACAAAACTCCCGAAAGCGCGGTGAGCACGCCGACGATCATGACGGCTGCCGACATGCCAAGAAAATCTGCCGCGACACCCGCCAGCAACGCGCCGACGACGTAGCCCAAGTCACGCCACAGCCGATACACACCGACGGCGACTCCTCGCCACGACGGTTGCGCCAGGTCGCCCACCGCGGCGAGCAGCGCCGGATAGACGAGCGCCGTCCCGAGCCCGAGGACGACGAGCGCTACGACCCACGCCGCAAAGTCGCGCGTCAGCGCGATCGCGATCAGTGCCGCACCCTGCGCGATCATCCCGAAGACGACCGGCCCTTTGCGCCCCCACCGATCGCTCAGCGGCCCGGTCGCGAGCTGCGCCACGCTCCACACCGCGGGATAGAGCGATGCAAGAATGCTCATCTGGCGAAGCGACAGTCCGGACTTCACGAACAGCAGCGGGAACACGCCCCAGGCAAGGCCGTCATTCAAGTTGTTGACCAAGCCGGCCTGGCTCACACTGAAGAGACCAGGGTCGGACCAGAGTGAGCGACCAAGGATAGTCGAGAGCCGGGGCGGCGTGGAATTGCTCGTCGTCCTTACGGATGCTTGCGTCTCCAACCGCACGTGATCGCGCGTATCGCGGACAAACAACGAAAGCACGAGACCTGTTGTCGCGACGACGAATCCTGAGTACGCCGTGCCCTCGCGCAGTCCATACTGCGCGGCAACGAAGCCGCTGACGACGCCCGCCACGGCGACGGCGCCATAGCCGGCGAACTCGTTCAGGCCCATCGCGAGTCCGCGCCGCGCTGGTCCCACGAGGTCGATCTTCATGATCACAGTGGTGGACCAGGCGAGGCCCTGATTGATGCCGAGCAGCGCGTTGGCGCCGACGATCCACCACCAACTCGGTGCGTGCAGAATGAGGAATGGAACCGGAAGGCCCATCACCCAGCCCCCGATGAGCACTCGTCGCCGGGCGCCTCGGTCGGCCAGCCACCCCGATGCGAGATTCGTGAACGCCTTTGTCAGTCCAAAGGTCGCGATGAACAGCAGGATCGCCGTTGTCGACGCGATGCCAAACTCTCGTCTGGCGATGATCGGCATCACAGACCGCTCGAGCCCAACCATTGCACCGACGAAGGCGTTGACAACGACGAGCAATGAGAATTGCGGCCAGTTCGCCCGCAGCCCAAGCGCGATGGCGCTGTGGCGCGAAGGGTCGTGAATCGCGTCTCTCGCGACGGAATGCGCCGAGGTCGTCATCGCGGGGCCAGCGCCAATCCGAGATTCGCGGCCCGCGCTTCTGCCGCGCCAGGCGGCGCCGGCGGGATGTCGCGGAGCATCGCGTCCACGAACTGCGATTCGTTGTCGATGGCGAACGTTTTGTTGAATCGCCGCTCGAAGCCGATCGTTGACATCGGTGTCGCACTCAATGCACGCCCGCAAACGGAGCCCGCGAACGCACCAGGCAGCACAGTGACGTAGTCGGGCAAGGCGCGAAGCCGCTGTGCACTCGCGAATAGCGCGCGCGCCCCATCTTCCGCAGTCGTCGCGAGCTCCGTCCGTCCCATGTCGCCGACCATGAGCGTGTGGCCGGTGACGACGAGCCACGGCTCGCTGGCGCGCGTCCGGTCAGCGACCAGAAGATTGAGGTGTTCCGGCGTGTGGCCGGGGAGGTGCAGTACATCGACAACGACGTTTCCAATTTCGAGGCGTGCGCCGTCCGCCACGCCTTGGAAATCGAATTGCGCCTGCACTGATTCATGCAGTACGTACGGAGCCCCACTGCGCCCAGCAAGCGCGCGGCCAGTCGAGAGATGGTCTGCGTGCACGTGCGTGTCGACGACGAATCGGATCGACAACCCCAGCTCGGACGCCGTCTGTATGTAGACGTCGGGAGCATCGACGGGATCGACCACAATTCCCGCGCTCTTGCCGCCGCAGCCGATGATATACGACGCGGCGATCACAGGATTCGTATGAAGAAATTGACGCACTATCATACGCCGCTCTCCACTGGAAGCCCGGCCGCGCGCCAGTCGGGCAAGCCTTCGTGCGCGCGCCGCGCATCATAGCCGTGCTTACGAAGAAGCGTGACCGCCTCGAGCGAGTAAACGCAGTAGCGTCCGCGGCAGTAGGCGATGACCTCCTTGCCCTTCGGAATCTCGCGCAAACGGCGTTTGAGCTCCGAGACGGGGAGGGAGAGGGCACCGGGAATGTGCCCGGCTTCATACTCCTCAGTAGGCCGGACGTCGACGACGGTGACGTCGCCGTTGCGCATCAGGTGCCGCAGCTCCTTGAACGTCACCGGCTCGAGCGCATCGTGCCCATCGAGGTACATCCGGACCACGTGTTGAACGTCGGCCAACCGACTGTGACCGAGTGTTTCGAGCGACTTGAGGAGGCGGAACACGTCGTCGTCCGCCAACCGATAGTAGACGTACGTGCCGTCACGCCGGGCTTCCAAGAGGCGGGCCTGTCGAAGCACCCGCAGATGCGCGCTCGTGTTCTTGATCGGCGTCGCGATGCAATCGGCGAGTTGTTCCACCGTCTTCTCGCCCTGGCCGAGCAGGTCGATCAGTTCGATGCGCTTGGGACTCGACAGCGCATGTCCGATGCGCGCGAACTGCGCGTAGAGCGCATCCTTGAACTCTCGGTGGCTCGCCATGGGCTTGGGTGAGGCTCAGTGAATTAGAGGCTTGACAGCTATTCTAATGAACCATAGAATAGAAGAACAGCGCGACTTGTCAAGAGGATTCCATGCCGCCGTCCGATTACGCAGCCGTCCCCGGAGTGAGCCGAGCGATTGAGGGCCTCGACGTCGACCACCTCCGCGACGCCATCCGCGACGAATACTCGCAGGTCGCCACAAACCCGGAGCAGGACTTTCACTTTCATACCGGCCGTCGCCTTGCCGGCATCCTCGGCTACGATGAACGGTGGCTCGAGGGCGTGCCTGAAGAGTCGATTGCCTCCTTCGCCGGCACGGGAAACCCGTTCTCTCTCGGTGCGCTGCACGAGGGAGAGCGGGTGATCGACGTCGGGTGCGGCGCGGGGATCGACAGCCTGATCGCGGCACGTATGGTGGGCGCGTCCGGCGCGGTAATCGGCGTCGACATGACGCCGGCCATGGTGGCGCGCGCCACGGAGAGCGCGGCCCGGATTGGGTGCAACAACGTTCGCTTCGAGCAGGGCTTGGCCGAGTCATTGCCGGCACCCGACGCGTGGGCGGACGTCGTGATCTCGAATGGCGTCCTCAATCTGTTCCCCGACAAACTGCGCGCCTTGCAGGAAATAGCGCGCGTGCTCAAGCCGGGCGGCCGTCTTCAAATCGGTGATATTCTCATCCAGAAATCCCTCGGCGACAAAGCCAAACGCGACATCGACCTCTGGAAGGGCTGAATTGCCGGCGCTCTGCAGGAAGCAGAGCTTCGGGCGACGGTCGTCGCCGCCGGATTCGTGAACTTTGAGATCGCCGCACGTGTGGACGTCTACGCCGGCGCGCCTCAAGCGTCGAGCGCGGCCAAGTTCGGCACCCTCGGAATCAATTTCCGCGCGACTCGCGCGCGGACTGAAGCGGAGTGGCTGCACGAACTGTCGACTCTAACCTGCTCAGCGTGAGCAGGGCACGTGTCCTGTCGGGCTTGTGAGGGAATCGAGCGCCAGTTCGATCGTGGTAACGCGGAGAAAGAACTGCGGCGTTTCCAGCGAAACGGCCCGATCTCCGCCACCGCCTACGACTTCACGCTCGGCGGATCGAGACGGACGAACTGCCCTGCATCCATGTTCTCATCGCGCACGGTGTACACGGTGAATCCCGACGGGATGATCACCGGACCAACGTCCTGGCCGCCGACGATCGCGGCGCTCACGTCGGACCGCACCGGCACGCCGTCGCTCACGAAAGACACATGCTCGGGCGCGTGCATATGTGAACCCAGAGCGAGGACATAGCGATGGCCGCGCATGGTCGCGAGCACATCGAGCACGTTGCTGACCGTGTGACGGTACTGTTTCTTGCCGTTGACCTTCGCAAGTGTGGCGACCAGCGGATCCTCATCGTATGGGATGAGCGTGGTCCAGCTCGAGATCATCGGGATGTGGTTGAACGTGACGATCGGCATTGACGCTGCGACGTGCCCGAGATCGCGCTTCAGCCATTCCATCTGCACGCTGTCGACCTCGCCGTAGTACGCGGAGTCGTCGGGCGAGATGGTATTGAGCCCGATGAAGTGAACGCCGCCATAGGCAAACGAGTAGTAGTCGGGACCGAAGTACTGGCGATTACATACCGCGGTTGTAGAGCGGATTCGCGGAATCGGCGTGCGAGCGTGAGCGGATGATCCCGTAGTGATCGTAATTGCCTGGGATCGTCCACACGGGCGCGCG
>Ga0207695_10012515_pt1 | contig 10176 bp, 10 predicted proteins | sample KBSC54metaG_FD_184354 | JGI IMG/M metagenome (GOLD analysis project Ga0207695, IMG submission 184354) | Corn rhizosphere microbial communities from Kellogg Biological Station, Michigan, USA - KBS C5-4 metaG (SPAdes) (version 2) | ecosystem: Host-associated > Plants > Roots > Rhizosphere > Soil... | reverse complement strand
CGAACTGGTGTTCGAAGATTGCGAGATCCCCGACGAAAACCGCGTCGGCGAGGTCAACGAAGGCGTGCGCGTGTTGATGGGCGGCCTCGACACCGAACGGCTGGTGCTGTCGGGCGGCCCGATCGGACTGATGCAATCGGCCATCGACGTCACCCTGCCCTACGTGCGCGAACGCAAGCAGTTCAATGCGCCGATCGGCACGTTCGAAATCATGCAGGCGAAAATCGCCGACATGTACACCGCACTGCAATCGGCGCGCGCGTACGCGTACATGATCGCGCAGCAGTTCGACGCCGGCGTGAAATCGCGCATCGATCCGGCATCGTGCCTGCTGCTGTCCTCGCGCAACGCCGTGCAAGTCGCGCTGGAAGCCATCCAGTCGCTCGGCGGCAACGGTTACATCAACGAATTCCCCACCGGCCGCATCCTGCGCGACGCCAAGCTGTACGAAATCGGCGCCGGCACCAACGAAATCCGCCGCATGCTGATCGGGCGCGAGTTGTTTTACGGCAACGCTTGAAACGCCGTTGGGCTTCTCCCGGAACAAGTCCGGGATCAGTCCAACCTACCGAAGCCGCGTAGGTTCGGCCACTCCTGTCGATGGCGCTTTTGTAGGTTGGTGCTGAGCGCAGCGAAGCCCAACGCGGCGCGAAACTCAATCCCGCTCGCCACCGATGCGACCATCGGGCTTGCACGCCCAATCCGGCTTCAACCACCCGCGTTCGATAAAGCGGTGAATCGAAGAATGCGGCCAATCGCTTGCCCGCTCGGCGTGCCCGTGCTTGACGGGATTGATATGCACGTAATCGACATGACGTTGCAGATCGACCTCGTCACGAATCCAATGCTCCCAATACCGTCGTTGCCAGATGCCGCGCTCGCGCCTGCCTGCGCGTGAAGGCGCGATGGCTTCGCTCGGTGCAATCGCGCGCGAAAAGCCGCTTTTGATCAACGACCATCGTCCGGAGAAATCGTGGTCGTCCTCGGGCAGCGTCCAGATCGCATGCATGTGTTCGGGAAGCACCACCCACGCCACGATTTCGAACGGATGATGTTGTTTGACGGCTCGCACCGCGGTGCGCAAATCGTCGATGCGTTCGACCAGCAGGCGAGATGATCGATCGGCGAGGTTGATCGTGAAGAAATAGGTCCCGCCGGCGACGTTGGATCTTCTGTATCGCATCGATCGCGCTTCCCGATCTTGTGTGCGTTCCAATCGTTGGGCTTCGCTGCGCTCAGCGCCAACCTACAGAAGCGGGTTGATCGCTGGGCTGCTCTTGTAGGTTGGCGCTGAGCGCAGCGAAGCCCAACGTGGGCAAAACGTTTACAGCGTCTGCGCGTGGAAGGTGTCGCAGGTGTTGACGTCGCCGGACTGGAAGCCGGTCTTGAACCAGCGCACGCGCTGCGCGGAGCTGCCGTGGGTGAAGGAGTCGGGCACGACGGTGCCGCGCGCTTCGCGCTGCAGGGTGTCGTCGCCGATCTGCGAGGCCGCGTTCAAGGCGCTTTCGATGTCGCCGGGCTGCAGCCATTGCAACTGCTGCTGCGACTTGTTGGCCCACACGCCCGCGAAGCAATCCGCCTGCAATTCCAGGCGCACCGACAATCCATTCGCGCCCTGCATCGGCTCGCCGCGCTGCGCGAGTTGCTGCTCCATGTCCATGATGCCGAGCTGGTCCTGCACGTGATGGCCGACCTCGTGCGCGATCACGTAGGCGCGTGCGAAATCGCTGTCGGAATGGAAGCGCGTTGCCAGTTCCTGGAAGAAGTCGAGGTCGAGGTAGACGCGCTTGTCGCCGGGGCAATAGAACGGCCCGACCGCCGCCGAAGCGCCGCCGCACGCGGTGCTGACCCGTCCATGGAACAAGGTGAGTTTCGGATCGACATATTGCTTGCCGGCCTGCTGGAAGTACGCCGTCCACACGTCTTCGGTGCTGCCGAGCACCTTGCTGACGAACTGCACCTGCGGGTCGCTCATGTCGGCCTGCGTCGTTTGCGCAGGCGTGCCGGACGATCCCGTGTCGCCATTGCCGGTCAGCAACCCGAAAATGATCCCGCGCGTCGAGGGAAAAATCATCGCGATGATGACCGCGATGATGGTGCCGCCGACGCCGAGATGGATGCGCCCGAAACCGCCGCCGCCACCGCCACCGGTCGCCTGTTCCACGTTCCTGCTGGAACGGCCTTTCTGCCAGAGCATCGCGCTTCTCCTTTCCCCGCCGCGTCGCGCAAACTTTGCGGCAACCGTCCACCACACGCAAGTGCGGCGTCGGAAGTCCCCACATTTCCGTGGCAAGCCGCTTTCCTGAACCGCCACGCAACGCGTGCTGTCCCCAGTCAGCAACGCCGGGTTAGGCTGTATCCAACGCGGATGGAACCCCGGAGATGACGCGCACCGGATGGATCCTCACATGGATCGTGGCGGCGATCGGCGCATTGCTGATCGCCTTGGTGCTGTTCATCGCGCTGTTCAACTGGAATCGCGCACGTCCATGGCTGGGTCAGAAATTGAGCAGCTCGATCGGACGGCCGATGGCCATCAACGGCGATTTGACGGTCGACTGGCTGCGCAATCCCGACACGCACGGGTTGGCCAACTGGATTCCCTGGCCGCGCTTCGTCGCGCGCGACATCAGCATCGCCAACCCGGACTGGGCGAAGCAGCGACGCTTCGCGACGGTGCAGGAAGTGCGCTTCAGCCTGTCGCCGCTGGCGCTGATCGGGCACACCATCGACATTCCCTCGCTGAAACTGATCGGCCCGTCGGTGGACATCGAGCGCGACAAGCAAGGTCGCGCCAATTGGCATTTCGATTTCGCCAAGGGCAGCGGCGGCAAATGGAATCTCGACATCGGCGAGGTCGCGCTGGGCGCGGGCAAGATCCGGATGGACGACGACAAGCTCGACCTGCACATGGACTTCACCCTGCAACCGCTCGGCAAGCCGATTCCGTTCGCGGAAATCATGCCACCAGCGAGCAGCGTGCGCTCCAGTGCGCCGCCGCCGCATTCGGACCAGAAGTATTACTTCGCCTGGACCGCCAAGGGCACGTGGCGTGGCGCGGACGCCAGCGGCAGCGGCAAGCTCGGCAGCGTGCTTGCGGTTTCCAGCGCGTCGATGCCGTTTCCGCTGCAGGCGGACCTGCGCCTGCGCGACCTGCACATCGCGGTGGTCGGCACGCTCACCGATCCGGTCCACCTCGGCGCGCTCGACATGGACCTTGAGATGTCCGGCGAAAGCATGTCGCACCTGTACGCGCTCACCGGCGTCGCATTGCCGCCGACCAAACCGTTCACCACGCACGGGCGGCTGTTCGCGAAAGTACACGAGGGCCTGTTCAAATACGAGCAATTCGACGGCAAGGTTGGGCACAGTGACATCCACGGCAGCGCCACCTACATCATCGCCGGCCCACGCCCCAAACTCACTGCCACGCTGACCTCGAACGTGCTGGATTTCGGCGACCTTTCGCCCCTGATCGGCGCCGACAGCAATGCCGCCAAGGCCCAGCGCGGCGAATCGCAGAAGCAGCCCGCCGACAAGCTGCTGCCGGTGGAAACCTTCGACACCACCCGCTGGCGCAAGATGGATGCGGACGTGCGCTTCACCGGCAAGCGCATCGTGCGCAAATCGAACCTTCCGATCAGCGATCTTTCCGCGCACCTGGTGCTGGACGACGGCGTGCTGACGCTGGACCCGCTCGCGCTTTCGGCAGCCGGTGGCGACCTGAAGGCGCACATCAAGCTGGACGGCCGCAAGAGCCCGATGCACGGCGAAGCCACGCTGTCGCTGCGCCACCTGAAACTCAGCAAACTGTTTCCGACCGTGGACCTGATGCACACCAGCCTCGGCCAGATCAACGGCGATGCGAAACTCGACGGCGACGGCAATTCGGTGGCGGCGTTGCTCGGCACCTCCGACGGCGAAGTGAAAATCCTTATCAACGACGGCGCAGTCAGCAAGCTGCTGCTGGAGGAAATCGGACTCAACGTCGGCAACATCATCATCACCAAGCTGGTGGGCGACAAGCCCGAGAAGCTCAACTGCGCAGCCGCCGACCTCGTCGCCAAACAGGGCTTGTGGCGGCCGCAGATATTCGTGATCGACACCGAGCCCATGACGATCAATGTCGATGGCAGCATCAATCTCGCGAACGAGACGCTGGACCTGACGATCCATCCGCACAGCAAGGGCGTGCGCGTGCTGTCGCTGCGTTCGCCGTTGTACCTGCGCGGCACCCTGAAGCATCCGGATGCGGGCGTCGAAAAAGGACCGTTGCTTGCCCGAGGCCTCGGTGCGGCAGTGCTGGGAGCCGTGGCAGCGCCGGTCGCCGCGCTGGCCGCGCTGATCGCGCCCAGCCACGACGAGGAAAACGCCTGCCGGGGCGTCATCGAGGCCATGCAGAAGCCCGCGAGAAAACGCTGACGCTTACGCTGGCACGTCGCGCGCTCCATTATTCTTGTGCGCCCGCCCTCCCGACCCACCACCGATGACCCCGCAGGCCAAGGCGCAATGGCAGCTCCATTTTTGCGTCGTGCTGTGGGGCTTCACCGCCATCCTCGGCAAGCTGATCACGCTGACCGCGCTGCAACTGGTGTGGTGGCGCATGCTGATCGTGACGCTGGCGCTGCTGCTGGTGCCGAAAGTCTGGCGTGAACTGCGTACGATGCCGGCCCGGCGCATCGCGGCCTATGCCGGCATCGGCGTGCTGGTGGCGCTGCATTGGCTGACGTTCTATTCGGCGGTGAAGCTCGCCAACGCATCGGTGGCCGCCACCTGCATCGCGCTGGCGCCGGTGTTTCTCGCCGGGATCGAGCCGGCCGTGGTGGGCCGCAAATTCGAGCCGCGCGAACTGTTGCTGGGCGCGGCGGTGGTGCCGGGTGTCGCGCTGGTGGTCGGCGGCGTACCGGCAGACATGCGCCTCGGTGTCGCGGTGGGCGTGGTGTCGGCGGCGTTGTGTGCGACCTTCGGCGCGTTCAACAAGCGCGTGGCCGATCGCGCCAGCTCACTGACCGCGACTTGTCTTGAACTCGGCGCGGGCACACTGTTCCTGACGCTGGTGACGGTCGCGTGGCACGCCGAAGGCTCGTTCGTGCTGCCCGATGGACGCGACGCGTTGCTGCTGCTGACCCTGGCGCTCGCGTGCACGCTGCTGCCGTTTGCGCTGGCGCTGAAGGTGCTGCGCAAATTGTCGGCGTACACGGTGCAACTCGCGACCAATCTCGAACCCGTGTACGCGATCGTGCTGGCGGTGATCCTGCTGGGCGAACAGCATCAACTCGATGCGTGGTTCTACGTTGGCGTCGCGATCATCCTCGGCGCGGTATTCGTGCACCCGCTGCTGACGCGCCGCCCGATCGACAAGCCGCCGGGGCCGGTGCTGGGCACGGCCGAGTCGAAACAATAGAGTAGGCCCATGGCCGCCCTGCCCCGCTCGAAAACCCAAGCGCGCGACCGCGGCTTCCGCGAAATCGAGGTATTGCGCGCGGGCAATGCGGGTTGCGAACAGGCGCGCGACAAGGTCATCGCGGAAACGCCGGTGGCGCTGGTGTACAACGGCGTGCCGTTCGCGGTGATGATGGCGACGCCGTGCGATCTGGAAGACTTCGCGCTGGGCTTCGCGCTTTCCGAAGGCATCGTCGCAAACGCTGCCGAGTTCGAACTGGTGGACGCGCTGAAAACCGAACGCGGCATCAGCCTGCAAGGCCTGATTCCGCGCGAACGCTTCGACATCCTGCAACGGCGCAAACGCAGCCTGTCGGGACGCAGCGGCTGCGGGCTGTGCGGCATCGAATCGCTGGAAGAAGCCGTGCGGCCGACGCCGCGCGTGGCGGACGGCCCTCGATTCGATCGGGCCGCGATCGCGGCCGGCATGCGCGAACTCGCGCAGGGCCAGCCTCTCAACGCGGCCACCGGCGGCGCCCACGCCGCGGCTTTCATTTCGAAGGAACAGGCCGCGATCGTGCGCGAAGACGTGGGCCGGCACAACGCGCTGGACAAGCTGATCGGTGCACTGGAGCGAGCCTCCACTTCACCGCCCGTTGCCAGCGGATTCCTTGCCATCACTTCGCGTGCATCCTGGGAGATGGTGCACAAGGCCGCGCATGCCCGGATCGCGGTGATTGCCGCAATTTCGGCGCCGACCTCGTTGGCGATCGAAGCGGCCGACGACGCCGGCATCACGCTGATCGCATTCGCACGCGACGATTCGATGAACATCTATACACACGCCGCGCGGATCGCCTGATCCGGCGCGGCGCGCTGTGCCGCATCTTCAGGTACGGTCGGTCTTCTTCGCATTCTTCTCCGCGCGCTTTTCCTTCAGCGACTTCTGCGGCTTCTTCTTGGTTTCCTTCTTTTTCTCGAGACCTTTCATTCAAGACTCCTCGTGGCAGTGGACCCGCAGGTGCAAAGATGCGCCAGCCGGCGAAACTTGGCAAGAGGGTTCGGCGAACGGGTACAGGTTCCTGATCGAATTGGCTAGACTCGGCGCTTGCGCCTGATCGTCCGCGCTCCGCACGCGCGCTTGCATTCGCAGGAGTTTCCGCATGTCTTCGCACGCCAAACCAACCACTGCCACCATCATTCCCTGCCTCCGCTATCGCAATGCACCGGCCATGATCGAATGGCTGTGCAAGGCGTTCGGTTTCGAGAAGCACGCGGTGTACGCCGACGGCGACGTGGTGCAACACGCGCAACTGACATTCGGCAACGGCATGATCATGCTGGGCTCGGCCGACAACGCCTCCGAATGGGGCAGGCACATCGCGCAACCGGACGAGGTCGGCGACCGCGAGACGCAATGCTGCTGCATCGTGGTGTCCGACTGCGCGGCCCACTACGCACAGGCCAAGGCCGGCGGCGCCGAAATCGTGGACAAATTTGAAACCAGGGATTATGGCGGCAGCGGCTATGGCTGTCGCGATCCGGAAGGCCACCTGTGGTGGTTCGGCGACTACGATCCGTGGGCGGACCAACCAACATGAAGAAGGCCGACGTCCCCATCACGGATGAACTGGCCGGTGCGCGCGGCACACGCATCAAGATCGGGATCGGCGGCTGGAACTTCCCGCCGTGGCGCGACAACTTCTACCCGAAGGGCTTGCCGCAGCGCCGCGAACTCGAATACGCCAGCCGTCACCTGGCGACGCTCGAAATCAACAGCACGTTCTATCGCGCGCAGACGCCGAAGGTCTACGCGAAGTGGCGCGACGAGACACCGCCCGGTTTCGTTTTTTCGCTGAAGGCGCCGCGACAGGTGGCCGAAATGCGCAAGCTCGCGGGCGCCGGCGCACAGGTCCGCGGTTTCCTGTTCGGCGGCTTGGCCGAATTCGGCGACAAGTTGGGGCCGGTCGTGTGGCAATTTCCACCGTCGCGGAAGTTCGAGCACGACGATTTCGCGGCGTTCCTCGATCTGCTGCCGCACGAGTTGAACGGCCGCCCGCTGCGGCACGCGCTGGAGGTGCGGAATGAAACGTTCCTGTGCGAGGCATTCCTTGAACTTGCACACGCACGCAATGCCGCGTGCGTGTTCACCGATTCCCCCGGGTACCCGAATTTCGCGGACCTGACCGGCGATTTCGTGTACGCGCGTTTGATGCGCAGCCGCGAATCCGAATCCGACGGCTATCCCGCGCAGGAACTGGATGCATGGGCTGGGCGCGCGCGGGCGTGGTGTGAAGGTAGCGCGCCTGACGACTTGCCGCGCGTTTCGGGCATGCCCAAGGCAGCATCCTCGCCGCGCGATGTGTTCATCTATTTCATCAGCGCAGCCAAGGCGCGCAATCCGGCTGCGGCCATGGCGCTGCAAGGACGCATCAAGTGAAGCGATTCGTCGCCGTGTTCGCGGCCGCGGTCCTGTTGGGCGGCTGCGCCAGCGCGCCGCCCTCGAAACCGCAGGCCGGACCGCATCCGCAGCCGATCACGCGGTCCGTCTCGCCGGTGCCGAATGCGGCGTCGCCGCGCTACGTGCCATCGTCGCTGGCAGACGGCATCGATGCGTTCGTGGCACAGCCGCGCTTCGCGCACGCGCAGTGGGGCATCGACGTGGTTTCGCTGGACAACGGCAAGACGTTTTACCGGCACAATGCGGATGCGTTGTTCCTGCCCGCCTCCAACGCCAAGCTCTATACAGCGGCGCTGGCGCTGCAGACGCTCGGCCCCGACGCGCGCTTTTCCACCACGTTGTACGCGACCGCCGCACCACGTGCGGACGGCAGCGTGCCGGGCGACCTGATCCTGTACGGCGGCGGCGATCCGTCGCTGGGCGATCGCGACGTTTCGCCCGATTGGGCCGCGCGTCTTGCCGACGCACTCGCCGCGCGCGGCGTGCGACGCATCCGCGGCCATCTGATTGCCGACGACACGTATTTCGCCGGGCCGCCCTTCGGCGAAGGTTGGGAGGCGCTGGACCTGCAGACCGGCTACGGTGCCGGGGCCGGCGCGCTGGGCGTGCAGGACAACGTGTTGCACGTGCAGGTCGCGCGCGAAGCCGCGCGCTGCTGCGCGCTGACGATCGTGCCGTCGCATTCCGGCATGCGCGTGGTCAACCTCACCGGCAGCGCGGCGGCGCTGAATCTCTACCGGCCGCCCGGTGCCGACGTGCTGTATGCCAGCGGCAGCTTGCGCCCGGGCACCCCGCGCGCCACGTTCACCTTGTCGGCACCCGATGGCGCGTTGTTCGCGGCCAACCAGTTGCGCGAGGCATTGGCGCAACGCGGCATCGCGCTGGGCGGCGGCGTGCGGGTGGTGCACTGGCCGGAAACGAACGTGGCGCTGGTCCGCAACCCGGTCGAGCTCGCCAGTGTTGCTTCGCCGCCCCTGTCGCAACTGCTCGTGCACATGATGAAACACTCGGACAACCGCTATGCGCAGACGCTGCTGCAGCAGGTCGGCGTCGCGACTGCACGCACCGGCGTGTGCGCGGATCGCGCGGGACCGCCAGAGACCAGCGCCGATTGGGGCGCGTGCGCGATGCGTGCGTTCCTCGCGCGCATCGGCATCGGCAAGGGCGAGGTCACGCTCGATGACGGCGCGGGCCTCTCGCGTCAGGATCTCGTCACGCCCGCCGCTACCGTGAAGCTGCTGGCGTGGCTCGCGCGACAGCCGTTTGCGAACGTGCTGCGCGATGCGCTTCCGGTCGCGGGCATCGACGGCACGCTGAAATACCGCATGCGAGGCGGCGCCGCCACCGACAACGTGCAGGCCAAGACCGGCACGCTGTCGCACGTCTACACCTTGTCGGGCTTCGTCACCACCGCGGCCGGCGAGCGGCTGGTATTTTCGCTGCTGCTGAACCGCTACCTGCGTCCGACCGATGACGTCGGGCGGCACGTCCGGCCGTCGCCCCAGTCCGACCTTGATGCGATCGCCACGATGCTCGCAACCCACGGAGCAAACTGATGCAACGCAGCTGGAAAGCCCTTTTGCCGATGGTGATCCTGGTCGCGGTGGCGGCATACGTGTATGTGCATCAGCGCGCGGCACGCGTGTCCGCGCCACCCACGGCGCCGGACGCAGCGGCGACGAATGATGCATCGCGCGACGCGCCTGCGTCATTGTCCGCCTTCCTTCCCTCCGAAGCGCACGACACCCTGGCGCTGATCGCGCGCGGCGGTCCGTTCCCGCATCGACAGGATGGCGAGGTGTTCGGCAACTACGAACACTTGCTGCCGGCCGAGCCGCGCGGCTACTACCACGAATACACCGTGGAAACGCCCGGTGCGCACGATCGCGGTGCACGGCGCATCATCACCGGCGGCAATCCACCGGCCGTGTACTACTACACCGATGACCATTACCGCAGTTTCCGCAAATTCACGGTGTCGCGATGACCGCCCATCGTTCAAAAGTCGCCCCCTCGCCCGCGAGCCCTGTCCGGGGCAAAGCCGGAGGATGCTGCGCGCCTGTCTCCCTCTCCCCGCGCGTTGAGAGGGTCGCGGTGAGGGAAGCGGATGCGTCGCTCCGCACGAGGTCCGCACCGTGAGTGAAACGATCGATCTGGCGAACGTCGCGCAAAACGCCGCCTACTTCGTCGGCGAAACCGATCTCGACGCACTCGACGCGGCCGCGCATGCGGAAGGTCATCTGGTGCGGCGCATCAGCCTAGCTGGTTGCCGCGACAAGCACGACCTGCTGCAGCGCATCGCCTCGACGTTGGCATTTCCTGCATCCTTCGGC
>Ga0207695_10012513_pt1 | contig 10178 bp, 7 predicted proteins | sample KBSC54metaG_FD_184354 | JGI IMG/M metagenome (GOLD analysis project Ga0207695, IMG submission 184354) | Corn rhizosphere microbial communities from Kellogg Biological Station, Michigan, USA - KBS C5-4 metaG (SPAdes) (version 2) | ecosystem: Host-associated > Plants > Roots > Rhizosphere > Soil... | reverse complement strand
TGCCGCCCACCGTCCCGCCCACCCCATGCATCCCCATCCGCACGCTCCCGACGACCCGCAGGTGATCCACATCGACCGCGCGGCCGGCGTCAATCGTCGCCAGGTGCTGGCGGCGATGGCGGCGTCGGCGGCGCTGGCCAACACCGCCTGCTCGCCGCCGCCGCGCCTGCAGGCGCATCCGTACGTCGACCTGCCGGAGGCCGGCGGCGGCAGCCTGCCGCTGTACTACGCGAGTGCCTTCGTGCGGGACGGCTTCGCGCACGGCGTGCTGGTGGGCACGCAGGAGGGCCGGCCGGTCAAGATCGAGGGCAACCCCTCGCATCCGTCCAGCCTGGGCGCGACCGACGTCTACGCGCAGGCCTCGGTGCTGCAGCTGTGGGATCCCGACCGCTCGACGGTCGTGCGCCAGCGACTGGAGCGCGACGGCGACACGCGCTCCGGCCAGACGCATACGCCGCCCGTGATCGCATCGTCGAGCTGGAGCGCATTCGAGGCCGCCTGGCGCGAACGCGCCGGCGCGCTGGCCGACCCCCGCGGCGGCGCGACGCTGCGCGTGCTCACCGGCCCGATGACCTCGCCCACCGAGCGCGCCCTGCTGGCCGCGCTGCTGGCGCGCGGTCCGCGCACGCGCTGGCATGTCCACGCGCCGCTGAAGGACGTCGCCGCCGCCGACGGCTCCTGGATGGCCTTCGGCCGCGTCGTGTCGCAGGTGCTGCATGTCGACCGCGCGCGCTGCGTGCTCGCGCTCGCGGCCGATCCGTTCAGCGACGGCCCGGGCGCCGTGCGCCACGCGATGGACTGGTCGAACGCTCGCACGGCGCTGCGCGAAGGCGGCGCGGGCGCGCGGGCGCCGGCGCTGTTCGCCGCCGAGGCCACGCCCGGCCTGTTCGGCGCGCGGGCCGACCATCGAGTGGCGCTGTCGCCGGCCCGCATCGAGGGCCTGCTGTGGCGGGTCGCGGCGCACTGGATGCCGGAGATCACGCCGGCCGACGTGGGGCTCGCCGATCCGGCGGTCGCGGCCTTCGAGCAGCGCCTGGTCGCCGCGCTGCGTGCTGCCGGCCCCGACGCGCTGGTGATCGGCGGGGCCGGCCTGTCGGCCGAGGCACACGCGCTGGTGCTCGCGCTGAACCAGCGCCTGGGCGCGATCGGGCGCACCGTCACGCTGATCGAGCCGCCCGACGCCGCGCCCGGCGCGGGCACGCTGGCCGATCTGGTCGACGCGCTGAACGCCGGTGCCGTCGACACGCTGCTCGTGCTCGGCGCCAATCCGGCCTACGACGCGCCGGCCGCGTTCGACATGCCGCGCGCGCTGCGCCGCGCCAAGCTGCTGGTGCACGCCGGCCTGCACGTCGACGAGACGGCCCTGCTGGCCCACTGGCACCTGCCGCTGTCGCACGCCTACGAGCAATGGGGCGACGCACGGGCGCACGACGGCAGCGCCACGCTCCTGCAACCGGCGATCACGCCGCTGTACGACACCCGTTCGGCCGCCGAGCTCCTCGCGCTGCTGGCCGGCGACCCGCTGCGCGACGGCCACGCGCTGGTGCAGCGCCAATGGCACGCCGGACGCGGCGACGACTTCGACGCGTTCTGGCGCGCCTGCCTGCGTGCCGGCACGGTGGCGGACAGCGCCTCGCCGCCGCTGGAGGTGCATGCCGCTCGCCTGCCGCCGCGCCTCGCACTGCAGGCCGACGCCGCCACGACGATGCTCACCGCGCTGTTCGTGCCCGACCCCGCCGCGCACGACGGGAGCTTCGCCAACAACGGCTGGCTGCAGGAGCTGCCGCGGCCGTTCACCAAGATGACCTGGGACAACGCCGCGCTGCTGAGCCCGGCCACGGCGCGGCGCCTGGGCGTGGCCACCGGCGACGTCGTGCGGCTGCAGGTCGACACGCGCTCGCTCGAGGCGCCCGCGTGGGTGCTGGCGCAGCAGGCCGACGACGTCGTCACGCTGCCGCTGGGCTGCGGCCGGCGCCACGCCGGCCGCGTGGGCAACGACGTCGGCTTCGACGCCGGCGCGCTGCGCGCCGGCACCGCGCTGAGCGCCTCCGCGAGCCTGCAGAAGACCGGGCGCCACCACGACTTCGCGGTGACCGAGCACGACATCGGCCAGCACGGCCGCGAGCTGCTGCGCAGCGTCGCAGAGGGCGGCGGCCTGCCCCCCGGGAAGCCTCGGGACCCGCTCTACCCGCCCTTCGCCAGCCCGGAGCATGCCTGGGCGATGGTGATCGACCTCGACGCCTGCATCGGCTGCAACGCCTGCACGATCGCGTGCCAGGCCGAGAACAACATCCCGGTGGTGGGCAAGTCGCAGGTCGCGATGGGCCGCGCGATGCACTGGATCCGCATCGACCGCCACGATCTCGAGGACGGCGGCGCGAGCGGCTTCCAGCCGGTGCCCTGCATGCATTGCGAGCAGGCGCCTTGCGAACTCGTGTGCCCGGTGGGCGCGACCGTGCACGACAGCGAGGGCCTGAACGTGCAGGTCTACAACCGCTGCGTCGGCACGCGCTTCTGCTCCAACAACTGCCCGTACAAGGTGCGGCGCTTCAACTTCCTGCAGTACTCGGACGAGACCACCGAGACGCTGAAGGCCCAGCGCAACCCCGAGGTCACCGTGCGCCAGCGCGGCGTCATGGAGAAATGCAGCTACTGCGTGCAGCGCGTCGCGCGCGCACGCCAGCACGCGCAGCGCACGGGCGAGGCGCTGGTCGACGGCGACGTCGTCACCGCCTGCCAGTCCGCCTGCCCGACGCGCGCGATCCGCTTCGGCGACCTCAACGACGCCGGCAGCGACGTCGTCAAGGCACGCGCCTCGGTCCGCCACTACGCGATGCTGGCGGAGCTCGGCACCCGGCCGCGCACCACCTACCTGGCGCGGATCCGCCCCGCCGACCCGGCCTAGGCGATGGCCGACGTTCCCGCCTCCCGCGAGTCCGGCGTGCTGCGCGCCGGCTGGGGCTACGCGAGCGTCACCGACAAGATCGCCGGCCTGGTGCTGACGCGCCCCGTGCGCTGGCCCTGGCTCGCGGCCTTCCTCGCGACCTTCGCGGGCACGCTGGTCTACCTCGGTGCGATGGCCTACCTGTTCATCAAGGGCGTCGGCCTGTGGGGCATGCGCATCCCCGTCGCCTGGGGCTACGCCATCGCCGACTTCGTGTGGTGGATCGGCATCGGCCACGCGGGCACCTTCATCTCGGCGATCCTGCTGCTGCTGCGCCAGCGCTGGCGCACGTCGATCAACCGCTTCGCCGAGGCGATGACGCTGTTCGCCGCGGGCATGGCCGGCCTGTTCCCGATCCTGCACCTGGGCCGGCCGTGGTTCGCGTACTGGCTGGCACCCTATCCCGACCACATGGACCTGTGGCCGCAGTGGCGCAGTCCGCTCGTGTGGGACGTGTTCGCGATCTCCACCTACCTGATCGTGTCGGGGTTGTTCTGGTACCAGGGCCTGCTGCCCGACCTGGCGACGCTGCGCGACCGCGCGACCGACCGCGGCAAGCGCATCGCCTACGGCCTGCTCGCGCTCGGCTGGCGCGGCGAGGCGCGGCACTGGGCACGCCACGAGACGGCCTACCTGCTGCTGGCGGGGCTGGCGACGCCGCTGGTGGTGTCGGTGCACTCGGTGGTGGCGATGGACTTCGCGATCGGCAACACGCCCGGCTACCACTCCACCATCTTCCCGCCCTACTTCGTGGCCGGCGCGCTGTTCTCCGGCTTCGCGATGGTGCTCACGCTCGCGATCCCGTTGCGCAAGGCGTTCCAGCTGGAGGACTTCATCACCGAGCTGCACCTCGACCACGCCGCCAAGGTGCTGCTGGCCACCGGCTGGCTCGTCGCCTACGGCTACCTGGTCGAGACCTTCATGGCCTTCTTCAGCGGCGACCGCTACGAGATCGCGATGACGGCGGACCGCTGGACCGGCTTCTACGCGCCGGTGACCTGGGGCCTGATGCTGTGCAACGTCGTGCTGCCGCAGGTGCTGTGGTCGCGCGCGGCGCGCCGCAACCCCTGGCTGCTGTTCGCGCTGTCCATCGTCGTGAACCTGGGCATGTGGATGGAGCGCTTCCTGATCGTCGTGCAGAGCACCAGCCACGACTTCATGCCGTCGGCCTGGGGCCGCTTCGTGCCGACGCGCTGGGACTGGATCTTCCTGTTTGGCTCGATCAGCATGTTCGCCTGGCTGTTCCTGCTGTTCGTCCGGCTGCTGCCGGCGATCTCGATCTCGGAGATGCGCGAGCTCGTGAAGGAGGAGAGCCAATGAGCGATCCCCGCTGGGCCCTGATGGCCGAATACGAGACCGCGCAGGCGCTGGTGGCCGCGGCGCAGGCCGCGCACGACGCCGGGTTCCGCGCGATCGAGGCCTATGCGCCGTACCACGTCGAGGGCCTGGCCGAGGCGGTGGGGTTCCGGCGCAGCCGCCTGCCTGCCGTCGTGCTCGCGGCTGGCGTCGTCGGTGGCCTGGGCGGCTACTTCCTGCAGTGGCATGCGGCGGTGCGCTCGTACCCGATCGAGGTCGGCGCACGGCCGCTGCACAGCTGGCCGATGTTCGTGCCCGTGAGCTTCGAGATGACCGTGCTGTTCGCCGCCTTCGCCGCGTTCTTCGGTGCGCTCGTGGCCAACGGGCTGCCGCGCCTGGCCCATCCGATCTTCGATGCGCCCGACTTCGACCTCGCCACGCGCAACCGCTTCTTCCTGTGCCTGCGCACCGACGATCCGCGCTTCGACGAGGCACGCGCCGGCGCGCTGCTCGACTCGACGCGCCCGCTGCGCCGCGCGGAGGTCGCGCGATGAGGCGCGCGTTCGCGCTGCTGGCCGCGGCATGCGCGCTCGCGGGCTGCGAACGCACGATGAAGGACATGTACGTGCAGCCCAGGCTGGGCCCCGACGCCGCGAGCCCGCTGTTTCCCGACGGCAAGGGTTCGCGGCCGCCGCCGGCCGGCAGCGTGGCGGTGGCAGCGGGCGACCTCGCTTTCACCAGCAGCGGCCGCCACGGGCGCGACGACCTCGTCGTGCGGGACTCGGCGCTGGCCGCCAGCGGCCCGCCGCGCACCGACCTCGCGTTGCTGCGGCGCGGCCAGTCGCGCTACGACATCTTCTGCGCACCCTGCCACAGCCCGCTGGGCGACGGCGACGGCCGCGTCGCCCAGCGCGGCTTCCCGCACCCGCCCAGCTTCCTCCAGGCGCGGCTGCGCGACGCGCCCGACCGCCATCTCTTCGACGTCATCGGCCAGGGCTACGGCGACATGCCGCCCTACGCCGACCGCCTGACGCCGCAGGATCGCTGGGCCGTCGTCGCCTACGTGCGCGCGCTCCAGCTGAGCCAGGATGCGCGCGTCGACACGCTGGCGCCGGACCTGCGGGCGGGCCTGCGCGCGCTGCCCGCGCCCTCGCGCGCGGCCGCCTCCCGGGCGGACGCCCCGGTGCCCGCCGCCGACGCGTCGAAGGCGGAGGCCCGCTGATGCCGGCCTGGCTGCGCCTGCCCACCGCCGACATCGTCGCGGCGCTCGCACTCGCGGCGGCGCTGCCCGGCCTGTGGGTCGCGCCCACGCTGTTCTTCGCCAGCTGGCTGGCCGCGTGGTGGTTCTGGGTCGGCACCGTGCTGGGCGCGCTCGTGAGCGTGTGGATCCACGCGCTGAGCGGTGGCCGCTGGGGCGAGGCGTTGGGGCTCGCGGCGCTGCCGCTGGCGCGCGGCCTGCCGTGGCTGCTGCTGCTGTTCCTGCCGCTGGCCGCGGGCATGGCGCGCGTGTTCCCATGGGCCGGCCGCGACCCGGCGTGGACGCACGACATCGACCAGCCCGCGTTGCAGCTGGCGTGGTCGACGCCGGCCGCGTTCTGGGGGCGCATGCTGGTCTACGCCGCCACCTGGTGGCTGCTCGCCCGTCCGGCCGTGCCGGCGCGCAAGGGCCGCGCGGCGGCCGCGCTGATCGTGCACCTGCTGGTCGGCACGGCGGCCGCCGTCGACCTCGTGATGACGCTGGTGCCCGGCTGGTACAGCACCGCCAACGGCCTCGTCGTGCTCGCCGGCGGCGCGCTCGGCGGCCTGGCGCTGGCCACCGCGCTCGTCGCCTGGCGCGCGCCCGGGCGCTTCCCGACGCCGCCGCTGCGGCCGGCCCGTCCGCGCGTCCCGCCGGTGTGGCGCGACCTGGGCAACCTGCTGCTGGCGTGGGTGATGCTGTGGGCCTACGTGGCCTTCGTCGAGTTCCTGATCATCTGGGCCGAGGACCTGCCGCGCGAGATCGCCTGGTACCTGCCGCGCCTGCGTTCCGGCTGGGCCTTCGTGGGCGCCGGCCTGATCGCGCTGCAGTTCGGCGTGCCGCAGGTCGCCCTGCTGATGCGCGCGCTCAAGGACGACCCGCGGCGACTGGCCTGGCTGGCGCTGTGGCTCGTGCTGGGACAGCTCGCCAACAGCGCGTGGCTGGTGGTGCCGTCCATCGAGCCACGCGGCTGGGCGGCGTGGTGGCTGCTGCCGTCGCTGGCGGTCGCGATGGGCCTGCCCGTCGTCGCTCGCGCCGCACGGGCGCTGGACGCCAACCTGCTCGCGACGCCGGAGCCCGTCCATGCGTGACGACGCGCTGCCCGTCGGAAAGCTGCTGGGCGCGGCCGCGGCGGTCGCCGGCGCGATCGCGTTCGCGCTGCTCGCCGTGCTGCTGATCCTGCACCACCGCGGCGTGCCCGCCGGCGGCCTGCCCGTCGCCCCGCCGCCGCCGCTGGCGGCCGACCAGCCGATGCTGGAGCCGGCGCCGCAGCCCGATCTCGCGGCGTACCAGGCCGCCAAACAGCACGAGTTGCATGGCCTGGGCTGGGTCGACGCCGCCAGCGGCGTGGCGCATGTCCCCATCGAGACCGCGATGGCGATGCGGGCGGCGACCGCGGCGTCGGGGCCATCGGGAGCGTCGCGATGAGATGCCCGGCGTTCTCGCTCACGCTCACGCTTGCGCTCGCCCGCGCGGCCGCGCTCGCGCAGGCGCCGGCGGGCGACGCGCCGCTGGCACCCGTTCCGAAGCCGCCGGCCGTCTCGTTCATGCCGCAGCCGGGTGACGCCCTGCCGCTGGCCGCCACGTTCACCGACAGCAGCGGCCGCCTCGTGCGCCTGGGCGACGAACTGGGCCCGCGCGCCACGCTGCTGATGCTGGGCTGGCATCGCTGCCCGCAGCTGTGCGGCCTGGCGACGCAGGGCGTGCTCGAGGCGCTGCGCCAGGGTGGCGTGCCGGGGTCGGCCGCCCGCGTCGTGTTCGTCAGCGTCGATCCGGCCGAGACCGCCGCCGACGCCGCCGAGCGCCGGCGTGCCGACCTCGGCTACGCACGGCTGCTCGCCGGCCGCGATGCGGGCGCGCCGCCGGATGTCGAGCGCCTCGTCGGACCGCTGCCCAGCATCCGGGCGCTCGCGCGCAGCGTGGGCTTCACCTGGCAGCCCGGCGACGAGCGCGCGCGCCTCGCGCATCCGGCGGGCGTCGTGGTCGTCACGCCCGAGGGCCGCGTCTCCCGCGCCCTCATGGGCGTGCGTTTCGAGCCGGCCGAACTGCGCTCGGCGATCGACGATGCGGGCGACGGACGCGTCGGCACGCCTGCCGACCGGATCGCGCTGCTGTGCGCCCAGCTCGACCCGCGCGCTGGCCTGCACGATGGCGCCGCGATGCTGCTGGCCCGCCTCGCCGGCCTCGCGACGCTCATCGGCCTGGGCCTGTTCGCCTGGCGCCACCGGAGGCTCTCCTGATGGCCGCCGACACCGACGCCACGCTGTCCTCGGGCTTTCGCCTGCTGCACGCCGCCGCGTCCGCGCAGGCCAGCCGCACCGACGCCCTCTTCCTGGCCATGCTGCTGCTGTGCGGCACCGTCGCCATCGTGCTGCTGGTGCTGGTGGTGTGGTTCTCGCTGTGCTACCGGCGCGGCCGCGCCGTCGATCGCACGCCTGCGCGGCAGATGAAGGGCGTCGAGGTGGCGTGGACGGTCACGCCGCTGCTGATCTTCTTCGGGGTGTTCGGGTGGGCCGCGCGCGACTACGTCACGATGGCCGATCCGCCCGCCGACGCGCTGCCGGTCAGCGTCGTGGCCAGGCAGTGGATGTGGAAGCTGCAGCACCGCAGCGGCCGCCGCGAGATCAACGAGCTGCACGTGCCGCTCGGCGAGCCGGTGGTGGTGACGATGACCTCGCAGGACGTCATCCACAGCTTCTTCGTGCCCGCGTTCCGCCTCAAGCAGGACGTCGTGCCGGGCCGCTACACGCGGCTGTGGTTCACCGCCACGCAGCTGGGCGAGTTCCCGCTGTTCTGCTCGGAGTACTGCGGCAGCGAGCATTCGCAGATGACCGGTCGCGTGGTGGTGATGTCGCCGTCGGACTACGGCCGCTGGCTGGCATCGGGGCCGGCCGAGCCCGGCATGGCCCAGTACGGCTTCGCGCTCTTCCGCCAGCTGGGCTGCTCCGGCTGCCACGATCCGCGCTCCACCATCCATGCGCCTCTGCTGGAGGGCCTCTACGGCCGCACGGTGCACCTGCAGGACGGCCGCAGCCGGGTGGCCGACGCCAACTACCTGCGCGACTCGATCCTCGTGCCGGCCAAGGACGTCGTCGCCGGCTTCGCACCGGTGATGCCATCGTTCGCCGGCCAGGTCAGCGAGGAGGACCTGCAGGCGTTGATCGCCTACATCCAGTCCACCAGCGCACGGGACGCGACGCCATGACGACCCACGCCCTGCCCGGCAGCTATCTCGACGACGGCATGACGCTGCGCTCGTGGCTCGCCACCACCGACCACAAGCGCATCGCGATCCTGTACGCGCTGTCGATCACGGCATTCTTCTTCGTGGGCGGCGCCGCGGCCACGGTCATCCGCATGGAGCTGGCCACGCCCGCGGGCGACCTCGTCTCGAACGACGCGTACGACAAGCTGTTCACCGCGCACGGCGTGATCATGGTCTGGCTGTTCCTGATCCCGTCGATCCCGTCGGTGCTGGGCAACTTCCTGCTGCCGTTGATGCTGGGCGCCAAGGATCTCGCGTTCCCGCGGCTGAACCTGCTGTCGTGGTACCTGTACATGGCCGGCGGCCTGATCACGCTGGAGGCGCTGCTGCTGGGCGGCGTGGACACCGGCTGGACCTTCTACACGCCCTACTCCACGATGTTCTCCAACACCTACGTCGTGCTGACGCTGGTGGGCGTGTTCGTCACCGGGTTCTCGTCGATCCTGACCGGCCTGAACTTCATCGTCACGATCCACACGCTGCGTGCGCCGGCGATGGGCTGGTTCAAGCTGCCGCTGTTCGCGTGGGCGATGTACGCCACCAGCCTGATCCTGGTGCTGGCCACGCCGGTGCTGGCCGTCACGACGCTGCTGGTGGCGGCGGAGCGGCTGTTCCAGATCGGCATCTTCGACCCCGCGTACGGCGGCGACCCGCTGCTGTTCCAGCACCTGTTCTGGTTCTACTCGCACCCGGCCGTCTACATCATGGTGCTGCCGGCGATGGGCGTGGTCAGCGAGATCATCCCGTGCTTCGCGCGCCGGCCGGCGTTCGGCTACGGCACGATGGCCTATGCGATCCTGGCCATCGCCAGCGTCGGCTTCCTCGTGTGGGGCCACCACATGTTCGTCAGCGGCCAGTCGCTGGCGGCCAGCATGACGTTCTCGCTGCTGAGCTTCATCGTCGCGATCCCGTCGGCGATCAAGGTGTTCAACTGGACGGCCACGCTCTACAAGGGGTCGATCCGCTTCGACGCGCCGATGCTCTACGCGCTCGGCTTCGTCGGCCTGTTCACGATCGGCGGGCTCACCGGCCTGTTCCTCGCCTCGCTGGCCCTCGACGTGCACCTGACCGACACGTACTTCGTCGTCGCGCACTTCCACTACATCATGGTGGGCGGCAGCGTGATGGCGTATTTCGGTGGGCTGCACTTCTGGTGGCCCAAGGCCACGGGCCGGATGTACCCGGAGGTCTGGGCGCGCATCGCCGCGGTGCTGGTGTTCGTCGGCTTCAACCTGACCTTCTTCCCGCAGTTCATCCTGGGCGTGGAAGGCATGCCGCGGCGCTACCACGCCTACCCGCCGCAGTTCCAGGTGCTCAACCTGTTCTCGTCGACGGGCGCCGGCGTGCTGGCGATCGGCTACCTGATGCCGCTCGTGTACTTCGCCTGGTCGCTGGCCCGCGGCAAGGCGGCCGGCGACAACCCGTTCGGCGCCCTG
>Ga0207695_10012503_pt1 | contig 10183 bp, 5 predicted proteins | sample KBSC54metaG_FD_184354 | JGI IMG/M metagenome (GOLD analysis project Ga0207695, IMG submission 184354) | Corn rhizosphere microbial communities from Kellogg Biological Station, Michigan, USA - KBS C5-4 metaG (SPAdes) (version 2) | ecosystem: Host-associated > Plants > Roots > Rhizosphere > Soil... | reverse complement strand
CCTGCTGGAACGACGCCCGGAAACTGTTACCATGACACTGGATAGTACCACCCCGGGAACGGAAGTTCCAGAGGTCGCGTACCGCAAACCGGTACTGCATAGGCTCCAGGTCACAGGCATGACCTGTGGCGGCTGTGGGCGTGGCGTGTGCAAGCTGCAACAGCGGACCAATGCAGTCTTCTCGGCCATCGCCCACAGGCTCGACAGCCACGCAGCCTATTTCAGCCGCATTCCGAAAATCCGCACACGTGGCACTTGGCGCATCCTTCAGCCAACTCCAGCTGCGAGCCGCAATCAGGACACGTCTGCATGAAGCCGTCGCTGTTGCTGTACGTATCGAAACCCATCTGCATCTGAGCCTGCGCAGCAGCAACGTCCGACGCGGCCTTGATGGTTTCCGCGGTCGCGCGTGGCGCCTGTGCAGCAGCGTTCGCTGCGGAGAGCAGCTCCTGCTGAACACCCTGCTTCTCGCGCGTCCATTCCTCGAGCGCGATTCCGATCGCGTCCGGAACGGACAACACCTTGTTCGGTCCGAGTCCAACCGCGCGATCGGAGCTGATGCCGCGCAACTGCTTGTGCACTTCACGCAGCGGAATTCCTGACCGGAGCGCGAGCGAGATCATGCGACCCATCGCTTCGGCGTCGGCCATCGCTGCACCGCCCGCCTTGCCAAGGTTGATGAAGACCTCGAACGGCTGACCCTTCTCGTCTTCGGTGATGTTGACGAACATCGTGCCGAGCGGCGTCTCCTTGCGAATCGTCGTACCGCGCAGGCGATCCGGGCGCGAGCGCTTGACGCGGCGCTGCAGATTCTCAGCCTCCGCATCGTACAACGATTGCTTCAACCGCTCCATCTCCGCCGTCAACTCGGCGATCGTCCCCTGCAACTCGCCCATCTCGCGGCGGTCGGTCTTCTCGTCACGCGACGCGCTGGCCTGCGCCGTTGCACCGGTCGAGAGGACCTGGTTGTCACGCGAACCGTCGCGATACACCGTGACGCCCTTGCACTTGAGATCGTACGCAAGCTCGTAGATCGCGCGAACATCGTCACGCGTTGCAGCGTGCGGGAAGTTGGTCGTCTTGGAGATCGCGGAATCGCAATGCTGCTGGAAACCGGCCTGCATGCGAACGTGCCACTCGGGCGTGATGTCATGCGCCGTGACGAACACGCGACGCCACTTCTCCGGCACTTCGTCGAAGTGGATGTGTCCTTCCTTCGCAATGCGCTCGATCAGATTATCGGAGTACCACCCTTCCCGCTTCGCAACCGCGACGAAATCCTCGTTCACGTCCGGCATCATGACGCCGGCCTGGTTGCGCATGAACGCAACGGCGAACAGCGGCTCGATTCCCGACGAGCAGCCGGCGATGATCGAGATCGTTCCGGTCGGAGCGACCGTGGTAACGTTGCAGTTGCGCAGCAGCTGCTTGGGCCGAAGGCGCTCGCCATTCTCGTCCCGTGCGCACGTTTCATCAGGTCCGAAGATCGAGCGTGCCCATTCCGGGAACGGCCCGCGCTCGTTGGCGAGACGTTCGCTCTCGCGCTTGGCTTCGGTGTCGACGAATTCCTGCAGCGTGCGGCCGAACTCCACGCCTTCCGGCGAATCGTACGGAATGCCGAGCCGCACGAGCGCGTCGGCGAAGCCCATCACGCCAAACCCGATGCGACGAATGCGCTTGGACAGTGCGTCGATCTCAGGGAGCGGATACTTGTTGACGTCGATGATGTTGTCCAGGAATCGCGTCGCGAGATAGATGTCGCGCTTCATCGAATCCCAGTCCATCACGCCGTCCTTCACGTAGAAGCCGACGTTGATGGAGCCGAGGTTGCAGACGTCGTACGGCAGCAACGGCTGCTCGCCACACGGGTTGGTCGCCTCGTACGCGCCCAGATGCGGAACCGGGTTGTAACGTTCGGCCTCATCGATGAAGAAGCAGCCGGGCTCGCCCGTGCGCCATGCACCGTCGAGCATCTTGTCCCATACCAGCTTCGCGTCGAGCCGGCCGGCGACGTGGCCGGTGGAGGGCTCGATCAGATCGTACATCTCGCCCGCCTTGAGCGCCTTCATGAACGCCGTCGTTATGCCGACGGAGATGTTGAAGTTGGTGATCTGGGAGAGATCTTCCTTGCACGTGATGAAGTCCAGCACGTCCGGATGATCCACCCGCAGTATCCCCATGTTCGCACCGCGACGCGTGCCGCCCTGCTTCACCGCGTCGGTCGAGGCATCATACAGCTTCATGAACGAGACGGGACCCGAGGCGACGCCTGTCGTCGAGCGGACCATCGAGCCCTTGCCGCGCAGACGCGAGAAGGAGAACCCCGTTCCGCCGCCACTCTGGTGAATGAGTGCCATCGCTCGCAGCGTGTCGTAGATGCCGTTGTGGCCGTTGGACAGCGCATCCTCGACCGGCAACACGAAACAGGCCGAAAGCTGGCCCAGCGGGCGCCCTGCGTTCATCAGCGTGGGTGAATTCGGCTCGAAGCGACGCTCCGTCATCAGGCGATAGAACTGCTCCGCCAGAGCATGGACCGCTCCGGCGCTCGCCCCGTACCGGCGGTCAGCTTCCGCGACGGTCGTGGCCACCCGCCAGAACATGTCCTCGGGACGCTCCGTCGGAGTACCCGACCTGTCCTTGATCAGGTACCGCTTGGACAGGACCGTCCGGGCGTTCTGATTCAGCTGCGCATCGGGCAGCGACTCCTGATTATTCGCGTCGGCCATCTCTACTCTCTCTCTAAAACTGTGCTGATTGGTTCGCCAGGCGGAATGTACCACCAAGCGTGACTTCATTGACTGCCATGGGGAGACCATCCGGAGCGGTGTATTTGCGCCATCAGGTCAGGGGTCGTGATACTACGTCCGTACGTGTTTGCGCGCCAGTGCACTGTTAACCCCTTGAGCCACAACGAGTTGGAGATTGACAGTCACGAACATCTGTGACTGTTCGCTTTTCCTCATGGCCTGTCAACATTGACGGGTCGGGCGAATAATTGTGACACCATCCTGATACCCCACTGCTAACAGATTGGTGCACAAGCACTTAACTATATTTGGTGCGCGCGGAGAGCAGCTTTGTGATCACCCAGTCACTCTCCAATATCCGGCAACACTCGGAGCGTTGCTCGGAAACACGTGGCTGCAGAGGATATGCCCCAAACGACTTTCTGACCGAAATGATCAGAAGGCCAGGCCGAGTGTAGCGTAGGCAGTCAGAGTCGACGCACCAGCGTACGCAGCCCCGCTTACGGGGTGTGCAAGCCCGAACCTGAACCGGTAGGGGACATCGAACTGGAGCGCCGAATCCAGGTTCAGCTCGGCGCCCACCGATCCGAGCGTTGGCCCGGCATTGGACGAGGGCGAGCATGCAGGCGTCGCGCGCGATGGGCAGAACGCGCGCGCTGCGTCGCCGAAGAATGCCAGCGACGCACGATCCAGGAAGAACGGAAACAGGCCCAGAGAGCGCGACGGCGCGGTCAGCGGCACGCGATACTCCGCGCTGAACGAAGACGCGTCGATTCCGGTCTCGCTGCCGGCGGCAAAACCACGCGCCGGAAACGTGCGCGTACTGCTGCCGAACGTTATTCCCGGCACGATCTCGAAAGACTCGCCGCTCACACCACCGGCCGAATACACACTCGGCGACCTGTGATCGGCCGAGCCCACTGCCGCCCGTATCGCGATCACGTGATGCGCGAAGCCTGGCAGATCCAGCGACTTGTATGCGGCGCCGACAGCAACCGCGCTCCGGCCTGCGACGCCCGTCGAAGCCTCCCAGCGCTGTCGCACGGAGCTCGAGAACGTCACGCCATCCTCGGGCGAGATGCTCAACGCCGGCGACTGCGTGTTGGAGAACACGAAGCCGGCGACGAGCGACGGATAATTGTGCGTCGCCGAGAAAAACGAATCCAGCCTGCGCAGCAGATCACCCGGGCTGGATGTGTACTGATCACTCTCCAGCTCGGCGCCCACGGTGATTGCGGAGTAGGTGCGCACGCGCGGACGCGAGAACGTCGCGTGCACATTGAAGAAGCGACTGCGCTCGCCCAGGTCGCCGACCTTGTGCCCGCTACCTGTGATGTTCGCGTACGTCCACGATTGCTCCAGCGACAGCGCGAGCCCCGGGTTGGTCCATCGATTGTAGGCGTAATCGAGCGACGCATCGATGTTGCTGTTGTGCGTGTTGACCGATACCTGCGCCACGTACGAGTGACGGCCGATCACGTCTGATCCACCGGTCAGCGCACCGATCAGCGCGCCGCGGCCCGCACCGACCTGTGCAAATGTCGGCGACCAGTACGCAGGAGCGAGTGTGCGCCAGGGCGAATAGGACCGCGCGCGGCTCGTATCGTCGGTCACACGCCAGCGCGGATCGGTGGTTGGCTTCACGTCCGGCGCGCGGGACGGGGCGCCGGACGTGCCGGCGCCGGCCGATGACAGATCTGCATTGTTCACGGTCCACACGAGAATGTGGTATCCGTCGCCACGCAGCGCCGTCGTCGCAACACGTGCGGAATCCGTGCCTGCATTCACGACATCGACGCCATACACACCGCCGGGTTCCGCCGTGAGACGCGCAGGTGTCACGCTGGCAAATTCTCCATCGCCAGGAACGATGCAAAGCTGCGATGCGCCGCTCAGGTCGGACGTGAAGAGAATCGATCGGCCGTCATTCGTCCACGCCGGGGACCGGAGCACTGCACTCTCTCTGACCGGAACGTGCTCCACGCGACCGGTGCTGTCCATGACCACTATCTCGTTCGGCGCACCGATGATTCGCACTGCGACGATGTGCGTTCCGTCCGGAGACCAGCGCGGCGCGGCCCATTGCGTATCGAGCGACGCCGTTGTGATCGGCGTGATGCGCGTTCCGTCGCGCGACACTCGCACGAGTCGTGTTGCGCCGGGCACCGTCTGAACCGCGACGATCTCGCCATCAGCCCGCACACTCGGCGCGCTCAGACGCTTGCCGTGAGTGAGCCGCGTCTCCACGCCGGCGCGCGTTGCATACAGATCACCGCGCACGTGATAGCGATCGATGTAATCGTCCTGCGAAAATACTGTCAGACCGTGGTGCGACGGATCGTTGACGTCCAGTGAATTGCGCCGAGAGATGCGGACCGGTGCTTCACCGAGGCGCGCCCTATACAACCCTGGAGTTTCGCGGCCGTCGTTCGCGGCGAACACCAGCGCAGAATCGCCGACCCAGCGCGGCTCGACGATGTAGCGGCCGCCTTTGGGGATCACGACCGCGCGCGACGAGGCGAAGGCCGCCGGAGTCGCTGCCAATTGCTGGCGCAGCGCTGCTGAATCGTCCACCGCACTCAGAACCGAATCACGCCACTGGTTCCAGGAATGCGTGAAGGTCTCGCCGAATGCCCGCTTCGCTTCACGATCGAGCAAAAAAGGAATCATCGTCTCGCTCGAACGCTCGACGAACGCAGGGATCGCGGATGCGCCGTGCTCGCGCGCGATGTCATCCCACAGGAACGATCCGTAGACGTACACAGACTGCCCGTTCGGAAAGCGCGAAGTTGCGAGGGACAGCTCGCTCAGCGACGGCGCAAGGTGGTCGATCGCGGCCGAGCGCGCGACGGCGCTGTCGAAGCTCCCGTTCAAACGGCCGCCGCTCGTGAATCGTGATTCGTAATAGACAGCGAGACCTTCAGTCAGCCATGAAGGAGTGTAATAGTTCGGAAACAGAACCGGATTGCGGCCAAACACGGACTGAGCGGCGCGCCACCAGCCGCGGCTGCGATCGAGATGGAAGATATGCGTCAGCTCGTGCTGCAATACGAGCACCGTCCAGTCGTCATAGCTCTCCAGCGACGGGTCGTCGACCGGTGGGCGCGCGTACATGACCACGCGAGGGCGCGGGACCACGGTGGCCGATCCATTGGATGCATCGGTCCCATCGCTCACGACTATGTCGACGGGGCCGCGCGGCTTGACGAGCTCCGTCGCCAGATTCGCGTACGCGCGCTCGGCGACCGCCGCAGCGTGGCGCGCTTCGGCTTCGAGCGGAGGCGTGAAGTGAACTCTGAAGTGCGGCGTCTCGATCGTCCGCCACCGCTCGTTCACGGGCAGCTGCGCCGAAAGCCGGCTTACGGCGAATACGGAAATCGCCAATGCCGAGATTACGCGGACGACAATCTTTCGCCATCCAGCGATGAACGGCATTCTAGCGTTCGAAGGTTGCGAAGAACTTCTCCAATCCCCCTACGACGCCACGTGCGTAGGCTTCCTGATATTCGGGCGTTTTGATCGCTGATTCCTGATCGGGCATGATGATGAACAGTCCCTCTGCGAGTACGGCGGGAAACCACGTCGGACGACACACCGCAAGGTTCTGATAGAAAATGCCCCGGTCGCGCAGACCCAGTTCCGGTACCAGAGAATCCTGGACCGAGCGCGCGAGCAATCGGGAATGCGGATGAAAGTAATACGTGCCCGTGCCGTTGTCGCGGAACGGGTTCTGACCGTCCGCGTCGGCATTGAGGTGGATGGAGACGAATGCGTTGGCATTTGCCCGCCGCGCGAAGATGGGGCGATCGCCCAGTGCGACGGGACCGGCGCCGGTTCGGGTCATGACAACGTGGGCGCCGCGCGCTTGCAGGAGATCGCGTACGCGCAGGCCTACCGCCAGAGTTGGTACCGGCTCCCAGAGACCGGTGGGACCTGTCGCACCGATCGGCGGATGGCCCGGGTCGACGACGATGGTCATTCCGCGCAGAGGCTCCGATGGATCGACCACCGGCGGCCGCCTGATGCTGAACTTGAGAATGCCCTTCTCGTACAGCGCTTCGTACCCGTAAACCGGACGCGTGAGCGTGAAGTGGTAGACAGTGCGAGTCCGTTCCCGAGACTGCGTGACGGCGGCTATGAGCGAATCCGGGACCTTCCTCAGCTTCGTCGATGTAGTGGTATTGTAGAGTGTAAGAGTCAGCCCGCGTTCATCTTCGGAGACCACATATGCCGGAGGTGACGCGACACGCAGCGCCAGGTTCACGCTCGCGCGCCCCGGTGCGAGTGATGCATGCGTCACGCGGAGCGGCTTCGCCGATGCAGACCGGCGGCGCGGTTTGACGGCGCGCCGGTCTACCCAGATGTCCTGTCCCCTGTCCAGCTGCACGCGCGCCATGTCGTCGCGATATTCGAGAACTCGCACGATGGTTCCTGGGAACAGGAACCACTTGTAGTCACCCGTCGGCGTCGGGCGTCCGATGATGACGTTGTCGGTGTCACTCACCGTTCTGTCCAGCGAGTCATCCCGCAGCGCCGCGACAATTGGATGTGCGAACTCGGTGATCTCCGGAGCTACAGGGGGTCGCGGCCCCAAACCTTCTCGCGTGCGTGCGGGAAAACGGAGACGCACTGTGTCGCGGAGCGTGTAGGCTACAAGATCGTACCACTGCGAATCGGCGGGCGGGTTTGGAACCCAGCCGAGAAAAGCGCCGTTTGGCCACACCGGAACGAGGTTGCCGTTGATGGTCAGCCCTGCGTTGCCATTCCCCACAGATCCGAACACGAAATTCGAATCGCGGGACCCGATGACGGCATTGCGCGGCGGATAGACGACCTTGATCGCGAGCGGGCCGTCGACGTCGGGAACTGGCGGGAGCTTGGGATTGGGAGCGGGCAGTGGCGCTCTCGCGATCGTCAACGCGGCGGGCGCAGCATGGCGCCCTGACGGGGTCGGAACCGGCGCGGGTGCGGTAGATGGCGGCGACTTGGCGCACGCCAGTCCCAGGGCTGCCGCGGCCAGCACCGCCCCTGGGGAAAAACGTCCTGGTGTGACGTGACAGCGGGGCATGTGACAAAGGTAGTGGGACAGACAGTGACGGTCAGCATCCGTGGGTGTATTCTTCCCCATGCCTGTTCGTGAAATTCCTGATCCACCGGCGGCGCCGCGCGGCCTGGTCGTCGTCGCGGGCGGCCGCACCGACGTCGGGCGGGTCCGGAACCTCAACGAAGATTCCTATCTCGTCGCTGCGCTGGGACGGGATGCGGTGGTAATGAAAGGGGCCACCACCACGCTGACAGTCCCTCACACGCCCGCGCTACTGGTGGTAGCGGACGGCGTCGGTGGCGCCGCGTCCGGCGAGATCGCAAGTCTCATGGCGACAGACACGATGTTCATCGAGCTCCGCCGCAGATACGAGTCGGAGTGGCCTCGCACGCCGGCGGGGGTCGAGGCCGCGCTGCGCTCCGCGATGTCTTCGGCCAATCACGTCATCTTCACCTACGCGTCCGGCAATCCCCAACATCGCGGCATGGCCACTACCGCGACACTCGCGCTGGTACACCACTCCGTCATCACGATCGCGCAGGTCGGCGACAGTCGCGCATATCTGGTGCGCGGCGGCGAGGCAAGGCAGATCACCAAGGATCAATCGCTGATTCAGCGGCTGATCGATGCTGGCGAGATGACCGAAGGCGAGGCGGCGCACAGCGACCGTCGCAACATCATCCTGCAGGCACTCGGCTCCGAGGCTACTGTCATTCCAGACATGTATCGAGAGCAGGCGGAAGTTGGCGACGTTCTGGTGTTGTGCAGCGATGGACTGTCCAATCTCGTCGGCGCGAATGACATAGCGCGCATCGCACTCGCGGACGACAACATGGAGACCGTGTGCGAGCGACTCGTGTCGTGCGCCAATTCGCGCGGTGGCCACGACAACATCACAGTAGTTGCGGCGCGGTTCGAGCCCGCAGATCCGAACGAGCCACCACCTCCGCCTGCGCCAACTACGCGGGAGTCAACTTCCCCAGGACTCTCGGACCGCGTGCGCCGGTGGCTCCGGTGACGTTCCCCGGCACCCGGGCGAGATGCAGATATCCGAGCAGCGCGAACGCCACAGCCTCCTTTGCCTCGCCATCGTAGTACAGATCGTCGAATGATGTAACACGTGCTGGCTGCATGGCGCCGCGCAGCGCATCCATCAATGAATCGTTGCGCGCACCGCCGCCGGACACGACCATCTCTGCATACGACTCGTGCACGTAGCGTCGCACCGCATCGGCGATCGACGCAGCTGTGAATGCGACCGCGGTTGCGATAACATCCGCGCTTGGACCATTCACGAGCGATTGCAGCCGATCTGCGAACGGCCCGCCGAAGTACTCGCGGCCGGTTGACTTGGGCGGTGGCTGTACGAAGTACGGATCACGCAGAAGGGTCGCAACCACGTCGGCGTGCACGTTTCCGGATCGCGCGATAGCGCCACCCGCATCGAAGCGAACGCCGGGATAGAGCTTGCGCACGAGATGATCGATCAACACCACCCCTGGTCCGGTGTCGAATGCGCGCACGCCCGCGACGTCCCCGCCTGGCGGAACAACCGTCACGTTCCCGATGCCGCCAATGTTCTGGAGCAGGCGGCACTCGTTGCTGCTCGAGTACAGCAGCGCGTCCGCAATTGGAACGAGCGGCGCACCCTCGCCGCCTGCGGCGACGTCGCGCACACGAAAATCCGATACGACGTCAACGCCGGTGCGCTCCGCGATTACTGCGGATTCACCGCTCTGCCAGGTCGCGCGACGCGGTGAATGCCAGAGCGTCTGACCATGCGAGGCGATTGCACGAACCTGACGCGCGTCGACGTGCGCACTCTCGATGACGGCGAGTGCCGCGGCAGCAAGCCACTCTCCCAGATCGAATGACAGCGCACAATATTCCTCGGCGGTTCCGTGATTCATCGCCGACGCGAGTCGCTCGCGCTGTTCTCCACTGTATGCGCTGCCGCGGAACGCCAGCAGCTCGTGCTCGATTCGCTCGCCGGCGCCGGCGAAGCGCACGACGGCCGCAGAAATTCCGTCCAGCGACGTGCCGGACATCAGGCCAACGTAGATACCGTCCGCGGCCCCGATGGCGACTCCGTCAGCCTCACGCATCTACAACGGGCGGCGGCGCTCCCGGAACGACGCGCCGGATCACTCCACCATGCTCTGACAACATGCGCTCCGCTGCTACGCGATCGACGCTCATCATCTGCATCACTATCGCTGTCTTCACGAGTCCGCCCGCCGCGGCCAGCAGCTCCCGCGCACGCTCACGCGAGACGCCCGTCACCTCGATCATGATTCGCTCGGCGCGATCGGTGAGCTTGGCGTTTGTCGCGCGCATGTCGACCATCAGATTGCCGTACGTCTTGCCAAGCAGAATCATCGCGCCGGTCGTG
>Ga0207695_10012499_pt1 | contig 10184 bp, 13 predicted proteins | sample KBSC54metaG_FD_184354 | JGI IMG/M metagenome (GOLD analysis project Ga0207695, IMG submission 184354) | Corn rhizosphere microbial communities from Kellogg Biological Station, Michigan, USA - KBS C5-4 metaG (SPAdes) (version 2) | ecosystem: Host-associated > Plants > Roots > Rhizosphere > Soil... | reverse complement strand
GGAATCCAGCTTCAAATCCATCCCGAAATCCGCCTTCACAGCCTTTAACCACTCCGAGTCGCTCTGTGCACCCCATTGAACCCACTTCTCATCGTTCATCGATCCGCGCCAGCCAAGGAACGGCTCAGCATCAGGCCCCACCGGATGCCGCAACTGCCACGTTCCGGACTCCACGATCTCCCGGACCTTCTGGCCCACCACCTCTGGCTGGCCCGCTCCCGCCGCCATCGCCGCCTCGAACAAGACCGCGCACCGCCGAACTTGCGGATAGACCTTCGAGCCATTCATGCCCTCGATATTGCGGGCCATCCGCGTATCAATAATTCCGGGCTCCACAATCGCCACCCGCACGCCAAACGCGCGCAGTTCCTGCGCCAGGGCTTCACTCAGGGCTTCCAACGCAAATTTCGACGCGCTATAAGGTCCGAAGGGCGACATGGAAATTTTCCCGCCAACGGACGTCACATTGATAATGGCGCCACTCCCGCGCTCCCGCATCGGCCCGATCACGGCCTGAATGCACCGGATGGCCCCGAAATAGTTCGTCTCCATGCACGTGCGGAAATCGGCCAGTGGCGTCTCTTCAATCGCACCCGTCCGCTCGATGCCCGCGTTGTTCACCAATACGTCCACCGGTCCTCGCCCGAGTATCCGGCCGAACGCCTGTTTCACGCTCTCATCGGAGTCCACATCCAGCATCTCGATGCGAATGGGCAACTTCTCCTTGGCAGCCTGCTCGCCCAGCTCCGGCGAACCAGCCGGGTTGCGCATCGTCGCAACAACCTGGTGCCCCGCCCGGGCCAATTCCACTGCTATCGCTAAACCAATTCCACGGCTTGCACCCGTGACGACAACATTGAACATAGATTGATTGTAGACTCAATCCCGGAAAGCACGCAGGGGTCTGCCTGACGATTCCGCCGGAAATTCCGCTTCTCGTAAACTGTTCTACCGTGTCGCCGGGGCAGTTGCCGTGAACGCCGTCCTCGATTTCAGCGCATCCTCTTAATTTCCCTGGCCGGCCGAGAGCGTCAGTTCTTCGTCATCGTCAAACCGGTAACAAGGACATCGGTATTGTGCGCGAAGCGCAGACCATACGTCCCGTCAGTTGATTTCAGTTTGCCGCCGGTCACGATCTGCGCCTTATCATAGCTGGCCACCACGGCCCCGTTGATCGAGCATTCCACCTTGTTGTCCTTCACCGAAAGCGCGACTTCTTGACTGACGGGCTGGCCTCGTCCCGCAGCCTTGTGAATGGCACTATTGGCGTCGCCGAAAAAACCATTCATCTTGAATGCCCCCGGTCCGAATCCGCGCACAATGAACCTGCCGTTTCCATAAGCCGCACAGTAAAGGCCGGTCTGGTCTGGCGTTCCCATATCATTGCCGCCGATGAACACCCCGTAAGGGTGCGGATGCGTGTTGAGGTTCATGTACTTCGGCTCATGGAATGTAGCCTTCACCGTGTATTCCCCGGAAGCGTTTGCGCCATTCATCCAGTAGGTCGCGGCAGGACCGGTGGTGGCGTGGAGGGACTCGCCTTCCTGCGCCAGCTTCGCATCTCTGATGCCCATGCCCGCTTTTTCCTCCGCGGCATCCACCTCGCCGTTCCAACCCGCAACTTTGATGCCGCCATCAATGACGGCGCGCGAACCATCCGCGGTGCGGCTCCCGGGAAGGCCGGCGAAGGGGCCTCTTACGAAGAACACTATGGCGAGCAACGCCACAACCGCGAACAAGGAACCAAGAACGATCAGGATAATCTTTTTCATTTGTGCTGACCCCAAAACTGTGTGTAACGTACCTGGGCGGCCAGAAGCTGAACGGCGCCGATGAGAGAGATATGCGTGTTGATGGCAATGGACATGGATCACCGCTTATTGGCATCATCGCTGGACGGAGGAACAATTCCCTTAAGCCGCAGGTAAACGGACATCGTGCCATACGTTTCGTTATCGTGTTCATTGTTTAGAAACAACACGGCCAGACGCGAGCGTTTCAGAAGGCCAGTGCCGGCGATTTGCAACTGATTGGCCTCCGTAACGGAATCGTATGCTGTATCGCAGGCGTCGAAAGAAGCTTTTAGGGCAGCCACCACTTCCGCCTTGCTCTTTCCCGGCTCTGCCGGCTTGCTAGCCCGCAAAGGGCCGGTCGCGGCCATCTCAGTATCCGCAAGCAAACGCCCGTGCGAGTCCGCGACCCAGGCTCCGTCTTCCGGGCGTTTACTAGGAACCCGCAAAGGGCCGGTCGCGGTCATCTCAGTATCCGCAAGCAAACGCCCGTGCGAGTCCGCGACCCAGGCTCCGTCTTGCGGGCGTTTACTAGGAGTAGTCCCCAGCAGCGTACCGCAAGCCACCGATTGGACCTCAGCCACATGCGCAATCAACGCGCCATAGGCGCGGACATCCGGCGTTGCCTGGAAGAAATATCCCTCCTCCGGCATCTTGTCGGCCGCCTTCAGAAGATTATTCTTCACCGCCGCGTAATCCTTTTTGGCCTCAGCCACGAACGGCGAAGACGGTGTGCTTTGTTGGGCGAACGCGGTCAGACAGCAGGCGCCGAGCAAAACCAAACACGCTCCTTTCCGCGTGAAGGCTCGGACAACTGCGCCGCCCGGCCAATCGATAACAGCAACTCTCTTGTCAATCAGCATGAATCTTCTCCTCGAATTCCGTCGTCTCGGCCACTTGTAGAAGCGACGCCGTCGAGCGTGTGGCCCCTAGCTCGATATTTGCCTGCAACCGCCCGTTTGTGACACGATTGCGGCTGACGCGTCCCCAGCATGGAAATCTGTCACAAATCCGTGGCCTCCGGCAAAGAGTTCTATAGTGAGCGATGGAGTTGAAGAACTTCGTACCCTGATGATCCGGTATCAGGGCGGATCGCTGGACGCGTTTCAGGAGATCTACGCGCAGCTGGCGCCGGGAGTCCGGCGATACCTGCGTCATCTCGCTCGCGGATCTGAAATGGCGGACGATTTGCTTCAGGAGACCTTCCTCCACATTCACCGGTCGAGAGCCACCTACAACCCGGCATATCCGGTCAAGCCATGGGCATTCGGTTTGGCTCGAAATGTTTTCCTGATGAACCGTCGCGCGGCTCAACGATGGGCCGAAGTTCATGAGTCCCGCCAGGAGCTGCCTGAATTCCCCGTGCCGCCTGAAGTGGAGAGGCTCGGCTCGGCCGACGAGGTTCGCCGGTGCATCGCGGGACTCTCCGCCGAGCAGTCGGAAGCGCTGCTGCTTCACCATGAGTGGGGGTTTAGCTTTCAGGAGATCGCCGGAATGCTCGGAATAAGCGCAGCAACGGCTCGTGCCCGCGCGAGCCGCGGAATGGCCGGCCTCCGGGGCGCACTAATCAATCTTCAAAGGGTTCGCGCGTGATAGACGATTCCACAAAACCGCCCGAAGCGCTGCTGAAAGCGATCGCCCGCGATCTCAGCCCCGTGAAACCGTCGCCGCTCCCCTTCCCATTGGTTCTGCGGATGGCTCCTCTGGCGGTAACGGTTGCGTCGCTGATTCTACTGTTGATCGGCGTTCGTCGTGACCATGACATACTGGGACCGCTCCTGACATGGGGCGCTTCGATTGCGCAGTTATGCCTGGCAATTGTCCTCGTCTGGATGGCTGCCCACGAAAGTACCCCGGCCAACAGGCTTCCGAAGAATGTCGTTTATTTCGTCGCGGCCGCAACGGCTCTGGTCGTAGTGGCCGTCACTTGGCTTACGTTCTTGACCAGCCCTGCGAGTGGGCCCTTTCGCGTGAGCCCATTGATCATGGGCATCGTTTGCGGCATCGGCAGCACGTTTGCCGGCGGAATCCTGGTAGGCCTTTTTTGTTGGGTATTTCGGAATTCGCTGACGACCCGGCCGGCCATCGCTGGCGCTCTTTATGGTGCTGGCGCCGGCGTTGCGATAAATGCCAGTTGGCGCCTTGCCTGTCCCGTGTCGACGCCGTGGCATGCGTTGGGAGCGCACGGCATGGCGGTAATCGCGACTGCGATCTTAGGGGCGTTGGCAGGTCGAATTATAGCGGCCCGCCGCCAGTCTCCCTCTAACTAGCCCGCAAAGGGCCGATCGCGGGCCCTCAGTATTCGCGAGCAAATGCCCAGTGCGAGTCCGCGATCCAGGCTCCGTTTTGCGGGCGTTTACTTAGAGAGCGGACCGGCAATCCGGAAGTAATCCGCATGAGCGAGTGGTCATGCGGAGCCAGATAAAATATGGGTTGACAAACCTTCAAACGACTTTTACTTTGCCGTCGCGCGGCGGCCTCACACGGTCCTCTTCGATCCTCGTAACGTCATTCTGAAGTCCATTACCTTCAGGAAGCCCACCTCGGAGTGGGTTTGGCAGACGGAAAACCCACCGCGCGCTTTGAATCGCTCCGAAGCCGCCCTCGCACTCAGTTCGTTCAGCACACCTGAGGCCCTTGCCGCCTTGTTTCGGTCCGCGGCATCGGATAACTTTTTCGGTACCCGATTGACTGCCATCGGATCGCTCTCGCGGATCGCGAAGGAAGACATACGCGAACCGATGCTGAAACTTCTTACCGACAAAGACTTGAGAATTCGGAGGGCCGCCGCCAGCTGGATCTCCGGCGGAGCGACTCCAGCTACTCTGTCCGCCAGTACGCGCTTTATGCCGTCATGGATCTAAAACCCGATCACCTGATCGAGCTACTAACACCGTTCTTGGACATGGATTCTCCCGGCCAACGGATGAGGCCAATGGCGATGTCCGCCCTTGCGAAGCTAGGCGGCCACGAAGTATCGATCGCCCGCAAGGCCGGACGACCAAACGCCGGGCCAAAGTCCGCGATGCCGGCTACACGTCCAAGTCGATTACGGAACTGCAGGGCGTTCATCGGGGACTGATCCCAAACATTCTACAAAACGGGATTGGAAGGACGCTTTGAGCTGCTCTCGTGAAACCGGCTTCTAAGCGTATTTTCTGGGATTTGACCCGCCTTCACGGGCGGCCACAATCACTCCGCTTTCAGTGCTTCTACCGGATTGACAGCGGTGGCGCGAGAGGCCGGCAGAAAGCTTGCAAGCGCCGCGGCCAAAACAAGAATGAGCGGCACGACGGCGAAACTCAACGGATCTAAAGGGCTCACACCAAACAAGAGCGTTCTCATCAACTGCGCGACCGCGGCAGCTGCTCCGAGACCGATGATTACGCCAATCCCCGTGAGAGCCAAAGCAGAGCGCACGAACATCAACCGCAATTCGCGCTTCTGGGCGCCGAGCGCCATGCGAATGCCGATTTCGCGCCTGCGCTGTGATACAGCATACGAGATCACGCCGTAGATGCCAATGACGCCGAGGGCCAGTGCCATTGCGGCGGCAATTCCCAACATCACGAGCGTGAAGGAGGTGCGCGACAGCGATTTCGAGTAGATCTCCTGCATCGTGCGTGGGGATGCCACCGGCAGGTCAGCATTGACTTGCCAAACGGCCTGCTGCACTTCGTTGAGGAAAGCCTGTGTTCCTGCCCGGCTGCTGCGCACTACGAACGTCACCGCGCGAGGCGGGTACTCCCAGGGACCGGCGGTCAAAATGGGCCAGTAGACAATCGCCGGCGAACTTTGATCGACACCGTTCTGCCGCACATCCTGCGCCACGCCGATTACCTGGTACCAACGCAGACCAGGGCCCTGCTGGATGCGTTTGCCGATGGCTGAATGTGCGCTACCCCATTCTTCGCGGGCAAAGTTTTCTGACACGATCACGTTTGGCCGAAGGTCGTAGACTTCATTCCAGGTGAAATCGCGTCCTGCGATCATTCGTGTGCCAAGAGCCTGAAAGTAACCCGGCGAGACGTAGTTGAAGAAGCGCATCGGGGGATCTCCGGCATAGGTCCTTCCTTCTACGATGATGCCGCTCCAGCCGTGCCCGCCATCTTCCATGGGCACGATTCCCGCAAAACCAGCGGCGGTCACGCCTGGAATGGAGGCGAGCTGATCTGCAATGTTGTTCTGGGCGCGCGTGACCATCCTCTGATCGGGAATGGAAGTTTCTGGAATCGCGACGCGCAGGGTCTGCAAACTCGGCGCATCCGTAAATCCGGGATTGACCATTCGGAGTTCCTGGAAGGTACGGATCATCAGCATGGCGCAGATCAGAAGTACAAGAGCCATGGCAACCTGAGCGACAACCAGAATATTGCGGGACCGGTGACGCTCGCGGCTCGCGCTCATGCCGCGCGTAGCGCCGAGACTCACATTCGCTTGACTCCGGGAGTACTTCCAGGCAGGAATGGAGCCGAAGAACAGCCCCGATAATATCGAAAGAACCATCGTGAAGAAGAGCGAGTCTGAGTCAAGAGAGATTTCATTGAGACGTGGCAGATTCGCCGGACCGATCGCAACAAGGAAGCGCAGGGCTGCGGCAGCAACTCCGACTCCCAGTGCCCCGCCGAGCAGTCCGAGCAGCGCGCTCTCGAAAAGCAGTTCACGCGCGATCCTGCCGCGTCCGGCACCCAGCGCCGCGCGGATTGAGAGTTCAACCTGCCGGGCCTCGGCGCGAACCAGCAGAAGATTGGCTACGTTTACGCAGGCGATCAACAGTACGATTCCAATCGTGCCCATCACGACCCAAAGAACACTACCCACATTCCCAACAACCTCCTGCTTCAAGGAATGAAAATCCGGTGTGATCCTCCATTTGGCGTACCAGTGCGAATCGAATCCGAGGCCGTTTGAGAATGAGTCCATCCAGACGGGGAGCAAGCGCGCGATGTCGGCGTTCGCCTCGGTGGTGGTGACTCCGGGTCTGAGGCGCCCGATTCCGTGCAGTCCGAAACCGGCCAGCGGCTGCTTGTTGCGCTCGAACGCGAACGGCGCCAAGACATCGAAGTCGCGGTCCACGACGCGGAAGCCGCGCGGCATGACACCGACAATCGCGCGCACCTGGGCATCGATGACGATGGTACGGCCGATGACAGAACGATCGCCGCCGAAGCGCCGCTGCCAGTACCCATAGCTGAGCATGACGTTCTTTGGACCGTTGGGGGTCTGATCGACAGCGCTCAGCTCCCGGCCGGCGAACGGGCGAACCCCGAGCGTTTCGAGAACTCCGTCGGTGACCAGGACGATATTCACTTCCTCAGGCCGCGCCAATCCGGTGACGTTGGCCTTCTGCGGGAGCCATGCTCCCAGCGATTGAAAGGTCCGATTGTTCTCGCTGAACGTGAAGTACATTGAGGCGGAAAGGGGCAGGCCCTTTTGGAAGTTTGCCAGTCCCGCGGCACCGGGAGCATTGAGCCACAGTGAGACAAGTTGGTCGCTATCAGGATAGGGCAGCGGCTTCAGAAGTACGCTGCTGACCACAGTGTAGACAGCGGTGTTCGCGCCGATGCCGATGGCGAGCGTGAGGAGCACGGTGCCGGCGAAGCCCGGCGACTTTCTCAATCGGCGAAATGCGAACTTCAAGTCGGTAAGGACCGACTCAAGCCTGGGCCATTGCCAGACCTCGCGGCTCTGTTCCTCGAGAAGGGTCGGGTTCCCAAAGGCGCGAAGGGCCGCTCGTCGAGCTTCGGCACGAGGAAGATTCTCAAGACGCATCAGCTGCTCAGTTTTCTCTTCGATGTGCTCATGCAGTTCCTCGGCCAACTCGTCATGGAGTTGTCGGCGACTGAAGATTCGCTCTAGCCAGCTCATCGTACGGAGCCTCCTAAGAACTCGCGGCGTCCTTCGTGGGCCCGAGCACCATCTGGATGCCTTCCCGCATGCGGTCAAAACTCGAGATCTCGCGCTCGAGATGCCTTAGACCGGCTCGAGTGATCTCGTAGACACGCACGCGCCGGTTGGTCGAGGACGACACCGTCCACTCGGCCTTGACGAGCTTTCCCTTAAGCAGCCGTTGCAGCGCTGGATACAGCGAGCCCTCTTCCACCTGAAGCAGATTCTTCGAGCGTTGCTGGATGTGCTGAACCAGCGCATATCCGTGGGCAGGCTGACGGCGGAGCGATTCGAGGATCATCATTTCCAGCGCGCCGGGGAACAGATCGCGCGATGTGTCTTTGCTGTTTTCCATAAGGCATGATCGAAACATACCTAGAGTAAACAAGTAACAACCAAAAGTCAAGTCAATATCGGTGGAATTCCGGCAACGCGTCAAAGTGGAACGATGGCGTTTGTGTGTATGTATGACTTTTACTTCTCTACATTTGGCGGCCACGAAATATCGATCGCCGCAAGGCCGGATCGGGCCAACCGCCGGGCCAAGGTCCGAGATGCCGGCTATACGGCCAAGCGGAAAATTCAGCTGCTCTAAAAAGTGCGTCAGCCACAGAAACTCGAATTGAGGAAATTAAGACAAGCGTAGAGTTACTCACCGAAAGGCCCCATCGGGCCAAGACGGACGGTCAGAATTTCGGCCTCTGTAATTGCGATATGCGGACCCTGCCGAGTACCCGCCGGTGTGATCCAGAATGTGCCCTCCTCGCAGCACCGCCCACCGGTTTGGACCGTGCCGCTCAGAACCATGACGTATTCGTCGGCTGGGTGTGTATGGACCGGAATGACAGTGCCCTTAGATAGGCGTACCCGATGGATTGACCCGTCCTTGACGGGTTGCGCAAGCGGGAGCAGACTTACACCGGGCAAGAAGTCGATCGCAGTCCATCCGATTGCATCATGGTCGATGAAGGTTTGCATTCCTTTCATTACGGATTCTCCTGTTGAAAATGATTGCATCTTAGAACGCTTCTGCAAACTCCGAAGCGGGAAAAAATCCGGCCGCCTTTTGCTTTTCGATCACAAGGGCAGCTTGGAGCACTTTGCTCTGATCCATGCTGGTAAGCACGGTGACCGCATCACCGGCAACGAGCCCGCTCGTATTCGCGGTAATTGACTCCTGGCCGGCCGAGTCGGATGGCCGCGGTGGTTTCGACACCGATGCGCTGGGGTCGGTGATCCGGAAGGGCTGCGAACGCTACTTCTCTACATTTGGCGGCCACGAAATATCGATCGCCCGCAAGGCCGGATCGGGCCAACCGCCGGGACAAAGTCCGAGATCCTAACGACTTTCTCACTCGTGTGATTCCTTGAGCGGCGTTTCGCGGGAGCGATCCTTCGATGCGCCGGAATCCAGCCCATTCTCCGAGTGGCGCGTTATCCAGGAGCAAACCGGAAGCGGCACTTCTCAGCAACGGCGATTTTCCGTCAAAGTGGGAGTCTCCGTCCAACGTTTCATTGGAAGATCTTCGTCACTTAGATTCCGCACCCGGGTTGGGCTCGCTGCTGCAAGCCGCGAACGAATGACAATATGATTATGGAGGGGAACCGATGCAAAAGGAAATCTTGCTGGAAATCTTGAGGCAGAATCAATTCACAAGCCATTTTTCGCTTGACCGGGTCAGCGAAGAAAATGCATCGCTAAGGCTGAATGGCAAGACATCCTCTATTGGATTCATATACCGGCATATTGGCGAAACAATGAATTTGTTTGGTGCGCTCTTGGGCGTCCCAACCGACGTAAAAAATACTACGATGGGTCAAACGGATACCGGTCAGGGCGTTGATGTGGAATTCAGCCGCCAGCTGATCTCAAGGGGATACGCTGGTTTGAAGGACCTCGTCGAAAACAGCGCGGATGAAGACTGGCTGAAACCGGTTGATACTCCTTTTTTTGGCACGGTTACACGAATCAGATTGTTTGTTCACGCTCTTTTTCATACATCGAATCATGCAGGTCAGATATCCCTGACATTAGCGAGAGGAAGTAAATAAGATTCGAGTCTTGTTGTTGGCCGGCATCGAACAGGAAACGTGGCTGTTGCACACAATAAGTGGATACGGACCGGTCCTTGTTTACGCGGTTCTTATAGGCGCTAGGCCCAATGCTGTTCACTTAAGGAAAAGGCGGCCACGCGCCATTTTTGCCCACGCGTCCACCCGAGTGCCGGCTTGATAAGGCCTTTTAGGTTTTACGAAAAGGCTTGAGGCTGATCAGGTCAGTGCGTCGCGCATTTCCCGTCAGGTTGAGCGACACCGCCTAAGTTCCGGTTGATTCGTTCAAAGTCGCGACGATCGCGCGAGTTGCGCTGCATCGGAAGCGGGTGTTGCGATAATTGCAGCATGCCGACCTTGAGGCGCCTGGTATTAGTGGGTGGTCTGGTAGCTTCTGCGGTCTTCTCGCAGGATGCGCCCGAGTTTCGGTCGCACGTAGATTTGGTGGCTATT
>Ga0207695_10012498_pt1 | contig 10186 bp, 9 predicted proteins | sample KBSC54metaG_FD_184354 | JGI IMG/M metagenome (GOLD analysis project Ga0207695, IMG submission 184354) | Corn rhizosphere microbial communities from Kellogg Biological Station, Michigan, USA - KBS C5-4 metaG (SPAdes) (version 2) | ecosystem: Host-associated > Plants > Roots > Rhizosphere > Soil... | reverse complement strand
AAGTACATTGTTGCACCGGTTGATACCTTCGTATACCGCTACCCACTTGTCGTTGAGAATACTGTTGCTGGGGTCTACCGTAAAAGTGACCAGCGGCATGAATACGATCTGATCTGTACCATCGCTGCCCTTATGTGCGTCCCCACCCGCTACACTCCCCATCAGCCAGTTACTGGGAGAAACACCCCACGCATTGCCGCCCCCAAGGCTAACCATATCCCCGGTTCCCACCGTATCCTGTCCGTCCAGCGCCGCATAGGCGCCGACCAGCAAATTGGTCACCCCGGCCTTCGTAGCAAGATCACCGGGCTGCAGAGAGCCCTGCGGCGTCCGCTGAAGAAAACTCTTTTTACAGCCGAACAACATTCCCATCAACGCTATATAGATGATTACTTTGATTTTCATGACTGATCGATTTAAAATTTAAGACTTACGCCAACAAGATACTGCCTGCTGTTAGGATAGGACCCTTCATCGATGCCGAACTCCGTTACACCCTTGCCGGTGATCTCGGGATCCAGACCCGAATACTTCGTGATGGTGAAAAGATTCGTGACCTGCACATAAAAACGCAGACTCTGCACTCCCGCCTTCCTGATCAGGTCTTTGGGGAGACTATAGCCAAGCATCGCATTCTTCGCCCGGAAATACGACCCGCTCTCGATATAGTAACTGTTGGGAGCCCCATTGGTACTGGCATAACCGGCATTCTCCTGGATCGGCGCTTTGGCATTCATATGACTGGACGTCCAGCTGTCATACAGCGCGGTATGACTCTTCCCGCCTCCGAATGAAGGATAGAAATCCGTCCACCACCTCACCTGATTCCAGATCTGGTTGCCCGATACCCCATAGAAAAAGATGGAGAGATCGAAATTCTTATACGCCGCTCCTAAATTGATACCGTAGTTGAAACTCGGATTGGGATTGCCAAGGAAGGTCCGGTCCGCATCCGTGATCTGACCATCCCCGTCGACATCCGCATACCTGAAACGGCCGACGCCCTCATCCGTCTGATATATCGCCGTAGGATCACTCTTCGACTGCTGCGCAGCAGCATCCGCCTTCGCGATATCATCTGCAGTATTCCAGAAACCGGTGATCTTATACCCGTAAAACGAACCGACCGGATGACCTACCTGATTCCGAATGAACTTCTGACCGAAATTTCTTCCATCCCCCGACAGGAAATAATTGGTGCTCTGCGTGACCTTCGTAACCTTGTTATTGGACGAAGTAAAGGTCAGCGTAGTGCTTAGCCGCAGGTCCTTGCCGATAGTCTTCCTGCCGCTGATCGAAAAGTCTATACCATGATTCCTCATAGCAGCCACATTCTGATAGGGAACGGTCCCCGATCCATAAGTCCCGGGCAGCGTCGGATTGTACAAAAGATCACGGATGGCTTTGATATAATAATCCGCAGTGACATCGATCGCGCCCTTGAAAAGCGACGCGTCAAATCCGATATTCGTATTGACGTCGCTCTCCCACTTAGCATCCGGATTCCCGATCTGACCGGTCGCAAAACCTTCGACCACCGAGTTATTGGTGCCTCCGATATCATAATAGGAATTAGCCTTGCTTCCCCTGAACGTATAGTAGGCATTGTCCGCACCCAGGTTTATCTGATTCCCCATGATACCCCATCCGCCACGGATCTTCAGATCTGTCAGCCAGGAAATATCATCCATGAATTTTTCCTGCGAAATTCTCCACGCCGCCGAAAAGGCGGGAAAGACGCCATAAGGATGGTTCATGAACTTCGAGGAGCCATCCCGCCTGACCGTCGCGCTGACAAGGTATTTATCCTTATACCCATAGTCCACACGGCCGAACTGCGACCAAAGCCCGTAGCCAAGGCGGCTGCTGCTGGCCGTAATGCTGCCCGAAGCATCCGACAGCGTAACATAATTGGGATCGAAAGAAAAATAGCCAAACCCGGTAGCGCCAAGTCGCTGCGACTCTTCGTCATAGCTTTCCACACCACCCAGCACCTTGATATCATGGTCGCCGGCAAGGACGGTATGATAGGTCAGCGTATTGCTCCAGGTCCAGTCGTACCCGGAATAGGAAGCCTCTGAATAAGAGTTCGTCAGCGTGTTCTCCTTATTCTCATAAGTGGGATAGGAAAAAGAATGGGAATATCCGCTGTAGTCCTCGCCGCCGAAAGAAGTCCTGAGGGTAAAATGCTTCAGGACGTCGACCTCCGCATAAACATTACCGAACAGACGCCGGTCAAGACTCCTGTCATTGGACGTACGCTCCTGTGTCGCCACCGGATTGGGTGAGTCTCCAAGATCGGCTCCAGAACTGGTGCCGCCATAATTTCCCCTGATATCGCGTACAGGAATGATCGGCTGATCCCGGAACGAATAGGCAATAGCCCCGTAGGCCTGAAGTGGCTCGACCTTGGGGTTCCGCGAAATGCTGTAAGATATATTCTCACCTACACGGATGTCTTTGGTAATATTATAGCCGGTATTCGACCGGATAACATATTTCCTGAGATAAGTATTGATGATCGCCCCCTGCTGGTTGAAATAATTTATCGAGAAAAGATACCGGGCGTTGTCCGTTGCCCCGCTGACACTCAGATTCTGATTGGTCATCGGCGCGCTGCGCGTGATCTCCCTGAACCAGTCGGTCCCCGCCTTATTGGCCTTAGTTATCTGATAGAAATTATTCGGATCGTTGGGATTGGTATAGTTGGGATTGACAAAATACAGGGAAGGATCGACCGACGCATCGCCTTCATGAGCCCCGGCAGGACTGATATAGTCCGGCAGCACCGGATCAGGGCCGCCCCCATACAGAACATCGGCAGCAGAAGGAGACACCGGCGTACCCGAATTGTCCAGCGCTTCGAACTTCAGTTTAGCCATATCCAGCGGACTCAGCGTATGCCAGACATTATTCCGCGCAACGGTCTGAAATCCGGTATAGGAATCATAGGAAACCACCGGCTTGCCATTCTTCCCCTTCTTAGTCGTCAGGATGATAACTCCGTTCGCCGCCCTCGATCCGTAAATAGACGCCGAACCCGCATCCTTGAGTATTTGCACCGAAGCGATGTCATTGGGATTGAGATCGGAGATATTCAGGGTCGGAACCCCGTCCACCACGAACAATGGAGTGTTATCCCCAAAAGTATTGATACCCCGTATCCGCACCTGCGGCTGCTCACCCGGCTGCCCGCTGCCGATGATCGTCACCCCCGGCGCCTGCCCCTGCAGCTGGCTGGTTATCTGATTGGTCGGCTGTTTGTTCATATCATCCACATTCACCACAGACACCGCACCCGTAAGGTCCTTCTTCTTCATAGACCCATAGCCCACCGCCACAACCTCCACATCACTCAGCTGCTTGTTTGCCAGCGTTAGGGAAAAACTATAGGTGCTCTTCCCCCTCAGTATCGTAATCTTTTCGGTATTATAGCCGATATAGGATATCAGGAGAATATCCCCGGGTGACGCGCTGATGCTGAACTTTCCATCGGCATCCGTCTCGGTCCCGCCGCTCTTGCCCTCGATACGGACACTGGCCTTGTTTACAGGCTGCCCGGTCTCGTCGATAACCCGGCCCGTGATCGTTTCAAAGGCGGGACTGACAACCTCTTCCACCTCTGCCTTCCTGACTACGATACTCTTATCGACAATGGAAAAGCTCAGCGAACGCCCCCGAAAACAGATATCCAGCACCTCCTGCAGCGGCACGTCCCGGACAAAAAGACTCACCTTATCCCCCGGTGAGACCCACTCACTGCGATAAAAGAAATTGTATCCGGTCTGGTAATGGATCTCCCGGAAAACTTTCTCCAGCGGAATATTTCTGCCGGAAAGAGTCACTGTCTGCGCGACACCCGAAGCGCTCGCCTGGGTCATGAACGCCAATAGCAGAATAGAGGTAATTCGCATGTAAAGGAAGATCTTTTTCAGCACAAAGCTCCGCCTCAGCGAAACTTTGCAATCAGCAGTTAATTGCATAGTTTTGTTCACTTTGGGTCCGCCCGGATGACCCCGGTCAGACGGGTTGAGAAATAAAAACAGTCTTTCCCAGACTTTTATTCAGCAAGACCCATATTCGCCGGAAGTGCTTCGACCCACTTCCGGTTTTTAATTGGGCATGATGACAATCTTTTGGCCTGCAACCCTGAAATGCACGCCGCCGTATTCAAGTAGCTTCAGCACAGTCGCGACCGAAGTATTCCGGCTGATAATACCGCTGAAATGCCCCTCCGGTCTGGCCCCTTCATAAACAACGTCTACATCATACCAGCGGCTTATCTGCCGCATCACCGTTTCGATATCCAGCCGGTTGAAATTGAACGACCCGTTCTTCCACGCCAGCACTTCGCCGAGGTCCGCATCCGGCTCGAGCCGCAACGACTTCCCGTCTCCCGCCGACACCGCCTGCTGCCCCGGCTTCAGCACCAGTTGATGACCCGCCGCCTCCACCCGCACCGCCCCCTCTGCAAGAGTCGTCTTTATCACGGGCTCATCGTCATATCCATTGATGTTGAATGCCGTCCCCAGCACCTCCACCCTCACACCATTGATGTTTACAAAAAAAGGAGAACCGGCCTTTTTGGCGATCTGGAAATAGGCCTCCCCGGTCAGTTCCACGGTTCGGTCTTCACCCGTGAAAGTTGTGGGATAGAGCAGCGACGACGACGCATTAAGCCATACCTTACTGCCATCGGAAAGATTCACCTGGTATTGGCCCCCACGGGGCGTTGAGATTGTATTGAATACCTCCTTTTCCTTTCCCTCCCTTCCGAGAGCGCGATAGCTAAGCGCTCCTCCATTCCCGGTCTTCACGATTTCCGCACCTCCGTCATCGGCGATATTCCCATTCTTTGCATCGTCCAGTTCAATGGCCTCTCCATTCGCCAGCGTCAGCGTCGCCTTATTCCTGCCAGGCGGAATATCATAAATTGTGTCCTTCCGCTGCTGTTGTGCCACTACCCTTACAGGCTCCTTTCTTTTAAAAAGGAGACCGCTCCCCCAGACCAGAGACAACAACACCGCCGCAGCCAGCCCCCATTTCAACAGCACCTGAACAGGACGCCGTCTTCTGTCCTGCCCGTATATCGTCGCCAACACCCTGGCCCCGCTCTCTTCATCCATATCCCCTTCATCCCCACCCCGGGCTGCCACATCTTCCAGCGCGGCCCGTATAAGCCCATGGGCCTCCTGTTCATTTTCAGATAATTGCAGCAGATCAAGCAGTTCCTTCCGTTCCTCCTCCGTGGCTTCCTCCCTCATACACCGCTCTATCAGTTGCTCAATTCGGCTCGTCATGATTAAATTCTGGTATTTATACTATTATAGACGCAGGAAAAACGAATTAGGGGGTACGGCTTTCGAAAATTTTTTTTAATTTCATAACATACCGAACCAGAACTACTTTGCAGGAAAAGATCGCTCACGAAAAAGAGCTGCTTTGTAAAATAGCGCTAGGCGACCAACACGCTTTCGGGCTGTTGTTCAGGTCCCATCGCAGGACTATTTACCTGACCGCCCTCCGCCTGACCCAATCTGCCGCCATCTCGGAAGAGATCGTACAGGACGTCTTTCTGAAAGTCTGGCTCAAACGCACATCCCTACCCCAAATAGAACAGTTCAACGCCTGGCTATTCACCATCGCCCAGAATACCATCTATAGCGCAATGAGGCAACTGTGCAGGGAAGCCACCATACAGCGCAGTATAGACGCACTCCCCCAGCCCGCCGAAGACCCCAACCCCGGATACGAGCAACTCCTCGAAGAAGCCGTCAACCACCTTCCCTCCAAACAAAAGAATACCTATATCCTGATCAAAAAAGAAGGCCTGAAAAGACAACAGGCCGCCACTATCCTCAACGTCTCCTCCGAAACGGTCAAGTCCAACCTCGACCATGCCATCCGCAACATAAAAGCCTACTGCACAGCAAAAAAAGAAGCTACCTGACCCCCACCCGCCTCCTTCTGAACAACACCACAAAATATCCCGCCGACACCCCCGCCGCCAGATGCTTCAGCGTATGCCCGCCAACCCCAATCATTCGATAAACCTCCCAATCCTTCCACTCCAAAACCTTCGCCGCCACATACCAAACAACCACCCACACCAACGGCCGAACCATCCCCATCCCCTCTTCACTACGATACAACCATAGGATCACCGGAATGACAACCATAGGGTAGAACTGGACCCAATAATACAAGCGCAGGTCGCCAAATCCCCACTCCTCCGTGAAATGCCACAGCCAAACACTCCCCACTCCAATCACTACCAGCGGAACCAGCAACACCCTCCCATCTGCAAAATGATGAAAGACTGGAGGCTGCCCGATCGGACGCAATAAAAAGACAGCAGGCGCCGACACAACAGTCAGCCCCGCCAACAAACAAACCTTATATTTCATTGGATTACCTTATTTAGTCAGCGCTAAATAAGAAAGAATTCCACAACTAAAATTTGACCTAAGTCAGATTCTCCTCGACAGCCTGCTCAGCGTCTCCAGATTGATTCCCAGATAGGAAGCGATATCCTTCCGCGGCACCCTCACAGTATTCGCCCCAAACAACTCCTGAAAATACCTGAACTTTTCCCTGGCCGACAGCCTCCGCAATACATAATTCCGCTCTTCACTTCGGATATAGTACTCGGTGATCAGCTTTCGCCCCACAATATTGAATTCAGGGAAATCCCTGTACAAAGCTTCCAGTTCATCAAACGAAATATAATAGACCGTCGTCTCCTCCACCGCCTGTATGAACTCGTAGCTCTTATGCCTCCTGAAAAAGCTCTCGACCGATATCATAAACCCACCCTCCAGCAACAACCCCGAACACATCTCCACCCCATCCTTTAAATAGTAGATCCGCACCAACCCTTTTTCGACAAAATATATCCTATCACAAACCTGCCCTTCCCTCAACAGAAATTCCTTCTTCCCAAAATCCTTCACCCTTAAGATCGAATCAAGCCGCTCTCTGAGCCCGGCCGACAACGGAATGATACCGGCGATAAAATCATAAACCATCATAGAATAAAATTTATTTTTGTCCCCATGACCTCCTTCTTCTCCTACATAAAAACCTTCACCCACCTCTCCGAAACCGGCGAAGCCGCCCTGGCCTCCGCCCTCGGGCGCCAGGACCTCCCCAAAGGACACCACCTCCTCCGCCCCGGCACCATTTGCCACTATCTCTGGTTCATCGAAAAAGGCCTCACAAGGACATACTACATCAAAGACGGAAAAGACGTCACTGACTGGATCAGCACCGAGAACTCCATCGCCGTCTCAATCATCAGCTTCCTTACCCGCAAGCCGGACAGAAGAGGTATCCAACTCCTCGAGGACTCCACCCTCTGGGCGATCTCTCAAAATAACCTCGAACGGCTATACCAGCAACATCCCGACATCGACCGCCTCGGAAGACTATTCCTCAGCCACGGCATCATCCAGCTGCAGCAACGATTTGACGACCTGCATTTTGCCACCGCCCACGACCGCTACCAGCAGCTCATCTCCACCAATCCCTCACTGCTCAACAGAGTACCCCTCGGGATGATCGCCTCCTGGCTCGGCATCACACAGGAAACGCTAAGCCGCATCCGATCCCAGTCTTAACCCCTTTTTGATATATATCAAAGGAAATCTCCCCATCCCGTCAGAGCTTTGTGGTAGAAAACTCATCGTTATGAATACCATACTTTGGATAGCTCAAAGCATCCTCGCCGCTACCTTCTTCTATTCCGGTCTCTGCAAATCCACACTCCCGGAACATCGGCTGATCGCCCGCGGTCAGACCGGCGTCGCCGGCCTCCAGCCGGCAAAGATCCGCTTCATCGGTGTCAGCGAAATAGCGGGCTCCATCGGGATCATTCTCCCATGGGCGCTGAACATCGCCCCCTTCCTCACAACAGCCAGCGCCGCCTGTTTTGCACTCGTCATGCTCCTTGCCGCGCCCATCCACTACCGCCTGAAAGAGCCTGGAAACGTAGCCACAAATATTGTCCTCCTTCTCTTGTCCCTCTTCGTCATCCTCGGCCGCAGCCGTATACTATAAACAATTCTTCAATATCCGAATGGCCTCATCCATTTCTTCTTCATTCAACGACGCAAATCCTATCCTGATCGCATTATAGTCCTTGTTATGCGTGTTATATGCCTGCCCGTCACTCATATACAATCCCATCTTCAACGCCCTTCCCGCAAGCTCCTTCACCGGAGCTTGCCTGCTGAAACGGGCCCATACCGCCATCCCCCCGGAAGGCTTCCGGTACTCGACCACCCCAGCCAAATGCGTATCAAGCAGCGAACACAACCAATCCCTCCGCCCCTCATATATCCGGTTGACCTTTTTCAGATGCCGCCCCACATCCCCGTTCCGGATCAGCTCAGCCAGCGCGTCCTCCATATGATTGTCCCCGCGCAATTCGATTAACCGCCGCAGATAGACAGCCTCGATGATAAACGCCTCCGGACCGACCATGAACCCCACCCGGATCGAGCTCGACAAAGACTTGGAAAAAGACCCGATATAGATCACCCGGTTATTGTGACCGCTGGCCGCCAGCGGCAGATAGGGGGAAGACGAATAATGGAAATCGTAGTCATAGTCGTCTTCCACGATCGAGAAATTATACTTCTCCGCGATCTCCAGCAGCCGCATCCTCCGCTCCGGACTCAGCGTCACCGTCGTCGGATGATGGTGATGCGGGACAAGATAAAGCATCCGCACGGCCTTCCCCCTGCATAACCGCTCGACAACATCTACGTCGATCCCCTGCTCATCCACCGGCGCCCGCAACAAATTGGCGCCAAGGTTCTCAAATACCTGCGTCGCCACATAATACCCCGGCTCTCCCACGATCACCGCATCCCCCGGCCGCAATAACAACTGCGCCGCAATATAAATACTCATCTGCGCACCATGCGTGATCAGGATATTAGGCACAGACGCCTGCATCCCCCTCGTATCGGCCAGATAACCAACCATCGCCTCCCGCATCCTCGGCGACCCCGCCGTCATGACCGCATATACCTGCCTGCGCCCGCCCCTGTTGTTTAGCCTCGCGCGGTACTCCCGCCCCAGCAACTCCAGCGGCGCAAGCCGGCTGTCCGGATGCCCGTCGTCGATGATCAGACGGGGAGGCGGAACTGTCAGCTCCGGCAGCCGGAAACGACCCTTGCCAACCGGATAAAAAGGCGCCGCCATTTCCCTCGAAAATGCATGCTCCCCACCCTTCCCCACACTGCCACCCTTAGCCCACTTCCCAGGCCTGACCTCCGGAAGTTCCCTCGTTACATGAAACCCCTTCCGCGCAACCGCCTCTATCCAGCCCTGCGCGGACAGCTCGTCAAAAGCCGCGACTACCGTCTTTCTATGAATTCCCAGAATACCCGCAAGCTCACGCGTCCCCGGCAATAAAAGACCTGGCTTCAATACACCGCTGCGAATATGCTGGATCATCGAATTGGCCACCTGCTGATAGACAGCCGGCGCCGCCGTCCTGTCGATAGGGAGAAGTTTGTCGAATGGAAGCATACTGGACTACTTGATATATTAGATCTGGGCCATAAAGGTAGTCCTATCCCGACGTATTTTTGAAATATAAAATCGCCGCTAAGGAATATCACGTACAAAACAGACCAACTGCCCGATACCGCATCGATCATCGACCTCTACGCAAGTTCGGGCCTCTCCCGCCCCATCGACGACGCGGGAAGAATAGAATCCATGTACTACCACTCCAACCTCGTCATCACCGCCTGGGACGGTCCGCTCCTGGTCGGAGTATCCCGGGCACTGACCGACTTTCACTATTGCTGCTATCTGTCGGACCTCGCAGTAAGGATGGAATACCAGAAGACAGGCATCGGCAAACAGCTGGTCCGGCTAACAAAAGAGGCTATTGGTGACCGTTGCATGCTCCTCCTCCTGGCAGCCCCCTCCGCAATGGAATACTACCCGGGAATAGGAATGGACACCGTGGACAACGGATTTATTATCAAACGGGCCATATAGCTGTCGCATTTCACCCCTTAAATGCTGCAATCACCTCTCTTCGCCACCAAAAGAATACGGTAGCTTTACGACAACAAAAAATACCAACCATGGCAGCGTTTAACATCTATTTAAATTTCCCCGGCAACACGGAAGAGGCTTTTAATTTCTACAAGTCGGTACTCGG
>Ga0207695_10012497_pt1 | contig 10186 bp, 7 predicted proteins | sample KBSC54metaG_FD_184354 | JGI IMG/M metagenome (GOLD analysis project Ga0207695, IMG submission 184354) | Corn rhizosphere microbial communities from Kellogg Biological Station, Michigan, USA - KBS C5-4 metaG (SPAdes) (version 2) | ecosystem: Host-associated > Plants > Roots > Rhizosphere > Soil... | reverse complement strand
TGGCTATAACATCGGCATAACCAGGCTTTTGCTGGTCGGCAATACCAAAGTGACCATCGAACTGATAGATCTGCTGGCTGATAGTAAGGTATCCGGATATCACATCGCCGGTGTCGTCGCTAATAAATCTCAGGCCAAGCAGCGCTATCCTCACTTGGCGATATTCGAGAGCTTCGAAGAAGCGATTCAGAAACTTAAATCGCACGATATCCATGGCATCGTCCAGACCGAGCTGTATGCTTCCGGCGAACGTAATAACGAGGTGCTGGAATATGCCCAATCTAACCATATCTCTTACCGGTTCGTACCCGGCAACAGCGAGCTTTTTGTCGGCAACATAGCCGTCGAGCTTTTCCGCTCATCGATCCCGGTTATAGCTGTCCACCAGACGGCGCTTATCGGCTGGGGCCGCATCGTCAAACGATTGTTCGACTTGGTTTTCGGGCTGATTTTCCTTATCATCGCCCTGCCGTTCATGGCTATCATCGCTTTGATAAATATCTTTGCCAGCCGGTCGGTCTTTTTCCGGCAGGTCCGCCTGACCCGTTTTGACCATAAGTTCAAGGTTTATAAATTCCGCAGCCAGTATAAAAAGTATGATGGCACTACGCCCGAGGAAGCGTTCGCGATGATGGGCCGGCCGGAGCTCGCCAAGATTTATCGTGAAAACGGCGACTTTCTGGTGGACGATCCGCGCGTCACGACTTTCGGGCGATTCCTGCGCCGGACCAGCCTGGACGAGCTGCCTCAGCTGATTAATGTGGTCAAGGGCGACCTCAGCCTGGTCGGGCCGCGGGCGCTGATACCGCAGGAACTTAACCAGTTTAAAAGAAAAAGCGCCATCTTAGCCGTCAAGTCCGGCCTGACCGGATTAGCCCAGATATCCGGCCGGCGAGATATCAGCGTTGCCGAACGACGCAAGCTGGATCTTTATTACGTACAGAACTGGAGCTTGTGGCTGGATATAACGATTCTTATAAAAACCTTCCGGGTGGTAGTACAGCGCAGCGGAGCCAAGTAAGTGAAAGTCGCTATAGTCCACGACTGGTTTGTTGGAGGCGGAGCTGAGCGTGTAGTTTACGAGCTGCACAAGATGTATCCAAAGGCGCCGATCTATACAGCTTACTGCTCGCCGGAATGGCAGGGCCGGCTGGCCGGGACGCAAGTAATCACCAGTTATATGCAGCGCTGGCCGTTCTCAAAACTGCGTAAATTCCTGCCGCCGCTGCGGGCGCTGTGGTTCTCACGTTTAGATTTAAGCGGTTATGATTTAGTGATTTCCAGCTCCGGCGCCGAAGCCAAAGCCGTCAAGGTCGCCAAGCCGGCGGTTCATATAAACTATTGCCACGCGCCGACTCATTATTATTGGAGCCGCTATGATGATTACCTTCAAAACCCCGGCTTCGGCAAACTGGATTGGCTGGCCCGGCTTGGTTTGAAACTACTGCTGGGGCCGATGCGCCGCTGGGACTACAAAGCCGCCCAGCGCCCGCACCATATGATCGCCAATTCCAACTACATCAAACAGCAGATAGAAAAATATTACGGCCGCGAAGCAGCCGTTATCCACCCGCCGGTCGATATCGAACGCTTTAGCGGCAAAGCCGAAGAACCGCGCCGCGGTTTTGTAACAGCCGGCCGCCAGACGCCGTATAAGCGCATCGATTTAGCCGTTAAGGCTTGTGCCGAATTGAATTTGCCGCTGGTAGTGCTGGGCAGCGGCCCGGACCATAGCCGGCTCAAGAAAATGGCCGGCAAGTCCGTGACTTTCCTGCGCGGCAAAAGCGATGAAGAAGTTGCCCATTACTTCCAGACTTCCCTGGCCTTCATTTTTCCGGGAGTCGATGACTTCGGCATAGTGGCCGTGGAAGCCCTGGCCGCTGGCACGCCGCTGGTAGGTTATGAAGCTGGCGGTGCCCTGGATTATATCCAGCCCGGCAAGAACGGCGAATTCTTCAAGGAGCAGACTGCGGAATCACTTGCCGAGGCCTTAAGCCGATTCAACCCGGATAGCTATAATAATTCCGCGGTCGCCAAAACCGCTCAGGCGTTTTCGCCGGAGCGCTTCCAGCGAAATATTTCAAATTACATAAAGGAGGTTACAAGCTGATGTGCGGGATAGTAGGATACATCGGCCGCGGCTCGGCTCTGGAGCCGGTAATCGAAGGATTGAAGTCTTTAGAGTACCGCGGTTATGATTCCGCCGGACTGGCGGCTATCACAGCCGGCAAAGCTATTACAGTCAAGCAGGTCGGCCGGGTAGAGGCCTTAGAAAACGCGGCCGCGGCCGACAAGTCATTGGCAAAAGCCAGCATCGCCATCGGCCATACCCGCTGGGCTACCCACGGCGCGCCGACCCAGCACAACGCCCACCCTCATTACAATTCGGACAAGTCGATTTTCGTCGTCCATAACGGAATCATCGAAAATTACCAATCTATCAAAGATAACCTTCAAAAGAATGGCTACGTATTCATAACCGAGACGGACACCGAAGTTATTCCGCACTTAATCGACTTCAACCTCAAAAAGCACAAGGATTTCTATAAGGCCTTCAAGGCTACCCTCCAGGAATTAAAAGGGGCTTACGCCATAGCCGCCCTACACTCGGACGATCCGGACACTCTCTATGCCGCTAGACTATCCAGTCCGCTGGTAGTCGGCGTCGGCGGCAACAGTAATTTCATCGCCTCCGACCCGACCGCCATAATGGAACATACTAAAAAGGTCATGTTCTTGGATGATTATGAAGTAGCGGTGATCGGCCGCAAGAATGTCAAAATCCATAACATCAAACATGATATCGAGGTCAATCGTAAAGCCGAAGAGCTAGATTTCGATATCCAGAAAGCTCAGCTGGGCGACTATCCTCACTTCATGCTCAAGGAGATTTATGAGGCGCCGCAGACCGTACAGTCGGCCACTCGCGGCCGTATCCGCGTCGAAACCGGCACCGTCAAGCTGGGCGGCCTGGAGAACGTGACTGAGCAGCTGCGTTATATAGACAGGATCGTGATAGTCGCCTGCGGCACTTCGTACTACGCCGGCCTGGTAGGCGAATATCTGATAGAACAGCTCGCCGGCATACCGGTGGAGGTCCAGCTGGCTTCCGAATTCAAATACCGGGACGAACCGTTCTCGCGCAGCACTGCCCTGCTGGCTATCTCCCAATCGGGCGAAACGGCCGACACCATCGCGGCCCTGAAGAAGGTTGAAGATTATGGAGTCCTGCGGCTGGGTATCGTCAACGCCGTCGGCTCCACCATCGCCCGGATGACCGACGCCGGCGTATACTGCCACGCCGGTCCGGAACAATCCGTCGCCTCCACCAAAGCTTTCATCGCCCAGGTAACGGTCTTAGCCGAAATCGCCCTTCACCTCAGCCAGGGCCGGACCAAGCTTTATAAACCGATGCTCAAAGAGCTGGTGGGCTTGCCGGATAAACTGACGAAGGTCCTGCAGCAGGATAAAGCCATCGAGAAGCTGGCTAAGAAATATTCGCACTACGACGACTTCCTTTATATCGGCCGCGGCTACGCTTATCCTTGCGCTTTGGAGGGCTCGCTCAAACTTAAAGAGCTGTCGTACATCCATGCCGAGGGTTATGCCGCTGGCGAGATGAAGCACGGCCCGCTAGCCATGATAGACAAGAAGTTCCCGACCTTCGCCATCGCACCCAAGTCCGAGCTTAACGAAAAGACCTATTCCAATATAGAAGAGATCAAAGCCCGCGGAGGCCCGGTCCTGGCGATCGCGACCGAAGGCGAATCGTCGATAAAAAAACTGGCCGAAGATGTTATTTATATCCCGGATGCCATAGAGCAGGTCCAGCCCCTTCTAGTTGCCGTTGTTCTGCAGCTTTTCGCTTACCATACCGCGATCCACAAAGGTTTCAATGTCGACCGCCCCCGCAACCTAGCTAAATCGGTTACTGTAGAATAAATACTTAACTAGTTAAGTATTTAGCTGACGGCCGCTATGGCTTCTACGGCCGCGGCCGTTTCTTCCCAGCTGGAAATTTGCATGGTATCTATCCCCATCGCTTTTACAGGATAATCATTACCGCCCTCTATCAGGCGGTCACCTATAAAGAAGATGCCCTCTTTTGATATGTTAAGCATCTCCATAATCTTATTCATACCGTAGGCTTTATCTATGCCTTTTTTTGTTATGTCTATCGTCGTAGTCCCACCCGCTCTGACTTCAAACTCCTCCAAGACCGGTGATAAGTATTCGACAATCTTAAGTTTTTTCTTATTGTCCGGGTCCCATTCTTCTTTCATGCGTATACCATCTGAGCCAAGTTCATCAACAATATCCTGGCCCAAGGCCGACCAGCTTATCTGACTACCACGATCTTCTATCTCTTCTCCCCAGGTTTTCTTCTCACGCAGGCCAAGCTTGTCTACGGCTCTGGCCAGTTCATCGATTATTCTTTTCTTTTGGTCCTCATTAAAATCTTCGGCATAAATCTTCTTCCAGCTATCTTGCTGCTCATCGTAGCGATAATAGCGGGTCCCACACGTTGGCATGAGGTGTAGTCTAATTAATTTATCAGACTCGGCCTTAAAATTCCCCAGCAGCTGTTTCTCGAACTGCTCGAATTTACCGCCGGATATCACACATACCTGATATTTATCTAATAGCGAGTTCAGCGCGGCGCCCATCCGGTCCGGCAGCGGTGATTTGCTCGGAGCCAACGTACCGTCAAGATCGAAGGCTATAACTTTTCTAACCACTTGAACCTCTTTCCGTCCTTTGCCTGTAGTTTTTTAGAGATATCTCCAACTTTTTGGGCCTGCGACTTATTAGTCACTAAAATCCCGTTATCAGTAGCTATAACAGCGACGTTATCCAAGCCTATAACTGCTACCGGTACCTTAGATTCATTGCGCACGTAGCTGTCAGCAACGTTGTCCAGCTCGACATTCTCGCCACTGATATGATTGCCGATCTTATCCTGCTCGCTCACGCCATGCAGATCATGGAAAGAACCTACATCAGCCCAGTCAAACTTTCCCTGCACGACTAAGCCATCTGGCACATGTTCAGACAAGGCTGTATCAATTGGCTCGGATACAAAATCCATGTATAGTTTCTTCCGATTCATTGATAGCAGGGTGCCATTTAAGGATTTGTAATCGTTCCATAGTCGTGGAGCCTGATTGTGGATTTCGCGCTCAAAAGTACCAAGGGTGCCGATTAAATAACCGGTGTTCCAAAGAAATTTTCCGTTTTTAAAATATTGCTCGGCAGTTTTTTTATCTGGCTTTTCAACGAATTGTTTAAGTTCAAAGACATCTTTGGTCAATGATTTTACTTTCTTGCCTTCTTGGATATAGCCGAAACCAGTGGAAGCATAAGTGGGCTTTACTCCCATAAAGATAAGCTTCTTCTGGGCTTCTGCTAGCTCAGCGGCTTCGATAACAGCCTTTTGGAAACTTTTGGTATCGCTGATCAAGTGGTCTGCCCATAAAAAGAAGATTGCTTCATCGCTACGACGTCGGCGCTTGATCTCGCTCAGAGCTAGTGCGAAGCACGAGGCTGTGCCGCGTCGCGCAGGTTCAGCCAGGATTCTTTTGCCTGGTATTTCCGGCAGCTGCTGACCGACATATTTTGAATGCGACTTTTCAGTGATTATATAGACTTCGCTGGCCAAGTCCTTAACGCGGTCATAGGTATTCTGTAGCAAGCTCCGGTCGTTGGTCAGGTTCAGAAGGTGTTTTGGATAGTCCTGTGTTGACAACGGCCACAGGCGGGTACCAGATCCGCCAGCAATAATTACTACTATCATCTATGTAATCCTATCCTGCAGGAATTGCTCAAAATCATCCTTCAAGTCCTCATGCATCAGTGCAAAGTCTACCACAGTTTTAAGATATTCAAGCTTGTCGCCAGTGTCATAAAATTTTCCGTTAACTACATTGCATCCGTAAATCTTGTGGCCGTCCTCCATCATCTGTTGCAGCGATGGCTGGAATATGAATTCTTCTTCTCCGCTAAAAGATTCCCTGGCTTTATTTAGATAATCGAAAATAATCGGCTCAAATAAATATCCGCTGACACTAGCAAAATCGGATGGAGCGGCGGCCTTGCTGCCAGGCTTTTCAATGATTTTATCAACCTGGATCAGCGAATCACTCAGCTGCTCGCCGCCGATGAAGCCATATTTTGTATAGTCTGATTCCTTAGTGGCTCTCACGCAAGTTAGTACACTACCCCCATGCTGCTGATACACTTCCACCAATTGTTTGAAGCGGCTCGGGCTGGCCAGCACAAAGTCATCAGCAAAAGCATATATAAACGGTTCATTACCTAGCAAGTGTGCGGTACTCATCAGCGGCGTAGCGTTGCCGTACGGGCCCTTTTGTCGCACGTAGGCAAAGTTGGCAAGCTCGGAAATCTTCTTAGTCTCTTCAAGTAGCTCAAGCTTGCCGGCCTGCTTCAAATTGACGCGCAAATCGGTGCTCATATGGTCAAAATGGTCTTCTAGGCTGCGTTTATGGTAACCGGTCACAATGATAATATCTTCGATGCCGGCATCGACCAGCTCTTCGACGATGTATTGGATTATCGGTTTATCGACCAGCGGCAGCATTTCCTTAGGCATAGCCTTGGTCTGTGGTAAAAAGCGCGTTCCAAAGCCGGCTGCTGCTATTACGGCTTTTTTAACCTTAGGGGTCTTATTTTCATCGACGCTCATCTAGCTATCATACCAGCCTACGTATCTGTTATGATAAAAAGCGCATGGGCAAAAGTTATGAATTCGATAACGCGTCGGGCAATAAGGCCGTTGTTTTTCAGCAGGCGGCAAATATCCTGCTTAAAAATAGTTTCCGTCTAATAGATTTAGACATCACTCGGCCCTGGGGCTTCTTTTTATCAGTCGACGAAGACCAAGCCGATAAATTCATCAAGGAATTTTACGCAGGCATTGAGCTGCCGGGGATCGACACGTCGCTGCCTCTACGGCCAAAGTTTTTAGGCATACAGCCAAACAAGCGCCTGAGCTGGCAGTATCATGACCGCCGGGCCGAGATTTGGCATTGCTTATCAGGCAGTTTTGAACTTATCACCAGCGATACGGATGAGGAGGGCAATCCTCAGAAGGTAGCAACCGGCCAGGTCGTTAGTATCGCCCAAGGCATGCGCCATCGCGGTGTCGGTCTGGAGAATTGGGCCCTAGTTGCTGAAATCTGGCAGCATACTGACCCTAGTAATCCATCGGCTGAGGACGACATTGTCCGCGTCCAGGATGATTTCGGCCGTTAGAATCGGAATTTTTAGTATAATTTAAGGTGTTGATGAGAAAAAATTCAAAACTTATTTCAGTTATTATTCCTTGCTATAACGAAGCCCTCAATATAGATGGTTTCTTTATCAAACTTAATAACGTGCTGTCTGAGATGAATATTCCTTACGAGATCTTATATGTTAACGACGGCAGCCTAGATAATTCGCTGGAGCATTTAAAAAATTTAGCAAAAAAGCACAAATTTATTAAAGTAATTAATCTCTCCAGGAATTTTGGCAAGGAAATAGCCGCTACTGCTGGAGTACACTATGCTAAAGGTGATGCGCTGATAATGATTGATGGCGATGGGCAGCACCCGCCGGAACTCATCCCGCAGTTCATACAAAAATGGCAAGACGGTGCTCGGATAGTCGTGGGGTTGAGAAGCGATAATCAAAAAGAGGGGGCAGTAAAAAAAATCGGGTCCAAGTTATTTTACAAGACCTTTAATAAATTTACCGGCGCTCATCTTATTCCAGGCTCAACGGACTTTCGCCTGATAGATAGGGGTGTCCAAGAAGAATTTTTGAAATTGACAGAACGAAATCGTATTACACGTGGTTTGATTGACTGGCTAGGCTTCGACCGTGAATACGTGACTTTTAGCGCTAATCCGCGCATGGGGGGTGAAGCAGGCTATAGCGTTTCAAAGTTATTTAAGTTGGCCCTCGATAGTTTCGTATCACTTTCCTTAGCACCACTTTACTTCGCTTTGTACATTGGTTTGATAATTTTGCCTCTGTCCTTTTTGCTTGGCTGCTTTTCAGTAATAGAAATGCTTATAGGCGACCCCCTCAATCTTCATATCAAGGGTACCGCCTATCTAGTAATTCTAACCCTCTTCCTGATGGGAATCGTGCTTGTATCACAAGGCATTATTGCTATCTACCTTTCCCATATACACACAGAAACTCAAAACAGACCGTTATTCATAGTAGATAGTAATAAATCACATGGTATTGAAGTTCAAAGCGCTGATTAAGAACCATGCAGCTATTAGGTATGTTCTAGTCGGCGGCCTTTCCTATCTTATCGAACTGTCAGTCCTATTAGGACTGTATAAGCTGGTTGGGTTATCGGCCGAGCTTTCTACCGCTCTCGCCTTTTGGGTAGGTTTAGCGTCTTCCTTCGTTCTTCAGAAAATGATAGCTTTCCGAGATTACACAAAAACGGCTAAACTGCTCAGCAGACAGTTGCTTTCATACGGGTTGTTGGTGACTGTAAATTATATTTTTACCCTCGCCGTTGTAGCATTGTTCCCCAGCCGATGGATAATTTTCAGCCGCACACTTGCGCTTATAATCACGACTGGTTGGAATTTTGTGATCTACAAAAGGATTTTCAGAAACGGCGGTACGCCATCCAAGTCCGATAAAATTGCAAAACATAAACTAGCCGCGAGATTGTCAGTCAGCAGTCGTTCGATTGCTTTATTTATCCTTCTGTCGGCTCCTGTCGTGATTTTCTTTTATCAGTATCTAGCATCTGGTAACAAAATTCTTGTCGGTGACTTCGATTATGTAGCACAAATGTATGAGGCATTTAGAATCAGCGTTGTACATTACCACCAGTTGCCACTATGGAATCCGTGGATTTCAGGCGGTGTACCCCTGTTCGCCAATCCGCAATTTGGACTATTCAGCATTCAATCACTATTCACTCTTATCTTTGGAGTTCTTATCGGGCTGAAGCTTGCCTATATCGTTTATGCCTTAGCTGGTTTCTGGGGGATGTATAAGCTTAGCCGGAACGTCATCGGCGCAGGCCAATTCCGGAGCCTGGTCGTATCCTACATCTGGGTCTTCTGCGGGTTCTTTGCTGGACATAATATCAGCCACTACACCTTTGCTTCGTTCTTCTTGCTACCTTGGCTGATATACTTCATCGCCAGGCGCAAACAGGCGAAAAGCTGGCTGTGGTTTGGATTTGTGGAATCAGTGATTATTCTGAGCTCGATGCATTACGCCTTTTTGATGTTAGCCGTAGTCGCTATTACGTTCTTCATCCTCTCGTTGATACAGATAATGAAGAAAGGCTTCCCGCTCCGGCTAAATCTGGAACGGTCGGATTGGACCTTTATTTATAGAAGTATCCCGCTAATACTAATTGTTTGCGGTTATAGAATGTTGACAACATATTATTTTGTAGCACACAACCAAAGGCCGGCATCTTTAGTGAACGAGCCGGCTACACCCGTCGGAATATTGCTAAAAGCTATTTTTCTGCCTATCGGCACCCTACTCTCTTTGCCAAAAACAAAGTGGGGATGGGGCGAGTATTCGATGTATATAGGCCTCGGGGCTGCGGTTTCATTCGGTGTAATACTTACCTCCTTGATAAGATCGTCTCTAATTAAAAAAAGAGTCGACATAAAAACAGGCTTCGTAGCGCCTTTGATGATTGTCGGACTACTGGCTTTCTGCTTCGCTATCGGAGATTTTGCCAAATTTAGCCCTTATAACATACTCCATCACCTGCCCGGCTTCAGTCAGACACGAGTGCCCGCAAGGTGGCAGATAGTAACAGTTTTCTCGCTACTGGTGTTGCTGGCTGCTTGGTCTAAACAGCGAAGACTAATCAACCTACTGTTGGCTCTGGCTGCAATTGAACTCTTCTTCAGCTACGGACCGCCGCGAATAAATGGCAGTAATGAGATAAAACTACCGGCTACATACTTTTCTAGCGCTTTCCGCCAATACGATAATGGCCGCAAGCATTTGGATGCAGCCAGAAACCCGATGCATTTTTATTACTACACGACAGAGCAGAATATCGGCCAGATTTATAGCGACGATTCGATAGTCGATACTCTCGATGGGGTTCTTAATACCTCAAGGTGCGGCTATAACGATCACCCGTCATGTGGCTTGATAATAAGCCATAATGCCTTAT
>Ga0207695_10012496_pt1 | contig 10186 bp, 9 predicted proteins | sample KBSC54metaG_FD_184354 | JGI IMG/M metagenome (GOLD analysis project Ga0207695, IMG submission 184354) | Corn rhizosphere microbial communities from Kellogg Biological Station, Michigan, USA - KBS C5-4 metaG (SPAdes) (version 2) | ecosystem: Host-associated > Plants > Roots > Rhizosphere > Soil... | reverse complement strand
TTGATCGATAAGTGCCGTGATGTCCAAGGTGCAAGCCCTGCGGGCTTGCACCGGTCGGCGGTGACCTGCGATCACGCAGACGCCGAGGCGCAGCGCCACGGCGTTCGCCTGAATTGCGGCGGTCGTGCGTCCGGGCGCGCGAGGACTTACCGATCAACCATCTGGTCGCCCCCGCGCCGCGATGCCTTGCGGCAATGCTCCCTCGAATAGGTGATAGATCACCGGGAGGGGTCTCCGACTACCGGGGGAGACATGCAACCCCATGGCGACAACACTCCCGGGGATCGCCCGGGCGCGTCCCCGGACGTGCGGGTGCTCCCCGGCACGTCGTACGAGTTCGAGCTCCGCGACGAGCGCTGGGTCGTGAGCGCCGTGGGGCCGGAGATCGAGGCGATCACCGGCTATCCGCCGTCCGACTTCATCGACCATGCCCGCCGCTCATACGGCAGCATCGTCCACCCGGAGGACTACGACGGCATGGTCTCGCTCTTCCGCGACGCCATCCAGCGGCGGGCGCCGTACGCGATCGAGTACCGGATCATCCACGCCGACGGCTCCACCCGCTGGGTGCAGGGCCACGGCCGCGGCGCCTTCGGCGCCGACGGCAAGGTCACGCGGATCGAGGGCCTCTTCTTCGACGTCACCGAGCGGCGCATGAGCGAGGAGCGGCTCGCCCACCTGGCGCTGCACGACCCGCTCACCGACCTGCCCAACCGCGCCCTCTTCCAGGAGCACCTGACGGTCGCGATCGCGAACGCCCGCCGCAGCGGCAGCGGCGGCGCCGTGCTCTTCATCGACCTCGACGACTTCAAGCTCGTGAACGACAGCTTTGGCCACGCGGTCGGCGACGAGCTGCTCATGCTGGTGGCGCAGCGGCTGCGCGAGTCCTGCCGGGCCGGCGACGTGGTTGCCCGCCAGGGCGGCGACGAGTTCCTCGTCCTCGTCCAGGGCACGGCCGGTGAGGGCGCCCCCGATACGGCCGCCCAGACCGTCGCCGCCAACCTGCGCGTCGCCCTCGGCAAGCCGTTCGCCCTCGCGAGCGCCGACCTCTACATCACGCCGAGCATCGGCGCGAGCCTCTTCCCGGCCGACGGCGACACCGCCGAGACGCTGCTCAAGCACGCCGACATCGCCATGTACGCGGCCAAGGACGCGGGCCGCGACGGCTACCGCCTCTACCAGCCGCCGAAGCGCGACTCGAGCGTCGAGCTCGCGATCGCCTCGCAGCTGCGCCAGGCCGAGCGGCGCGACGAGCTCGAGCTCTACTACCAGCCGATCGTCGCCCTCGAGCAGTCGTGCATCGTCGGCGCCGAGGCGCTCCTGCGCTGGAACCGCCCCGGCGCGGGCATGCTGCTCCCGGGCGAGTTCCTGCCCGCCGCCGAGCGCACCGGCCTGATCCGGCCGATCACGGCCTGGGTGCTCGAGCGGGCCTGCATCGAGGCCCGCCGCTGGTGCGACCACGACCTCGACCTGTACGCCTCGATCAACCTGCCGCCGGCCTACTGGCAGCCGGGCGCGATCCGCCGCATCATCGCCACGATCGAGTCGTTCGGCCTCTCGGCCGACCGGGTGATGATCGAGTTCACGGAGGAGGCGGCGATGGCCGATATCGCCGACCTGGGCCAGCTCGTCGACGACATCCACTCCCAGGGCCTGCGGCTCGCGATCGACGACTTCGGCATCGGCTACTCGTCGCTCGGGCGGCTCAGCCGGCTGCGGCCGAGCATGATCAAGATCGACCGCTCATTCGTGAACGACCTGCCCGGCGACCGCGATGCCGGCGTCCTCGTCGAGACCATGATCACCATGGCGCAGAAGCTCGGCATCCAGTGCCTGGCCGAGGGCATCGAGACCGAGGCGCAGCTGAAGTTCCTGCGCGAGATCGGCTGCCCGCTGGGCCAGGGCTACCTGTACAGCCGGCCCCTGCCGCTCTCGCGCTTCAACGCGCTCATCACCGGCGAAGAGCGGCGCGCCGCCTAGTCCGAGTGAATACACGGGGGTCAGACCCCGTCTATTCACGCTCCGTCCTTCACGCGTTCTCGCAGGGTGCGCTGCGCCCGCCACTCGCGCTCGATGATGGCGTAGTCCATCTCGCTCTGCCACTCGCCCTTCACCCACTCGTTCTCGATCAGGAGCGCCTCGCGGCGCATGCCGAGCTTCTCGAGCACGCGCGCCGAAGCGGCGTTGCGCGCCTCGAGCCGGCCGATGATCCGGTGAAACGCGCACGCGTCGAAGCCGAAGTCCATCAGCGGCCGGGCCGCCTCGGTGGCATAGCCGCGACCGTGATGGTCGGGGTGGAACATGAACCCGATCTCGCCCACCCGGTGCTTCTCGCTCACCCAGTGCAGCAGCGTCTCGCCGACCAGCTCGCCGGTCTCGCGCAGGCAGACGGCGACCGAGAGCCAGTCGTCCTCGTCGAGCAGCTCCGTCTGCCCCATCTTGCGCGCGAGCAGCTCGGCCGTCTCGTCTTCGTCGCGCGGCTCCGTGTAGAGGAACCGGTTCACGTCGGCCCGCGAGACGATCGCGTGCAGCGCGTCGAAGTCGCCGGGCTCGTACCAGCGCAGCACGAGCCGCTCGGTGCGGATGGGCAGATCGGGGGCGGGCACCCCGGCATTCTGCCCGGTCAGAGGCCGAGCTCCCGCAGCACCTCGCGGTTGTGGCGGGCGTCCTCGCGCAGGGACGCGATCGTCTGGCCCGGCTTCAGGTGCCGGTCCTGCTCGACCACGACCCAGCCGTCGTACCCCTGGGATCGCAGCCGGGCGACGATCGCCGCCAGGTCGACGGAGCCCTCGCCGAAGAGGCAGAACACACCCCGCCGCCAGGCCTCCTCCATTCCGAGGCCCTTCCTGCGGATCTCGTCCATGACTCCCCCGTCGACGTCCTTCAGGTGCACGTGCGATACCAGCTCGCCGTAGGTGTCCAGGAACGCCGCCGGGTCGCCGCCGCCGAAGGCGGAGTGGCCGCTGTCGAAGCAGAACCCGAGCACGCCCGGATCGACCTGTGCCGCGAACCGGTCGATCTCGCGCGGCGTCTCGACGTACGTGCCGCCGTGGTAGTGGAACGCCGGCCGGTAGCCGCGCTCGAGGCACTTCTCGGCCGCCCTCTGGGCGTTCGCCACGAGCAGCGCGAAGCGCGCGTCCGAGAGCCAGGTGTCGGGGTGCTCCTCGATCTGCCCGGCCCAGGCCAGCCGCTCCGGCTCGCAGAACGCGTCCGAGATGAGCGCGTAGGGGCGCGTCCCGCCCGGCGGCGTCGTCTCGTCGAGGATGCCGAGGGCGCGGTCGAGGAACGCGAGGTCCGCGTCGATGTGCTCGCGGCGCGACAGCCGCAGCGGCAGGAACGATCCCACCAGCTCGAGGTTGCGCTCCTGGAGCGCGGCCGACGTCGCGGCCGCGTCGCCGAAGTAGCCGGGAGGCCCGAGCTCGGTGCCCTCGTGGCCGGTCTCGGCGATCGCGTCGAGCACGTCGACCGGATCGGGCAGGCCCGCGTCGTCGGCCGTGAGCTCGAAGATGCCGAACGAGACGGGCGCGGATGCGACCCTCATGCTGTCTCCTTCCCCGTGATCGGGACACGTGGGTCTCGGGTCATGCCGGGCCAGGCGTCCCGCGTCCAGGCCAGGTCGGGATCGTCCTCGGCAGCCATCGACCGCTTCTCCGCCGCGAGCGCGTTCAGGTAGTAGCCGTGGTAGCCGTGGGCCGCGCAGAACGGGTGGTAGCCGCGCGGCACGAGCAGCACGTCGAGGTCGCGCACGGTCCAGGTCTCGTCGAGGTCGCCCGTGCGGCTGTAGAGCCGCTGCACCCCGAACGCCTCGGGCGCCTCGAACCGGTAGGCGTAGACCTCCTCGAGGTCGTTCTCGGCCGGCAGGCGGTCCTGCTCGTGCTTGTGCGGCGGGTACGACGACCAGTTGCCGGCGGGCGTCAGCACCTCGACCACGAGCAGCCGGTGGGCCGCGAACTCGGGCGCGATGATGTGGTTGATCTGGCGGGTGGCGTTGCCGGAGCCGCGCACCTCGACGCGTACGTCCTCGGGCGCGATCGGCTGCACCGGATGGCCGGCGTCCGCCCGGGCGGCGCATACGCCGACGAGGCCGTCGCCCTCGATCGTGGCCGCCGTCCCCGGCGGCAGGTAGAGGGCGCGGGGCAGGTCGGCGAACGGCGAGGGCCGGTCGCCCAGGCTGTGGCGGTCGCCGCCGGCGCTGGCCGAGAGCGTCCCGCCCAGGTTCACCAGGCAGACCTCGTCGCCGCCGGTCTCGAACGGCGCCGAGCCCGCGACGCGCAGCGACCGGTAGGAGAGCCAGCGCCAGCCCGCCTCGGCCGGCGTGACGGGCGGTGCGGGAGCGCGGAGCATGAGCTCGGTCATGCGAGATCTCCTTCGTAGGGCATGGCCAGGGAGCATCCGAGCCGCGCGGCGACGTGGGCGCCGGCCCGGTTGGCGACGCCGGCCGCCTCGGCCGGCGTGTCGCCGCGGAGCAGCCGCCAGCCGAGGGCGGCCGCGAAGGCGTCGCCCGCGCCGAGGCCGTTCACGACCTCGACCGGGTAGGGCGGGATGCGGTCGCGGCCGCCGTCGCGGCCGTGCACGGTCGCCCCGGCGGGGCCGTGCTTCTGGACGACGGCCTCGGCGCCGAGGGCCAGCAGCCGCTCGGGCGCGTTCGCCCCGACGGCGGCGGCGATCTCCTCGTCCGACCCCAGCACCAGGTCGGCCAAGCGGGCGCAGACGCGGATCGCGGCGGCGTAGTCGGCGCGCTCGTCCCACAGCATCGCCCGCCAGTCGAGGTCGAGCACCGTCCTTCCCGCGCCGCCCGCCCGTGCCTCGACGACGGCCATCGTCGCCAGCCGCGACGGCTCGCGGGCGAGCCCGGTGCCGCTGACGTAGGCGAGCGGGACCGCGGCGATCGCGGACAGGTCGAGCCCGGCCGGCTCGAGCTCCCAGTCCGGGCAGGTCGGCGTGCGGTAGAAGGTGATCGGAAAGCGGTCGGGCGGCCACGCCTCGCAGAACGCGAGGGCGGTACGCAGCGTGGGGTGGACCGAGAGCCAGCGGCAGTCGACGCCCTCCGACTCGAGGAACCGGCGCACGAAGCGGCCGTGGCCGTCGTCGCCCACGGCGGACACGATCGCGACGCGCACGCCGAGCCGGGCCAGGCCGGTCGCGGCGTTGGCGGCGAACCCGCCCACGTACTTGTGGAAGCCCTCGACCTCCTCGAGCGGCGTCTCGAGCTGCATCGGGTAGAGGTCGACCCCGGCCCGGCCCATCACGACCGCCTCGAGCGCGGCGGGCGGGGCGTTGGGAGCGGGGTCGGCGGAGAGGGGCATGTTGCGAATTGGAGAAAACGCCACTTGACAAGGCGGAATTCGAGGCAGAAGATACGCGATCGGTTGAAACGTTTCAACCTGGACGCGGGAGTCCCGATTGCAGATCGGCGTGTTCAATGACGGCCTGGCGCACATGCCGCGCGAGCAGGCGTTCGCCTGGTGCGCCGAGCGTGGCATCGGCCGCATCGAGATGGGCGTCGGCGGCTGGGCGCAGGCCACCCGGCAGCTCGACCTGAGCGGCCTCCTGCGCGAGGCGTCTGCCCGCGACCGCCTGCTCGGCGAGCTGCGCGAGCACGGCCTGGGGCTCTCCTGCGTGAACGCCGCCGGCAACCCGCTCCATCCGCATCCCGAGATCGGCGCCCGCCACGCTGCCGCCGTCCGCGGCGCGATCGAGCTGGCCCACCTGCTCGGCGTGGAGACCGTCGTCACGATGAGCGGCTGCCCTGGCAGCCGGGACGGCGGCCACACGCCGGTGTTCGCACCGTGGGCGCTCACGCCGGACGACGAGTCGCTTTGGGAATGGCAGCTCGAGCACCGCCTCGGCCCGTTCTGGCGCGAGCTCTCGAGCTGGGCGGCCGACGCGGCACCGGGCGTCACGATCTGCCTCGAGCTGCACCCCGGTGCGTCCGCCTACTCGCCGGGCTCCTACCGGCGCCTGGCCGAGCACGCCGGCCCGAACCTGGGCGTGAACTTCGACCCGAGCCACTTCTGGTGGCAGGGCATCGACCCCTTGAGCGTGATCGAGGACGTCGGCGACCGGATCGGGTTCGCCCACGGCAAGGACACGCTCATCCACGCCGACCGCGTCCGCCGCGACGGCGTGATCGACTTCCGCCACCCGGTCGACCCGGCCACGGCCAGCTGGCACTTCGCCGCCGTCGGCGACGGGCACGACATCGCCGTCTGGGCCGAACTCCTCGCCGCCCTCCGCGCCGCCGGCTATGACGGCGACCTCTCGATCGAGCACGAGGATCCCCGCATGGGGCCGGACGAGGGCATCGAGACCTCGCTCGCCGGGCTCCGGGCGGCGCTGGCACATCCGGAAGTGGCGGTCGGGTGACCGTCACGATGACCGACGTCGCCCGCAGATCCGGAGTGTCGGTCGGAACGGTGTCGAACGTCCTTCACCGCACCGCGCCGGTCTCCGACGACACGCGGCGGCGGGTGCTTCAGGCAATCGACGAGCTCGGCTACCGCCAGAACGAGGTGGCCCGCTCGCTCAGGCGGCGGGCGACGAAGACGCTCGGCGTCGTCATCCCGGACGCCCTCAACCCCTTCCACGCCACGGTCGCCCTCCAGGTCGAGCGGCGCGCCCACCGCGACGGCTTCGCCGTGCTCCTGGCCGAGACCGAGAACGACCCGGCGACCGAGTCCGACCAGGTGCGCGCGCTCGTCGGGCGGCGCGTCGACGGCGTGATCTTCCCGGCGGTGACCGCCGGGTCGACCATCCCGACGGAGCTCCTCGACCGCGGCATTCCGGTGGTGGTCGTGTCGTTCGAGGCGGCCGACCCGCGCCTCGGCATCGTCCACGTCGACGAGTACGCGGCCATGGAGCAGGTGGTCGCGCACCTCGTCGGGATGGGCCACGAGCGAATCGCCTTCGCCCACTCGGGCGCGCACGAGGAGTCGGTCGACAACCGGCCCGAGGCGCTCGCCGCCGCGCTTCGCGCGCGCGGCCTCGTGCCCGTGCCGGGCGACGACAGCCCGACCGCGTTCTGCTGCACGAACGACGTGATCGCGATGGCGCTCGTGGACCGGCTCGAGCGCGACGGCACGGCCGTGCCCGACAACGTCTCGGTGGTCGGCTTCGACGACATCCCGCTGGCCGCCCACCGCCGCATCGACCTGACCACCGTCCGCCAGCCGGCCGAGGAGATGGGGAGGACGGCGGCCGAGATGCTGCTCTCGGCCATCGCGGCGGGCGAGCACGCCGGCCGCCGCGTCCTCATGCCGGCCGAGCTCGTCGTCCGCGGTTCGACCGGTCCCGCCCGGAGGGAGGCCTGATGGACGTCCGCTACGAGCAGGTGTCGAAGAGCTTCGGCGGCGTCGACGCCCTGATCGACCTCGACCTCGACGTCCCCGACGGCACGTTCCTCGCCCTGCTCGGGCCGTCGGGCTGCGGCAAGACGACCGCGCTTCGGATCCTCGCCGGCCTCGAGGAGCCGACGTCCGGAAGCGTGCATCTCGGCGACCGCAACGTGACCCGCCTCCAGCCCAAGGACCGCGACGTCGCGATGGTGTTCCAGAGCTACGCGCTCTACCCGCACAAGAGCGTCGCCGACAACATCGCCTACCCGCTGCGGGTGCGCAAGGTGCCGAAGGCCGAGCGGGCCGGGCGTGTGGCAGAGGTGGCGCGCATGCTCTCGATCGACGGGCTGCTCGAGCGGATGCCGCGCGCCCTCTCCGGGGGGCAGCGCCAGCGCGTCGCGCTGGCCCGGGCGATCGTGCGCGAGCCCCGGGTGTTCCTGATGGACGAGCCGCTCTCGAACCTCGACGCCCAGCTGCGCCTGCAGATGCGCATCGAGATCAAGCGGCTCCAGAAGCAGCTCGGCGTGACCACCCTCTACGTCACCCACGACCAGGTCGAGGCGATGACGATGGCCGACATGGTGGCCGTCATGCACGACGGCCGCCTGCAGCAGCTCGCCAGGCCGGCCGACCTCTACGCCCACCCGACGAACCTGTTCGTCGCCCGCTTCTGCGGCTCGCCGCCCATGAACGTCCTCGAAGGCGAGGTCTCCGGCGGCGCCTTCGCCCACGCCCAGGGCACGCTGGCGCTGCGCGACGCGCCGGTGCGCGGGCGGGCCAAGCTCGGCTTCCGGCCCGAGCACGGCCAGATCGTCGCCGCCGACGCGCCCGGCACGCTGCGCGGCGAGGTCTACGTCGTCGAGCCGCTCGGCAACGAGACCCTGATCACGGTGGCGCTCGAGGGCGAGCTCGTCAACCTGCGCGCCGCCGCCGGCGTCGAGCCGGCCATCGGCACGCCGGTCGGCATCCTGCCCGACCGCAACCACCTGCACATCTTCGACGCCGACACCGGCGCCGCGATCCCCGCCGCGCCCGCCCCCAAGGAGGAGCCCGTCCCGATCCCAGCGACGCAGTCCATGCCCCCGTCCGACCCTGCCCTTTGAAGGAGGAGCGTTGCATGAGCGACCACATCAGCAGTGAGCGCGCCTCGCGCTCGTATACGCGCGGCCAGATCGTCAAGAGCGCCCTCGGCACCGGCGCCGTTCTCGGCGGCCTCGGCCCGCTGGCCGCCGCCTGCGGAAGCAGCGGCGGATCGTCGTCCGGCGCCGCTGCCGGCTCCGGTGGATCCGGCGGCGGATCGATCACGATCGGCACGTTCTCCGACCCGGCGATGGTGCCGTTCCAGCAGGTCTTCCTGCCCAAGTTCACCAAAGAGACCGGCATCAAGGTCAACTACCAGCAGACCAACTACAACGCCTGGTACCAGAACTCGAAGACCGACGGCCTCCAGAAGACCGGCGCCTACGACATCTACGTGATGGACGACAACTGGGTGCCGGAGTTCGCGGCCGGCGGGATCATCCAGAGCATGGACAAGCTCGGGCTCAAGGTGAACCCGGACATCCTCGCCAAGGGCCTCGACCAGGGCTACTGGCCGCCGAAGTCCGGCCCGCGCCTGAAGGCGTTCGCGAACGACACGCCGCAGCTCTACTCGCTCGTCATCATCGACGACGTCGAGATCCTGTACTACCGCGGCGACCTGTTCGCCTCGGCCCCGAAGACCTGGGACGACATCGCCGCCACCGCCAAGGCCAAGACGAACCCGCCGTCGATGTACGGTTGGACGGCCCGCGGCGTGGCCGGCAACCCGATCGTGCAGACCTACCTGCCGCTGCTCAACTCCTACGGCGGCAACTTCGTGAACGACGACTGGTCGCCCGGGTTCGCCGGGCCGGAGGGCGTCGGCGCCCTCGAGCGGCTGTTCTCGTTCATCCCGTACATGCCGTCCGGCGTGGCCGCGTTCGACACGAGCCAGGAGACGGCGGTCATGCTCGAGGGCCACTGCACGGCGATGACCGAGTACACCGGCACGGCCCACGTCGTCGACGACCCGACCCAGTCGAAGGTGCCGCACAAGATCGACTTCGCGGCCACCCCGTCGCAGGAGCGCAGCGGGCCGGCGATCGGCACGTTCATCTGCGGCATCGCCTCCGGCGCGCCGAACACGGCCGGCGCGGTCAAGTTCCTCGAGTGGTTCACGTCGAGCCCCGTGCAGAAGGAGTTCGCGGGGACGGGGAGCGCCGCCGTGACCGGCTCCGCCCTCCGCGATCCGACGCTCTCGAAGAAGTACCGCTGGCTGCCGGCGATCGCGGACGCGGTCGACAACTCCATCCCCAAGCCGCGCACGCCGGACGAGCCGAAGATGGAAGACCTGCTCGGCACGGCCCTGAACCAGGCCCTGGTGGAGGCGATCTCGCAGAAGTCGAACTACCAGCAGATCGCGCAGTCGCACCTGACCACCGCGGCCAACCAGATCACGGCGTATCTCAAGCAGCAGGGGACGTATTGACACGTGGGGGAACCCAGTCGAGTGAATGGGGGAACCCATGGTTCCCCCATTGACCCCCTCCTTCCTTGGCGAGGGCGGGCTGCCAATCGGCTCCGGCGAGATCGCGGTCTCGCCGGAGCTCCGGCTCCAATTCGCACGCGGTGGGAATGACTGAACTGGTCGTGTCGCCCGAGAGTCCCGAGCCCGGAGAGCCGCCGCGGGGGCGGAAGGTGCGGCCGGGGTCGGGCTGGGGCGGCAGGTTCGTCGCCAGCCCCTACCTGCTGCTCGTGCCGGCTGCCGTGGCGCTCGCGGGCGTCTCGCTCTACCCGCTCTTCTACGGCGTCCGCGCCAGCTTCACCCACTA
>Ga0207695_10012494_pt1 | contig 10187 bp, 4 predicted proteins | sample KBSC54metaG_FD_184354 | JGI IMG/M metagenome (GOLD analysis project Ga0207695, IMG submission 184354) | Corn rhizosphere microbial communities from Kellogg Biological Station, Michigan, USA - KBS C5-4 metaG (SPAdes) (version 2) | ecosystem: Host-associated > Plants > Roots > Rhizosphere > Soil... | reverse complement strand
GTTTCGGGATCGTAGGATGCACCCGGCCAGTTGATGCCGCCCTGCATGCCTGGCAGGCACAGGCCGCCGAAGAGCTTGTCGCTGACCAGCGGCGGCGGATCGTACAACGAACCCAGGTGATAGTGGATCGCGATCTCCAGCGCCCGGGCCTTGATCTGTGGTGTCCAGTCCACCAGGTCGTTCGCGCTCATGCCCTGCTTGGCAAAAGGCGGCGGCGCGCTGGGAATGGGTTGGGTTGGTGAATACCATTCGCCCGGCACATCACCCTTGGCGACCTTCTTTTCGGGAATCGGGAAAACCGGTTTGCCGGTCGCCCGATCCAGCACATAGACGTAGCCCTGCTTGGTCGGCTGGGCGATCGCCTTGACGATCTTGCCGCCGTGCGGAATGTCGCAAATCACCCCGGCGCAGCAGACATCGCGATCCCACAGGCCGTGATGGATCATCTGATAGTGCCACTTGCGCGCGCCAGTCTCGATGTCGAGCGCCACCAGGCTTTCGCCGAACAGGTTCGGACCGGTGCGGGTCGTGCCCGTCGTGTCGGTCTGCGGCAGCTCCACCCCGACATAGATCAGGCCCAGCTCCGGATCGGCCGACATCGGCGCCCAGGAGCCGGTATTGCCGGCTGCTTCCGCCTGGCCCGGCGTGGTCCAGGTCTCGTAGCCGAACTCACCCTGGCGCGGGATAGTGTGGAAGATCCATTTGCGCTTGCCGGTCCTGATATCGAAGCCGCGGATATAGCCTTTGGAATCGAAGGTCGGGGCCGCGCCCACCACGACCGTATCCTTGACCACCAGGGGCGGCGCATGCAGCCCGATGACACCCCGGTTGGGATCCATCGTCTGGTCGTCATTCTGGCGCAGATCGATCCGGCCGCCCTCACCGAAATTCGGATCGGGAATGCCGGTCTTGGCGTCTAGCGAGAACATGCTGTAGCCGCGGGTGACATAGACGATGCGTTCCTGATTGCCGTCGGTCCAATAGCCGACGCCCAGGCCCGGGCCGCCGCGCGAGCCGATCCGTGCGCCTTCATCGTAGGTGTGCATCCACAGAAGCTCGCCGGTACCCGCATCCAGGCACACCACATCGCGGCGGAAACCGGCGGTGCAATAGAGCCGGCCTTTCACCACCAGCGGCGTGGATTGGTAATCGGCGTCCAGCCGGGGACCCAGCGCATTGGTGCTGAAGCGCCAGGCCAGCTCGAGCTTGTTGAAATTCCCGGCATTGATCTGGTCCAGCGGCGAATAGCGCGTGCTGGAAATGTCGTTGGCATAGTGCAGCCAGTCGGTATCGGCGGCAGATGAACCGGCCCTTGGTTGCGCCTCGGCCGCGCCAGAGCCCAGCAAGGCGAAGGCCGACGCGGTGGTCAGCAAATCTCTGCGATCAATCATGGATGCATCCCCAAACCCGCCGCAGTCTTGCGAACTGGAAGACCCTTGCAAGCTCTAACCTCATGTTGCGCTGGCGAAGTATTTGAAATTGCATCCCGCAATCGCGAAGAGCGCGGCCTGTCCGGCTTGGTTGACAGCCGCGAAGGCAGAGGAGACGCTCGGCACAGGGATGGCGCAGGGACCATCGCGGGCAGGGGATTATCATAATGCGTTCCAGGATGCTTTTGACGGCAGGCTTAACCGCGCTGGCAGTGCCCGCGCTGGCGCAACTGGCGCCGCTGCCAATGGAGAGACCCGAGCCGCCGGCCGTGATCAAACCGATCGAGCCTGGTCCCGCGGTGCCGGACTGGCCGCAATACAATTACGACCAGCAGCGCACCGGCTGGAACCGGGGCGAGACCCAGCTTTCGCCCAAGACGGTGGGCCGCCTCAAGCCGCTGTGGAACACCCAGCTCGTCAACAATACGCCGGCGGTGGTCCTGTCCACCCTGACCGCGCCGGTGGTGGCGGCCGGTGTCGCCACGCCTGACGGCACAAAGGACCTGGTCTTCTCCATCGGCATGGACGATGTGCTGTCGGCGGTCGACGCCGGCACGGGCAAGATCATCTGGAAGAAGAGCTTTCCCAACACTCTCAAGCCGCTGCGCCCCGCCTCGGTCAACTGCTCCAACACCGAGCAGGCGACGCCAGCAATCGACAAGGCGAAGGGTGTGATCTATTTCACCACCAGCGACGGCAAGCTGCGCGGCGCCAAGCTCGGCGATGGCAGCGAAGCGATCCGGCCCACCGATATGGTGCAGCCTTTCAGCCGTAACTGGAGCCTCGGCGTCGTGGATGACGTGGTCTACACAACCACGGCGCGCGGCTGCGGCGGCAGTCCGGCCCAACCGGTCGAGTGGGGCGCGGTGGCGGCCATGGACGTTTCCGACCCCACCCATCCATCCCTGTCGCGCTTCTATACCGGCAAGGGCCGTCCCGCCGGACCCTGGGGCGCCAGCGGCGTCGCCTGGGGGCCGCAGGGCGCCTATGTCTCCACCGCCGATGGCCCCAACAATCCCGGCAGCGGCGTCTATGGCGACATGGTGCTGGCTATCCGCCCGCATGCCTGGGGCCTCAACGACAGCTTCATACCCAGCCATTGGCGCTATGTCCTCGCCCGCGACCTGGATTTCGGTTCGGGCGGGGTGATCCTGTTTCCCTTCGGCAAGCGCAATCTCCTGGCCACCACCTCGAAGGAATCGGTGGTCTATCTGCTGGACGCCGACAATCTGGGCGGGGTTGACCATATGACCTCGCTCTATCAGTCGCCGCGCGTGGGCAATGACACCCAGGACTTCCAGGCCATGGGCACCTGGGGGAGCTTGGCCACCGCGCAGGACGAGAAGGGCGCGCGCTGGCTCTATATTCCGATGTGGGGCCCGCCGGCCAAGGCCGGCCCGAAGTTCGCCATGACAAATGGCGATGCCCCCTCGGGCTCGATCATGGCCTTTACGGTGGAGGATCAGGGCGGCAAGCCGGCGCTGGTGCCACAATGGATCTCACGCGACTTGAATCTGTCGTCATCGCCAGTGGTGGCCAATGGCGTGGTCTATGCGCTGCAGACGGCGGAAAGCGCGGTGCAGGTGCCTGCGTCCATCCGCAATCCCGATGGCACCCGCAAACCCTTCGACTTTAACGCCAACGTCATCAATCGCATCATGACGCCCCATTCCACCATGACCCTGTTCGCCTTCGATGCGGCGACTGGCAAGGAATTATGGTCGAGCAAGAAGGTGATGGACGGCAACACGGTGCATTTCACCCAGCCGGTCGTGGCGCTGGGCAAGGTGTTTGCCGTCGACCATGCCGGGCATCTCTGGGCTTTTGGGCTGGCTAATCGGTAGTCAGAAAAACCGAGAGGCGGCCGGCAGCTTTCGCGCCGTAACCGCCTCTCACTGCCCCCTTAAACGGGACCGCCGGATCCGGACCCCACCGGACACGACCACCGCGGCGTTTCCCCAAACAACCGAAGCACTCTGACTGTGCCTCAGACTGGAGAGGCCGCAAACGACTTTACGAGAGTTTACGATGGTTTGCGGGGCTATGTGGATTTTACGCAACAATTGTTACGAGACCCGGAAGTGCTTGGAGAGCTTCAGGCCCTGGCGCTGATAGTTCGAGCCCAGGCCCTCGCCGTAACCTTCCGGGGGCGGATCAGTCAGGCGCTCAAACACCAGCCGGCCGATGACCTGACCATGCTCCAGAATGAAGGGGACCTCGCGGGAGCGCACTTCCAGCACACCCCGGGCGGAGGGCGGTTTGCCGGGCTCATAGCCGAAGCCGGGATCGAAGAAGCCGGCATAGTGAACGCGGAACTCACCAACCAAAGGATTGAAGGGCACCATCTCGGCGGCGTGGTCGGGTGGAATTGCGACTCGTTCGCGAGAGACCAGGATGTAAAACTCGTCCGGGTCCAGCACCATGTCGCCACGGGAATTGGCCTGGATCGGCTCCCAGAAGTCCGCCGGATCCAGCGCGCCCACCTTGTCCACATCAATCAGTCCGGTGTGCTTCTTGGCGCGAAAGCCGATGCGCCTGCCCGCATCCGCGCTGCCTTTCAGGTCAATGGAAAGGGCAAGGCCGTCATCGATATTGGGCACGCCTTTTCCATCGTCGATGGCCACCAGCGGCGCCTGCTCATGCAATCGGCGCAGCGCCGTGTCACTGAAGCTGGGCGAACCATGGCGGATGCGAAGTTGGTTAAGACGCGAGCCCTTGCGCACCAGCACCGGGAAGGTCTGGGGGCAGATTTCGGCATAAAGCGGCCCGCGATAGCCCGCCACCACCCGATCGAAGGAGGGCGCATAATCGGTGATCAGCCGGGTGAAGACGTCGATGCGGCCGGTGGAGCTTTTGGGATTGGCGCCGCCGGAAACGCGGGCGGAAAATTCGGCCCGCTCCAGCAGCGGCACGATATAGACGCAGCCCGCTTCCAGCACGGCACCCTCGGTGAGGTCGACCTCATGCATGAAGACGGTCTTGAGCTTGTCTTCGACCGTGGCGGCAGGCCCGGGCAGGAAACTCGCCCGCACCCGGTAGGCTACCGGTCCCAGACGCAGGTCAATGCTGGCAGGTTGGATCTGGCCGGGCGCGAAGGGCTCGGCGGCGGTGATCTCGCGGCCCTGGTCCAGCAGCCGCTTCAGCACATGGCTGGGCAGGATGCCGGTGGAAAAACGGCCGTAGGACTCGTCGGCTAGGGTTTCCAGGGTCGCGGCCATCAGCCGGTTATAGAGCCTGCTTTTCTGAGGCGGAAGCGCCTGCGCCGTAGGGATTTTGCGGCGTGGGCAGGAGAAGGGCGAAGGCCGTAGTGGTGCCTACGGACGAGCCCTTCGACAAACCCACGACGCAAAAGACCACGGCCCTTCGGGTTGCCGCCCGGCGGGCGCCCGCGGCGTCGCCAGGCTCGACCGATGGACCCGCATCGCTCTTCGCCTGGCTCCTGGCGGATCGCCTCGCCGGACGGCAACGCCGGCTGCTTCCGCCTCAGAAAATCAGGCTCACGGCGTGGGGGCAGGGGTCACGCTGCCCTCCCGCAGGAACTCCCGGATATCCCCAATGGCCTCGGCCAGGCCGCAACGCCGGACTGGCGCCTTGTCCGGAAAAGCCGTCAGCAGGCGGCTGGGGGTCGCCCCCTCCAGAATCACGAAACAGCCCCGGTCCTCGGGACCCCGGATCAGCCGGCCAAAGGCCTGTTTCAGGCGGAAGCGGGTGAGCAAATCGTCATAGCCCTTGCCGAACCTTGCCCGCCGCGCCTTGTGCAGGATGGTCGGCTTGGGCCAGGGCACCTTGTCGAACACGACCAGTCTCAGGGAGCGGCCCGGCACGTCCACACCGTCGCGCAAGGCGTCGGTGCCGAGCAGGCAGGCATTCTCCTCGGCGCGGAACAGGTCGACCAGGGCGCCGGTGTCCAGCCGGTCGAGATGCTGGGCGTAGAGCGTGAGACCTGCCGCCGCCAGCGGCTCGGCAATCCGTGTGGCGGTCTCTTTCAGCGCGCGGACCGCGGTGAAGAGGCCCAGCGCGCCGCCGCCCGACGCCAGAAACAGTTCGCGATAGGCCGCCGCCAGCGCCGCGGGATCGCGCCGGGGCAGGTCGCCGACGATGAAGATGCGCGCCTGGTCTTCGTAACGGAAGGGCGAGCCGAAATGGGCGCGCCGCGCCGGCTGGGCCAGATGACCGGCGCCCGTTCGCACTTCCGCGCTGGCCCAATGATTCGCTGCCACCGGTATCGCGCAAGGTGGCAGACGTGATCAGGGCACCATGGGCCGGCGCCAGCACGGCAGCCGCCAGCGGCTGGGTAGGATCGATCCAATGCCGTTCCAGCCCGACATCGGCATCGCGGCCGTCCTCGCGGACGATTTCGAACCAGTCCACGAACTCGTCCGGTACCTCGCCATGCGCCAGGGTCTCCAGCATCTGGATCCAGGCGGGCAGAATGGCCTTGGCGCGGCGGTCGAGGCCCCGCGCCGCCGCTTCCAGCCGGGCGCAGGTGTAGGGCTCCAGTTCGGCGCTCTTGTCGTCCATCTTCTTGCGTAAGAGGCGCGCCAGCCGCGCCAGCGGCTCGGCAATGCGCTTGAGACCGCGCGACAATGCGTCCACCGCCGTCAGCAAGTCCTGGCCCAGGGGCTGGGTCTCGGCCTCCAGGGAATAGAAAGCCTCGTCCTGGCTGCGGGCGCGGACATGGGCATAGGCCGCCGCCAGAAACACTTCGCCCGGCCCGCGCGGATTGGTGCCCAGCCGCTGCGTCCAGCCTTCACCGGCCAGCGCCGAGGACGCCTGCACCGCTTCCTCCATCGCCTCCTGTGCCGGCTCATCATCCGCGATCAGGTCTTTGAGCCGCTCTTCCAGGCCGCGCATGCGGCTGCGGGCGCGGCCCTCAGGACCTTTGATCCAGCGGCGCAACTCGGCCATCTCCCGGCCGGACAGGCTGGCGGCGAAGCCGCTATCGGCGGCGTCGAACAGGTGATGGCCTTCGTCGAAGACATAACGCAGGCGCCGGCCTTCTTCCTTTTCCGTGTCAGTGGTTTCGTCTTCGCCCAGCCAGTCGGCGCTGGCCTGCGCAATGACGAGTGCATGATTGGCCACCACGATGCTGGCATGACGGGCGCGGCGGATGGCGCGCTCGATGAAGCAGATGCGGTAATGCGGACAGGCGGCATAGATGCATTCGCCGCGCCGGTCGGTGACGGTGGAGAGCGGCATATAGGCCGCCAGAAAGGCGGGAAAGCCGACGCCCGACAGATCGCCATCGGTATGGGAGGAAATCCAGCGCGCGATCAGCGCCAAGACCACCGTGCGCTGGCCCGGCGCCAGTGCGGTGCGTTTGGCGGCTTCCTCGAAATTCAGCAGGCAGAGATAATTTTCCCGGCCCTTGCGCACCACCGCCTTTTCAGCGCGCTCCACCGGATCGGGCCAGAGATGGGCGATCTCCTGCACCAGCTGGCGCTGCAGGTTGCGGGTATAGGTGGAGATCCAGAGACCCGGCCCGTTCTTCTCGGCCCAGAGACTGGCTGGCGCCAGGTAGCCCAGGGTCTTGCCCGTGCCGGTGCCCGCTTCGACCAGCGCCACTTTCGGCGCGCCGGCCTGCTCACGCGGGCCGAAGGCGTAAGTTGCGGCGTCGGCATAGGCACCCTGTTCGGGCCGCATCACGCCGACCAGCGCTTGCAGCCGCGTGCGCGCTTCCGCGGGCTCGACGGTCTGCGATCCCGGCTGACCGACCGGCGCTTCGTCTTCCCATGGGATCAGGGCGCGCCAGGCTTCCAGTCCGGCGATGGGCGAGCCGTGCGGCGCTTCTCCCACACTGTCTTTCAACAGCGGCGCCCAGCGCCAGCCGGCGCGTTCCAGAGTGCCCACCACTGGGCTTAGGGCTTCGCGCACGGCCGGCGGCCAGCCGGCCACTTCCGCCAGCAATGCGCGGGCAATGACGGGCAGTGCGGCCGCGGATTCTTCCGGCGTGTGCGGCAAGCCAAGGCCCAAAGCGCGCGCGAGGCCCAGGGCGCTGGGCACGAAGGGCATGCCGGGCCGCACGAAAGCGAAAAGCTCCAGCACATCGAACAACATGACGGGCGCGCGCGTGCCCAGCCGTCCCGCGACAAAGGCGGCATGGGCGACCACGACATCGCCGCCTTCGAACAAGGCTCGCGCATCGCGCAAATCGATGCGCTCGCTCTCCTCGTTGGTTTGACGATAAATCGCCGCGCCGGGGGGCGCGGGAACTAAAGCGATCAGATTGTTGAGAGCGGCGGACATGGGCGCGGGATAATGGAGCGCGCGCCATCAACTTCCAAGTCGCAAGAACTCGAGCGCCGCACATCGCGGCGCGACCAGCAGCATCCGACAGCTTCCTTCCCCCTTCGGCGTGAAGCGCCAGGAAGGGGGAAGGTGTCACAGCGAAGTGTCGGCGGAGCCATCCCGGCCTCGCGGCGCGCCTGGATGCGCGCCGCTGCGGCGTTCGTCGCTTTCGCAGGTCCACTGGACCTGCTCATCCTCCGCGCTATCGCGCGTCTGACCGCTCCTCACCCTGAGCTGTGACGGATGGGGGTAAATTAAATTACGCGACCTCTGGATAAAGATGTACTAGCGCATTCCGCGCCCGCACATGTTCGCCCACCACCATCTGCGCGGCGTTGCATAGGTCATGACGGTTCTGGCCCTCGCGCGCTGCCTGGGCGAAATGCCGCGCCGCCTGGGTGACGGCAGTCAGTCCCAGCCCGCCGGCCGCGCCGACGATATCCTGCGCCAGCCGTCCGGCTTCGTCCCATTGCTCGCGGGCGCAGGCATCCGACAGCCTATTGGTCAACTGCTCGGCCGTGACGACATAGCATTGCAGGATTTCCACCAGAGCCTTCATGCCCACCGACCGTTCCAGGCCGGAGAAAGTCTCCGCATCGATCGCCGCCGGCAGTTCAGCCTCGCCCGGTTCCTCTGTTTCCGGCGCGCGCGGCGGCCGGATCGCATTCAAGGCGCGATAAAGCTGGTTCGGTTCCACAGGCCAGCGCAGCGCCACATCGGTGGCGGATGGCATGCGGTCACCCCGCATCATCACCGCCACCAGCGGCGCTTTCACGCCCGGCGCGGCCGCCAGCATGTCGGCGTCCTCGGCGTTGGCGATGATGGCGTCGAAGCGGTCCTTGCCGGCGCGCTCCACCGCCTCGGCCATGGTGTCGGCGCGGGTGAGGCGGTTGCCGAACGGCTCCAAGAGGCGCCCCAGCGCCTCGGTCAGCTCGCGCGTGCGCAGAAAAAGCAGCAGGGAAAGGCCGGATGGCGCCGCCTGATGGCTTTCCGGTTCGCGCAGCGCCGCCAGCGGCATGGAGCCGGAAACAGGCAGCGTGAAAAAGAACTGCGCCCCTTCGCCCAGCTTGCTGGAATAACCGATGTGGCCGCCGGCCTGTTCCACCAGCCGCTTGGCCACGGCCAGGCCCAATCCGGCTCCCTGTTCCTTGCGGGCATAGGACTCATCCCCCAGGGAAAAAGGATGGAACAGATTGTCGGCCAGCTCGGGCGCCACGCCAATGCCGGTATCGGAGACGCAGAAGCGTACCGTCCTGCCGTCTTCGATGACCTCCAGGCGAATATCCACCACGCCGCGCTCGGTGAACTTCAGCGCGTTGTCGGTCAGCTTGAGCAACACCTGGCGCACCTTGCGCGGATCGGCCGCCACCCGCGGCAAGCCCTGCGCCCCGGTCAAGGTCAGCTGGAGCCGCTTTTCCCAGGCCCGCGGCTGCAATACCCGCACCACGGCGCGGGCGGCCTGCAAGGGATCGCAATCATCCTCCTCCAGCTGCCCATCATCGTCCCGGGTGAGCGCAATCACATCGTCAATCAGGGTCTGGAGGCCGCGGCCGGCCTGCAGCATCACCTTCACATGCTCACCCTGCTGCTGGGTCAGATCCGACCGTTCCAGCAGCTGCGCCATGCCGAGCAGGGCGTTCAGAGGCGTGCGCAATTCGTGGGAGATGTTGGCGATGAAGGCGGACTTGGCCAGCGCGCTGGCCTCGGCCACGTCGCGCGCAACCAGCGCATCGCCTTTCTCGCGCTTAAGGCGCCCCACCAGCTGGGCATTCTCGTTGCGCAGATGGATGCTTTCATCCAGGAGGCGCGCCATGCCCTGGCAATAGCTGGCCAGCACGGCGGCAAACAGCACCATGAGCAGCGCCGTGCAGTCGGCGTAGATCCCGCCCTGGTGCACCAGAAGCGCGATCAGGGGGCCCAGCGCGAAGGCCGTGTGGATCAGATAGGCCGGACGATGGGCGGAGCGAGCGATGAATTCGGTGGCCGTCATCCCCAGAAAGGCCAGGGACAGATAGGCCTGGGCCGCAAAACTGTCCGGCACGAACCAGAACAGCGCCGCCACGCCCCAGGTGGCGCCGGAAATGGCCGAGACGAAGGTGTAACGCCGCGCCCAGAAATGCGGGTCGCTGCGGGGCTCGGCGGGATCGCGGGGACGCTTGCGATAGGCGGTGGTGAGCTGCTCGGCGGCGATCACCACTGTGATCTGCAGCAGAAGCGGCATCAGCGGCAGCACCGAGGCGGCGTGACCGGCAATCAGCGTGGCCGGCACACACAGCACGGCGAAGGGAAGCGAGAGATAATGGCGGCCCAGCGCGTAAAGGATATCGATGCGGCCGGCGAATATCGCGGCCGCGTCTTTTTCCGGTCGCGAAAGGGCGTCGGACATTGCGGAATTTCCCCGCAAAGCCTAGCTTTCGCGCCCTTTCGAAACGCTTAAACCTGTCTTTAAGGAAAAATGAACTCAGGCAT